>Ga0256405_10011769_pt1 | contig 11045 bp, 7 predicted proteins | sample RumenRJG_02DNA_FD_189096 | JGI IMG/M metagenome (GOLD analysis project Ga0256405, IMG submission 189096) | Bovine rumen microbial communities from Lethbridge, Alberta, Canada - RJG_02 | ecosystem: Host-associated > Mammals > Digestive system > Stomach > Rumen | place: Canada: Alberta | collected...
AAGATCGCGTTGATCGCGGGTGGTGTGGTCATTCTGTCCGTCCTGGGCTGTGGCGGATGGGCGGCTTATCTGCAATTCGTGAAGAAACAGAACCCGCTGAACTTTTTCAATACGGTGATCACCGATACCAAAGAACGCATCCATAAGGCAACGGCCGAACCGGAACCGTCTGAATTCATGAAAGCAGCAACTCCGCTGGTCGGTTTGATCCGCAAGCCGGATGCCGCCACTCCGGAGACCTGTCTGCAATGTTATGAATTTCTGAAAAAACAACTGCTCCCCCAGACCGAAGACGAAAAAGAAATGTCGGTCGAGATCCTGGATTTCTTTGCCAGGAACGACGAGGGGCAGGTGGAGTCAGCCCGCGAGAAAGCACTTGAGGCTTATGAAGAGAAGCAGAAGCAGGAACGGCTGGCGAAGGAAGAGGCAGACAAAAAGAAAATGGAAGCCGAACGTATTGCCAGAAGACGTGCGGAGGAACGGAAGCTGGCTGAGGCGGAACGTAAGCGCAAAGAGGCTGAGAAGGCGGAAGAAGAAGGCAAAAAGAAAAGACAGCTTAATGCTTTAAAGTATAAGATTTCTTCCCGGGACCGTCAGATCCGCGTGACGTTGTTCCGCTGCGGACAGAAAAATGATAAAGAACAGATCATGCAGCTCCTTATGAAGAATTTGGATTATGGCACTCTCCGGGATGAGTTCCCCAGACCGGAATGGATGCCGCTGCAGGAATACAACCGGTACATCGGGTCCTTGCTCTATACCGCCAGATCCACAAAAACCAACTTGGAAAAGGCTTGGGAATGGGATAAAATTTTCAACGAAGGGCATCCGGGCCTGGTTGGCATGACGATCGAATTGCACCGCAATATCTGCCGCATAACGGCACTCAAAGACGGAGTCATCCACGCAAAAGCAGGTTCGAAAGAATTTGCCGAACCGGTCAGAAAACTGGTCGACAATAAAAAATTCCTCCTGTTCTCGATCAAAGCCGGAAATGAACTGAAGAAGAAAGATTCGATGCCGTATTATTTCTTCTGGATCGGCGGTTACCGGCTGGCTTCGCAGATCGCACAGGAACTTCCGAACAAGGAAAAATGGAGATACAACTCGTTTGTGAACGCGTTTCTGAAGGAAATCGTGAAAGATCCGCAGGTCAAACCGGAACTGGAAAAATATTTCCGCGGAGTTCCGGAATATGACCGCATGTTCCCGCCCCGCAGGAACGGTCCGCCTCCCCGGAAAAATACCCGGAAAAAGAAAAAGTGACCCGGGGAAGGGGACGCTATGAACAAGAATCTTTTCTTCGCCGGACTGGGGCTGGCCAGTTCCTGTGTTTCCGTCAATGCGCTTCCTCCGGCAGAAAGAATATTGGATTCCTCTCTGGCCGGCAGCTGGTATGAAGCGGACCCCTCCCGGCTCCAAAAAGGGATCCGGAACTGGATCCGGCTTGCCCGTCTTCCGGAAAAACTGCCGGAATCCGCCCCGTCTGCCATTGTTTCTCCCCATGCCGGATATGTTTATTCCGGTCCGGTGGCCGCTTATGCCTATAAGACATTGTCAGGCAAAAAATATGACCGCATCATCGTGATCGGTCCTTCGCACCGGGTCTATTTGAAAAATCAGCTTTGCATTCCCGCTGCAGCCGGACTCCGGACGCCGCTGGGAACAGTCGTTTTCGACCGGGAGGCGCTTTCCGTTCTGGCCAAACAGCCGTTTGTCCGGGCCGATGACCGGATCCATTATGACGAACACAGCGTCCAGATCCAGTTTCCGTTTCTGCAATGCGTGCTGTCCGGGCCGTTCAAAGTCGTTCCGGTCATAGCCGGGCAACTGGATGCGGGATCGGTCAAACAGGCCGCGGGTGTGCTGCGATCTCTGGTGACTCCATCCACGCTGGTGGTGGTCAGTTCCGATTTTACCCATTACGGACGGGATTTCGGCTATGTGCCGTTCCGGGAAAATATCGCGGAGAATCTGAGAAAACTGGACCTCGGTGCCTTCGAAATCATCCAAACCGGAGATACCGGCCGTTTTGCCGATTATATTCAAACGACCGGAGCCACGATCTGCGGGGAGGTCCCGATCCGGATCATGCTGGAAATGTTTCCTGCGCAAAAAGAAATCTCCCTGCTGAAATATGCAAATTCTGCCGATGGGAACGGCGACTATTCCCATTGCGTGAGTTATGTTGCCGGAGCGGTCTTCGGCAACTCCCGGAAAGACCGTGCGGTTTCCCCGGACGGGATTTCGGAAAATGACCGGCGGCTCCTGCTGCAGATGGCCCGCGATTCCATCGAGTATGTGTTCAAAAACCGGAGGGCGACCCCGGCAAAACAGTTCTCCGACCGGGCAAATGAATCGGTCTCCCGGAAAATGGGCTGCTTTGTCACGTTGAAAATCGGCGATGAACTTCGCGGCTGCATCGGCGAGATCGAACCGTTCCGCGCCTTGTATCAGGCCGTCACGGAACGGGCGGTGGATGCGGCATTCCGGGATCCGCGTTTCCCGCAGCTGTCGCCCCGGGAATTCCAAAAGGTCAGTATTGAAATTTCCGCTTTGACTCCTTCCCGTCCGGTTTCGTCATACCGGGAGATCGAGATCGGCCGGCATGGCATGACCATTACGAAAGACGGCCGGTCCGCCGTTTTTCTCCCGCAAGTGGCAACGGAGCAGGGGTGGAATCTGGAAGAGACGTTGACGTATCTTTCCCGAAAAGCGGGCCTACCGCCGGATGCATGGAGATCGCCGGAGGCGAAATTCACGGTGTTCGAGGCGATCGTGTTCGGGGAAACCGACAGGCCGGACACCGGCAGATGAAAAAACGTTCAAGGAAGGAGTCCGTATCGAAGTGGAGATTTTCTTCGGATATTGTCTGACCATTCTGGAAATGACTTTTCTGCTGTCCGGACTGCTGATCCTGCATGGGCTCCGGCGGATTTTGGGCACGGCACCTTTTTATGTTGCTCTGGGCATGCTGCTGATTTTTTCTCAGATCGCTGGAGCGGCTGGACTGAATCTGACGCTGGGGTATCCTGGGCTGGATTATCCGCTTTCGTCTTCGGTGCTGACCTTGCCTTTTCTGGCGATCCTGATCGTGGTATATGTGGCCGACGGGACTTTGATGGCCCAGCGGATCGTGATCGGCATGATGGCTGCGCTCGGGATCTATGTCTACTTGACCTCCATGACGCTGATGCAGTGTTCCTGGCCGGGTTACACGATCTCCCGCGGGCCGGGATCGGAGGCCCTGAAATTCCTGCTGGGATCCAGCATCCGGCTCATGGCCGCCACGGTGGTTTCCCTTTCCATGGACCTGTTTCTGGTCCCGATCATTTTTCAGCGGCTGACCAATCTGAAATGCCGGCTTTTCCTGACCGTGCTGGGGTCGCTGATGCTGGTACAGCTGGTGGACCATCTGGTGTTTGTTTCCATCGCCTACTGGGGGTCGGTGCAATGGTGGAGTTCCCTGACCAGTTCCTACCTGACCCGGGCTCTGTTCGTCAGCATCATCAGTATCCTGACCACGCTCTATCTTTCCCGGATCGATTATGAAAAGCCGGGAGAATCCCGGCGGACATTGGATATTATCCTGGCATTTTTCGGCGCATACGGCAAATCGCTGAAACTGGAACAGAACCTGCGGGAATCGCAGGAGCGTTACCGTCTGCTGGTCCAGAATGCCAGTGACATGATCGTCATCATGAACCGTGACGGAGTGATCATCGACGCCAACAATGCCGCTTTGCGGATGTTCCACCTGAAAACTCTTTCCGACCTGATCGACCGTAATTTCACTCTCCTCTCCGGAATCAAATCATCCGTCTGGCAGCCGCTGATCGAAGATCCGGCCCGTGTGCATACCGGAATTTCCGTGCCGATGACCATCCCGAAGGCGGGAACGGAAGTTGACATGTCGATCATTTCGGTCACATTTGATAACGAACCGCTGCTGATCATTTTCGGACGCGATGTGACCGAACAACGCAAGCTGGACCGTGAAAGGGAAGAATGGAACATTCAGGCTTCGCACCGTCAGCGGCTGGAAGCGATCGGCCGGCTCGCCGGAGGCATTGCCCACGACTTCAACAACTACATCCATGCGATCCAGGGCCATCTGGACATCATCCTGCTGATGCACGATGTCAAGGACGAGGCGGTTTTGCGGAACTTGAAGAAGATCGACCATATCACCGAACTGGCCGGAACCTTGACTTCCCAGATGCTGAGTTTCGCCCGCAAGGGGAGTTATCAGCAGGAAAAAATCTATTTGAATGCACTCGTGAGCAAATGTGCGGAACTGTTCCTTCCCAGCACCCAGTCCGGGATCTCGTTCAAAATCGAATCCGACCCGGAAAATCCGGCCATCATCGGTGATCCGATCCAGCTGCAGCAGACTCTGATGAACCTGATGATCAACGCGCAGGACGCCATGAAGAAACAGCCGGAATCGGAAAAGGCTCTGACGATCCGGATCGGGAAACCGGAACGATGGGGGATCCGCCTGGATCCGCCCCGCGATGCCGGACCGCCGGAACCGTTTTCCAAGCATGATTACCGGGTGATCCGGGTGGAAGATACCGGTCCGGGGATCGATCCGGAAATCAAGTCCCGGCTGTTCGAACCGTTCTTCACCACCAAACCGGTCGGGGAGGGGACTGGCATGGGGCTGGCCATGGCATACGGGACCGTGGTCGCGCATAACGGCTGGATCCAAGTGCAGAACCTGCCGGGAAAAGGTGCGGCATTTGATGTGATCCTGCCGATCGTCGATGATTCCGGGAAAGAAACTTCGTCTAAGGAAAAATGATGGAACTTTCTCCGGAAACTTTGAGAAAAAAGAAGACTGTCATCCTGCTGCTGGGCATGGTGCTGTTCTTTTTCACCAGCATGAGCAAAATGCTGGTGCCGGGACCGATTTACAACCAACTGCTGTTTGAACTGCATTTCGACCCGCCGCAAATCGCCGCGTTCGGTGCATTTTTCATGTATGCCTACGCATCCAGCCAATTGTTGATGGGGATCTATTCCGACCGGTATGGCGGCGTGAGGATCCTGCTGATCGGCGGCTCTCTTTTCACGGTCGGCATGCTTGCTTTCCCGCTGTGTTCCGATCCATGGCTGATGTATGGAGCCCGCATCCTGGCCGGATTCGGAGCCGGAACCGTTTTCCTCGGCATCGCAAAACTGGTCAATGACCTGTTCCCGTCCAAGTTCGGACTGATGCTCGGGATCGCTTTGCTGATCGGCTATTTCGGTCCGGTCACCGGGACTGTCCCGCTGGTCTGGCTGATTTCCCGCATCGGCTGGCGGCCGGCTCTGTTCCTTCCCGGCGCGGTTTGTCTGTTTTCCATGGCAGGGATCCTGCTGATGATGCGCGGAACTATCAAAAAAACTGTTCCCGGTCAGACGCTTCGGCCGCTTTTCGTCATGCTGAAAAACCGTCCGATGCTGCTGCTTTGCTTTTCCTCCGCCCTGATTTTCGGGACCTACTATGTCCTGCTGACCCAGGTCGGACAGAAATGTATCGAGGATTTTTACGGATTGAACAAATTCCTGGCTTCCTTGTGCATCACCATGCTTTCCGTGGTGGTCGCTTTGAATAATGTGTTGGTGAATGTCCTGCTGAAATTGACTGGCGGGCGCAGGAAAATCATTTACAATGCCGGAGCGCTGCTTCTGCTGGCCGGGTGTGCGACCGGATGGGCCGCTTTCCGCTGGCATCTGCCGGTCTGGGTCCTGATCGCGGCGTTCCTCCTGCTGGCGCTTCCTGCCGGATTCTTCTCCTTTTACAGCATCATTGCCAAGGAATTGAACCCGCCGGAGTTTACCGGCCTGGCCGTAGCCGTGCTGAATTTCTCCGCTTTTGCGTTTATTGCCGTATTCGGGAATGTTTCCGGGGCGATTCTGAACCGATGGATCAAGTCGGCAAAAGATGGGGTCTTTCCCGGAGAAGCATACTCAGCGCTCTTCTTTTTCCTGGTCATCTCTGCGGTCATCTCGGCGGTTACCGGCTTTATGGTCCCGGAAACGGGAAACAGGAAAAATTCGGCTTGACTGCTTGCACAATCGTTTTTTGCATGTAAATTACAGTAAAATCATAAAAAGGAACTGGATATGGCAAACAAACTGAAAGACCGTCTTGGCGGCAATACGATCATTTTTGACGGTGCGGTCGGAACCGAATTGTATAAAAAGAATTTTTTTCTGAATACTTCGTATGAAAGCCTGTGTCTTTCGTCCCCGAAGATCGTCAAAGAGATCCATACATCCTACCGGGAAGCCGGAGCCGAGGTGCTGACCACCAACTCGTTCGGCGCCAATTTCTTCCAACTCAATAAATTTCTGATGGGGGACAAAGTGGCCGAGATCAATCAGGCTGCGGTCCGATTGGCCCGGGAGGTCGCCGGAGATGAACTGCTGGTGGCAGCTTCCGTAGGGCCCGTTGATGATTCATCCGTCCCAAGTGCGGCCCGGCGAGATCCTCTTCCGGTGCTGAAAGAACAGGTGGAAGCCTTGATTTCCGCCGGGCCGGATTTCATCCTCTTTGAATCGCAGCGGGGCGAAGCGGATCTGCGCCGTGTCCTGGCGGTCATGCAGGATTTCCCCGAGACCCCGTTCATGGTGAGTTTTGCCGTGGACCGGGATTGCCGGTCGAAAACCGGGGAGACTCCGGCGCGTCTGCTGACCATGATCGAGTCGGCCTCCCACCAGCCGGATGCTTTTGGCCTGAACTGCGGGATCGGGCCGGAATCCATGCTCAATGCCCTGGAGATTCTGCTGAAACAATGCCAGCTGCCGGTGATCGCGCGTCCAAACGCCGGCATGCCCAAGAGTGTGGACAACCGGATCTTTTACATGTGCAGCCCGGAATATTTCACCACCTATGCCATGCGCTTTGTCGCGCTCGGTGTCCACGGCGTCGGCGGGTGCTGCGGCACCGGGCCGGAACATATACGGGATATGGCGCGGAGCGTCAGTCCTCTCAGCCGGTCAAGCAAGACCACGGAAAAACTGTTTGTCCGAGAGGAAGCCTTGCCGGAACAGCCGGTCCGTCCGCTGGCGGAACGTTCCTCGCTCGGCGCGAAACTCGCTTCCGGACAATGGATCCAAACCGTGGAAGTGGTGCCGCCGCAGGGATATGACCTGACATCAACGGTTGAAAAGGCGCGGATCTGCCGCGAGTCCGGATTTGATGCGGTGAATCTGCCCGACGGTCCGCGGGCCAGTGCGCGTATCGCCTCGATCGTGGCGGCGGCCCGGATCCAGTCCGAAGCCGGGATCGAGACCGTGCTGCATGTCTGCTGCCGCGACCGCAATCTGATCGGTATCCAGGCCGATCTGCTCGGTTGTGCCGCGCTGGAGATCCGCAATCTGCTCTTCATCACCGGCGATCCGCCGAAACTCGGCGATTATCCTTTTGCCTCCGGTGTGTTCGATATGGATTCCATCGGTCTGGTCAAACTCCAGAACCGTCTGAACCGCGGTCTTGACCTGGCCGGGAAATCCATCGGCAAACCGGCCGAAGCCGTGGTCGGGGTCGGTGCCGATCCGAATGCGATCGATTTCGAGCGCGAGATCCGCCGGACTCAGGAAAAAATCGACGCCGGAGCCGATTTTGTGGTGACCCAGCCGGTGTTCGACATTGAACCGCTGCTGCGTTTCATGGATGCTGTGCCGGGCCTGGCGAAAGTTCCGCTGATCGCGGGCATCTGGCCGCTGGCCAGCTACCGCAACGCCGAATTCATGCGCAATGAAGTCCCCGGTGTGATCGTGCCGGACAGCGTGATGGAACGCATGGCGCGCGGCTCCACCAAAGAGGAACAGCGCACCGAGGGTATTCAGATCGCCCGGGAAGCGGTTGCGGCTATCCGGGACCGTGTTGCCGGCGTTCAAGTCAGTGCCCCGTTCGGAAATATCAAAACCGCCGCCGCAGTCATCCAGTCCTGATTTTACCGTTCGAGGCAGACGACCGGGATCGTATTCAATTCGAATTCCGGCGTGCCGTGAATGAGGAGTTTCCCCGGTTTGTATTCCAGGGGCAGGGGAGTCCCGCTGCCGAGCATCCGGGCGGATTTGAACTGTTCAGAACAGTCGGGGACTGTGATGAACCCTTCATCGTTCGGATAATGAAGATAAAGGTAGACTTTATTTCCCTTTTGGGATGCGCAGCCGAACGAGCCGCCTTTCATTTTTATTTTTGAAACCCCTCTTACGGATTCCCCATAAACTTTGATCCAGTCACCGACTTTTTCCAGAATACCGCGTTCGGTTTGGCTGATCCTGCCGTGCCGGTCCGGCCCGACGTTCAGCAGCAGATGTCCACCGTTATGCGCAACATCCGTCATGGCATGGATGATTTCGAACGGCGGTTTGTAATACGGATCCGCCGGGAAACAGCCCCAGTGACGGTTCATGGTGATACATCCTTCCCAGAGCCGCTCCGGATCTTCCGGAGGAATGAGGTTCTGTTCCGCCGTATGGAAATCTTCGGGCAGTCCCGAACGGTTGTTGATCAGGATCTCCGGCTGCAGCGAACGAACCATCCGGTTCAATTCTTCCGCCCTCAGGGTGTCTTTATTGAGATCGTTGATCCCGTTGAGATTGGGCGCGACATCATACCAGAGTATGTCGATTTTTCCGTAATTGCTCATCAGTTCCCGGACCTGGGTATGGATCAGAGCGATATACGCTTCCCATGCCGCGGGATCTTTGTCTTTCCCGTCGTTGAATGCTTTCACACTCCAATCCGGCGGCGAATAATACAATCCGACCTTGAGTCCGTATTTGCGGCAAGCCTCCGCATAAGGACGGATCAGATCGCGTTTCGGTCCGTGTCTGACGGCTTTCCGGTCTGTGGTCTGAGTTTCGAACAGACAGAACCCGTCATGGTGTTTGGCGGTGAGGACGATATATTCCATTCCTGCGTGGACAGCGAGCCGTGCCCATTCTTCGGGATCGTATTCATCAGCAGTGAACTTGTCCATATACAGTTTATCATATTCATCCAGCGGGATTTGTTCCTGCTGCATGACCCATTCGCCGCGTCCGGCAGCGGAATACATCCCCCAGTGGATGAACATTCCCAAAGGGGTCTGCCGGAACCATTCCCTGTTTTTACTGTTCATTGTTTCCTCCATTTTTCAGCATTGTTGCTGAACAAATTGATAAATTTATATTTCAACAGCATCATCGAACTCATACTTCCTCCGATTTCGCAAGCATTGATTGGATCAAATTCCGGCAGAGTTTTCGGGGATCTTCCGAGACAGGCACATCCTCCATGAAATCCCAAAGTTTTCTCCGGTGCAGAAAATCATTTTCCAGTTCCGTCAGGTTCCGGAATTTCACCTTTTTCCAGTGAAGGCCCATCAGATGAAGGACAAAAAAACCCGTAAAGAGAAGGTCCAGACGCTCCTCGTTTTCAAAGACAAAATCCAGATATTCCCGCATTTCCTTCAGACCTCCGCCAGTCCAAATCGAACGGTAAAGCTGGTGCTGCCGCAAGGCAAATGGGTCGTGAATATACTTTTCCAGCGGGAACTCCGGATCGGTGTCAAACCAAACAGGATTCCGACCGGCAGCCTGTTCCATTTCGGACGGAACAAACTCCACCTCTTCTCCGTTCATGGCCTTTGCGAGGATCTCGAACATGGAGGCAAAATTGGCAAACCCCGGTTCGTAGGCCTCGTAACAGACCCCCCGGATCCCCAGTTCCCGGAACAGATCCAGATCTTTGAGATAAGCACCTGTGCCATACTGAAACGTTCCGCACAACCCCTGCGCCATGGCATTTTCGTGAATATATATCTTCCCCGGAAACGCCCGGCTCCATTCTCTCAGCCGGTTCACATGATAAAGACCTGCAGTGGGCGCATCCGGATTTTTTTCCGATGCCGCATACTGAACCATATCAGCTGTACAACGGTCCGTTCCGCTGACAAGCGCGTGCTGCGGCGAACGGTAAAAGGTGTCGTACATAATGTCCGTCATCTGCGTAAACGCCTGGTGATTCTGCGGAATGTTGTAACGCTTCACATAGACATCGGTTTCAAACCGGAGGTCGGGGCGCGTTTCCAAAACAGCTTTCGTAAACAGATCCACAAACGGCTGCCAGCGATCCTGTTCCGGCATAGTCCGGCACTTTTCACACTGACAGAACATCAGTCCATCCGCAGCACGCATGTGAACATGACGAACCTGCGGAGGCAGATGCTTCAGCCACTCTTTTGCTCCATATTCATAAGCAGCCAGACACTCCGGCTCAAAACAGCAAAGATGGGTTTCACATTCAAGCCGTTCCGTAAAAGGTGTCCCGGCCGTCTTCCTGGCGAACCATGACGGTTTCCAGTCCGAGTAAGTCAGGAAAGTCCGGGGACCGAATGTCATCAGAATGATCTCGATCCCGTTCTTTTCACATTCTTCAAGAATCAGATCACGATACCGTTTCCACCCGTAGTCATAGTGAATGATGACGGTATTCATATTCAAGGTTTTCATACGGCGCAAAAAAGTGCGGAGCTGTTCCGGGGTATGACGGAGCAGACTTTCACAGAAATTGAATCCCCGGACGGAAAACGGTTTCACTTGCACGCCTCCCGGACAGCGAGGCGTGCCCATTCTTCGGGATCGTATTGATCCGCAGTGAATCGGTCCATATACAGTTTGTCATATTCATCCAGCGGGATTTGTTCCTGATGCATGACCCATTCGCCGCGGCCGACAACGGAATACATCCCCCAGTGAACGAACATTCCCAGCGGAGTCTGCCGAAACCATTCCTTGTTTTTCCCGTTCATCAATGTGCAGAATCCTTCACCTTTTAGCGTTGTTATTGAAAGAAATCGAAAAAAACGAAGTTTAGCATTACACTTCTGATTTCATAAAAAAAATCTTATGCAGCAATCTTTTGTAAATCACCACTGTACCCATTGCGGGGATGAATATTGTCAGCATGAAGAGCACGATTGCGGTTGTGATGAAAAAATCTGTGACCATTGCAATGAAAAATATTGCCAGCATGAAGAGCATACCCCCGAAATAGATTG
>Ga0256405_10011771_pt1 | contig 11043 bp, 9 predicted proteins | sample RumenRJG_02DNA_FD_189096 | JGI IMG/M metagenome (GOLD analysis project Ga0256405, IMG submission 189096) | Bovine rumen microbial communities from Lethbridge, Alberta, Canada - RJG_02 | ecosystem: Host-associated > Mammals > Digestive system > Stomach > Rumen | place: Canada: Alberta | collected...
TCATGTGTTTATGCGGACCTGCTGAAGCTTCCCGGGGCAATGGAAGTTTTATCCCGGGAACCCGGGGCCGCATAAATGCAGGCAGATGACCACGGATTACCTGCGATGCGGGAGTTCTGCCGTATCCTGCAGAAAAAATGCGCGTTTCCGCGCTTCCTGAGTTACAGGCGTATCTGCCGTCATTCAGTCCGCCGCCTAAAGCGGCAATGGAAGCACGCGAATTTATTCGTGTGAGGCTTCACGTTGATGAGACAGCCGGCTTCGACGATCTCGCGCTCGTTCTCGGTCATGGGCTTGCAGTACAGGCTGATCCCGGTGGCCTTGCCGTCCTTGATGACATAAGCCTTGATGTCATCGAGAGCGTTGTTCTGAAGTGCGGTGCGGATGCCCGGCACGTAGATGTAATCATCGACCTCGAACATGGTGGGCTCGCCCTTCAGGTGGAAGGGAAGCATGCCCCAGTTCATGACATTGGAGCGGTAACGCTTGGTGGCGTAGTCCTGGGTGATGTTCGCCAGGGCGCCGATGACGCGCTGGCAGCTGGCAGCCTGCTCTCTCGCGCTGCCGTCGCCCGGCTTGTTGGCATAGATGGTGGAGCCGATCTCGGTCTCCTGCGGCTTCACGTTCTCCTGGCCCGGGATGGTGTTGATGACCTTGAAGACTTCCTTGAGCTCCGGGGCCTTCTCCGTCACGTCCTCGCCCTTCTCTCTCGCGATCTCAAGCGCATCCACCGCCTTGGTCTTTCCGACGTAAGCCGGATCTCTTCTGGACAGGGTGAACTCAGCCAGGCCCAGCGGGTTGGAGCGGTAGGAGGAGGTCTCGCCGGACGGAATCAGCTCGTAGGGGCCGAACATCGCTGCACTGCCCATCCCGGAGAAGCCGGCGGAGCACATGAAGGTCCAGGTCAGCCTGAAGGGCGGCGACAGTATTTCCACCGACGACATCACCCCCGCCAGCGCGGAGTTCTCCTCCATGCGTTCCAACATCCCGCTGATGTCGAAGTACTGCTATCTCCGCTATGACCCAAACTACTCCGAGCGCGCAAGAAAGATGGGCCAGTCCATCATCATCGGCGGCGAGAACTACGGCCAGGGCTCTTCCAGAGAGCACGCAGCCATCAACCCCATGTCCTGGTCCGGGCTTCCGACATCGGAATGAAGGGAACGGAGCTTCCTGAGGAAGTGAATTCCAACAAGGAAGTCAGCGATCTTCTGGAGAAGATTCGCGGCACTGCCTGCTGCATGATGGGTTTCGCGACGGATCTGAAGGAAGCGACGGACCGCCAGCCCGGTGTGCCGAAGGTGGGCTTCGTCCGCACTCCGGTGAGCTTCACGGACATCGAGAAAAAGGAGGCATCTCCGGAAAAACTGGTGATCGGCTCTGCCTACACTTTCAGCAAGTACCGGCTTCCCGAGATCCTGGATGATTTTCTGGAGCAGCGCCCCAGCTTCCGCTGCCAGGTCATCAACCGCCAGAGTAATGTACTGCACCAGATGGTCCTCTCCGGGGAACTGGACCTGGCCTTTGTGCGGAGCGATTACCGGGACGGCGTGAACCGTATCCTGGTAGAGCGGACCCAGGGTTACATCGTGACCAAAGGCGCTGCGGATCTTGCCGAACTGCCGAAGATGAATCGGATCAATTACCAGTCCAATGCAAAGACAGAGGATCTCATCCGGGAATGGTGGGAGGACCGCTACGGCGATTTGCGGCCGAAGGAAGGCATGGCCGTAGGCTACGTGGACTTTGCCCTTCGGGAGGTGGTCCGCGGCAAGGGCTACGCGATCTGCTTCCTGCCCCCGGTCACCGAGCTGAATTCCAAGCTCGTCAAAACGCCGCTGTTCATGAAGGACGGGAATCCCGTGTCCCGGAACACCTGGCTCATATGGCGCATGGAAAAAAAGATCAGCCCGGCCATGGAAAGCTTCCTGCGATACATCCGTAATAACTGCCAGATCAGCCAGTAAGCAGTCCTTGCTTCCAGGCTGTTTTTCGCTTAAACTGTAGAAAGTCTGCCTGCCTGGACGGCAGAAGAATAATGATCACAATCCCGGTCCTCCGGGCCGGAAACAGAATCATCTAAATCAGTCTTTAAGGAGCAGGGAAATGAAGATCGCAGTAACCTACGATAACGGAAATGTCTTCCAGCACTTCGGAAGAACGGAACAGTTTAAGATCTATGATGTGGAAAACGGAAAGATCGTGTCCAGCGAGGTCATCGGCAACGACGGCCTGGGCCATGGCGCACTGGCCGGTCTTCTGGCAAACAACGCCATCAACGTGCTGATCTGCGGCGGTCTGGGCGGCGGCGCAATGAATGCGCTGACCTCAGCCGGAATTGAAGTTGTGGCCGGCGCTACCGGAAACACGGACGCGGCTGTGGAAGCTTATCTGAAGGGCGAACTGGTCTCTTCCGGTGCGAACTGCGACCACCATGACCATCATCACGGGGAAGACCATGTCTGCGGCGACCATGGCTGCGGCCATCACGATGAGCACAATGAAGGCGGATGCTGCGGTTCCGGCAGTGACTGCGGAAGCTGCGGCGGATGCGGCGACATTAAGATCATCCTCGAAGGCCCCAACGCGGGAAGGATCGTCCGGGTCCATTATGAGGGAACGCTGAACGACGGGACCAAGTTCGACTCTTCCTATGACCGCGGCGAGCCGCTGGAATTCATGTGCGGCGCAGGAATGATGATCGCGGGATTTGACAAGGCAGTGGTCGATATGGCCATCGGCGAGGTGAAGAACATTCACCTGATGCCGGAAGAAGCTTACGGGGAGCGGGATCCGGAAGCCATTCTGAAGATCCAGCAGGCGTGGCTGCCCGGTTCTGAAAAGCTGAACGTCGGCGAGCGGGTCTATCTCACAAATCCCGCGGGCCAGCCCTTCCCGGCCACCGTGATCGACAAGGACGAGTTCACCATCACCTTCGACGCCAACCACGAAATGGCCGGCAAGGAACTGAACTTCAAGATCGAACTGGTGGAGATCGTCTGACGTCACAAAACCGAAACGAAAAAAAATTCTCCTGTACGGCAGCATTCCTACTGCTGTACAGGAGATTTTTGTTTTGTCAGAACCGTTTCCCTGACAGCTTGTCTTCCCTTGTCAGAACCGTATCTCTGACGGATCTATCTTATCCTTTTCCGTGAGGAGCCGGATCACTTTGCAGGGTACCCCCGCCGCGATCACGCCTGCAGGAATATCATGGTTCACAACGCTTCCCGCTCCGATCACAGAACCTGCGCCGATGGTCACTCCGCCGCAGACCGTAGCGTTCGCGCCGATCCAGACATTTTCTTCAATCGTGATGGGGGCCGATGTTCCAATGCCCCGGCTGCGCTGCTCCGGGTCAAAGGCATGACCGGAGCATGCCAGACATACCCCCGGCGCAATGAACGCACCGGCGCCGATGTTTACAGGAGAGGTGTCCAGGATCACGCAGTTGTAGTTGATGAACACAAAGCCATGGGTATGGATATTGAACCCGTAATCGCAGTGAAAATCCGGTTCGATGCGGATCATGGACGCGCAGGTGCCGAATAATTTCTGAAGGATCGCATAGCGTTTTTCCTGCTCGCACGGGGCCGTCTGATTGTATTCCCAGCAAAGCTGTTTTGCGCGATTGCCCGCCTCGACAGGGGTATTTTCGTAACCGCTGGCATATGCCGCGGGAAGTTTCATAATTTCGATCGGGTCCATATTCTTCGCTTCCTTCTCACAGCATCTCCGCGATCTTCGCCGCCAGAGCCATGATGGTCAGCATCGGCGGCTTTCCTGGTGCTTCCGGAAGGATGGTGGCGTCCGCCACGTAGAGGTTGTCCGGGAGGACCGGATTGTGCAGGGTATCCTTTTCCGCGGCAGTCAGCGGCAGCATGCCGCCCGGATGCCCGGCGCTCAGAAGACTCAGGAACTGCTCCTTCTTCGGAATGCCCATCTGCACCAGGATATCCCGGCACTGGGAGACCGCCCGCTTCATGTTCCTGCGGTCCGTCTCCGTCATCACCTTGTTGATCTTCCGCTTTCCGCTGACGCCGCCGGTCTCCTCGTCCGCAAGCTTGATCATAATGCTGACGATGTCCTCCATGGGATGGCGCCAGTTTTTCTTGAAGAAGAAGCTGAGATAATCCATGTACGGGGAAAGAATGTAGCCATCCTGCTCGCTGAGGAAGGGCATCAGCAGCTGACGGTCCTGCTTAAATCCGGGCAGCTGACCTGCGACGCAGAGCACCATGTCCACGAACAGCGTCTGTGGGCAGGGAATCCCGGAATTTTCCAGGATCACCGGCGTGTCCAGTCCTCCGGCTGCCAGGATCACCAGGTCCGCGTGCCACACGGTCTTCTTTCCCTGATGCCGTGCCTCGACCCCGGTCACCTCGTTCCCCGAGATCAGGAGCTTCGTCACCTTGCAGTCCGTCACAAGCTCCGCGCCCTTCCGGACCGCCTCGTCCACCATCACCCTCGTATCCCACTTGGCATCCGCCGGGCAGCCGATCGCGCAGTGCCCGCAGTTCACGCAATCCTCCGCATTCAGAAGCTTCGGCATGACCACGGGGTCCAGCCCCATGTTCTGAAAGACCTCGAACATCTTTCTGGTGGCGGAATTCCAGCGCTTCTGGTGCTCCGTGGTGATGGGAAGTTCCTTGTACAGCGCTTCGAACTGTGCGTCGAGGTCTATGCCCAGCGCTTTCAGTGTCTCGTCACAGCGCACCGCGTTACCGGTGGCCAGAGTCGTGGTCCCGCCGACGCCGATGCCGTGGGCGATGATGACTTCCTGAGATCTTTCCAGACGCATACTGGGGATCAGCAGGCGGATGAGCCGCTCGTCAAAGAACAGCCCGGTGCGTCTCAGTCCCGCCAGTTTGTTGACCGGAAACGAAAACGGCTGAAACTCTTTCCCTGCTTCCAGCATGGTGACCTGATATTTTCCCTGCAGATCGCGGGCCATAACGGCCCCGCCTGCGCCTGTACCGATCACCAGGGCTGTTTTTTTCGTATCCATAGGAAACCTCCTGAAAAGACGATGATTGCTGCCTGCAGATTTAGCTTATTTTTTGATCCGGGGAAGCCCCGCATTTCCGCCGGAGGCCGCCCGGCATCGGCCGCAGCCCCGTTAAAACCGGCACGGTTCCGGCCGCAGCCCTCGGTAAAGTGTGCCCGGCACCGGCCGCAGCCCCCGGTGATGCGCTCTGAAAATTCCAGCTTCCCGCCGCCGAAAATCCCGGCGATCATGCCGGAATCGACATGGGACATCAGCGCGCACTGCTCCGGCGTGTAGAAACGGCTGAAATAACAGCGGGACACTGTGACCTCGCCCGGCAGCTGCCCGCCCATCCGGATCCCGAGGTTCCGGTAAAGATAAAAGACAAGGCGTTCCAGATCCCTTTTTTCCGTAAAGCCCGTCAGGCGGCGGACCCGCGCCCCCGTCCGGTATGCCTCCCGGTAAAGCCTCGCCGGATCCTGTCCGCCTGCATTCAGGCATTCCGCGCTGAATACGGCATATTCCTGCAGCGCTATTTCGGCGGACCAGGTCCGAAGCTTCCTCTCCGGGACGCCGAAGGCCCGCGCGGTGGTATTGCACAGGACCCGCAGTTCAAGGCAGATGACCCATCCGGGCGTATGCCGTTCCAGCGCCCGCAGAATTCCCCTTGTGACCGGGACAGTCAGCGCCCGCCGGAACTGTTCCGCGGCAGACTTCCGCATTCCGCGCCGGTGTTCGGCGCAAAGGCTTTCAACGGTACATTTCCCCGATCTCTCTCGCATAGTGCTCCTCCACGACGCTGCGCTTCACCTTGAGGTTCGGCGTCAGCTCACCCTTCTCAATGGAGAGGAGCCGGGAGATCACGCGGAATTTCCGGATCTGCTCCGGATGGGACAGCCCGCTGTTCACATGGGCGATCTTCTTCTCCAGGCCGGCGGTATCTCCCTGGGCCCACAAAAGCGCCGTGCAGTAGGGCCGGTTCTCCCCGATCAGCACCGCTTCCGTGATCCCCGGCAGGTCCTTCAGCCGTTCCTCGATCTTCGGGATGCTGATGTTCTTCCCATAGGCCGTGACGATCAGCTCCTTCTTGCGTCCCAGAAGGGTGATATGCCCGTCTGCATTGATGACGCCGAGATCCCCGGTCCGGAGCACGCCGTCCCTGAGGTTCTCCGAGAGCATTTTATAGTACCCTGCCGCCACCTGCGGTCCCTTCACGATCAGCTCCCCGTCGGCTTCCGCCGTGACGATGGTCTCCGGGAGAGGCGTTCCCACGGTGGGGATCACATTGTCCCCCTGCCGGTTCAGGGAGATGAGCGGCGCCTCGGTCTCGCCGTAGGCGTTGAAGACCTCGATCCCCAGGGAACGGAAGGAGCGAAGCAGCGCCTCACTCATGGGTGCGGAGCCCACGAGCAGCTGGCCGCAGCAGTCAAGTCCCGCCTTTTTCAGGACGGCGCCCCGGAGGGCAGCCCCCAGGAAGCGCTTCCGCTGTCCCTCTTCCGCCGCCAGCCAGGCCTTCCCCAGCCGGTTCGAGATGGCCTGCTCCCAGATCTTTTCATAGAACCGGGGCACCGAGAAGAACAGGGTGGGCCGCACCTTCGGCAGTGCTTCGGAAAGGACGCTGAAATCGTTCAGATAGTAAAAATCGATCTTTGTGAGGAGGTAGTAGGGCGCATTGGCCGTCAGGATCCCCTCGACCACATGGTTTAACGGCAGGAAGGAAAGGTACCGGATGGGACGGTTCCGCTCCTTCCAGGAAAGCATTCCCGCGAGGGCATCCCCCACCCAGGAAAGCTGCCCGAACAGGAACATGACCCCCTTCGGCTCCCCGGTGGTGCCGGAGGTATAGCGGATTGTGGCGAGGTCCTCTGGCTCCGGCGGATCGAACTTCGCAGGGCCGGCCGCGGCTGCAAGGAACTCATCCCAGTGCATGATATTCCGCGGGCGCTTCCCTTCGCCGGCAGCTCCCGAAACCGGGACGCTTCCGCTCTGTCCGGCTTCCGCCGCAGTCTTCCCTCTCCGGCCGGATTCCGCCGCAGTCTTCCCGCTCTGTCCGGCATTCGCCGCAGTCTTCCCGCTCCGGGCCTCTTCCGCCGCGGAGAAGGTCACGAACCTGGCACCGGTCTTCACCCTGCCAAGCTGCTTCAGCATGCGCCGGTCGCCCACGAAGAACCATTTCGCGCCGCATTTTTCCAGCAGCAGCGATGTCTCCTCCGCCGGAGTCGTATAGTAGATGGGAACGCTGACCGCGCCCATGAGTCCCATGGCCTGCTCCAGCGCCATATAGTCCACGGAATTGACCCCCGTCAGGGCAATGCGGTCCCCCTTCCGGATCCCCAGGGCCCAGAACGCTTCCAGGATCCGGTCAATACGTCTGTTCACCTCCGGCCCGGAGACCTTCCGGATCTCCTTTGCCGTGACGTCGTAATAGCTGACGGGATACCGGCTGCTCTCCCGCCGCACCCTGGCCTGCTCAAACACTGTCTGCCCGGTCTGCCGCATAAAGTTCTTCCGGCAGGCAAAGTCCAGAAGCGGATCCAGATAATTCTTCCAGGACAGCGGGTAAGGTCCGCAGACCCGGTCCGTGTTGGTACGGTCGAACTCCTGCTCCGCGAAGAAATAGGGAAGCAGGGTGAGGAGGTTGTCCAGGTAGCCGCCCTTTCCTTCCCCTGTGCCCCGGTTATGGAGAAGTCCCGCCTTCTTAAGCGCCGGCATCGGCAGAAACACGGCCTTCGAAAGGTTCAGGGACAGGTTCCTTTTCGCAAAGCTCCTGACATACTCCGCCAGCTCACCGGCCTTCGGCGCGGCGGATGCGGGACATGTCAGGTGGAAGGTCTTTCCCGCGGCCTCCTCGGAAAAACAGACCTTCTCAACGGCATCAGCCACGTAATCCACCGGAACCAGGTTCAGCCTCGTGTCCGGCGAGATGGGGAAGACCCGCATTTTCCCGAGCAGCATCTGCTTCAGGACATAATAGATGGTATTGAAATTCCGGACCCGGCCGTTTCGGGAATCGCCGACGATCATGCCGGGGCGGCAGATGGAAAAAGGCAGCCCGGAAGCCCGCACCAGGTCCTCCGCCTCTGCCTTGCTCTTTTCATAGAAGGTGGAAAACACGGAAGCGTGGGGTTCCTCCTCCATGACGATGCCGCGCTTCTGCCCCGCCACATACGCAGTGGAAACCTGGACAAAACGCCGGAGCATCCGCAGTCCGGAGGCAAAGGTGAGCATCTTCTCCGTCCCGTCCGTGTTGACGTTCTTAAACTCTTCCCAGCTCTTCTTAAAGCTGATCTGTGCGCCGGAATGGATCACCAGGGTGACGGCATCGGAAAGAATTTTCCGGTATTTTTCGCCAAGTCCCAGACCGGGCTCGGTGAAATCTCCGGGCACCGGGACCACTCGTTTCCCGATCTGTCTGCAGAGATCCCCGTCATAATGCCAGGCGCTTCTGAGACGGTGTGCAGCCCCAGCCTCGTCCGCGGCCCGGACCAGTGCATACAGTCTGAGACCCGGTTCGCGGATCAGCCGTGCGGCAAGCTCTGTCCCCAGAAATCCTGTCGCGCCGGTCAAAAGAACTGTATCTGCCATGGTGTCAACCCCCTCTGCTCCTGCCCTGCCGGAGTCCTCACTCCTCTCCTTCTGTCTCCTCTTCCCCGGGGATACTGCGCTTTCCGAGGGACGACATGACGCTGCTGAGAAGGGAAGTCAGAACTTCATTGGCTTCGTCGGATGTCCCCTTCAGAAGCTTCATGACTTCCTTTTTCTTATCCGCGTCCGCCTTCCGGTACAGCTCCACCAGCTTCTTTTCCGCCGCGGTGACCTGCATGGAGGACTTTGCCGCTGTGGATGCCGGCTTCTTTGCTGCGGCCGGCTTTTTTGCCGCTGTGGATGCCGGTTTCTTTGCGGCGGCAGGTTTCTTTGCGGCTGCTGACGCTGGTTTCTTTGCGGCTGCTGACGCCGGCTTCTTCGCGGCAGCTGCGGTCTTGCCTGCAGCCGCCTCCAGGAGGGACGCCTGGGTGACTCCTGTCGCCTTCGCGATCTGCTTCAGCTGGGTCTGGGTCAGTTCCTTCTCTCCCCGCTCCGCCTTGCTGATGTCCGCGGCAGCAAGACCCGTCACCTGCTCCGCCAGCTGGGCCTGGGTAAGTTTCGCCGCAGTCCGTGCTTCTTTGATCAGTTCTCCGACCTTCTTTGCCATAACCGGCACCTCCGTTTTTTTTAATTATACCATGCCTTTCCTGATATCAATCCGGGAAGATAGCTTAAGCCGAGGGACGTTTTTTATCGAGCCGTCCTGCACTGCCCGGATCGGGGAATCCGTGGTCCGGACAGTAATTCCAGAAAAGCCCCGGGAACACGCGGGGGCTGCATCCCACGTATTCCCGGGGCTCTGAATTACTGCTGCTTATGTGAATTTCTGCCGCTTACGCCTCCGGCTTCCGGATGGTCTGCCGTTTATGCCTCCAGCTTCCGGATGGTCTGCCGTTTATGCCTCCAGCTTCCGGATGGTCTCCAGCAGGTAGTCGGTGTACTCCTTCGTGCTGGCATCCTCGATCTGGGTGGTCAGGACGACCTTCCGCTCGGTGACGGTGCAGATCTCCAGCGCCTTCTCCAGGAGCTCGTTTCTGTCTGCGTAGCCGATGTGTGCCATCATCTGGCCCATGGCACGGATCAGGGAAGACGGATCCGCATAGTGGCCGCGGCCGTGGCTCATGAGGTACGGAGCCGTGCCGTGGATCGCCTCAAAGAGGGCGTACTTGTTGCCGATGTTGCAGGAGCAGGCCGTTCCGAGGCCGCCCTGGTGCTCCGCCGCCACGTCGGTGACGATATCGCCGTACAGGTTCGGGAGGACGATGACCTCGATGCCCTTGTTGAACTCGGGATCCAGCATCTTTGCGGCCATGGCGTCCACCAGACGCTCCTGGACCTCGATCTCCGGATACTCGGTCTCGCCGATGCGGTGCACAGTCTTGATGAAGTTGCCGTCCACCAGCTTCACGATGTTACCCTTGGTGACGACAGTGACATTCTTCTTTCCGTTCTTTCTCGCGAAGTCAAAGGCAGCGCGTGCAATGCGCTCTGCGCCCGGCTTTGTCAGGACCTTGAAGTCGATGGCCAGGTCTTCGTTGACCTCGATGCCCTTGTTGCCCCAGATGTACTCGCCCTCGATGTTCTCGCGGAAGAAGGTCCAGTTGATGCCCTTATCCGGGATCTTGATGGGACGGACGGCCGCGAAAAGGTTCAGGCCGCGGCGCAGCAGAGAATTCGCGCTGACCAGGTTCGGAAGGCCTTCGCCCGCTTTCGGGGTGACGAAGGGGCCCTTCACCAGGACATCGCACTTCTAGTAAAATATATGGTTTTATATTATTGTTATATATTTTTCTCTATCTCCCCGAAGGTCTCCATCATCAGCTTAATAAGATACTGCTCCGGTTCCCCGAGATAGGTCTCTTTCTTATATACGGCACTCACATCCCAGCTCTGGTCCGCCTCGTTCCTGCTGCAGGAGAGGATCCGAAGGCCGCCGGTGGCTTTCGCAGTTTCCGGGCTGCTGCCGGCATCGTCCGCATGTCCCCTCGGAATTCCCAGGGCGTCCAGGGCACGGTCCGGGACGATGGTCACGCCCATGCCCGTGCGGGCCAGTTCCACCGCGGTGACGCAGCTCGACACCTCCATGACATTCTTCGGGAAGAATCCCGCCTTTCGGAAGATCTTCTCTGTCTTCTTCCGGATATACTGCCCGCTTTTCATGATGATGAAGGGCAGATCCTTCATCTCCTTCAGGTCCGCGGAATCTGTACTGCCGGGCTCTCCGTCCGCCGTTTTTCCCGCGTGCCGGATCATCTTCTGCGTCAGCAGCCGCTCCGGCGCCGCAAGCCAGACCCGCTCCCGGTAGATGAGCCTGCTCTCCAGTCCGATGGGGAATTCTCCGCTGCCGCCGGGGAGGACCGCAAAGGAGATCTTGTCCTTGTCCAGTTCCCCCAGGATCTCCGAGGAGCGGGATTCCACCAGGCGGACCTGGACCTCCGGATACCGCTCGTGGAATTTTCCCAGGACCTTCG
>Ga0256405_10011773_pt1 | contig 11041 bp, 8 predicted proteins | sample RumenRJG_02DNA_FD_189096 | JGI IMG/M metagenome (GOLD analysis project Ga0256405, IMG submission 189096) | Bovine rumen microbial communities from Lethbridge, Alberta, Canada - RJG_02 | ecosystem: Host-associated > Mammals > Digestive system > Stomach > Rumen | place: Canada: Alberta | collected...
GACCTTGGCAAACCCCTGGACGGGGAAAACAGTAAATGTCAGGATATTGAAGATTGCCAGGAAAGGCGGTGCAAAGTATAGGTAAGGACGGAATCTGCCCCACCTGGTGTTTGTGCGGTCTGCAATCTGTCCCATCATGGGATCGTTGATAGCGTCCCAGATTCGCGCGATCAATACGATCGCAGAAATAGCGGCACCGGACAGCCCAACGATATCCGTGTAGAAAATATTAAGATAGTTGTTGATCATGTACCAGCTCATCTGGCACGCAACTTCTCCCAGGCCGTAGCCCACCAGAAGCTTAGGGCTTGCTTTTTCTCCTGAAACTGCTCCACCATTCTTGCCTTGACTCATACAAATCCCTCCTTAATTGTAGAACAAAACTAATGGATACCAAAACATAACATGATTCAGAAATTGCACAAAACCACATTCCTTATACAAATAAAACAATACTGGAAAAAAAGGTGGACGTCAATGCATTATGTGCCTGTGTTTTTGTGTTTTGGCTAAGCCGGGTTGTTAACATTATTCGTAAAGAACAGGAGTCCGAATGTTCCCGGTCCGCAGTTGGTCGCGATCCCGGGAGAAGCTTTCTGGACATAAATTTCATCGAACGTCATTTCTGCTTCAGCCATCTGCCGGACTCTTTCCAGTTCTTTCGTTGTCATGCCACTGTATGTGATAAAGAGCATTCGGCGGTCAATAGCCCCGTGCACACGAAAAGCGGAGGCAATGTATTTTTCCCACACATGTTCCCTGGAGCCGAAGAATACTTTCGCGACACCGATCTTTCCCTTCTTAAGTCCCATCACAATATGCGCATTAAATGCTTTCGCAAGATTTCCGACCGGTTCCGGAACCTGGTTCTGCCGTACCAGGTAGTCCAGTGTATCGGTAATAAAGCGCGTGTGCACATGGTCTTTCATCTCTTCCAGTCTTGCAACGATCTGGCTGACTTCCAGGCCTTCGTCTGCCAGACGTGCTGCTTCGATGGCCATCAGTCCCTGACCGCTTGACAGTTGCCCGGAATCGACCACAGTCACATTTCCGAAATCTTCCGCAGCCTCCATTGCCGCCTGGCAGCCACTGTGCTCTACCTTGCCGGAGATAGCCAGGTGAATGATGTTATTGGCGCTGTCAAGCTGTTTTGAGAAAAACAGGCTGTACTCTTCTTCCGATGGCGAAACGACTTCCGCTTTCGAACCGGGATCCTCCATGTATGCTAAAAGGCCGTCTGTTTCAATCTCCAGGCCGTCTTTGAAGAGTCCTTCATTTGTTTTGATCATATGAGGAATCTGCTCAATGTTATATCTTTCAAGCAGTACGTCCGGGATGTCCGCGACACTGTCAGTCGTTATCCTGATCCTCGCTCTCTTTATGTCCTCATTTACCCAGACCGCGCTCTCCTTTGTGGCATCGTTCGCCGTTCTTGTCACGGTAACGATATCCTCCGGAAGAAAATGACAAACGGTGTTTTCCAAATCTTCTCCCCGTACAGGTTTCATCAGATACCCGTCAAATCCCTCTTTCCGGTACAGGTTCTGCATATCGCTTCCGGCATTGGCCGTCAGGGCTATGACCTTTGATTCGTGGCACGAGCCGCCTGTCTGTTTGCGTATGGCATGCAGGCACTCAATCCCGTCCATCTCGGGCATTTTGTGATCCATAAGGATGACATGGTAATAATTATCGAGCGTCTTTTTCAATGCTTCCTGTCCGGATGAGGCTGTATCCAGATTCACCCTGGTATCTGCGAGAAGCTTTGTCACTACCAGAATGTTGGTTGCGGTATCATCCACGACAAGCACCTTTGCCTCCGGAGCCTCGAAGGATTTCACATACTGATATGACTTTTTGTCTTTCCTGCTGCGCTCCGCGTCAAAGGTTCCCAGGGGTTCGTCGCTGATGATCCGCTGCGGTATCTCGATCACAAAGGTGGAACCTTTTGTGTAAACACTGTTTACTGTGATCGTTCCTCCCATCAGATCCACAATCTGTTTTACAATGGACAGACCGAGCCCGGTACCCTCAATGTATTTATTTTTCTCATTATCAACCCTTTTATAGGCTGAAAACAAATGTGGGATGCTTTCCTTTTTGATTCCTATGCCGGTATCAATGACTGAAAAAATGATTCTTGCGTTTCCCTTTTCATCCTTCTTACTCTGGACGGAAAGTGTTACAGAACCTTCGCGTGTGTACTTGATGGAGTTATTCAGCACATTGATCAGGACCTGCCGGATCCTCATCTCATCCCCTTCCAATTGTGAGGGAAGGTCCGGAGCTACTTCTATATGGAAAGCAAGATCTTTTTCGTTTGCCCGGAGCCAGAGCATCCCCACGATATCCGAAAGCATATCTCCGACGCTATAGGGAGCAAGGGTCAGTTCCATCTGTCCCGATTCTATTTTTGACATGTCGAGAATATCATTGATCAGATGAAGCAGCATCCTGCTGGCAGCCTGTATATTCTCGGCGTCTTCGTTGATCTCTTCTGAGACGTTCTGGCGGAGGATCATTTCATTCAGTCCGATGATCGTATTGATGGGAGTACGTATTTCATGGCTCATGTTGGAGAAAAACCGGTTCTGGGCCTGATTAAGTTTCCGTATCTCCTCTTTCTGCGCCTCCTGCTCCAGGATATTTTCCTGGGCAGAATATTTGCCATAGTAAATAGCAATCGAAAGGACGAAATGTATGATGATAAAAACGAGTAAATCGCCCAGTTCGCTCTTGATGATCTTTCCGCCGATACTGGATGAGAGATAATAATTTATCTGAAACAGATCTGCAATCACTGTTAAGCCAAGAAACACCCGTATATCCATATACACGCAGAAAGGCATACACATCGAGATAATGATGAAAAGCGTCGGTACGGCCCGTCCATGGGACAGATAATCCAGATGGCACACTGAAAGCGCCCATAAATGCCATACCACCATCATCACCGTATTGATCAGCGGCAGCCACCGATATCTTTCATCGAATTTATCCCGGATGAACAAAAAAAGGCACTCAACCAAAAGGAGGCAGACAAGCATCACATTATAGCTGAGACGAAGGCTGGTCAGAAGAGAGGCGTCCCCATAGGATTCCGGCCATATATAGGAATTGACCTCAAATACGCCTATTGCCAACGCAAATATCGGGTGGACAAAAAGCGATATCATGAGTGCATCATGCAGACAGCTTTTCTGCAGCTTCTTATAGTTTGGATTTTTCTTCGGATGAAAAATAAACTCAAGGACTTTACTCATGACAGTCACCTCCTTCCGGATAGAATTCCAACACTTCATTGTCAGCGCCGTCATCCGGATAGAATTCGATCAGCTCGTCATCCGGTGTACTCTCAGGGTTGTTCTTGCTGAAACATCCATGGATCCCATCCGCTATGCGTTTATATTCTTCCATCACACCGCTGTGTGCATGATGGATTGTATCCGCATCGCCAGAGTGTGCCGCCTTCTCAAGTTCATATGCTTTGTCCGACAGATGCCCGGCTCCGACCATTTTTGCCGTCCCCTTGATGGCGTGTACAAGGATCTCGTAACTTCCCAGGTCATTATTTAGCAGATGGTTCCCGGCATCACTGATCTTTCCTTCCGCTTCATCGGCAAACTGCAGGAGAAGGACCTTGTAGAATTCCTCATCCTCCTGACAGTATCCGAGTCCTGCAGCAGTATCAATTCCAAGTTCTTTCAGCACGGAGAATTGCTCATCCGCCTGTTTCTTCGTTTCTTCGGGTCCTTCCGCTTCTCCGGTTTTTTCGGTTTTTTCGGGTTCTCCTGATGTTCCGGTCCCGGAACGTTCTATGCCTAGCTCTTGTTTCAAGCGTGAGCATCGATTTTGGCAGTACTTTTTTCAGCACCCTTTCCAGTTCAGAAATGACGATCGGTTTTGCCAGGAAAGCATCAAACCCTTCCCGCAGGAACATTTCGTTCGCAGTACTTACCGTATTCGCAGTAAGGGCTATAATGACGGTTTCCTTCCCTTCCTTACCAAGTACGGAACGGATCCGTTTCATGGCTTCCACGCCGTCCATACCGGCCATCATATGATCCATGAAGATGAGGTCCACCTCATTTGTCCGGACATACTCCACTGCTTCCGCACCTGATAAAGCAGTGTTTACAACCATCCCGTATCCCCTCAGGATCTGGTTCGCCACGGTCAGATTCATATACTCATCATCTACCACCAGCGTCCTGACACCCCTTGCATAAAGTTTTCCTTCTGCCGCTTTCCTCTCTTCCCTGTTCAGGTTTATGAATGTAGTATAGGAAAAACCGTAAAGGGGCCGCCGGATCAACGTGATCTCAGATCCTTCCGGCAGTTCAAATTCCCAGTCGCAGATGACGGCAACCATTGCTCTTTTTGACAGGGCATCGATATATTCCCGGTCTTCCAGATATATCTGCATGCCAACGAAAACATGCGTCAGTTTCACTTCCCGGTCAATCTCTTTTAAATCATCCAGCCGGTCTGCCCGATGTATTTTGACCCCGAGACCCAGCATGAGATTCTGTCCATATGCATCATAGAATTCCTTAACGAGAGGATGTTTGATAGTAGACATCTTGTAGCAGGTTCCGATGCACAGTTTTTCAGGGTTCCTAAGGCTCATGCAGTATTCGCTGTTTACAACCTTCTGGGGAATGCTGATCCGGACAGTCGTTCCCACATTCGGCTCACTCTGTGCAACAAAAAAACCGTTCAGGCTCCTGACAAAGCCCCTTATGATAGCAAGTCCCAATCCCAGGCCGCTTGAGTATCGCGTCCTGCCGGAATCCGCCTGATACAGGCCCTCGAATGCTTTTTCCAGCTGGACCTGGTCCATCCCGATCCCGGTATCCCTTACTTCGATCAAAAGATTGATCCCGTACTCCCGCTGTTCAAAGGAAAGATGGAGATAAACACCTCCCTCATTCGTATATTTAATCGCATTATCGAGCAGGTGCCGGAGGATCTTTTTCAGTTTTACGACATCCGTCCTCAAAACAGAGGGGAGCCGCGGATCCACATTGATGATCAGCTCCAGGTTCTTTTTTCTGATCGGCGATATCTCCGTCACAAGGTCATGCAGCAGCGAAGAGATCATATAATCCTCTTCACTGACCGCGAGCGTTCCCATGTCAATCTCAGAATAGTCCAGAATGTCGCTGATCTGATCGGCAACTTTATTTCCTGCTTCCATTACCGATGTCAGGTCCTTTTTTATCTCCCGGTCATCGGTCCTGTCAATGCAGATCCTGGTGAGCCCGATCACGGCATTGATGGGAGTCCGGATCTCATGGGAAATATTCGCGAGGAAATCATTCAGCCTTCCTGTCATCTCAGCCAGTTCCTGCTTTGATTCCTCCGTCCGGCCCATCAGGTTCGCTTGCCGTCTCATATATGATCGCGCAATCAAACAAAACAGTGTGACGATAAATAAATGGAGCAGCGTCCGGGTGATCAGCAGTCTGTCAAAAACTTCCCCCTGGTTGTACAGAAAAAACAGATCATAGGCAATCGCGAGGTAGTATGTAACCTGGCACAGGGTGATCAGTCCGAGGATGCCGGTAGACATGTAGATCAGGATAACCCCCGTCATGACAATCCCCAGGTCAAAGGTACTCGTTGTATGGGATCCGTAAAAAAAGGCAGTTGCCATCATCAGGATGGCATACAGCCATATCCTGGTGTCGGCGGGAATACTCTGCCGGATATGTACGGCCCAGGCAAGAACCACTCCTGCCCCAATCAGAATCAGAGCCCATTTTTCCCAGGAAAGGAGCAGGGCTTCCCCGATCAGAATAATCGAGAACAGGGTATAGCAAAACAAAATGGTACTATGTGATGTCTCAGAATAGTATCTGCCCGGTTTCTTTCCTTCCATAATCACTGCTCCTTTTTCCCCGGCCGGTATTCCAGACACAGCATTGTCAGGTCATCAAACTGCTCGCTGTCCCGGACAAAGTCGCCCACTGCCCGGCTCACACCAAGCAGTACCTGTTTTGGACTCTCTTCGGCATTTTCATTCAAAGCGTCAAGCATACGGGATGTTCCGAAGAGTTCATTTTCAGAGTTGGCAGCCTCCGGAACACCGTCTGTATAGACAAAAAGCTTTGAACCGGGAGACATCTTTATCTGGTATTCCCTGTATCGCGTGTCCGGAAAAGCTCCGATGATCAGATCATGTTTGTGCTTCATCAGCTCAAATCTGCCGTCCGAATGCATGAGAGCCGGATATTCGTGACCGGCATTCGCGGCGGTCAGTATGCCCGTGGAGATCTCCAGGATCCCGAGCCACACCGTCACAAACATTTCCTCCGGGTTGTTGGCGCAGATCATCGCATTCGTATCCTCCAGGATCTGTGCAGGCGTTTTGCCGGCTTTGGCATTTTCTGCAAGCACGATCTTGGAAACCATCATGAACAGCGCTGCCGGGATTCCTTTACCGGAAACATCGGCGATCAGCAGGCACAAATGATCCTTATCCGTAAAGAAAAAATCGTAAAAGTCACCGCCGACACCCCTGACCGGCGTCATGCTGGCATAGATATCAATATCCTCACGGTCTGGGAATGCGGGAAAAATGCCAGGCAGCATGGCCGACTGTATTCGGGAGGCCATTGCGAGCTCGGCACTGATGCGTTCATTCTCCTTTTCCAGGTTGTGCTGAAGCCTGACCAGCTCAATGGTATGCCGGACTCTGAGAACCAGGACATCCGGGACAAAGGGCTTTTTGATAAAATCCATGGCTCCAAGCGCAAGGCCCCGCGTTTCAGATTCCTGATTGTCATCCGCTGTCAGGAAGATAACGGGAATCTGCTCCTGCAAAGAAGTCTGCTCCTGCAGACGCTGCAGTGTTTCAAACCCATCCATGCCGGGCATTTTGATATCCAGCAGGATCAGGTCGGGTTTATTGGTTTTAATAAATTCGATCAGCGCCGTTCCCGACTTCAGGGCGGTCACACGCATGTTATGTTTACTCAAAATGTGTCCGGCCATTTTGAGGTTTAAGATATCATCATCTACAACAACAACCCAGTCCATAATAAAACCTCTTATAAAATACTAATTGATGTTTTTTTATACATCTATATTACAGGAATATTCGTCTCTGTACTATACCCCTTCACCAAAAAAGAACCCACCACCCGATGGTGGTGAGTCCTTCAAACTGTTAGGGGCGAATAATGTTTGTTCCTGACAAAAGCCTAATCACGCTCATACGGTATTTCCAACATATCCAGCAGTTTTACAAAAGTATCCTGTCCATCCAGACAAGTATCAATAAGCCAGCCCTTTTCATTTCCCCATTCAGAGAGACCTCTGTAGTAGAAATTCTTTTTTGTGTCTTCGATGATAAACGGTATCACATTATGGCGAAGGCACTCTTTCAAGGCCACAAGCCTGCCTACCCTGCCGTTGCCATCCTGAAATGGATGGATATGCTCAAACTCGGCATTCAGTTCTATGATATCTTCAACTGTCACATTCTTCTTAGCATTGTATCTTTCCAAAAGAGACTTCATATGCTTATGCACTTCCGACGGTTTAGCGGTCTCCCTTCCACCAACCACATTTGCGCGTTTCTTATAATCACCTACCGCAAACCATTCCAGCGTGGAATCCTTTGTGTCATGCTTTAGGATGTAATGCAGATACTTGATAATATCTTCTGTAAGTTCATTCTCTGCAGTATCTATCACATAATCTATTGCCCGGAAATGATGCACTGTTTCCAGCACATCATCCACCGGTATCCCGTCTGCAGCATCAAGTGTATTTGTCTCAAAGATCAGTCTTGTCTGATCCTCAGAGAGCTTGCTTCCCTCGATATGATTGGAATTGTATGTCATTCTGACCTGCAGTTCATGGTATAGTCCTCCGGACAGTTTTACCTCTTTTTCTTCGCGAAGCACCTGAAGTATCTTATTGTCAGACACCTCCCTCATAAGTAACTCCGGCTTAACCCCAAGATAATCTGCTATCTTTTCCAAACTCCGCTTAGAAAGTTTCCCACCTTTGCTGATCTTCGCGACGGTTCTTGTAGACAGGCCAAGCTGTGTAGAAAGCTCTGTTTTTCCGATATCTTTATCCTTAAGCGCTTTTTCAAGACCCTCATATGAAATCATTGAATCACCCCCTCGAATCTTTACTTATTTTATCGGATTCGGCCTAAAAAGTAAAGATTCTGAGGGCTGATCTCGATAAAAGTAAAGATGTCCCTTCACGAACCATCTTGCCGTAATAATACGTCCTCGACGTGTCATGTGTTTGCTACGTTTATCCTCTTCTCAAAATACCTCTCAATATTTTTCTCCTCGCCGCCGATGAATCTATCGTAAGTATCACAGATGCAAAAAGTATCTGCTGAAGGAAACAAACCGTTCCCTGATTGGACATAACCAGCCATTCATTGTTCGGCGACGATTCTGAAACTCTGAAAATATTGCTCATACCATTCTCACAAACTGGAATTCTTACTCAACTAACCCCCATGAAAAAAACATTCATATATTTGTTATCTCGTGTAATACCCCGGCTGGTTCTAAACTGGATTTACAAATCCAGCTGCAGTACGATTTCTTCGTCATTCATCTCACCAGTAACGCGAAAGCCAGCCTTTCGATACACGGATAATGCAGTTGTATTGGTTTCTTTCGTCGATAAGCGGATATTGTTCGCACCATGATCTTTGAAATACTGAATGATTACCTGCATAGCCGCAGTTCCATAGCCTTTTCCCTGCAAATCTTCATCAATCATAAATCTCCACAGCCAGTATCTGTCATTTGAATCCTCATAATCCTCATCAAACGCGAACATGGTAAATCCCACTATCTTTTCATCACAATAAATTGCAAAGGGACGTGCCACGTTTTTATTTTCTTTTGCTGTCTTCCAGGATTCTTCGTTTGAGGCTATATATTGCGACTGGCTGCCTGAAACTTTCAGTTCAAAGCATTGTCGTATATTATCTTCCGTTAAGTCTATAAGTTTAATTTCCATTTCAAATACTATTTGTCACGCACCAGAGAATGACCATTGATTGCCCTCGAAGGGCATATAATTATTGAACTTTATTCTTCTTCAGCATATGAATGATCTGCAAACCGTCGCTTTCGAGTCCCCTGCATATGATTCTGTAGCGAATCGGAATGACAGTAAAGATAAACTGAAAGAAGTTGAAATACAAAAGGAAGGTGAATACCGGGAGCAGTATTTCGTGAAGGCTGCTCCCAGTCTGAACAAACTCCAAAATGCAGAAACGAATGATACCGTACAGGATGGCCTGCAGCAAAGAAACCAAGGGGCCGCCTGCAAGAGTTATGATCTTTGCCTTATTCGTTTTTGGTTCTTCCCCGGGAATGAAATAACCACCTGCAGGGATCAGGCAGAAGATATATTTCGATGTTCCAGTCATCTTAGGGCCAGATCCCGCAATAATCTTCCATTTTGCCTTTCCCGTGGAAATCCGATATCCCAATGCATGGCCCAGTTCATGGAGAAATACACTTAAAAGACAAAGAAGCCAAATAAGAAGAATTCTTACAAAGTAATACATATGCTCCATACGTTCTTCAGTCTCCCTAAACATCCGCAAACTGCGATCTGTCAATCTACCAGAACCTCTTCACAATCAGATATCCATAATCTACAGAGATAAACTTCATAACAACTGCTATATTAATGATGAACAGGGAAAACAGATGTATCCATATCCGGTTCCATCGAAGTACCGGACCCTCATATTATATCAGGAAGATTAACCCTAAAATGAACTGTTTACTGTGGCATTTTCGCCCGGTCCATGGCTCCAAGGATACCCGGAAGAAGGAACAGGACAATAAACAAGGCACTTACATTACCCATTGAGATCGTATGGCATATCGCTCCCACCGCAGGATTGGGAAATACGAATCCCAACAGGGCTGTGACTACTATGATGATGGAGGACGATGTCAGTGTAACGTTGATGGAACTGCGATATGAATGGGCGATGGAGTCTGCGATCCCCATCGTCTTTCGAGCTTCTTTATAATACTTCGAATATACGATGGCGTAATCAATCGTCGCGCCCATCAGGATACTCTGCACCATGAGGAACGCCAGATAGAATATGGAGCTTCCCTGCAGCCGGATGATTACCATCGTGATATAGACAGCCGTCTGAATCATCAGGACCAGGACGACTGGTGTTACGATGGACCGGAATGTCAGCAGCACAACCAGGAATATGGCGGCAGCAGTGATCAACGTCATCCGGTCCATTTCCCTACGGAAGGCCTTCGACAGTTCCCAGGCCATCGCTCCTTCACCCACCATGTAATGATTGCCGGTTGAGTGTGCCGACAGATCTGTATCCAACTGATTCAGAAAAGTGTATGTTTCCTCGGAATCTTTCTCCAGATTCAGATCGATCAGAGCCAGGCTGTAGTTCTCCTTCTTCAATATATCGGAGAACTGATTCAATGTATCCATGCTCAGTTCAAAGTCTCCGTATCCAGAAGGCATCATCTCCATGAGCCCCTCTGCATTCTTATACAGCTTCGTCAGCTTCGGAAGATTCGCGATGAATTCCTGCGGAGTGGAACACAGGCCGATCGTATTGCCCCAGCCAATCGCCACGTTCACGGCTTCTTCTTCATTTAACCCATTCAGTACAGAGGTCACAGCCTTCTCATCCTGATTCTCATAGATCAGGACCACCACATTCGGCGTCTCAACTCTGGTGTCCAGAGTATATGCAATCTTCGTTCCCTGGCGCAGGATGAAAGCTGCCGCAGCCAGTATTATGGTGAAAATGAGAATACCATAGCGGTATCTATAACTGAATTCTGCAAGTCTTCTGGTCGGCGGATTGAACGGGCGCTTGGATGTCTTTGCAATCAGTTTTATTGCCCACAGGATCATCGCAGGAAGCATCGTAAAGATGCAGATCATACTGCACAGGGCCCCCTTCGACAGAACTACGCCAATCTCTCCACCGATGCGGAAGCTCATACAGGTCAGGGACAGCAGGCCGACCACGGTCGTCATGCCG
>Ga0256405_10011774_pt1 | contig 11039 bp, 11 predicted proteins | sample RumenRJG_02DNA_FD_189096 | JGI IMG/M metagenome (GOLD analysis project Ga0256405, IMG submission 189096) | Bovine rumen microbial communities from Lethbridge, Alberta, Canada - RJG_02 | ecosystem: Host-associated > Mammals > Digestive system > Stomach > Rumen | place: Canada: Alberta...
GAGCGCGTCTACCGACCTCTCGAAAAACAATACTTAATTGTTTTTCTCGGCAGAGTGCCACTGGAGCACAGTTTTGTGTTATTTAATTGTCAATTTTGCTCTGCTTGAGCGCGTCTACCGGCCTCTCGAAAAACAATACTTAATTGTTTTTCTCGGCAGAGTGCCACTGGAGCACAGTTTTGTGTTATTTAATTGTCAAACAATCACCCTAAGGCAACAAGTAGATAGTATTATAAACATCACCTGATGTCAAACGCAAAATTCTCTAAAATATTCATCAAACTCTTTTATCTTTGCTGTCAGCAACTCTATCAGTAACAATAACTGCGCCTTAACAGTCGGCAGATTATCGCATCTTTGTCCCAAAAGCCCCGATTTTACGTTTGAAAAAAGTAAATTCTGGAATATTTTCACCTTTTTATAAATATCTTCGTCGATAAATTCTTTGCCATCGGACAGCAAAATAAACAGTTCAGCAGTAATTTCTTTTGACTTCAGATATTTTTTTCTTAACATCTGTTCCTGAACGTTTCTCAAATAATCAAGCATTTCTTCATAAACGGAATATATTTTCTGCTTTTTAACCGGAAGGCTATTTTTTAAGTATTCTTTTGTTACATTGTAACCGGCATCAATTATGACCTTTCTTGTTTGCTCAGAGCAGTTAAAATCAAATACCATCGCATCGCCCGTATTTATGACAATATAATCGTATTTGTCATTCTGACCGTATAGTTCTTTTATAAAGGAGGTTTCACTGTAGGTCATGCACGAATAAATACCATTGATATAGTTTAACGGATTTGTATCATCACCGCCGAATTTGCCCTCAAGACGTATCTCGCAAATTCTGTTTTCCGATTCTCTAAGGTGCTTTGACAAATACCACATCGGCTTGCCCTTCATCAAATCGCCGTCAACAAGCAGTTTATCATCAAGATTAACCGCTCTCATAAGCCCCGGAGCGCAACACGAAATCCGCACCGCCACAGCGACTTCAAATTCGGGAGTTTCATAAGTAGAAAACTCACAGCACGAAAAATCCTTCATATTTGTCGAAATTATATACAAATCTTTGACCAAATCTTTAAATCGCACAGGTGCATTTTCACCTTTTTGGTATTTGTCGCCGTAGAATTTCTTTTCAATGAGTTCTCTAATCCAGTCAAGAAAAACTTCCCCTTTGCTCAGGGCAAATTTTACATTGAACCCCAGTGAAATATCTTTAAAGAGTTCAAAATTAACATTCAAAAATACATCTTCAATTTCCTGAGTTGTATAGCCGACGGCAATCAACGCCGCAACCATTGACCCGACTGACGAACCGCCCAGACTTTCACAGGTTATTCCGAATTCCTCAAAGGCTTTCAGCGCGCCGACATGACCTGCGCCTCTTATTGCTCCGCCCCCGAATAAACATGTATATTTTAAACTCTCTAAATTCTTCATACGCAAATGATACCATAAAAAAAGATTGGCTCATCACCAATCTTTCCTGTTTTTCATATTTTATAACTATGCAGCCTTTGAACCTTTGATTTCTCTGATGAGGTATTGTGCTACCCATTCAAAATCTTTGTTATTTTTTGCTGCTTCTTTAAGATATTCAACAGATGCATCGCCGATTCTAATTAATGTCATTGCAACAACGCCTCTTTTGATACCTCTTACAATCTGTAATCTGTCAACCAAACTTGGAACAGCATCAGAACCGATGCTTACAAGTTCGTTTTCAACTTTATTTTTTGTTGTGTTATCTACGTTATCTAATTCGATTAATGCTTCTTTTAATGTGCACATCTTTATCTTCTCCATATAAATCTCATTTACATTCTCATTATAAATTAAATTTTAACGATATTAAGATTTCATTACATAATCTTTATATCTTGGAGAAAATATTAATATCTTCTTTACATCTGAATTTTGTGTTTATCCAAAAGCACCATTAAAACAGAAATATCAGCCGGTTTAATTCCGCCTATGCGTGATGCCTGCGCCAAATCTTTCGGGCGAATCCTTGAGAGTTTGTCTTTGGTTTCTGATGAAATATGGTCAATTTTTGAATAATCTATGCCGTCAGGAATCTTAAATTTTTCAAGTTTTCCAGCGTTATTGACCTGTTCCTCCTGACGTTTGATATAGCCGTCATATTTAACTATGACTTCTATCTGCTCATAAACATCTCTTGGGATATTCAAATCAGCCGTACCCTTATCAAGTTCCTGCAAAATTTTATAACTTATATTCGGACGTTTTAAAAGTTCTGATGCTCTCATTCCACGTTCAAGATGTTCACCGTATTTTGACAAAATATTATTAACTTCCTCATTTGCAGGAATTTTCACACCCTCAAGCCGTTTGCTTTCTTCCTTTATAAGTCTTTGTTTTTCTTCAAAACGGAAGAACTGCGCATCATCAATCAGCCCGAGTTTATGCCCGATAGGAGTTAATCTTTCATCCGCATTGTCCTGTCTTAACAATAACCTGTATTCAGAGCGTGAAGTCAGCATCCTGTAAGGATCCTGAATATCTTTGGTAACCAAATCGTCTATCAATGTTCCCGTATATGATGAACTTCTTGGAAGTTCAAGCATTTGCGAACCGTTGATATAATTAAACGCATTAATTCCTGCAATTAAGCCTTGTGCGCCTGCTTCTTCGTAACCGCTTGTTCCGTTAATCTGACCGCCGAAGAAAAGACCTTTGATTTTTTTAGACATAAGAGAATGTGTTGTCTGAATTGCAGGGACATAATCATACTCAACCGCATAGGCAGGCTTAATGATATGTGCGTTTTCAAGCCCCGGCAGGGTGCGTAACATTCTGACCTGAACATCATAAGGCAGACTTGTTGAAAACCCCTGAATGTAGGTTTCGTAAGTGCCTAAGCCTTCAGGCTCAATAAATATGTGGTGCGACGGGTTAGAGGCAAAGCGTACAACCTTATCCTCTATCGACGGACAGTATCTTGGACCGACACCGTGAATCAACCCCTGATACATAGGCGATTTATCAAGATTTTCTCTAATAATTCTGTGAGTTTCTTCGTTAGTTTTTGTCAAATAACATGGATAAGTCTTTCTAATCGGGCGATTCGGCTTAAATGAAAAGAAATTCAGTTCTTCATCCCCGGGCTGAATTATCATTTTTGAGTAATCAATAGTTCTTTTATCAACTCTTGCAGGAGTACCTGTTTTTAATTTTTTCGTTTCAATACCCAGTTTGTGCAGACTGTCTGATAACCCGATAGCCGACTTTTCACCGAGCCTGCCTGCGCTGAAGGATTTTAAGCCTACAAAAATTCTGCCTTCTAATGATGTACCAGTTGTCAAAACTACCGCTCTTGCACTGTATTCCGCCCCAAATTCATCAACTGCGCCTGTTATTTCACCGTTTTCGACTTTTAATTCTGTTATACAGCACTGCTTTATAAAAACATTTTCATTGCTTTCAAGCAAATTGCGCATATAACGTGAATATTCAGCCTTATCGGACTGCGCTCTTAACGCTCTTACCGCAGGACCTTTTGAGGAATTAAGGGTTTTCATCTGCAAATATGTTGCATCTGTTACTTCCCCCATAACTCCGCCCAAAGCGTCAATTTCACGCACAAGAGTCGATTTTGCAGGTCCGCCGACTGCAGGATTGCAGGGCTGAAGCGCAATATTTTCAACATTCAGCGTTGCAAGAAGAACTTTTAATCCTAATTTTGCGCACGCCAAAACGGCTTCACAACCTGCGTGACCGCCTCCGACAACAATTACGTCATATTTATTATTCAGATACCCTGTGTACATAAACACATTATAGAATAAACATGCTGATTATGGTTTATCCGAATAATTTTCCGCCGTCCAAAAGACCGATTAACAATATCATCGCGTAAATAACATCAATAAGTATTACTACCGTCAAAGCAATATGGCTTGAATCGTTCTTTCTTTCATGCTCAAATGCACTGATTATTGAAATGACAAGCGGAAACAAAGACAATTCAAGTGCTTTTAAAGATGTTTGTACTATACTTGACGCATCATGAAAATTTATTGTAAAAAGTTCCGCCAAAACAGGGAAAATACAAAAAATAATTGCACATATATCATAAGGAGTAGTTGTTCGTGCTGAAGGATTTTTAAATTCTTCACACTGACACTCCTGACATTCACACTGATTCATTTCTTCTTCACTCATGGTAAACTCCTGTTTATTAACTGACAACATTGAGTATAGCATAAAATCGGCACTGTTGTAAAGGTAATAAAAAGCCGGCTCTCCTTGAGCCGGTATTATAAAACTCTCTTCTTATTATCGTGTTATTTAAGTTGCAAAATTTACTTCACAGCACGCAGGTTTGCTTTTACACCTGCATTTGAATTAACTTCGGCAGCAATAGCATAAGCCATTGCTCTGCGTTTTTTTGCTCCTCTTAATATTAGTTCAACACTTTGACATCTGTTATATGACGGTGTTGTTATCTTCTTCATAATTTTTATCTCCATAAAAACTGATTACAAATAAGATATCGACATACACTGCCATAAACTTTAAAAAAGTATATACGATTTTTACAAATATTAATATAACAATTTCTTGCAACAACTGAAAAATAAGTTATAATCTAAGTATGGTTGTTATTAGAAGATTAAATTGTTTTGATTATCCGAAACTTAAAAAACTGATATCCTATTTGAGCAGTGATGACGATGATAAACTTGCAAAAAACCTTATGGAAGAACCGCTTGGTATCATCAATGCAATGATGCCTTTATCAATGAAATTCCGTTCGGAATCGTTCATTTTAATAGAAGATAAAGAAATTTTGGGACTGATTACATCGGTTTGCACTCCGGGTAATCCTTACAAAATCAACATTACAAGATTAATTTTTAAAGAAAATCGCTACGAAATCGGCAGACAACTTGTTGAATTTTTAATCCAAAAAATGGGAGGGAAAGGGGCAAATACCTTCAGCGTAGTCATTGACGAGTGCCACAATGAACTTTTTGATTTGTTTATAAACGGATGCGGTTTCAGACAGTGTTCATCGGAAACGCTGTGGAAAATTGAGCACCCTGCACCTGAAAAAACAGATTTGAGATGGCGTTATGCTCAAAGTTCCGATTCGGAGAAAATAGCCGAACTTTATAACGGCGAAGTCATAAATATTTTTCAGCCGTCGCTTTTAAGACACCCGAAAGAGTTTAAAAGTGAGTTCTTTCAGGGGTTTACCAAATATTACAAAACACGATATGTATGCGAAGAATCTGATAAAATTCTTGGGTATTTTTCCGTTACAACAGAGGATAACCTCAATTATATTCTTGATATAACAACAAACAGCGGTTATGAATTTGAATACGACAAAATTATCAACGTCATGCTCTGTGATATTGCAAGAAAAAAACACGCTTTCTACCCGTTTGTTAAGCAGAAAAAATACACAAAAAATTCCCAAAAACTTGAAGATTATCTGAAATCAAAAGGATACTACCCTATTCAGACAAAACACATTCTTGTAAAAGATTTTTACCGTGCCGTAAAAGAAGAATCAAAAAACTGGAATGTATTTGTTCTCGGGGAAAGCCAAATTTCCGGTTAAAACAAAGCGCAAAACACCGTCTGCGTTTAAGTCATTAAACGTAAAACCTACACTAAAAAGCCTTCAAACGACCTTGTCATGTACCGAAAACGAAAAATGAATTTTATCCTTCTGCTGTTAATTCGTCCCAAATGCTTGGTACTACAATCAATGCAGTATAAACGATAAACCCGAAAAGGATTAAATTGATAGCCATGAACAACCTCCTTTGGTTTCTTCGACCATCATTTTTTCAGATAATCTTCAAATCATCCATTTTTATTAATCCCAAAATTTGAACAAAAATAACATGAAAATTTTTATATATAATATTAATTATGAAAAACTACACCGAAAAAGAAATAAAAAATTTGTTTAAAAACCTTTGCTGTTCAAAATGCAGAAACGATTTTAATTCGGAATCAATAACCGTTAAAGAACGTGAAGGCGACATTTTGATATGCAACCTCAAATGCAATGTATGCGGAATGGATTTTGGCAATGTCGTTTTTAATTTCAACCGTAAATCCGACAAGCATTACCCGATGGGAATTATTGACGGACCGCCTCCGATAACCTCTGACGATGTAATAAATGCGCACGAATTTATTAAAAAGATGAAATAAAAAAGACGGTGTTTAAACCGTCTTTTTTATGAATTATTTGTTTGTTTGAACCGTACTTTTTATGTGCAATTCTCTCAACTGCTGAATTGAAGCCTCTCCGGGAGCGCCAGACATCAAGCATTTTGCCCCTGCGTTTTTCGGGAAGGCAATAACATCACGAATTGAATCAGTTCTTGCAAGAAGTGCAACAAGTCTGTCTAACCCGATTGCCAAACCTGCATGAGGCGGTGTACCGTACTGCAAAGCATTAACCATAAATCCGAATTTTTCTTCGGCTTCTTCCTGAGTTAAGCCTAAAGCTTTAAAGATTTCCTGCTGAACTTCTGATGAGTGGATTCTGACAGAGCCTCCGCCAAGTTCGGTTCCGTTATAAACAATATCGTAAGCAATAGATTTGACGTTACCTAAATCGCCTGCTTTGAGTTTATCCATATCTTCCAAGTTTGGTGATGTGAACGGGTGGTGCATAGCCATAAATCTTTGTTCTTCGTCGCTCCATTCAAACATCGGAAAGTCAACAACCCACAACAGTGCGTGTTTTGATTCATCAATTAAGTTAAGCATTTTACCGAAATGTAATCTTAATCTGCCCATAATGTCATAAACAAGTTTCGGCTTATCTGCAAGGAAGAAGATTATATCGCCTGCCTGTGCGCCTGCTCTTTGTTGAATTTGTTTTGCCTGTTCATCGGTAACAAATTTGAGTACAGGTGATTTTGGCGTTCCGTCTTCCTGATAAATAATATTAGCAAGTGCTTTTGCACCGAATGAAACGGCGATTTTTGTAATATCGTCAATTTCTTTTCTTGAGAATTTTGCACCGCCCGGAATTCTTATACCGCGAACGATACCGCCCTGCTCAAGGGTATTTTTAACGATTTGGAATTCCGATTGCATAATGATATCGCCCAAGTCGAACAATTCCAAACCAAATCTTGTATCAGGTTTATCCGAACCGAATCTGTCCATTGCTTCCTGCCATGTTATTTGTGTAAATGGTGGTTTAACTTCTACACCTGCGGCTTTAAATGCATCTACTATCAAGCCTTCAACTACTTTTATAACATCTTTTTGTTCAACAAAAGACATTTCAAGGTCAACTTGAGTAAATTCAGGCTGTCTGTCAGCACGCAAGTCTTCATCTCTGAAACATTTTGCAATTTGATAATATCTTTCGATACCGCCGACCATCAAAAGTTGTTTAAAGATTTGCGGGGACTGAGGAAGTGCAAAGAATTTACCCTCCTGAACTCTTGACGGAACAAGATAATCTCTTGCACCTTCCGGAGTTGTTTTAATAAGGATAGGTGTTTCAACTTCCAAAAAGTCCAAACTGTTCATATAATTTCTGATTGCAGTAACGATATTATGACGCAAAACGAGTTTTGAAAGCATTGTTTCGCGTCTTAAATCAAGATATCTGTATTTTAAACGAATATCTTCAGAAACATTTTCATCATCCAAAACGAAAGGCAGAACCTTTGATTCAGATAAAACTTCAACAGTTTCAGGATACATTTCAACCTGACCTGTCGGGTATTTTTCGTTGTATGTTTCAGGCGGTCTTTTTGTAATTTTGCCCGTAACTTTTATAACATATTCGCTTCTTACTTTACCGAAAACTTCATGCACCGTCGGGTTAATCTGCGGGTTTGCAACCAACTGAAAAACACCGCTTCTGTCACGAAGTTCGATAAATAAAATTCCGCCCAAATCACGAACTGTTGCTACCCAGCCTGATAATGTGACGGTTTTATCAATATCTTCAAGTCTTAATTTACCGCATTCATGGTCTTTGTAGTTTGTTTCAATCATCTCTTAAAATTCCTTCTTTTTTGTCATCCTGAACTCGTTTCAGGATCTAATATTCTTATTACTACAATAAACAGATTCTGAAATAAATTCAGAATGACAGTATAATAATATCACAAAAACAAAAAATAATGGACAACATTATCACTTTTTGGTAAATTTTCTTTATGATTTCATTCGACAGTTTAATCTTAAAAGCCTTTATTGATGAGAATAAAGAGTTCATAACAGGCGGGAGAATAAATAAAATTCAACAGCCAACACGCAGGGAACTCATACTGTCTCTGCGCAACAGCGGACAAACCCGCCAATTTTATATAAATATTGATCCGAAAATGTATCACGTTTGCTTTATGTCTGACAAAAACTCTGAAAAAAGGCTGATAGAAATACCGCAAAAACCGCCGATGTTTTGTATGCTTTTGAGAAAATATCTGGGAAATTCAAAAATCGCAAAAGTTAATCAGCCTGATGGGGAACGGATTTTGGAACTGTTTTTTGAAACATATAACGAAATCGGGGATAAAATTTATCTTTGTCTTGCCGTTGAACTTATGGGTAAATATTCAAACGTTATCCTTTATAACACCGATACGAACATGATTTTGGGGTGCGCGCACAATGTCGGTGCGGATAAAAGTCAGGTCAGAGAGGTTTACGGACAAATTCCTTATACCTATCCTCCCGAACACTCATCAAAATATTTCATCGAAGAACGCTACGGATTTTTATTCAATTACTTAAAACAAAAAGCAACATGTCATTGCGAGCCCGTCAGGGCGCGGCAATCCAGCAATTTATTATACATAACTAAACAAATGGATTGCTTCGTCGGGTGTAAGAAAAAAAATGACGAAAAACACCCTCCTCGCAATGACATGACTTGTGAAAATGTCAATTCTCTTATTGACAACTACTATGCAACATTAACTTACAGGGCAAAATTTAAAGCATTAAAATCTGAATACTCAGCCCTGACAAATCAGAAATTAAAAAAATGCGAAAAATCATTAAACGAAATGCATGCGCAGTTAAAACAAAGTGAAAATTACGACAAATTCAGGCTCTACGGCGATTTGCTCATGGGGAATTTGTACAATTTAAAGGATTACACAAACGAAGCAAAAGTATTTGATTATGAGAATAATCAGGAAATTACAATACCTTTAAAAAGCACAAAAACCGTTAAAGAAAACGCAAACGATTATTATAAAAAATACAATAAAGGCAAAACAGCAGGGATAAAACTCTCCGAACTCATTGAAGGAAACAAGCAAAACAAAGAATATCTTGAAAGCATCTTGTATTCTGTTGAAATCGCAAAAAATATTGACGACTTGAAAGAAATAGAACAGGAGATATCAACCCCTCACCCTGCCCCTCTCCCCTTGGGCGAGGGAATTTCTTGTGTTCAAAAACCTGACGGGACAAGAATTTACATCGGCAAAAATAATAAACAAAACGATTATATTATCTCAAAACTCGCAGGTGATGAAGATTTGTGGTTTCACACAAAAGACTGCCCCGGCTCTCACGTTTTATTAAAAAGCCAAAACATAACTGATGACTTAATTTTGGAGTGTGCAAAACTTGCCAAAGAAAATTCGCAAGGGAAAAACTCCTCAAAAATCGGAGTAATTTATACCAAACGGAAGTATTTGCGCAAACCTCCCAAGGCGAATTTGGGCTATGTTACCTACAAAAACGAAAAAGAAATTGTTATAGACTAAGATATTTCAAACAAATCATTTAGAGTGCAATCAAGTGCTTTGCACAATGCTTCAAGTGTATTTAAACTTACAGTGTTTGTTTGCTCATAATACAATCTTGTAATTGTACTGCGACTCAAACCTGATAATTTTTGTAGTTCAAAAATTTTTATTCTTTTTGCACCCATCAACATAGACAAATTATTTTTAATCATTTGTAGATTTTATCATTTCGGAATAAAAATTGACATAATAAATCAGTTGTGATACATGATAATCCTATAATGATTTATAATGTGAAAAATATCGTTACAGGTTTTGAAAAATAATGGATAAAAAAGTTGAAATTATATCGCTAGGAGTTAATTGCTTACCACGGACAATTTTAACACGCGGCGGAGTAAAACCAAGAAAGGCAGATGGTGAGTTGTCTTGTCCGTTTGATCTTGTAAGACACTATCTGCCAAATATCATTCACTATCTTGAAACCGATTTTAGTGATTATTTTGATGATATACACTTTGTTATAAGAAAGCGCAACTTTTTGGATTTCAGAAAAAGAGGGAAATGGCGTAAAAATGACGGAACCGTATTTTATCATGATTTAGATTGTCAATATTATGACAAAGAAAAATTATTTACACGAATAAAAAATCGTATAGATAATTTTCACCAGATTATTAAATCGGAAACTCCGATATTATTTGTACTTAATTTAGAAAAAGACGAAGAACGAATACCTGATTTATACAAAATTTTAAAAAAAATTTGTCCTCATAAAAAATTCAAATTACTGATTATAGATTTTTTTGACAAAACTAATGAAAATAATACAGATAAAGATATCGCCGTACTAAAATTACCTCTCCCTTTTGAAGATTGGACAAATGGTTGGAACGGTAAAAAATGGATTAAAACTGATTTTGGCAAATACGTTGAAAAATGTGTATCGACATATACGGAAAGATTGATTAGTCAAGAATTTAATTAAATAACTGTTTTATGTTATAATTCCTCTGTAAAGAGGAAATTATGCCGCATTTTTTCATAAATTCGCAACAGATTAATAACAGCAAAATAAGCATAAGCGATAAGGAAAACTATTTTCATATCGCCCGTTCTCTGCGTGCAAGAACAGGCGAAAAACTTTTGTTCATTGACGAAAATAAAATTCAGTATGAAACAACGATTGAATCTATTACAAACGACGAAATTACTGCAAAAATTGACAAATCTTACCCGAGCAAAAGATTTCTTGATTTTGAACTGTATCTTGCCCAAAGTCCATTAAGAAGCGATGCACAAAATCTT
>Ga0256405_10011775_pt1 | contig 11039 bp, 10 predicted proteins | sample RumenRJG_02DNA_FD_189096 | JGI IMG/M metagenome (GOLD analysis project Ga0256405, IMG submission 189096) | Bovine rumen microbial communities from Lethbridge, Alberta, Canada - RJG_02 | ecosystem: Host-associated > Mammals > Digestive system > Stomach > Rumen | place: Canada: Alberta...
CAAAAGAGGGGACTTGGCAGCCAACGCAAGTCGAAGGTGCTCGTTATGGTGGAAAGCGAGAAGGCGGACAATCCAAAGCCTAGCCAAAAGAGCCGTAAATGCGGTCATCTGAAGATGAAAGTCATCACCGACCTCAAGGGTGAGACGCTGAAGTCGGCAGTCGAGTGCAGCGTAAGTCCAGACTCCACGGCCGTGATGGATAATTTTGCCTCACACTCGACAGTCGAGAAAGCTGTGTCAAAGTCGGAACGGCAGACAGCCCACGGGTGCAATGCTCCAAAGGTTCTTCCGTGGGTACATATCGCCATTTCAAACGCCAAGTCGTTGTTCACAGACATGTATCATGGAATTAAGGAGGAGTTTCTTCAAGAATACTTGAATGAATTCTGTTACAAATTCAACCGTAAATATTTCGGTGACAGGATGTTCGACCGGCTAGTTATCGCTGCCGTTTCGTATAAGCCTACGTTTGAGCACAAATTATATAACAGCAGGGCGAATTGCGGATAATCATATTCGAAAAAGCTATTATCTACAACAAACATCTTTGAAAAATCGTCATAATCAACCAGATATAAGACGCCATCATGTAAACAAAACATATTTTCTTCAAACTTGAAATATTTACAACCAGTAGTTATTGCAAAAATGTTTTTCGAAGACAAAAAATCCATTCCGTTTCGTCCTCTTATTTCGTAATAGTCCGTGTGTTGACCTACATCGTGTATTGTTGATGAACAAGCTATACGATACTTTTTTTTATAGGGTCATACTTACAAGTTCCCAAGAACGCCCCATTGTAAAAAAGTGTCACCGAGAAAAAGGGACATTTTTCTTTTTTCAACAATTTGACGATGCTTCTACTTTCTATCATCTGATAATCAGCCAAAAAGTACATAGGAACGACGGCAACATCGGCATTAGAAATAATAATCCGAATGGAATCCTCTCCGACAAGAGAATTACCGTTCTCCCATTTTTTCTTTATCTTATCTATCTGCTTTTTTATTACTACAGAATCTCGCCCAGTCCATCCATAAGGAGTCCCGTCAAAAACAACCCGAACTTGGGCGGAAGCCGTAATATTCACAACTAAACAAATCAAAAATAATATGATATTCTTCATACTACTATTATATTTTAAGAAAAGCACTAATGCAACAATATTTTAAAATTCAGAACTTAGTTTACTCATCGGGGGCAAATATACATTTTATATCGAAAAGGACCAACTTTCGCACTTATTTTCAGTCATTTTTCACACAAGCATCTATCGTCATAATAAAAAAGTTGTGCACACCACGGCACTTTCGCACAAGTGCCAGCGGTATGCACAACACGCATTTTTATTCAGGTACAATATCCGTCGCGGATATTTTCACTAATTATTTGAGAATAACCTTTTTTCCGTCCTTTATAAAGATGCCCTTAGTTGGGTTCTTAACCTTGCGGCCGCTCAAATCGTAGTAAGCCTCGTCGGCTGTCTCAGCCTTAACTGCCGAGATAGCTGTTGTCTCATCGTCGCCACCAGCAACAGAGCGAGTTGCATTGTGTGTAATCTTGATGTGACCGATTACAGTCTCCAACCAGTAGCCAGCGTTGCCGTTAGCCTCTACAGGAGTCCAGCGCAGACGGTAGCTGCCAGTCTTGCTTACGTTGAATGATACGCCACCCTGAGTTGCGTTTGCAGTCGATGCGTTAAGGTTCTTGTTAAGGTTGAGAGAGCAGTTTGTAATCTTGCTTGCAACAACCTTTCCGTTCTCGTCGATAACCTCGAACTTAACCGATGGAGTGCCAGTCCAAGCAGCGCAATCGTAAGTGATTGTGTACTTGCCCGGAACGAAGTTCAAGCCGTAGCCCCAGCGTGAACCGAACTCAGCATAGTTCTCGTCGTTAGATGTTGATGATGTGCGGATATACAAACCATAGCTGAACTTGCCGCCGTTAGGGAAGTTGAAGATACGAGGACCAGAGCCTGCATCGCCAGTCTCAACCAGCTTGCCGCCGTCCATAATCTTCCACCCCGAATTAACGTAGTTAGCCTTGTTGAATGCCAATGGGTTCTCCATGTAGCGGAAGTTTACGTTACCAACAACAGCCTCTACCCATGTACCGGCAGAACCGTTAGCATCGGCGCAAGGAGTGAAGCGAACTGTGTAGTTACCCTTCTCCAATACATAGAAGCTGAGGTAGCCCTGAGTAGAACCGCTTGTTGAAGCTGATGTGTTCTTGTTAACGCTCTTCTCGCACTTAACGATAGTAGATGCGATAACCTCGCCGTTTGGAGTGCGAACCTCTGCCTTAACGTATGGCGAACCGCTCCATGCAACCGTGTTGAATGTGAGGCAGTAGTTGCCGTAGTTGTTAAGGGCAAGACGATGACCATCTGTGCTTCCGTACTCGATGAAGCCAGGCTTTGAAGCGTCTGACTGACGGACATAGAAACCGTACTCGAAGTCGCCAGAAGCGAACTTAACGACGCGTGGACCACTTGATGCGCTGCCAGATGCTGGATACTCGCCAGCGTCGTTGCAAGCCCATCCTGCTGGGCGGTCGTTGGCTGTCTTCCAAGCAGGAATCAAAGAAGATGACAAGTCAACTGGCTGAGCAGGCTGCACAGGCTGAGTTGTTGAGCCACCATTGTTTGAACCGCCATTGTTTGAGCCACCGTTATTTGAGCTGCCTGACTTGTGTGCATAGTCCTTCTGAGCCCAGAGAGAATACCAGTACCAGCAAGCACCGGCACAAGCCTCCCAGATGCCACCGAATGCAGCCTTAGCCTTGCCAGACTTGAGATACTCAGCAACATCCATGTACGTATCTGTACCAGAAAGAGTCATTGAGATGTTGTCGTAGTAGTCGAGCACAGCCTTGTAAGCATAGCCGAACTTAGTTGTGCTACCTGTTCCCCAAGTACCATAGTTTCCAACAACCCAGTTTCCGTGCTCGTTGTAGTGGCCGTTGCTACCGTTCTGAGGACTCCAGTCAATCTCTGTAATAACGATAGGCTTGCTTGTTACAACAGGAACCTGCTGCTTGAAGGCGTTGATTGATGTGTTGTGGTTGTGCTGAGAATCAGATGTGCTGTACCAATCAGGATAGAAGTGTACGGCATAACCGTAATTGTTATCGTTTACAGGATACTTGGCATAGTTTCTGTAGTTAGACTGCCATCCTGTACCCGGAACAAGAATGATACCTTTGTAACCGTTTCGGCGGATAACATCGATGATAGGCTGGAAGAAATCGCGCATTGCAGTCTCTGTGTCCTGACCGTACTGGTTGAGCAACTTAACCGGCTCGTTGGCAAGCTCAATCATCACAGTACCAGAGTTCTTTATCACGTTAGGATTCTTTGTTACGATGTTCCAAACTGTCTTCAGATAGTTCTGGTAAGCATCGCCAACCTTGATAGTCTGAGGACATACGCCCGGCGGACGCATGATGACGTACATTCCGTGGTTAAGAGCCTTCTGTGCGATAGGCCAGTAAACAGTCTGCATGTACTTCTCCAAGCGAGCACTTGAGAAGCGGCTGATGTCGGCCTCGCCACCACCGCCAGTGGCTCTCTTGTTAGGGTCGTTTGTCCAGCATGGGTCAAGGTGCAAGCGGAACAGGTTACAGTATGCGCCCTGCTTTGTGTCTGTGATACCAGTGAATATCTTCTCGAAATAGTTAAGACATGCACTTACAGTACCATCGTTACAAGCGTTACCCCAACGGTAACTGTTAAAGTAAGGGCTTGGAGTATCCATAACTCCGTGTAGTACGACCTTGTTGCCCGATGGGTCGCGGAACTGGTTGCCGCTAACGTGAAGTGGCTCTACCACTCCAAACTGGGCAAACGCTGATAGCGGCGCGAATGACAGCAATACCGCTACTGACTTTAATAAACGTTTCATGTTTTGTTTTTTTTGCGCTGGCGTAATTAGTAACCGCCAAATACTTTTAAGTTTGTTAATATTAAGATTTTTGCTGCGTGCCTGACTAATTGAGAGTAAGTTTGCAGTATTTCAACAATTTCTACTTCAACACACAGCCGACTTCTGCATGCATGCGTCAAAAAGCCGGATGCAAAATAGTCAATTTTTTTCGAGATATGCAAAACACAGACAACCTACTAATATATAACTCATTTTTAGCACTTTACACCATTTTTAACGATATTAAAATACACATTATGTAACAATTAGGCATTTATTTTGTAACATAGAGCACCGCCGGAGTAACAAGGTAACATTCAGCTTGTAACATAACATTTTTTAACATTTATAAATGACTAATTTCTGCACATTCCATTATAACATATTTTAACATTTAGCACATATTGTTTTTCGGGGCAATTTTTGGTCGTTTCAAGCATTATTGTATGCAAAAAGAAGAGAAAAATTTAACAAATATTCTAAAAGTATACTAAAACCGGCGTTTGCGTTCCCATTTTTGTTTTTTTTAACATTTAACTTGGGAAAATTTTTTCTACCTATTCCGACAAGGATTGTTGCGTCATTTTTCACAATTTAAGGAAGTCTGCAATCTTAAAAAATGTAACATTTCGTACATATCCTGACAACGAAAAATATGGCATTAAATTCAGTCCGAAACGAGATTCATTTCTCTGCCCCCACCCTACCAAATTTCAATTCAACATTGTCAATTGCCCCTCCATGTTAAGTCCAAATTACCGCTCGAACCTTATCTTGCTTGCTGCCGAAGCGACCAGAGGTCGAGCGCAGAAAAATTCGGCAGAACCAAGAAAAGCATGCAGCGTCACCCAATTAAGAATTATGAATTAGGAATTGTGAATTAGAAATTGAGTTTGGTGATATTTTTCAATTTTCAACTTTCTCAAAAAATTGTAAATTATTAAGAGTCAATTAAAAAGGGCGGCATCCGCATCAGAAAACGGACACCGCCCACAAACATTAACTCAAACCACACAAAAATAATAGGCGTAAATACTGAATAGACGAATTTGAATTTTTAACGTTTTCCAGCCATGGCTAACCGGAAAAATCTAATCTTCTCATCCAGCCTCAACGGCTTTCTTGAGAAACTGAAGATAAGGTCTTTTTTGTGCTTGTGCGTGAATAATATACCTATCAATCAGCGTGTGGCATGAGTTGTTTTAGATTGCCGAGAATGCTTGATCCAAGTCGGCAATGATATCATCAATATGCTCAACACCTATCGAAAGACGGACTGTTGTTGGAGTGATGTGCTGCTCCTTCAGTTCCTCCTCGCTAAGCTGAGAGTGAGTTGTTGTGTAAGGATGAATTACAAGCGACTTCACATCTGCCACATTGGCAAGCAGAGAGAAGAGTTTGAGCGAATCGATAAACTTCCACGCATCTTCCTGAGTACCGTCAATCTCGAACGTAAAGATTGAGCCTGCGCCCTTAGGGAAATACTTCTTGTACAGCGCGTTATCCTTGTGCGATGGCAGCGACGGATGGCTCACGGCTCTTACCTTCGGATGCTTTGCCAGATAATCAACAACCTTCAGAGCGTTCTCTACATGACGCTCGATGCGCAACGGAAGCGACTCTACGCCCTGCAACAGAATCCATGCGTTAAACGGAGAGATTGTTGCACCTGTGTCGCGAAGAATAACGGCGCGGATTCGAGTTACGAAAGCTGCAGCCCCAGCAACATCGGCAAAAACTGCTCCGTGATAAGAAGGGTCAGGCTTAGCCAATGTTGGATACTTGTCGGCATTTGCCTTGTAGTCGAACTTTCCAGCGTCTACTATTACACCTCCAAGGCTGCTGCCATGTCCGCCGATAAACTTGGTTGCCGAATGAACCACAATGTCGGCTCCGTGCTCAATCGGACGAATCAGGACAGGAGCGAAGGTGTTGTCAACGATAAATATAATGTTGTGTTTGTGCGCAATTTCAGCGATGGCATCGAGGTTTGTAACGTCTGAGTTCGGATTACCGAATGTCTCGGCATACACAACCTTTGTGTTTGGACGGATGGCTGCCTCGAGAGCATCAAGATCGTTGATGTTGATGATTGTATTCTCAATTCCCTGAGTAGCAAGTGTATGCACAATAAGGTTGTATGTTCCGCCGTAAAGGTTGTCGGCTGCAACAATGTGGTCGCCGTTCTGCAAGACATTCTGCAAAGCGTATGTAATAGCCGCTGCGCCTGATGCCACAGCCAAGCCAGCCACACCGCCTTCGATGGCTGCAACACGGTCTTCGAACACACCCTGAGTAGAGTTGGTCAATCGGCCGTAGATGTTACCTGCATCGCGCAAGCCAAAGCGGTCGGCTGCATGCTTTGAGTTGTGGAATACGTATGATGTTGTCTGATAAATAGGCACCGCTCTTGAATCGGTTGCTGGGTCAGCCTGCTCCTGACCAACGTGAAGTGCCAAAGTCTCTACATGAAGTTTCTGCTGTGTCATAATTGTGTCCCTTTCTTTTTTGTATCCAAGATTCTGATGTACAGAAGCAAGGAGGAGTTATTGTTTGTTGTTTACGTTTGCAAAGGTAGAGCAAATAGAAATATAATCCAAACAAATTTAAAATCATGGAAAATATCACTACAATCTCACATTTTCATAGAAACAATATTAAGAAAAACTGAGTTTCAGAAGTCATTGGCAGAAATTTTATCTATCGCAAAAATCAGCAAAAAACGTGGTTTTTATGGTAAAAATATCCCAACACCTCTCCTGCCCCAATAAAAGATGACATAAATCTATAATTTGGCAGGTAGTTCAGAAAAAATATCCAAGAATTTGAATTTCTCGGAAAACATATCTATCTTTGCCATGATTTGGCAGAAAAGACTAACACAAACACCAAAGAACAATAGTATGATAGAAAAAGTAACCACACAAGAAAGTCTCGACGAAAAGGACATTCTTATTCTGCGCACGCTGCAACAGAATGCCAAGCTGACAACAAAGCAGGTTGCCGCCGAGTGCCACCTCAGTCTTACCCCCGTGTTCGAGCGCATAAAGAGGCTCGAAAACGAAGGCTATATAAAGAGGTACATAACCGTTCTCGATGCCGAGAAGCTGCACAAGGGCTTCGTGGTGTTCTGTAGCGTTAAGCTGAGCACCATAAACCGCGAGATGGCGCAGCAGTTTACCGAGGCGGTGCGCGACATCCCCGAGGTTACCGAGTGCTACAACATCTCGGGCAAGTTCGACTATCTGCTTAAAATCCATTCGCCCAACATGAAATACTATCAGGAATTCATCCTTAACGTGCTGGGCAAACTGCCGATGCTTGGCTCGCTCGAGAGCACCTTCGTGATGGAAGAGATAAAGCATCAGTACGGCGTAGTTATTTAAAGAGTATTATAAGGTAAAAAGAAGTCATGGAAAAAGAAAAACTGTGGAACGGCAATTACAACAGAGTGATGATTACCAATTTCTCGCTCTTCTTCTCGTTCTATCTGCTAACACCACTGCTGCCTATCTATCTTAGCGAGACGTTCGATGCCTCGAAGGATATGATTGGTCTTGTGCTGTCGGGCTATACGCTCGTGGCGCTCATAACGCGTCCGTTCAGCGGATTCATTGCCGACAGTTTTCCTCGCAAGAAGGTGCTTCTGGTGTGCCTGTTCCTATATTTCATCATCTTCGGCGGATATATCGTGGCTGGAAGTCTTGTACTCTTTGCCATCTTCCGCACGCTTCACGGCGGACCGTTTGGGGCGAGCACCGTGTCTAACAGCACGATGGCAATCGATGTCCTTCCGCCGTCGCGCCGAAACGAGGGCATAGGACTTTACGGACTGAGCAACAATCTGGCATCTGCCATCGCGCCCACCATCGGAATTTACCTGCACCATTATTTCCACAACTTCGACATCCTGTTCTGGACGGCTTTCATCGTTGCCGGAATAGGCTTCTTCAACGCGTCGCGCATCGTTCCGCAGGAAAAACAGATTATTGCAAGCAAGACTGCCATCTCGCTCGACCGCTTCTTCCTCTCGCGCGGATGGTTCTTGGCTCTCAACATGTGCTTCTTCGGATTCTGCTGGGGCGTTCTGAGCAACTATCTTGCCATATACGGAAAGGAGCATCTGGGCATAACCGAGGGCACGGGAACGTTCTTCATGCTGCTGTCTGCCGGACTTATCTTCTCGCGTCTGCAAGGCAACAAATCGCTGCGCGACGGCAAGCTAACGAGCAACGCCCTGAAGGGAATCCTTCTCTCTACCGTGGGCTACACCTTGTTTATAGCCTACCCTTCGATGATTGGCTACTACACATCGGGCATACTCATCGGACTGGGCAACGGACACATGTGGCCTGCCTTTCAGAACATGATAATAAACATAGCGCACCACAACGAGCGCGGAACGGCAAACAGCACCATCCTCACGTCATGGGACTTGGGCTTGGGACTGGGCATCCTGCTTGGCGGAATAGTAGCCGAGCACTTCGGTTACGACAGCACATTCTGGATGATGGCAACCATTCACATCGTCGGAACCATAGGCTACATAGGCTTTACAATGCGCAAGTTTACGATTTTATCAGCCTCTTTTTCATCCACTTCTGAGAGTTCCAGCGCCACACAAAAATAATGCCTCGGATATTCTCGTCGAGGGCGTAGGCAATCCAGCAGCCAATAAGTCCCCAGCCAAAATGTATTCCAAACAGATAGGCGCATCCCACTTGGCAGCTCCACATCACTATAACGCCCAGCAGGAACGGGAAATAAATGTCTCCGGCGGCACGCAGGGCGTTGGTTGCGTAGATGTTTATGGCACGTCCAATCTCGAGGAAAATGTTTATGTAGAATATTTTGCAGCCGAGCGAGATTATATCATCATTCGTTGTCATAAGTCCGAGCACCTGACGGCCAAAGACGGCAAACACAACCGCCATGACGATTGATATCACCACCGACCATATCATAACATACCTGCCTATCAGAAAGGCTGCATTTCGCCTCTCTCCGCCTACCAGATGGGCTATGCTTATTGCTCCTGCCTGACCGAGCGCGATGGCAGAAAGGCACGCAAAGCACGTTATGTTAAACACATATATTCGGGTGGCAAGCGAAACCGTTCCCATCGTAACAATCATGGCGGTGCACACAACCTGAGCCGCATCGTACGACATATTCTCGCCTGCCGACGGCAATCCCACCTTCAGAATGTTTCTCAGCTTATCCCAAGGGAAGGGACGGAACATCTTGATAGGAAAGTTCGGAATCCACTTGCTGTGAAGCAGATAGATAAGGATGCACATGGCTATGAGTCGGGCAAAGACGGTTGACATGGCAGCACCCGAAACGCCAAGAGCCGGCATTCCGAAGTTTCCGAAAATGAGCATGTAGTTTCCGATGATGTTAAGAACGTTCGAAAAGAGCGTAACGTACATAGGATATTTAGGCATGTTTGCCGAACGCAGTCCTGCGCCAATAGCCATCGAGATAGCCTGAAGGAAGGCAAATCCGCCCACAATCTTCATGTACGGAAGGGCATACTGAAGCAACTCCTCCTTAACGCCCATAAGCGACAGCCAGTAATCGCGGAACACATACAGCAGCGCGCTCACCAGCAAGCCCATCGTAATGTTTACGGCAAGAGCCGTTCCCATGGTCTGGAGCACGTTGTCGTTCTGCTTTGCGCCTATATACTGCGAGCACATAACCAGAGTGCCTATATTGATAACCTGAAAGACAAGGAAGGCAAGATTAACCAGTTGGTTTACAACGCCTACCGCCGCCACCGCCGAGTCTGAATAATGTCCCAGCATAAACGTGTCGGTTGCACCAACCAGCATCATAAGCATCACCTCAACCCATATTGGGGCTGCCAACTTTCTCAGTTCTTTTCTCAGATTTTGCATTTCGGTTATAATTAAAGGGAAAAAAAGGAGCCTCCCTACAGAGACTCCTAATTTTTTGGCTTGTTTTTATCTTTTATAGAATTCCAGATGTTACTTTACTACAGACTGCAAACCTTTGTTGTTCATTGTTGCGTTTATAACGCTAAGATACTTAGAATACTGAACATCGTTAAGATTCTCGCGCATCTTCTTGCAGTTGTCAAGAACGGCCTTGCGCATCTTGTTTGCTCTCTCCTCGCTGTTCTCAGTCTTCTCAGCCTCTGCCATAGAAGCCTCGAAATCGTTGTTTATTGCGTCAATCTTCTCGTACTGAGCGGCTGAAAGTTCCAAATATGCGCTCAGTCTTGCTGAGTTTACAGTAACGTTAGACTTGTTGTTGTCTGCTGCCATGCTTACGATTGCGAAAGCCATTACAGCGATTGCTGTTAGAAAAAACTTCTTCATATCTTCTATTATTTTTTTAGTTATCCGTTTTTATTAATCTACATTTTGTCATCCTCAGATTGCATTTCAGTACCCAACATCTTTTTTACCAGTACTTTATCTCCTTGTTTGACGATGCAAAGATATAGATGTTTTAAATATCGGACAAATAAAAAACATGTTTTTTAGCATAAAATGCAATATTCTTGATACAGGTCAAACATACCGAAATGCAATGTATGAAAAAGGACAAAAACTATATTTTTCACAAAAATCTAAGCAGATTTAGCCACTCATTCTGATTTATTCCGTAATTTTGTAACGATAATCTTTTACCAAAAGACAAATATAAATTCGTAAAACTCGCTTAAAAAACAATATGTTAGGAAGTGAAATAAAGAAAATAGTTTTTAAGAGACTTGATGAGGCATTAAAACCTCTTGGTTGGAAAGCATACAAGTCTGGATATAATCCGGCTTATGTACTTGATTGCAAATTTTATAAAGTTTCTTTTTATATGGGATTCTCTGTTGGAAAAGTTGGATTCTCATACATTTCCATGAAGATTAATGAAATAGAACTCTATGTGTCTGAATGTATTGGAAATACGGAAGTTATACCCGGTAATGGAATGATAATTGATGATAAAACTATATTTCGTAAAATGATAATCCGCAATATTCCCAAATGTATTATCTTTGCAATTGAAAAAATCATAGTCAAATGAAGTTGTTGGATTTTGCAAAACATTTCGACAGCGAGGAAGCTTGTGAAAAGTACCTCAAGGAAA
>Ga0256405_10011777_pt1 | contig 11039 bp, 8 predicted proteins | sample RumenRJG_02DNA_FD_189096 | JGI IMG/M metagenome (GOLD analysis project Ga0256405, IMG submission 189096) | Bovine rumen microbial communities from Lethbridge, Alberta, Canada - RJG_02 | ecosystem: Host-associated > Mammals > Digestive system > Stomach > Rumen | place: Canada: Alberta | collected...
CAAAATTTATGTTGTGTTGAAAATGGAGAAAGTCTACGCACATAGGGAGTTTGGGTTGGAAGCCAACATAATTGGCTTCGCAACATATGAGTTAAAGGCGAAGAAATTCAAGCCAGAATATATGGGACAGTTGGAATTCTATTTGGAAGCTCTTGATAGAGATGTAAAGCGTAGTAATGAGAATCCAAGTATCGGAATCCTGCTTTGTCAATCTGCTGATCAAAGTGTCGTAGAGTATGCAATGAGTAGAAGTCTTAGTCCGACAATGGTAGCAGAGTATCATCGTCAACTGATACCAAAGGAGGTCGTCCAAAAATCTTTGGAAGAATTCTGCACGTTTCTAAAAGATTTTAAAGGCAAATAGATATGCAACATCTAAAACCGGAAACTACCTTGCAGGGTGGAAAATACAGAATAGAGCGAGTGCTGGGGCAGGGAGGCTTCGGAATAACTTACTTGGCAGCGCAAACATCACTACAACGTCTAGTGGCAATCAAGGAGTTCTTCATGAAAGATTATTGTAACCGTGATGAGGTAACACGGACGGTGTCAACTCCATCAACAGGTAGCAATAAACTTGTTGAGTTGTATAAAAAGAAATTCATTAAAGAAGCAAGGAACTTGGCCAGGCTCAATCATCCAAACATCGTTAGCGTGATTGATGTATTTGAGGAAAATGGTACAGTTTATTACGTGATGCCTTATTTGGCAGGAGGTTCTTTACAAGATTATGTCAAGGCTCATGGAACGCTTTCTGAAACTATGGCTATGAAGTTTGTTAAGCAGATAGCCAATGCACTGAAGTATATGCACATAGAGGAACACATTTGCCATTACGATGTTAAGCCAGCTAATATTCTTCTTGATGATAAAGGCAATGCTGTACTAATAGATTTCGGCATCTCGAAGAATTATGATACAGCAGGACATGAAACAACAATGACTCCTGTTGGTTTAAGTGAGGGTTATGCCCCCATTGAGCAGTACCAGCAGAATGTGGAAGAGTTCTCTCCTGTAAGTGATGTATATGCTCTTGGGGCCACTCTTTATTTCCTCCTTCATGGAAAGCGTCCTGTTTCTGCTGTTTATCGTGCGAGTGGAACAGCACTCATAATGAGCAAACAATTATCGCAAGGCATCAAAGATATCATTAATGCTTCGATGAAGATCTCTAAACGAGAGAGGGCTAAGAATGTGGATGTGTTTCTGAAAGAGAGTTATTTTTCTGGGCAAGAGACAAACTCATTCGATTCTTCTGTAACTGATGACGAGGAAACAATAATTGAAAAGCCGATAAGTCAGAAATACAAAACTAGTGTTACGGAGGTGGATGACGGTTCCTCGATATGGAAATACATTGTAGGAGCATTATTGATTATAGCTTTAATTGCAGGCTACATCTATTATAACAACGTGAGTTCACAAAATACTAAACCGCAAATAGAAAAAGCGAACTATCAAGATTATTTTGACAAGTAGTAAAAAACAAATAAAAGATAGAATTATGAAAGGAATGATTAAATCACTGATGCTGATTCTTATGGCATCTATTATGTTCACTTCTTGTGATGAACAAAAGAAAGAACTAAAGAGTCTGGTCGAAAAAATGAACAGCGAATGTCCATTACCGTTAGGCGATATCGGATCAGTTAATAGTATTATGTTTGATGGCGAAGTTGTAGAAATGAAATTTACTAGCAATGAATCATTTGCTTCTGTTTCTTCTTTGTCAAATCATCAACAAGAACTAAAAGAGATGCTTGGTATGAGTTTTACTAAGGGATCAAGTGATAAACTTGTAGAAAAGATAATCGCTGCTGGAGTGAATTTCCGATCTGTTTTTGTTGGAATGCAAAGCGGAGAAAAGCTTGTACTTGAAGTTACACCTGATGATTTGAAAACTTATGCAGAAAAATACTCAAATATGACTGACCAACAGAAATTGATAGTCACTATGTATATTGGAACGAAGGTTAAACTACCTGTGGCGATAGACAATATGACAAAGTTGGTAGGTTTGTCTTTGACTTCTGATGCCCTTAAATATAAATTCGAAGTGAATGATGCAGAAACAGGACAAGATATGGAATCTGCTATAAGTTTTATGAAATACATTACACTGTCCCAGATGGCAAACAGTTTAAAAGGTGGAATGATGGGTGACAGAAACAGACGGTTCTATCAGGCTTTAATTGATTGTAACCAAGGAGCGGAGTATGAGTATCATGAATTGCAGACAGGTAAGAAAGCGTCTTTCAGAATATCAACAGATGAGATACGAGAAGTTCTAAATGGAAAATGGGATAATCAGCCAACTGCCCAAGAATGGGAGAATCTAGGCAATACATTGGACGAATTTGAACAATCGTATGGAGGAGACACTTTAGCATATGATGGAGATGTTGATTATATTTTCTATGATGAAAATTAGTAATTATGCAACTATTTTGTCATCTACGCGATGGAATACCACAAGGCGAAAGGCTTGTGATAATAAAACAGATAGCTATCCAACAAATGCAAGTGCTTGATAAACATAGCAACAGATTTATGTTGAAATAAGAAAGTTGTAAGTCCACAATATACTTCGTACAACAATCCCACCACTTCATACAAGATGGTGGGATTGTTGCTGTTAATACCATATATCATGATTATCTTTGCATTCGAAAAATAGTAGATTTGGATATGAAACGAAAAAAGAAACGGATTTGTTTGTCTGTCGTACTACTTCTTATGGTAGTCGTGGCTATGTCTGGCCTTTATTGGGCATGGAAATACTATGGTCTGTCGGAAATGAATGACCGTAGAGAATATAAGATTTTGTTAGAACGGTCAGAGAAGGCATTGGCCTTTGCTCGTTGTCATAATATGAATGAGCATTATGCGCTATTTGTGGATTATGGCATTCCATCTGGCACACCACGTTTGTTCGTGTGGGACTTTCTGAAGAAAAAAATTATCGCGAGTACATACGTGATGCATGGGCCTGGAGGTGGAAGTACGGCAATACGTCCACGTTTCAGTAATCGCCCAGGTAGCGAATGTTCATCGTTAGGTAGATTCCTTGTTACAAAGGATCATGGGAATAGACTGAAATGTAGTTTTCGATTAAGAGGTATGGACTCAGATAATCAATCTGCCTATACGAGAGGGTTGATGATTCATAGTTCCAGTTGGGTAGACAAATGGTGCTGGCTGAAGTACATTCCTCTTCATCGTGCGAGTTGTCAAGGCTGTATCACGGTATCTTCCAGGGGGATGAACTATCTGTGGTCACTTATCAATAAGGAGAAGGAACCTCTGCTACTTTGGTCCTTTTACCAGCCTTAGACAACCTTGCGATATACTATTCCTTCTCAAAAGTGATGTTGTCGTAGAGCTCCTGGGTGCCGTCGTTGCTGGCGGGTAGGAAGTGGAGGCGGACACCACGGATGTGCTTCTTGGCGCGGAAGGTTTTGGGATCATCGACCTAGAGTACAGAGGGGACGGGTGAGTGTCTCGCTCCGATGTAAAAAGTCTGATGTCTTAGGGATGATTTCATGCTTTAGCCTGCTCTTAGGCAGCAATCACTCTGCTCTTAGGCAGCAATCACTCTGCTCCTAGGCAGCAATCACTCTGCTCCTAGGCTGCTCCGTGGTGCACTCATGAGCGAGGCTAGAGTATGGCTGATAGCCGAGATCTTTATTCCAAAATACTTTTGTACCTATATAGACAGAATCAAAGAGACATGGATTATCGATTTGACTGACGGGAGGATCTGAGGCACTCAATGATATGTTGCAAGCCTTGCAATAATTTGTGAGTTACATAATAATTGCTTAACTTTGCAGGAAAATAAAGAAAACGAGGTTATGGGTGATGGAGTATCTGGATAGGGTTGTTTGGAGGTGGGGCATCGTTTCAGTAATCTTTATTATCCTTCGCAAGGTGTTTTTATTGACAAAACGGCTATGGTTAATCTGCGGAAATAGAGGGGGGAAATAGAAGAAACTAAAGGATGAGATGAGACTACCATTTTTAATGCTTATGTCTAATGAAAGATGCTAGATTATCAGGTCTTACATCTTTGTGTTTTGGCTTGATGTTGGAAGAGAGGATAAAAGGCGATAATCTGTCATGGAAATGAAAAAATACTCGTATTGTTTGGATATATACTGACTTATTCGTAATTTTGCAGGCGATGTTTGAAACGGAGATAGAGGAATACGAAAGCGTCCGAAAGGAGTATCAGCAGAAAGTGGCGGATAAAATGGGACGTGAACAGTGGATGGAATATAACGAGATTCTATTCTCTGCGTATTCCTGTGCCATAGAAGGGAACTCTTTTACAGTAGATGATACGCGAATCCTGCGAGAGCAAGGTATGGCGATGATTCCTGTAGGTCGCTCGCTATTAGAATGTACGGAGATGGCTGATCACTTCCGCGCGTTTGATTTTATGGTGAGCCACTTGGATGCACCTTTCGATGAGGCTTTGCTGAAAGAGATAAACCGACTGGCTACAGAGCATACATTGAGCTATAGGGTGCCTGGTGCTGTAGCAGGAGAATATACTACAGAGGATATGGCGGCAGGGGATACCGTCTTTGGTGATCATGAGATACTGATTGCTCGTGTGCCAAAGCTAATGGAATCGACAGAGAGAGCATTGGCTGACGGACAGCATCCTATGGTGGTGGCTGCAAAATGGCATGGCTACTATGAATATCTGCATCCTTTCCGCGATGGTAATGGCAGAACAGGACGTTTACTTTCGAATTTCATCCTTCTTCGTGCTGGTCATCCATTATTGATTGTTAAACTGGAGGAACGTGCATCTTATATCTCTGCTTTGAAACAGATACGTACGGAGGGAACGGACGAGTTCCTGATTTCGTTCTTTTTCAAGTCGGCTATAGAACGAATGAAGGGTGAAATGGCTCAGAAAAAGAAAAGCGTACTACCTCTGATCTTCTTTTAGAAAATCCTGTTCCAACGGAAAACGTTGCGGGAGTTGCTTAGCATGAAAAAATCCCCATCTCACGACGGGGATCCCTCAACCATTTTTGCTATGAAAAAAAATAACCTAATAATTAGAATTAAGTTCTCCTGATTATTAATGATAACCTAAAACAATGTTTTTCCTTTAACTATAAACTCTAACCTTTTCGCTAATCACTAACCATTTTCACGATGCAAAGATAAGCAGATGAAAAAACATGGGCAAATCTGTTCAACTAATTGCCTGTTTTCTAAGTGAAACTTGTAGGATTGGGATGAGAAGGTGGGCTATTCCAAGTACGGCCACTGGTCACGGGTCCATTTGATGGGCTTCTGGATGAGCAGGGCGGCACCGTTGAGTTTAGCGGAGTAGCCGTGACAGATGAAAATGCTCTCGCCATTGAGGTCGTAGGCTGCGCAATGGCCTGCGGCCTCGAACTCCGTCTTGTCGCCTTCCAGGAAGAGGGTGCCTCCACCATTAAGCATGTCACGACCTTCGCGATCAAGATAAGGGCCTGTGACCTGTTTTGAACGACCTCCAGCCACACGATAGTTGCTCTGGGCACCACGACAACAGTAGTCCCACGATACGAAGAGATAATAGTAGCCATCATGCTTCAAGATGAAAGGTGCCTCAATAGCGTTGCGTCCAGCAAACTTAGACGTGGGGTTCTCGGCAGCATTGGGATCGTTAGGCTGATAACGACGGGCAATGGTGACGGGCTTTGAGGCAAGATGCATGGTGGAGTCGAGGCGAGCCAGTTGTATGCCGTCCCAGAAAGAGCCCCATGTGAGCCACGGCTGGTCGTCATCGTCAATGACGAAGCAGGGGTCAATGGCATTCCAGTTGTCACGTTTCTCCTTAGAAGCTACGATACAGCCTTCGTCCTTCCATTGGCCAGTGAGTGATGAGGCTGACATCAAACCAATGGCCGAGGTGTTCTTGCCGAAGGTAGAACAGCTATAGGCCAACCACCAACGGTTGTGCCATTGGATGATATCTGGCGCCCATACGTGGTTGCGGAAACCAGGTACGGAGTCGTGTGTCCATTGTGGAATCTGTTCAATAAACGGCGTGGGTTGCATCACCCATGTCTTGCGGTCTTTCGACGTGGCCCACTGGATACCCATACCAGTAGAAAGCAGATGGTAGGTGCCATTCTCGTAGGCCATCACAGGGTCGTGAGCCATCACTGTATCTGTGGCAAAGGCCATACGACGATGATGATGACGAGGTTGGGCATGGAGGCAGATGACACACAGTGTCATCATACAGGACAGGAGGAGTATTTTTTTAGTCATAGTTTTGTAGTTTGTAGTTAATGATTGATTTGTGGGTGAATTGTCAGTAGAGCAGCAGGAGTCCTGCGAAACCTGCCATCGCTATCATGTGAATGGGGTTCACCTTATAGACCTTGGTGCCGATGAAGGTGGCAATGAAGAGAGCCACGCTGATGCAGAACTGCCACATATTTTCGCTGGGCGCAGAGAAGTTCTCCGTGTTGCACAGCAACAGGGTGGCTGCTGCCAACAGGCCAACGACGGCAGGACGCAAACCGTTGAATACCGACTGCACCGTAGGGGTGTTCATGTATTTGATGAACATCTTCGCAATGATAATCATCAGAATGAGCGAGGGGAGCACCAAGGCGAAGGTGGCAACACACGAACCAAGGATAGCCCAAGCCTCACCATAGCCTGCAGGGTCGTTATGAACGGCCATATAGCCGCAGTAAGTCGCCGTGTTGATGCCAACAGGACCAGGTGTCATCTGACTGATAGCCACAATATTGGTAAACTGGCTGGTGGTCATCCATATAGGAACCACCTTTGTCTGTATAAGCGACAACATACCGTAGCCTCCTCCGAAACCAAACAGACCAATCTCGAAGAAGGTGACAAACAACTGTATGTATAACCAAGCTATATCCATATAACTATGAACTATGAATTATGCATTATGAACTACTCTGTCGGTTTGATGTATTTTCCGTATGCCCAGCCACCGATGCCTGCCACTAATATAATATAAATAGGTGAAACACCCATAAGCCATATCAACAGCGCACCGACAACGGGAATCCAACAGTTAGTCCACGATATCTTAGCACTTTTGGCCAGGTTGAATGTTGGTACGGCGATGAGTGCTACCACCGCAGGACGGATACCTCGGAAGATGGCTGCCACAACGGGGTTGTCCTGAAAGCGATGGAAGAACATCGCAATGAGCAGGATAATCAAGAACGAGGGTAGGGCAGTGCCGAGAGAGGTAGCCAGTGCGCCACGAATCTTTCGCAGCTTATAGCCGATGAAGATGCTGATGTTGATGGCGAAGACGCCAGGGCAACTCTGTGCAATAGCGATGAGGTCGAGGAACTCTTCACGCGACACCCATTTTTTCTTGTTTACCACTTCCTGCTCTATCAAGGGTATCATGGCATATCCACCACCAAGGGTGAATATGCCAATATGAAAGAATGTCTTAAATGAATCCCAGTAAATATTTGGCATGGGGCTAATGGGGTTAATGGGTCTGATGGGCTTCTACCCAACGACGTGCGTTGACGAAGGCCTCAATCCAAGGCGTTACCTCGTCGTTGCGACGGTTAGCGGGATACCATGCGTTCTGCCAGGGGAATACGGCACGCTCCAAGTGAGGCATCATACAGAGATGACGACCATCCTCAGAGCAGATACCTGCCACGTTATAGTCAGAGCCGTTAGGATTAGCGGGATAACCAGCGTAGTTGTACTTGGCAATCACGTTGTAAGCGCTCTCTGCCTCAGGCAATGAGAACTTACCCTCTCCGTGAGCCACCCACAGGCCGAGCTTGTTGCCGCTCAGTGAGCCAAACATCACACTGTTATTCTGAGGAATGTTCAGGCTGATAAACTCACTCTCGAACTTGTGAGAGTCGTTATGTAGCATCTTAGCCCCCTTGGCACCAGTGAGACCAAGCTCAACCATCAGCTGGCAACCGTTGCAGATACCCAGTGACAGGGTGTCCTTGCGGGCATAGAACTTATCCAGAGCCTCCTTAGCCTTAGGGTTGAAGAGGAAGGCACCGGCCCAACCCTTAGCCGAACCAAGTACGTCGGAGTTTGAGAATCCACCACAGAATACAATCATGTTGATATCCTCGAGGGTCTCGCGACCAGAAATCAGGTCGGTCATCATCACGTCCTTTACATCAAAGCCAGCCAGATACAGGCAGTAAGCCATCTCGCGCTCACCATTGGTACCCTTCTCACGGATGATAGCGGCCTTGGGAAGTGAAGAGTGAAGAGTGAAGAGTGAAGAATCTTTCCAGCGGTCGGGGTTGAGACCATACTGAGCGAGTTTACCTGTGAAGTCCTTATTAAACTTCATCTCCAGAGGCTGCTTCTTGTAGTTCTCGAAGCGCTCCTTTGCCTTGCCGTTGAAGCTCTGCTTGCGGTCGAGCAGATAAGAAGTCTTATACCAAACATCGCGGAGGGCATCGATGTCGAAGGTCAAATCTTTTTCGCCGGTCTTCACTACGATTTCGCGGCTGTCCTCTACGGGATAACCGATCTTGGCAAAACCAACACCCTGCTCCTCCATGAAGTCCTTGAACTCCTGCTTGTACTTGTCGCTTACCTCGATAACAACGCCTGGGTTCTCGGCAAACAGAACTTTCACAATGTCGCAGCATTTCTCATTTCTCATTTCTCCTTTCTCATTTAGGTGCGAAGCACCGCAAAGGTCGTGCAGGTTGATGTGCATACCGCCCTTAGTGTTAGCGAAGCACATCTCAAGCAGCGTGGTAATCAAACCACCAGCCGAAATATCGTGACCCGCCATGATCCAGCCCTTCTCAATCATCTGCTGCACAGCCATGAAAGCGTCAGCAAAGTATTCTGCGTTCTTAACCGTAGGCACATCGTCGCCCACCTTACCCAGACTCTGGGCGAAGGCAGAACCACCGAGGCGCTGCTCATCGAACGAGAAGTCGATATGATAGAGTGATGCGTTCTTATCGTTTACCAATACAGGTGATACCACCTTCTTGATGTCAGAAACCTCACCACCTGCAGATACAATCACAGTTCCTGGAGAGATGATTTTTTCTCCGTTAGGATACTGCTGACTCAAAGACAGCGAGTCCTTACCAGTAGGCACGTTGATGTGCAGGTCGCAGCAGAAGTCTGACAGGGCCTTCACACCAGCATACAGGCGAGCATCCTCACCCTCCTGAGAGCGGCAAGGCCACATCCAGTTAGCAGAGAGACTTAGAGAATCCATACCCTCAGCCAAAGGTGCCCATACGATATTAGTCAGAGCCTCGGCTACAGAGAGTACTGAACCAGCGGCGGGATCAGCCAGACCAGCCTGAGGTGCATGACCTAAAGCGGTAGCAATACCCTTCTTGCCACGATAGTCGAGGGCTACTACACCACAGTCGCTCAAAGGCAACTGAATCTCACCCTGACACTGCTGACGGGCAATCTTACCTGTTACCGAACGGTCTACCTTGTTGGTCAACCAGTCTTTACAAGCTACAGCCTCCAACTGCAGTACGCGCTCCAAGTATTCATTGATCTTATCTTGTGTGTAGGTCACATCTTCATAGTGACGCTCTACAGTATTATCTTTCATGATGGTCTTGGGCGAGTGACCGAACATCTGAGCCACATCCAAATCGAATGGCTTTACACCATCGCCCTGCTTGAACGAGAAGTGGGCATCACCTGTGGTCTCACCAACTACATATAGTGGAGCACGCTCACGCTCAGCAATTTTTCTAACGTGCTCGATGTGCTTTTCGTCGATAAGCAAGCCCATGCGCTCCTGACTCTCGTTGGCAATGATCTCCTTGCTTGAAAGGGTCTTGTCGCCAATAGGCAGCTTAGTCATGTCAATCTCACCACCGCATTCCTCAACAAGCTCAGAGAGACAGTTCAGGTGACCGGCAGAACCGTGGTCGTGGATAGAAACAACGGGGTTCACATCCTCCTCGCAGAGGGCACGAACCAAGTTGTATGCACGCTTCTGCATCTCAGGGTTGGCACGCTGTACGGCATTCAGCTCGATACCATTGCTATAACGACCTGTATCTACTGATGATACAGAACCGCCACCCAGTCCGATGCGGTAGTTATCACCACCTACAACGACTATCTTGTTGCCTGGCTGAGGCTCCTTCTTCAGACAGTCGCGCTTGGTGCCGTAACCAACACCACCAGCCAGCATAATCACCTTGTCGTATGCATACTTCTCCTGACCCTCCTGATGCTCGAAGGTGAGCACAGAACCGCAGATCAGTGGCTGACCAAACTTATTACCGAAGTCAGAAGCTCCGTTTGAAGCCTTTGTCAGAATCTGCTGAGGAGTCTGATACAACCACTGGCGAACGGGCAGGATGTCCTCCCAATCTCTTTTAAGTGAAGAGTGAAGAGTGAAGAGTGAAGAATTTGCTTCCGCATCATCAAGTCTCGGATAAGCAGTCATGTAGACCGCAGTTCCAGCGATAGGCCATGAACCTACGCCACCACCCATACGGTCGCGAATCTCACCACCAGTACCAGTAGCAGCACCGTTGAATGGTTCTACGGTGGTGGGGAAGTTGTGGGTCTCTGCCTTCAGCGAGATCACACTCTCGATATCCTTGATGCGGAACCAGTCGCTGGTGCTCTGGTCTTTCGGAGCAAACTGCTCAACAACCGGACCCTGTGCAAAAGCCACATTATCCTTATAAGCCGAGAGAATCTTGTTGGGGTTCTCCTGAGTGGTCTTCTTAATCATGGCGAAGAGGCTTGACTCCATCTCCTTGCCATCAATAATAAAGGTACCACCGAAGATCTTATGACGACAGTGCTCAGAGTTGATCTGTGCGAAACCGAAGATTTCAGAGTCCGTCAAAGGACGACCGTTCTGCTTCTCCAGTCCGTGCAAATACTCAATCTCCTCGGGGCTCAGAGCCAGACCTTCCTTCTCGTTATATTCCTCCAGATTGTCCACATACTTGATGGGTTCTGGCTTGATGTTGATAGTAAAAATGTCCTGATTCAGTCCTTCGTACATACGCTGCAGCATC
>Ga0256405_10011778_pt1 | contig 11038 bp, 3 predicted proteins | sample RumenRJG_02DNA_FD_189096 | JGI IMG/M metagenome (GOLD analysis project Ga0256405, IMG submission 189096) | Bovine rumen microbial communities from Lethbridge, Alberta, Canada - RJG_02 | ecosystem: Host-associated > Mammals > Digestive system > Stomach > Rumen | place: Canada: Alberta | collected...
GAGGTATGGAGCATACAACCCTCCACCTTCTCTACTCAAGATTCTGGCACAGATTCCTTTACGACCAGGGCGTTGTTCCCACAAAGGAGCCTTACGCTAAGCGTACCAGCCACGGTATGATCCTCGGCGAAAACGGCGAGAAGATGTCAAAGAGCCGCGGAAACGTTATCAACCCTGACGATATCGTAAACGATTACGGCGCAGACACCTTACGTACTTACGAGATGTTCATCGGAGCCTTCGACCAGGCTGCTTCCTGGAGCGAGGACGGAGTTAAAGGATGCAGAAGATTCCTTGAGAGAGTTTGGAAACTTCAGGAGATCCTGGTAGACGGAGATGAGTATTCATCAGACCTCGAAGCCAAGATGCACCAGACCATCAAGAAGGTTTCAAACGACTTCGAGACCCTTAAGTACAACACAGGAATCGCTGCTATGATGGCTCTTATCAATGAGTTCTACAAAAAAGGCAGCGTAAATAGGGCAGAATTTAGCGCATTCTTAAGACTTCTTGCGCCTGTAGCTCCTCACATTACGGAAGAGCTCTGGCAGGCTAACGGATACGAAGGCAGACTTTACAATGCAACCTGGCCTGAGTATTCAGACGAGAAGTGCGTAGAATCAACCGTTACGATCGCGGTTCAGGTAAACGGAAAGCTTCGTGCTACCATCCAGGCTCCCAAGGACGGAGATAAGGACGCTATCATCGCTCAGGCAAAGGAAGCTGCCGCTGAAAAGATTACCGGAAACATCGTAAAAGAAATCTATGTTCCCGGAAAGATCGTAAATATCGTTTGCAAATAATCGGCTTTGCCGAATGCATCCGATAAAGAAAAACTTACCGGAAAGACAAAATGGCAGGAAAAGTATACATTACCGAGGACGGTAAACCAAATAAAGTAAGTCCCTCATCGGCCGGAAATACCGGAAGGAGCGCTGCGGGTGTAAGCAGACCCGGCGCTTCTTCGGCAAATCCCGGAATTAACAGACAATCAAACGACGCTTTAGGCTACAGAGGTGCGAGAGCGGCCTCCGGAGCGGGTAAAGGCACGGGAGCGGGACAAAAAAGCTCTGCATCCGTAGATGATAAAGAGATCGAGGCTCTTGCCCGAAAGATGCTTAAAAAGAAGGAACAGCGCCGCAGAGGAATTACGATAGCTGTGGCCGTTGTGGGAGTTTTAAGTATCGGATTTTTTATTTTTTATTCAGTAAGCGATTACCGCAAATCCATCAGTTACCAGACCTATTCAAATATCGTAGGAAGAGGGGAGACAGCCTCAAATCAGCCCTCAGGCTCTGCGGCAGACAGCGCCGTTGTCATCCATTACGATGAAGAGAAGGAGACTCCCGACGTACTTCCTAAGTTTAAGGACCTTTTGGCAGTCAACAAAAACATAATCGGCTGGCTTAAAATGGACCCTGTTACTGAGAATGCAAAGGACGGCTTCCCCGTAGCACAGACCACCAACAACGAGTACTATCTCGACCATGATCTTAAACAAAATAACGACCGAAACGGTACTATATTTATGGACTGCGCCTGTGACGTATTAAAGCCCAGCACAAACCTGATTCTCTACGGACATCATATGAGAAGCGGAAATATGTTCGGACTCCTTGAAAAGTACCAGGACGAGAGCTATTACCAGGACCATAAATATATCTATTTTGATACCTTGTATGAAGAAGGTACATACCAGGTTATGTATGTCTTCAGGTCACACGTATACTCAGAAACGGAAGTGGCCTTTAAGTACTATCAGTTCATCGACGCATACAGCGAGGTTGAATTTGCCTCATATATGCAGGAGATGGCGAATATGTCTCTCTACGATACCGGAGTTGCGGCGTCTTACGGAGACAGGCTGCTTACCCTTTCCACCTGTGACTATCAGGAAAAGGACGGAAGATTCGTCGTAGTAGCCAAAAAGATCGACTGAGGCACCGGGGGCTCTTTTTGATCTGATCATATTTAGTAAGTTTTTTTCAATTCTACCCTAAATATTGAGATGGGCTAAACCGATATACAAATTGGATTAGTTTGACCGGGGTTTTCCCTGTCTTTAACGTATAAAATTTCAGATTTTGCTTGATAACGGATCTTAAGCAATTTATGAGGAGATAAGATATGGCAAGTTCGACTTCAAAGAAGCCTAAGCTGAGATTAAAGAAGCAAGTTAAACGGACGCTCGGAGGAATATTCCTCGCGTCCGCTGTTGCCGTTGCTGCAATACCCGCAAGTAGCAGACCCGGCGGTGAAGTTGCCGCTGCGGTTAATGCTGACGGCACAGGCTTTACACATACAGTGCAGGATGACTACAAAGGAAATGTCACCTATAATGCGACTACAAATGCATTTGTAAATGACGGCCTGGCCTCTGTACACAATGAGATATACGGTGACAAGGACTATACCGGATATGCAGTAGACTTTAAGGAAACTACTACCGCAGACGGCAGTGCAGTAAAATCATTCTACTCAGACGGGTCCAATATCCCCGAGTGTGATCCCGGCATGACAGGCTCAGTTCCTAAGACTACCATTTATTCAACCGGTGACGGAGACTTCCAGTTTGCATATGTAGATTCAACCGGTAGCCAGACCGGCGGCGGTAACAAGAATGCTATCATCCTTGGATTCAACCATCAGGGAAGTCTTGCAGGCGGAATACTTACAATTCCTGACTATGTTGACGCATACCTTAACTTCAACGACAACGACGGTTCATCTACCGGTTTCTGCTCGGTAGGTAAGAGCGGAAACTTCCTTTTCTATGAATCGGAGGTTTCTTTAGAGACCCCTTCGTCTCTCTACTATTACCTTGATCCTGAGAAGGCCGCAAAAACCGATACCGCCGGAAAGACTATGTACTACGTCTTTATCAGAAATGACGATGGTACATGGCCCGGTACCGCCTCCCTTACTATGAATGCAGATGCACTTGCTGCGTATGCTGAAGATACGGCTACCAACGGCACTGAGTATCATGCAACGGATAACCCTACAGGTAACTGGAAAAAAGAAGTTATCTATGTAGATCAGTACCATAACTTCCTTCCCTGCTATTATGCTACTTTTGCAACCTGGAAGGACAAGAACCTTTACTACTACGAGACTGAAAACTACAAGCCTACAGGTACGCCAAAGACCGGAGCGCATTACGATACCGCTACAACTCCCAATCTTATACCCCAGATCGCTGACGTAAACGATGAGTCCTACGGACGTATTTCCGGAGCTATGGTTACCGCAATCGGTAAGCAGTACATCGAAGCCGACAACAGCAACGGATGGAAGATTGCTGGAAATATTAACGAGACAAACGGTACCACAAAGGGTATCTTTGCAAACAACTCATACATCACAACTCTTAATATCGGAGGAAACCTTTCCGGTATCGGAGATTACGCTTTCTACGGTTGCACCAATATGAGCAGTATTACTACCGGAAACGGTCTTAATACTCTCGGAAACCATGCATTTGACAACTGTCGAAACATGAAGAATGTTAATATTCCTCTTGCATGTAACCTTATAACCATCGGTGCATATTGCTTCAAGAACTGCCAGGCGCTCCAGACATTCACCCTTCCCACATCAGTTACAACCATTGGTGACGGTGCATTCAAGGGATGCTGGAAGATCCAAACCATCGATCTCGGCGCAACAGGAGAGTACAACGGATCCTTAACCAATATCGGTGTGCTTGCCTTTGCAGATTGCCAGGCGTTAAAGCAGCTTGACTTCCCTCAGGGATTTTCACAGACGATGATCGTTGCATCTTTCGAAGGATGTAAGTCCCTTGAAAAGATTACAGCGCTCAACTCTAACTTTAATATTGATGTTTGCCCCAATATCTGCGACTACGGATGGGAAGAGTTTAAACTCGACCAAAACGACGGAAGCGATATAAAGGACAAGTTTTATATCGAGTCACCCAGCTCCGGAATCCTTCACAAGACTTGTACCGACAATGAGGTTTCTTACAAGTATCCCGGACAGGATGTTTACGAGCTCACAAAGAAGGAAAGAGGAAAGGAAGGAGTTTCACCTGTTCCTACCGTTACCTATCAGGTAGACTCAAACAACGTACTCACAGATACAAAGTTTAACGGTCAGGCAACAAGCCTTACCTTCCCTGAGTACATCGGACCCTATCATATCGAGCAGATAGGAGACTATGCATTCCAGGATCAGTGTTCCCTTACCGAGGTAACCGTTGCTTCCACCATCAGCAGGATCGGCGCCGGAGCATTTATGGGATGCCATAACCTTAAATATGTATTCTTCAATACTGATAGTGTTGAAATCGGAGATTATGCATTCCAAACACAGCAAGTATCTACGCACCAAGCTGGTTGTAGCGAGTATGCCGGCAAGGATTCTGGCGAGAATAATGATGATTCGACCAAAAAGGATATAGTTCTGCACGATAAGGATCATATGACGGATACCAACAACCAGCCTACAGTTCAGCTCGGGTTTGTCGGAAGCATAAACGTTGATGCAACTCCTTATCAGTATGCGATGAGCTATGACGGAAGATACAACAACGGAAGTCAGAATACATCATTTATCACATATTACAGCGGCTGGCCTACAATGCTTACGGTTAAGTACAATATGACCGATACCGTAACTCACGAGGGATATAGCGAGCTTATCGACTTCCCGACAGCCACAACCCTCGCAACATACGCAACAAAGGATTATCTGACAACTGAATATAAGGCTGCTGCCTCAAAAGCTATATCGGATGCGCATGACGGAAAGCCTTTAACCGAGGATGCACAGATATTTACCGATTCTGCTAAACAGCTTACAGTACCTACCGGTATTGATGCGATAAAAGACGGACTCTTCGCAAGCCTTACTGCAGCTGTAACCAATCCTATGGACCTTGTCCTTGAAGGAATCAACCATATTGAGTTTGGCGGAACCCTTCAGGCGGACGGAACTCTTGCTGATGCAGATAAGGCTGAAGCTATTACCAAGTCCGACTTCTACGGATGCCCTAAGCTTGGAAATATAATTCTTTCCGGAAAGACAGGAGCTCCTGATACAAAGATTATTGATACTTACGCATTTGCGGACAATGCAGCGGCTAAATCCCTTATTGTCAACTGCCCTGTTGATACGATAGGAAAGAGAGCTTTCTATAATGATGCAGCTCTTGAAACCGCAGAGTTTGCAGGAACCGTTAACTCTATCGGAGAAGAGGCATTTGCCAAGGATGCTGCTTTAACAAGCTTTTCTGCGACCAACACCATCGGTTCTATCGGAGACCACGCATTCCTCGATGACGCGGTTCTTACAACCGTAAGCTTCGCTGAGAATGTTTCAAGTCTCGGAATCAGACCTTGGGGCGGATGCGAGAAACTCAGCACCATCAGCTTCGGAAACGGAACAAGTTACGCCTGCGACGATTCCATCGTTTACGAGATGAATGAGGGAGTTAAGAGGAATATCGTAGAGCTCTTAGAGGGAAGAACAAAGAAGGTTTCTTCCGATGAGGTTTCCACCTGTACGGGAATGAACAAAGAGGCATTTATGGGCACAAACGTTAAGTCCATCAACCTCCTTGGAAGTAAGATCACAGAGATCCCTACTCACGCTTTTGCGGATACCACAAGCCTTCGCGAAGTAATCCTTCCTTCGGCACAGACTGCAGCCGGCGTTGTCATCAACGATTACGCTTTTGAGGGAAGTAATGTAGAAGAAATTACCGGTGAAAGCAACATTTCACTTATCAGCCCTGTAGCTACCGACGGAATCCTTACTCCTTCCGGAAGCGCAGCTGTTGCCCAGAATGCTAGCGGAGATGCCGTTACCAACAATACAAATACAGGCAACAATAGTAATGTTACAATCTATGCTCCTGAAGGAACTACTCTCTACAGATATGCTACTATGTATAACTTCAACGTAGAGACTACCAAGGAAGTTACCTACTGGACCGTAACCTTCAGAGACTGGGATGCTGCTTCTTCAACAAACGTTACCGTAGCAACTCTTTCGGTTGCCAACGGTGAGGCAGTTGATCCTTATTACATCCCTACTCCCGCCGGAAAAGAGGGATTCGTATTTGATACATGGTATTCAAGTAACGAGTCAACTCTTGATGAAGTTTACGCAGACACAGTATTTACCGCAAACTACGTAACACCTACTGCTACGGTTTATACCGTAACCTTTAAGGATTACCAGGGTGCTGTTTACAAGACCTACAATATCGAGTCCGGAGAGACTCTTGCCGAAAACAACGTTGATGTGGAAAACCTTAAGCTTCCCGATGTTGAAGTAGGCGGAGTGCTTATGAGCCATGCAGGATGGCTTGCAGACGGTGAAATAACAACCGAAAGCCCTATTACAAGAGACGTTACCTTTAACCCCAGCTACTCGCTGGCCAACGGACCTTTCAATGTTTACCTTCAGTACCTTGATCCTTCAACTGCCGAGACGGTTATTTATAAGACCATCAAGGATGTAGCAAAGGGAACTGATGTTACAAGCGATGTTAATACCACAGCTTCACCTTACGTTACCGGATATTCCTTTAACGGCTGGAGCAAGGCAAGTATTTCTCCTACAGGTTCAGACCTTACCAATGTTACAAGAGATATCTATGTAACAGGTACCTTCTCATCAGGCAGCGGAAGCGGTGGAAACGGAAGCGGAGGTAACGGCGGAAGTACTTCTCAGGAACAGGAAGAAGCCGTTGCAAGAGGAGATGCTTTCTGGGCTTACTACTATATGCCAAACGGAGTAGACCTCTACTCTAAGATTGCGATAACCAAGGGTGATAAAGCTTACGATGTTGTTAAGCCCGCCGGATATACTACCGGATATGAATGGTCACCTAAGCCTTCAGAAACCACCATGGATGCAAACCACAACTTCATCCTTGTAGCTTCCGAGGGTACAGACCTTGTTGGAAAGTATACGGCATCATATTACTATACAGACGGTGTAACTCTCTACCAGGCTCTCGAACTTGAAAGCGGAGCAACACCTCCGGACCTTATGATGCCTTCAGGATATTATCAGTGTGCATGGTCGCCGAGTCCTTCTTCTGTGACAATGGAAAAGGATATGAGATTTACGATGGTAGCCGGACCTAATTACACACCCGGCGGAACAGGAACTGTAGGACCTTACTACACATTAACCGTTGTCAACGGATCAGGATCCGGTTCATACCCTGCCGGAACACAGGCTATAATCGTAGCCAATGAGCCCGAGAGCGGAAAGATGTTCGGAAGCTGGACGATTTCACCCGATAATACGCCTATAGCTTCCAAGGGACTTTCAGCAACAGTAATTACGATGCCTTCCGAAAACGTAACTGTAACCGCTAACTATGTTACCAAGACAAGCAGTGGCGGAAGTAGCGGAAGTGGAAGTGGAAGCGGATCCGGCACCGGCACCGGAACCACTCCTACACCTTCAAAGACCAGCAGCGGAACAACCGTTGTTATCGAGAAGAACGGACTTTCTAATACCGGTGTTGTATCGGCGGTTGTAAACGGATCTTCCGACAACTTTACGATCAAGATCACAGAGCAGAGCGCAGCCAGCGAAGCCGTACTTAAGGCACTCCAGGCGCAGTTTGGCGATGTCAACAAGATCATGTACTTCCCGATGGATATCTCGCTCTATGATGCTTCGGGAGACAAGAAGATCACAGATACAACAGGACTTACCGTAACCATAACATTGCCACTTCCCGATTCCCTCATTCCTTACGGAGGAAACAATAAGGTGGCGGCAGTTGTGAATAACCAGCTTGATATACTGAGCCCTAAGTTTACAACTATCAACGGCGTAGACTGTGTAACATTTACATGTACTCACTTCTCGCCTTACGTTATCTACGTTAATACCGAACAGATAAGCTTGGCGGGAGACAACTCTAACGGACCTTCCGACCAGACCCCTAAGACAGGAGACGGAATTAAGCCTAAGTGGTTCCTTGCAACCGGACTTGCGGCAATCGGAGTATTCTTCTTCGTTTGGACCGACAAGAGACGTAAAAAAGTAATTGCAAAATAGTTTTGTCAAACAATGCCTCTCTTTTTGGGAGGCATTGTTAAACAAGAGGCTGAGAGTAATATGAAAAGAATACGAAAGCTGCTCGGCGCGCTGCTGCTTATATTGTCAGTAGTTACCATGCAGCTTCCGGCTTTTGGGGCGGAGGCTGCATCTACGACGCAGACCGTCACCGAGTTTGTCGCCAATAACGACGGAGTTTTAACTAAATATAACGGCACTTCATCGAGCGTTATCATACCCTCTAATGTCATAACCATTGGCACGGATGCTTTCAAGGGCAATACCAAGATCACATCCGTTGTCATCCCCAATACTGTAAAAAGCATAGAACCCTACGCTTTTTGGAACTGCAGCTCGCTGTCCATGGTATCCATCGGCACCGGGCTTAGTGAGATTGGAGATTTTGCTTTTGCAAACTGCAAGAGCTTATCCAGCGCCAACATCCCTTCAAATATTAAGCGTATTGGAATCTACGCCTTTGAGGATGACTACAATCTGACGGATATTACGATCCCTATAGAGACAATGGATATCCATGAGACGGCTTTCGACGGATGCTATAAGCTTGTTATCCATGCGATAGAAGGGTCTTATCCTTGGAAGTACGCTGAAAAGTTTTACGAAAGACAAAAAGAATTCCCCGAGTACGAGGATGTTGCGAATTATAATCCTGATGGAAATACGGACGGAAACGGATCGGGAAGCGGAGACGGAAACGGCTTGGGGGACTCTAGCGGCGGAAACGGCGACGGAAACGGAGGCTCTGAGGGCATTGGTAACGGTAAGCCCGCTACCAATCCCGATGGAACAGGTACCGGAGAATCTACTATAATTACCAATGAAACCGGAACAGAGCTTGCCAGCGTACATATCGTGGGAAACAAAGCTGTGATGTTTATGAACGGCTCAAGTCCTACGGTTTATTTTGGAAATCAGGGTGGAGGAGCGGTTGACAATTCCGACGGCTCCACAGACGGCACAGGCTCAGGAACCGGTATGGATGAAAATGCCGACATGTCAACAAGTGGACTTCTTCCGAAATACACCATCGTTGATGACACCGTGATCGCTGACCAGGCCTACTACCTTGACGGAAAGCTCGGGTACGTAACCTTACCTTCTACGATAAAGGAGATCGGACAGTTTTCTTATGCAAGAAGCAGCCTTAACTCCATCGTACTTCCCGAGGGACTTGAAACCATCGGTTACGGCGCTTTTTACCATTGCGACAACCTGGGATACGTAACTATCCCCGAGAGTATAAAAAAGATTGAACCTAAGGCTTTTGATTATTCCGCGTACTACGCAGCTTTTATGAGCGGATCTGACGGAGAAGATTATCTTATAAGCGGTCCTGCGCTTTTGGCCTATAAGGGAAGTGACGAAGAAGTTGTAATCCCCGATGGCGTAAAGATAATCGCGGCTCAGGCCTTTAAGGACAATACTTCCATAAAAAGCGTATCTTTCCCGGCAAGCCTTGTAAGCATCGGAGAGGAAGCTTTTTGCGGATGCAAGAATCTGACAACGGTTAATCTTGAGGCGACTGCTTTAGAGAGCGTTCTTGACAGAGCTTTCTACGATACGTCTGTTTCTACGGCTACTTTGCCTGAGAGCTTTAGCTCTATCGGAATAGGCGCTTTTGATTCCGATTGTGTTTTAAACTATCAGGGAAGCGCTTCGCCAACGGTTACTCATGAAAATACTGCGGAGAGACTATCAAACGAGGACTTCAGACTTAATGCCTACAAGACGGATCTTTCGGTTGTATCCGAAAGCAGCGGGGAGGTCGGAGTAAACGTAAGCGGAGTTGAAGGCGCGGTAGGCTCCCTTGAAGGAGCAAAGAGTCCCTACTATCTTAATATAAAAGAGATAGGAGAGACGGATGGCGGCAGCTTACAGATTGCTATTGCCATAGACAGAGCAAAGGCCTTTTTGTCTGACAGACAGTTTACGGGCGGCGCTTACTACGATATCGAGCTTACGGACAAGAGCGGAATCTCTATTACGAAGCTTGGACATACCGCTTTAACGGTAGCTATCCCGAGACCTGAAAAGCTTTCAAAGGACAAAGCACTTACCGTTCTTACGATAGACCGAAACGGACAGCTCGAGGAGCTTTCTCCCGACATCGTCGAATCAGGCGATAAGACTTATGTTAGATTTGATACTTATCATTTATCGCCCTTTGCGATATTTGAGAAGGCGGACAGCTTATCCGATGGTGATATCCTGACCGCGGAAAATGTTTTGGAGGCACATGCCGCTCCGCCGGAAGAGGAGCTTTCGGCAAAGGAGAGCTTTAAAAACTGGCTATATTTAAAGAGATTCAGGATAGCTCCCGCGGCAGCACTTCTTATCGGTGGCTTTGTACTTATCTTGTATAAGAAAAAAAGATTTAACTAAATAAATATATATGCTATAATTATAGGGCTTGGAATTATTTTTCAGGCTCTATTTTGCTTTAAAGGGTTTTTAAGAAAAAGGAAGGAACCTTTTCAAAATATATAAATAACCAAGGGGTAGAAGGAAGAATGGATTATCGTCGTAAGAAAATCAGGATCGGTGATTTACTTGTTCAGGCAGATGCGCTTACTCAGGAAGAGCTCGAAGACGCTCTCGAAAAACAGCGCGGTACCGGTAAAAAGCTCGGTGAATTCCTCGTTGAGAACAATGTTATTACCGATGATAAGCTTGCACAGGCGCTTTCAAACCAGCTGGGCTACGAGATGGTTGATCTTCAGGCGATACAGATCGACCAAAATGTTACAAAGCTCGTTAAGCCCGATATTCTCAAGAAAAATAAATGCTTCCCCTTTGCGCTTGACGAAAATACCAGCGCCATCAAGCTTGCGATGGTTGACCCTCTTGATATTAATGCACAGGATGACGTTTCTATCGTTACCGGTTTCAATGTCGATCCTTGCGTAGCTACCGAGCGAAGCGTTATGCTCGCCATCGACAGATTCTACGGACAGGGCGAGGTTGC
>Ga0256405_10011779_pt1 | contig 11038 bp, 17 predicted proteins | sample RumenRJG_02DNA_FD_189096 | JGI IMG/M metagenome (GOLD analysis project Ga0256405, IMG submission 189096) | Bovine rumen microbial communities from Lethbridge, Alberta, Canada - RJG_02 | ecosystem: Host-associated > Mammals > Digestive system > Stomach > Rumen | place: Canada: Alberta...
AAATCTCTCATTGAAATAGTTCAATATCGTTTTCTTGTCTGCCATAATCAACCAAGTTCTAAAAGTTCAGGATTCTCATGTATATTTCCGAGTAGCTGAGGATCTGCGACATCATTTCCCTCATAGTTGCCATCATTGCACTCTATTTGGTATTTTCCGTATTCGTCAGACCATCGGATCACTCCCACATGATGCTTCATTCTCTTGCGATCCCTCTCATTGAAAGCCCAATCATCGAAAGCGATGATATCGCCATCATAGAGTTCGCCACACTTCAATGGATTCCATCCCGTAAATTGACCTACGGTATCAGGATCCACCTTGACCTGAGATCTATAACTCCCATCCTCATTATACTGATGGATGACCATTATATCTTCCCTCGGTCTTGTTTCCAAATCACCAAAGACGAATTGCCCCGTCTTTATATCCTTTCCCCTGAATTTGATAATCCTTTTCATTTCTTCTTAGGTATTTTGATTCCAAAAATCTCTGCTATCTCTTTAAGGTTCCCTACCAACTTCCCATATCGGGTGGTTATCTCGGTTCCCTGAATCAGGACATGGGCTGCACCATTGATGGTTATCAGCTCCTTCGTATTGCAGTACTTCCAGTTCTTCTTCGGTTCATCATCCTTCTGATAATCCACAAGAAAACTATTCTTCTCGATGGTGATGGTGATAACCTCCTTATCGGGTTTCGGGATATTATCGAGATACTCATCCACGATGGACTGATTCTTTCTCGCCTTTGCCTGATCCCTCTTTTCCTTGGTCTGCTTCGCCACGCATTTCTTGCAGCGATGCTTATAGGACTTCGAGAACTCCGACTCAGGCAGGATCCTACCGCAAACCTCGCATTTCTTATTGATCTCCATCTTCCAAATCCTCTATTTTATGAATATACTTATCTTTCCTGATGAAAACACTCATGATAGCCACGATACCCAAGAAAAGGGTTATCAGCAGCACTATTGCAATCCTAATTATCTCCATCGTTCTCCGTCTCATAATCATTCTCAGGATTCACGATCTCAAAGATCGGCATCACCTCATCATTACCGAAGATTGAATCATCCATATAGGCGAAAGATCCGTATCTGTGCCCATCCTCAGCGATCTTTGAATCAGAGCTCCAAACCATGATATTCTCCTTATGCTTATAGGAAGATCCTCTCTCCCTATACTCGGCATCGAATACCTGACCTTTCTTGATCGATCCATTATCATACAGAGCCCTGATCTTGAACTTTGGCTCCATTCCCAGCACCACCATTGCCTCGTAGTCAGGAATATCCTCCACGCATCGATATCCCCTCGATATCCCGAAGTTCACCACGATACGAACCTCTGAATCTGATAAGGCATGATTCCCGATTTTCAGGAATCCCTTCAGGTTCCTTTTCCAAAAGATCTTCTTAAAACCCTTCAGATTTGTTTTCATTTTCATTTTTGTTATTGACATCTTCTTATATTTTTACAACTTTAATTGCAGCTAATTCTCCTTCATATCCTCTTTCTCTGATTTCTTGAAAAATTTCATCGTCAGATAATAGTTTTGATACTTTACATGATCTTCTTCTGATTTCTTGAATTAAATCTTCTTCTGAGTAACTTTCCAATAATTTAGTTATGGGATCTACCTTATAAACTCCAGTGGTTCCATTCTTTAATCTACCATGCTCTTTATCACACTCTTTGCAATATGTTTGCAATCCATCCTTATGATGAGAACATGGATAGAACTCTGTTTTTGATTTTATTTTCCCACATTTCTTACAATATTTAACTCCTTCTTTATGGAGCTCTCTCATTTGCCCATATTCTGATTGGCATTCTCTGCACCATGATTGGAGTCCATCCTTATTTGTACTATGTTTATTATACTCTGATGTTGGTAATTCTCTACCACATCTTTTACAGATTTTTGTTTCCATTGCGTTGAAATTTTGATTTTTATGCGATTTGGGAGCGTTTCTCGAATTCACCCTTATAGTTATCCACCTGAAGGGAGCAAACCGATCCTTACCCCGTTTCTGTGCGAATTAACCCCTATATGAGCCGTTATAGAAGATTATCCTCTCCATCATCTCATTGAATCGGTCTGCGATCCGATCCCCGTACTTCTGCCTGATTTCCTCAGGCTTCAGGTTGGTGGTGACGATGGTTAACAACTGCTCATCGTAGCGGTATGAGAGTAGATCGACTACGGGATTGAGGATATTTCCATAATCCATGACCTCTGCGGGTTCCAATCCCATATCATCGATTGCGAGCATCTTCTTCGAGCGGATCTTCTCGAACTTGGCAAAATCATCCTTACTGAGCCTTGCGATCTCCCTCGCATCGATCCTGAATACCGTCATGGTCTCATTGTAGGCATCCTTCATATCGAGGAAGTTGATGAGTGATCGGATGGCGAGCATGAGGGTGGTCTTACCATTACCTGGCACTCCGCAAAGGAGAATCCCGAAACGATCCTGCTTGGTGAGCCATCTTGCAGCCTTGGCGATCTGCTTTTCAAGCTCAGGATTCGGATTGAATCTGCGATGCCGGTACTCCACCTCAGCCATATAGGATGCCGTGAGCATATCGATCACCTGAGATTCCTCATAGGGGAGCCTAAAATTCTCCCTCATAATCCTCCCCTGAAGAAGCCGTGACTTCAGATCCTCTACGTTTATTTTCATCCCCTTTTCTATTTGCAGCATTTTCATTCTCCTTTTTTCCGTTAGACAATCTTATTCTTAGCCAATCATGGAAATGCGATCTTATATCATTTAGATTCTGATGTTCGGTTCCCTTGCATCCGATTTCGAGATAGAAGTCATCAAGCCATTTCCTGACCTCATCGACATCCTTCAGGGAGAATCTCATCGCAATCAACTCAAGCCAAGTTTGTGAATTTTTCAGTTCTTCGATGAACTTTTGCTCGGTTTCCCCTATATGAGAGAGAGAATATATATTATTTATATTATTTATTAAAGAAGGTTGCGATTGGTTTTGCGCTGGTTTTACGATTGTCTTTACGCTTCCTCCCATATCTCCCTGATTCTCAATAACTTGGTTTTGCATTGGTTTTGCGATTGGTTTTGCGATTGGTTTTGCGATTTTATTTTCGGTTTTGCGATTGCCTCTACGCTTACCACCATAACCATTTGATTCTGAGATACTTGGTTTTGCGATTGGTTTTGCGCTCAACTGATACTCGTCATAATTGACGATAGTGATGCGAGTCCAATGCGTGTTCCCCTCGATCCTAATCATCCCATCACCCTCCAGTTTCCTCAGGAAACGATGGATGACATGATAGTCCGCTTTCCATTGCCTTGACAGTCCGCTCTGAGTGGTGATGAGCTGACCCCGACCACAGAAGATATTCTGCCCTGAGATAAACTCAGTTGATGGCTCGAAATTTGCCGTGATGATGAGATCAATCCACCATTTCAGCCTCTCAGGATCCTTCCAAATCCAATGACCCTTGATAGCCCTTGATATCAATATCCATCCACTCATTGCCATGATTCTAATTCTTCATTTTGATAAATAGAGTTTAATATGGTACCTTATCGAGAGTGATTTCAAACCCCGCCTTGGCGATATGGGTAGGCTTCCCCGAAACGCTGCTCACCTCATCCACGAATGCCTCAGGATCGCTATTATTCCCTGAGAGATGGATCAGGATGATCTCATTCACCTGAGAGAGGTCGTTAGCCATGAGGATATCCTTGGCGGTGGAGAGTTCCATATGCGAGTGAAGGAGCCTATCCTTCATCCCTGCTGGGGTGATCCCGTTCTCGATATTGTAATCCAATACATCATCCGAATAGTTAGCCTCGATCATGATATGGTTCAGGCTTGGGATCCTATACTCCAACATCATCGTATCGGTGATGAAAAGCAGCTTTCCCATTTCCTGATGCTCAATGATGAAGCCGAGGCAGGGGACATCATGGGCTACGCTCAGGGCATAGACCTTGAATCCGCCCACGATATACCCGTGCTTTGGCTCGATCTCCTTACAGAAAACCCGATTCCTGACATTGTGCGACTCGAACACATCCTTCAATGCGAGGATCCTGATCCCTGATCGGAGGGCATCATTGATATACTTGGCATGATCGTTGTGGCGATGACTTATCAGGCATCCCCTGACCTTCGATAGATCGAATCTGAGAGCCTTTTTCACCTCCAATGGGGAAATACCCATCTCGATTATTAAAACCCCGTCAGAGGCTTCCAAAAGATAGCAATTCCCGCTCGATCCTGAACCAAGACATCTTAGCTTCATACCGATGATGGTTTAGTATGGATCATTATTATTCTTCTCGGCTTCAGCCTTAGGCTCTGCCTGATCCGTAGCCTGAGCAGACTCAGGGACATCGGTCTTGATCTCTCCAGTCTCGGTATCGACATTCTCATATACCTCATCCTCGGTCTTGATTTCCTCGGCATTGGCATTCTCCGCAATGATGGTGTTGCGTGAGATCTCAGGATCCTCGATATCATGAGCGAGTGCGCCCTGCATCTCGACAGAGAGATAGCCGTACTTAGAGAGAAGTCTGCGGATGACGGTCTTCAGAGCCATATCATTGAAGTTACCCTTCCATCCGACCTCGGTAGAGACCTTTCCCGACTGGGCATCCTTGATGAGCTGCGCCTTGGATGGCTTATCCTTACCCTTGAAGGATGGGGAGTATCTCAGGGCATAATCCGCCATATCCTCGATACTGACATAGAGGGTCTTGTTGAATCCGTTCAGCAGCTCGAAATAGCAGAAATAGCCTACGATCTTATCTGACTTCTTCTCTCCATCGAAAGCGATCTCACCCGTGAGCTTCGATACCTTACGAACCTCACCCTCATAGACATAATCCGCATTGATGGTGCGATACTGACCCGTGCGCATTGCGAGTTGGATATAGCCCTTATAGCCAGGTACGAATGTGGGGGTAGGAACCTTGTGCCACTCTCCCTTATCATCCTTGACCGAGTTATTGAATACGATGATATAGGCGAACCCGAGAGCCTTATTCAGTGGGAGCTTCAGGGTCGCTGCCCTGAGAGCTTCCGTGATGATGGCTGCTGGCTTGCATTTCTGCAATGCCTTATCACCCGTAAAGAGATCGATGAGCGATGCCACGAAAGCATCCTTATGCTCACCGAGAGCGTTCTTGAACTGATCCTGAACCGATGGAGCGTTTATGACCGATTTCATCAAGTCGATAGGTCGCTCCGTGACCTTTGCGATTTCGTTTGCCATAATAGTACGTTGAAATTAAAATGATTAATATTATTCAACCCTGAGGGTCTTATCTGTATCTGTAACCACCAATCGGATGATCTGAGAGTCCGATGGGATGATCTGATTCACCGACTCTGCATTATCTATGAAGATCGGTGCGGTCATTCCCAAATGCCTGCAAATGGCATTGATGATATCTATTCCCGCATTGATGCGCCTTGCATCGTTCAGGACTGAATATGGGACTCCGTTCACCGTAGCCTCGCAGGTCTCGATCTCATCCCCGTTGACCTGAGTCTCGAACATCTTGAATCTCACCATCGAGAATAATCCGTTGATTCGGCTCTCAATCGCCTCCACCTTAGCCTTTCCGAACTGCAGAATGGTGAACTCGATACCCTCCAGTGCGGCATATTCCTCGGTTTGGGTCTTGTACTGAACCTCCAATTCCTTGATGCGAGCTTCATTCTTCTCGATCTGATCCTTCTTCGATAGACGGGCTTTCATGGCATCTATATTCTCAGATAGAGCCTTTCTCTGAGCGCAAAGCTCGGAGTTGTCTATCTCGGTGACTGGAGTATCAACGATGGACTGCAGATCCTTCTCCTTGGCGATGAGATCCTGATATTCTGCATCCCCCTCGATGATCGGGGTGATATCGGGCTGGGTCAGCTCCTTTGAGAAAAGAGGATCAGCCTTGATGGTCTCCACGGTCTTGACTAACTCATCGATCTTTGCCTGATTCTCAGCGATATGATTCTCGATGATCTCGATCTGATGCTTGACGAACTTTCCCTGAGAGATATTGACCTCCAAATCCTTCGCATTCTTCTCATTGAAGTTCCGTCTCATCTCATCCTGCTTCGCCTCGATCTCATCGATCTCGAATCTGCGCTTGCAGGTCGGGCAGATGAAATCATCCTCATCGAAATGGATCTCACGGATCTTGATCTCCTTATAGACCGCAAGGAGATCCTCCCTATGCTTCTTCAATCGGGAAAGATCCTGATTGTCGGCATCCATCTGAGCATTCAGGGATTTACGGCTCTCATGGGCATTACGGATCTTCTCCGATAGCTCCATCTGTTTCATCTTCTCATCATTGAAATCCTTCATGGCATCGAGCTTGAGTGTGGCGATCCTACCGTTCACCTTCAGCTTGATATCATTCAGCTCCTTGACCTTCTTCATCCGATCATCATTGGCGGCATTCGCTGCCTTGACCTTATCGGTGATGAGAGCCTCGATCTCCGCCATCTGTTCCTGATCTGACTTGATGGATCTCTCCAAGGCATCCCAATCCTCCGCCTGAGGGATATCACGCTTTCTCTCATCGATACGCTCAGGAATACCCTCGTATTCTGCCTTGATGCGGGCTTTCTTGGCTCGGATCTCCTTCTTATACTCTTCCATCGTCTTACCCGTGATATCGCTCAGGAGTTTCTCGAAATCCTTATTACCCCTTGCGATATCCTCATCGGAGATATCCCCTGCCATACGGAAAAGCATATCCCTCTGAGAATTTGGGTGCTGGGAGGTGAAATAGGTCGGTGATGTGATGAACTTGAACGATTCCTCAGAGCAGATGGCTCCGATCTTCTCATTCCATTCCTTCAGGTTGCAGGGTACATCGTTATAGAGCCTTTCTTCCTCATTACCCTCGAAACGTTTCTCCGCCTGACCCTTGGGCTTCACCCATTTCTCGTTGAACCTACGGCAAAGGGTGATCTCCTGTCCGTTCAGGATGAGGGTTGCAGACACCTCATGGGGGATCTGAGGGATGATCTTCCCCTTATCATCGAGGGTCTTCAGGTCAAACTTCTTTCGGTCTTTGGAATCCTTGCCGAAAAGGAGCCATGTGAAGGCATCGAAGATGGTGGTCTTACCCGTTCCATTCATGCCATAGATTGATGTGATCCCATCCTTGAAATCGATGGTTACATCTGCTGCACCCTTGAAATTCACAAGGTGCATCTTTCTTAAAACTAAACAATTCATAATGCGTTGAAATTATTGGTTTAACACTGTGTACGTAGTAGCCTTGGCGGAGATCTCCTTATTGGTCGGGATCCTCTGAGAGCATTGCCATTCCTCGATCTCCGATTTCCTGAAATAGGTCTTAACTCCCTGCTTATAATGGGGGATAGCCCTCTCCGATACAAGATGCCTGACCCTACTCTCAGAGAGATTCAGCATCATTGCCACCTCGGAGGTATCCAGTACATTCTTGGAACCGATCAGAACCATCCTCTCTATACGGGTCAGCCTTTCCTCTATATTCATTTAGCCGCCTCCTTATTGATAAGTTTCCCGAACCATGAGATAACCAAGAAATACACTCCACCGAAAGCGATGGCAGAGATCAGCTTAGAGAGCAGGAAAACGCAGATCCATTCAAACCATGCGAGATCATCCGAGGGAACTCCGAAAAATCCCACGATACCTACCGAAAAGAGGATATAGATAACCAAGATCCTCATGATCGTCTTCAAATCATTCTTCTTCATGATAATGCCATTTTAGGGAATAAATCATCTACACTCACATTGAATTCCTTTGCGATGATGCTCTTTGCAAGCTCATCGGGGGTCTGTCTGCCTGAGAGCCACATCCTGACCGTCAATTCCTTGCGGTGGGTGATCTCGGCAACCTTAGAGATGAAAAGCTGGGCGGCGGTGGGCTTCTGCTTCTCATCCTCATAGAGCTGTTGGAAAGTTTTTTTTGCCATATTCACACTTTTTACAATTAAATATTCGCTTATTAAGCACTAATTTTATATATTTGCAGCCAAATTCTTTATTGTTGGCTCAATAACTTTAAGTATTGTGCTGCAAATTTAGAACAAATATCTTAGAGCACCAACGAAATTATTAGATTTCTGCTCTAAATTAAGTTTTTTTAATAAATGGGCTATGGATGCAAAGGAAAGATTGATGCAACTGATTGATGCTTTGGGAATTTCAAAATCCGAGTTCGAGAGGAATTGCGGACTCTCGAATGGTTATTTGAATAGCATCAGGACGGGGATCGGTTCTAAGGGTCTTGCTCTAATCCTTAGTGCTTATCCCCAAGTGAACAAAACATGGTTGGTATTCGGTGATGGTGAGATGTTCGGCGGTGATCCTGAATCCGCCTCCGAAGTTCCCCATGATCGGGAATCGCTCGGAGGTGAGAATAATACTCAGGTCATCGGGAACGGCAACCATGTAAACAACCCAACCACCTTGGATAAGGCGATTGATGAGATCGCTGCTCAGAGGAAGGTGGTGCAGAAGTCTCAGGAACAGATCGACAGATTATTATCTATCATAGAGAATATGAATAATAATAAATAGGAATATATGAGAGTCAATATAGAGGAATTCCAAAGGAACCACGAACCGAGTTTAATCCCTGAGGATATCATGGATCAGTTCACCCGATGCTTCATAGATGGGGAGACTGAGACCGATATCAGGGACACCATCGAGGATGAAATGAAGCTCAGGGAGATATATGCCCGCCATCCTGAACTCAGACCTCAGGATGACTGGGAGATAAGATCGCTATTCTCCTTCCTGACCGATCTCATGAAGTCGTCAATCAGGAAAGAGGATCTTCTTTCGGAGAAAACGGATGAGCTGCTGAGAAAGACCGGCATCATCCTTGACAGATTTAAGGTAGAGAACCGCCCTACGGATGAGATCGAATATATCTATGATACCATCCTTTGGCTAAAATCGGAGGTCTTATGAATAAGCATGGCTACGCACTGGGATTCGCCATGATAGGCATCGGGATCGGTGCTTATTGGGTGACTGAGAGCAATAGTCCGACCATCTTTCCCGTCATCATCGGGGGATGCCTCGGAATCTTCATCGGGTATTTCGTTGCAGGATTGGTGGAGCAGATGAGAAATAGGGATGAATCATGAGTAAGCCGAGAAAATATTCAGATAGCTCCCTCATGGTGATGGAGCGTTTCTTTCAGGCATTCGAGATCTGCCGAAAGATGAAGCTCATCGGATCCGTGACCGACTTCTGCAAGGATCACGGGATCGACAAGGCGCATTTCTATACGCAGAGGAAAGAGCCGAGCAGCGGCTTCTTTCAGGTGGGATGGATCGTACCCCTCATCGAGGACTGCAAAATATCAGCCCATTGGCTCATGACGGGTAGGGGAGAGATCTTTCAGAATGAGAAAAAGGAAAGGGAGTCCGCATAGACCCCCTTTCCTTTTGCGTGAGCGCACGAAAATGATCTTACCCTTATAGTTTATCATCCTGATCCTGATCCGCAGTCTCAGGGGATTTCTCAGGGTTCAGGATATTTGGGATATTCGATACCGCCCTCTGCTTATTCTTATCGAGTACCTTCACATAGATCTGAGTGGTGGAGAGCTCACGATGCCCCAGCAGCTTCGAGACCGTATATATATCAGTTCCGAGATCGAGCATCATGGTCGCAAAGGTATGGCGGGCGCAATGGAACGATATCTTCTTGCGGATCCCCGCCTCATAGACCCATTCCTGAATAGCCTTGTTCGTGCATGATGGTGAATGGATATCCTCGAAGATATGATCCTTCGGATCCTTCGGTTCACCCATGAGATCTGCCGCCTGAGGGGTGATATCGAGATATTCCTGCCCATCGGTTTTCTTCTGCCTGAAGATAATGCGGGTGAATTCACCCTGACGATGGATATCGCCCCATGTGAGCCTCAGGACATCGCTCCGCCTGAGTCCAGTCAGGCATGAGAAAAGGAACGCATCCTTGATCCTCGGATATTCGCAGTCCGTCTGAGCGAGCTTCCTTACCTCATCGATGGTGAGATACATTCGGGTTCCTTCCTCCGCCTTGAAATTATCGATTCCCCTGCATGGGTTGATCGGTATGATCCGATCCTCGAAAGCCTGATTCAGGCACGCACGCAGCTTATTGAAGTATGATAGCTTGGAGTTCCTTGCGAGTGGCTTATCCTTGAGTTTCTTGCGATAATCATGAGTCCATGCGCAGGCTTCATTATCGAGATAGTCATGGAATCCCTGCACCCATTCGGGGGTGATATCCTCGAAGGTGATCTTCTCATTCTTCTCATATTTCTTCAGGTGATGGAGGCATGAGAACCAATTACCCCAATTCCCCCGACTCTCAGGATTACCATGCCTTTTTTCACACATCGCCTTGTAATAGTCGAAAAATAGGGTATCGGGCTTATAAGCCGACTTGAACCCGAATTCCCCGTTCTGATACTCCACGATCCTCTTTGACTTGATCGAGTTTGCAAGCTGCATGGTCTGTCTATTCTTTTCCTTATCCTCCCTTGTCTTTTCGGGGATGAGATAGAGCTTCAGGAACTCATATTCCCTCTTGCCTCCGATATAGATGTCAAGATAGAGACTGATATTCCCATTCGCCAATTTCTTCTGCCTGATCCTGATAGGCTCCTTGATAGTTTTCTCTTGTGCCATAATGCGTTGAAATCTGTTACTTATGTTACTTTTCCATCTTGGGTAACAAAATGGTAACGCAAAGATAACATATTCTCAGCATACCGATAGCAAAGAATCCAAAATTTTATGAATTATTAGCAATTCGGAAAGTCCTTTATTTATGGCTATTTCCGTGCTCTTAGATGCCATCCGTATGCTATCTAAGAAAGCTCTTAGAAAAGCCTCAAAACAGTGCTCTACTTTCCCACGCAGAAGTTTTTAAAGATATTTCCTAAGACTTCGTTGGGGGTGATTTGACCGCCAGTGATTTCGGAAAGGGTGTCAAGGGTCAGGCGGAGATCTTCGGAAAGGAGGTCTCCGCTT
>Ga0256405_10011780_pt1 | contig 11037 bp, 12 predicted proteins | sample RumenRJG_02DNA_FD_189096 | JGI IMG/M metagenome (GOLD analysis project Ga0256405, IMG submission 189096) | Bovine rumen microbial communities from Lethbridge, Alberta, Canada - RJG_02 | ecosystem: Host-associated > Mammals > Digestive system > Stomach > Rumen | place: Canada: Alberta...
TAAGACCCCTTGAAGACGACAAGGTTGATAGGTCATCGGTGGAAGTGCGGTAACGTATGGAGCTTGATGATACTAATAGGTCGAGGGCTTGATCTAAGGAAGGGGAAAAGGGAATAGGCAAAAGGGAAAAGGGAAGCGTGGAGCGAGTCGGAAGGCTTGCGGACAGGCTAAACGAAAACCGAATGCCGAAACCGGGACCCTGAGCCAGTGGGTTTGTGTGAACCAATAAGCAAGAAGAAGCAGAGAGTAGTTGAACGAGTAAACGAAGCGTTCCTGGTCAGAACGTGGAGGATACTTGATCCTGTGCGGTTTTGAGGGTGCGGAAGGATGGATAAGCAAAGCGAAGCGAGCGGGATTCATCCGAACGAAAACCCCAACATTTCCGGTGACAATAGCCTGAGGGATCCACCTGTTCCCATCCCGAACACAGAAGTTAAGCCTCAGCACGCTGATAGTACTTGGCTGGAAACGGCCCGGTAGGGTAGGTCGTCGCCGGATTCAAAAGGCGCTCATTCTTTGAATGGGCGCTTTCCTTTTGTTTTGGAAATAAACAGCATTCTCTCAGCTCTTGAATGGCCGGTATGTTAAATTACTGATACAATTCATTATATGCCCCTTCCTGACCGTCTATATATTGACAGTCAGCGAATGGGGCGTGTTTATATGAGCGACGGGGAGTATGTGCGGCGGGTGCTGGCCATGGAGAAGCGGCTCTACCGAGTGGCGCAGGCGATGCTGTGGCGGGAGGCGGACTGTCTGGACGCCGTGCAGGAGGCGGTATTTCGCGGCTGGACGCAAAAGGGGCGGCTGCGGGACGAGGCGCGCTTCGAGCACTGGCTGATGCGCATACTGGTGAACCAGTGCCGGGAAATGCTGCGCCGCCGCAAGCGGGAGCCTGCCGGCCTGCCGGAGAATGTCTCTGAAACGAAGGATCTTTGCACCGACCTCCACCTGCGGCAGGCGCTGCAGAATCTCCCGGAGAAGTACCGGTTGCCGCTGGTGCTGCACCACGTGGAGGGCTACGCTGTGGCGGAGGTGGCGGACATGCTGGACATCCCGCGGAAGCTGACGGTTTCACGGCTGCATCAGGCGCGAAAGGCGCTGAGGGACCTGCTGGACGGAGGTGACAGGCGATGAGGGACTCCATAAGTCATCTGGACCGCGCGTTCGCGCCGCCCCCGACGGAGCTGTCAGAGGTCCTTGAGAGGGCATTTGAGAGGGGAGAGATGACCATGAAAAAGCGGCACAAGTATTTGACTGCCCTGGCCGTTGCGGCAGGCATGGCAGCGGCCTTTGCGGTGATCGCCCTGGCGGGGAGCCAGCTGGCCCGCAACACGCCGGACAAGGTGGCGCCTGCCCAGGTGGCGGCGGAGAACAGTCCGGCGTCTTCAGACTACGGTATAATCTACTACGCCACGGCCAGCGGGAACTATTTCCACACTGACTCCCAGTGCAGCGGCATGGAGGACGCCCTGCCCATGACAGGAGAGGCGGCTCTGCTCATGGGCAAGTCGCCCTGTCCGATATGCTGCCGGGACGGGATGGACCTGTGCTGGTCCACCGAACAGGGCAGTTATTATCACATGGACCGGACGTGTATGGGCATGATCGGCGCGCAGTACGGCACAGTCGCGGATTCCCGTGCGCGCGGCCAGCAGCCCTGCCCGGTGTGCTGGAAATGAAACAGGACGCCCCACACGGAGCGTCCCTCTCTGTCAGCCCATCAGGCGATGCCGACCACCTCATAGCCCGCGTCGGCGACGGCGGCCTTGATGGCGTTGTCGTCCACATCGGCGCTCACCGTGGCGCATTTGTTCTCCAGGGAGACCTCCACGGCGGGGTCCAGCGCGGCCAGGGCCTTCTTGACATGCTTGACGCAGTTCTGGCACATCATGCCTTCGATCTTGACGGTCTTGCTCATGACAAATTCCTCCTTGATGATATCAACAGCGGCCGCGGCCCATGCCGCCTCCGCGGTCTGAACTATTTCAGCTTCTTGATCAGCTCGACGACCTCGTCCACCGTCTCGGTCCGCCCGGCCTCGATGTCCTCCACCATGCAGCTCTGCATGTGCTCCTGGAGGATGATGTACCCCAGCGCCTGCAACGCCTTCTCCACCGCGGCCAGCTGGATCAGTATGTCCCCGCAATAGCGGTTTTCATCCAGCATCTTGCCGATGCCGTTCAGCTGCCCCGTGATGCGGTTCAGACGGTTCCGCAGCTGTTTCAGATCCTCCGGGCTCCGGGGCACCCGCTTGTGCCGGTGACACGCCTCGCGCTCGTTATCCACTGCTCTCACATCCTTCGCTATCTATTATATACCCCGGAGGGGTTTTGTCAACCGATTTTGTGGCGAAGATACGCAAGACACGTTAAAAACAAAAATAATTGCCGCTGGGTATTGACTTTTCCCCGAATTGGTGTATAATATATATCGTTGCCGACGCAATGAGGCTCAAAGCCCGGGATGCCGAAAGGTGTCGCCGTCGATCGTACGATAGGCTGGCGTAGCTCAATTGGCAGAGCAGCTGATTTGTAATCAGCAGGTTGCGGGTTCAAGTCCCATCGCCAGCTCCATCATACGAGCTGAGGCAACAGGGAATTGTGGGTAGGTTCCCGAGTGGCCAAAGGGAGCAGACTGTAAATCTGCCGCGGAACGCTTCGGTGGTTCGAATCCACCCCTGCCCACCATCTTGCGGGAATGGCGGAATTGGCAGACGCGCTAGATTCAGGTTCTAGTGATCATTACGATTCGTGCAGGTTCAAGTCCTGTTTCCCGCACCAAAGGGTTGCACAAAGTGCAACCCTTTTCTTTGTGCAAATAGCCCTAAAAATAGCCCTTTTCAGTGAATTTGGCGTGATTTTGGGCTGCTCTCACATCCTCCGTTTTTGCGCTTAACAAGGCCAGTTAACACGATCTTTCGATTTACGTCCAAACTGGCTGTCAAAATGCGGTGCTTCCGGCTCCAGGGAGGGCGCTTGAGCCCGACTAGCGGAGCTGGTTCCGAAGCGAAGCGGAGGACACCGGCCCGCGTAGCTGCGACGGCCCGACAGGGTCGGGGCAGCCGGCCAAGAAAGCCTCCATTTTCCGAACGGCATCCGGCAGTCGGCTTTCCTCTTTTTTCGCGTAGACCTTCAGCGTCATCTCGGGTGTGGAGTGTCCCATCAGCGCCTGCGTGGTCTTGATGTCCACCCCCGACGCCACCATCATGGTTGCGAAGGTCGTGCGGAAATTGATGGCCGTCATCCCGTACAGCTCGATATGAGACTTCAGGGAATCCCACAGTCTGCGATACGTTACCTGGGAGACCGGCGATCCGTCCTCCTTGGAGATGACGTAGCCTTTCCGCTTCCTGCATCCCAGCAGGATGCTGTAGAGCTGGTCGCACATCGGGAAAGGCCGGACGCTGAATTCGTTTTTCGTCTCCTTTGTCACCGCGGCGTTGACCGGGTGGACTACCGCCTGCTTGATCTCAATCATGCGGGTCTCGAAGTTGATGTTCTCCCACATCAGCCCCAATACCTCCTCGCGCCGCATGCTGGTATAGGCCAGCAACGCAATCAGGCAGCGCTCCCTGGAATCTTCCAGCTCCGGGATGGCCTTCTGAATGGAAGCAATATGTTCCCTGGTCAGCGGAGCTGTGCCCTCCCCCGCCTTCGCGGGATTGTGGACGCGCTTGTCCTTTGCCGGGTTCTTGACGATGAGATCGTCGGAAACCGCGGAATCAAGCACCTCCTTCAGCATCGCCCAATCCGCCTTCACGGTTGCTTTCTTGTACATCTTTGACCGATGGCTCAGGAAATCCTGCACATCTGTCGGAGTGATGTCCTCGATGTACTTATCCCCGAACCATTTGAGCAGCACGCTCTGCTTGGCATCCATGAACACTTCATAGGTGGCCGCCTTGCCTGTCTTGAAAATCCGTCGCCATTGAACGATGTAATCGGAGAACTTCGTTTTCACCACGGGCGGCTGTGCTGCTTCCTCCTGCGCCTGCTTCTCATGGGGACCGTATTCGATCTCCTGATCGATGAAATCCTTGATCCGACCGGATTTCACCACGGCCTCAATCACCTTGTCAGCCAGTTTCAATTCGTCAGTAGCACTCAGCCTCTTGATGATCTCGTTACCCTCCTCATCATGCCCAACGACAAGCCGAAGCTGTCCACGAACCAGGCCGTCTTGTCATGCTCGTCGCTTACGACAATGACATCGCTGACGGACAGCGAATGGCCCTTGAAGTCCTCCGGCCTCTCCACGTTGAATTTGGTGTACAGGCTGTCCAGGGTCATGCCCGGCTCCAGGGTACCCTTGTATACGGCGTCGTAGCTTGCGATATTGGGCGTGACGCGCATCGCCCGCAGCTCCTTCATGTTCATAAACATCTGGTCCCTGCCGCCAGCATTCAGCTGATAGATTTCGTATTCACGCACGGTCTGTCTCTCCTTTTCCTGCATGGCGTTGTAAAACTGTTCCGGGGTCATGGGAGGCTCATAACAAGGAATGTGACAGTCATACTCGGAACAGATATTATCACCAATGCCCTTGGTGGCCTCAAAATATGTAATAAAGAGCAAGTAATCCTTGGTCTCGAGATCGTCAATGTAAATGTCGCCTTTCGCGTCGATTCTCTTTTCCAGTTCTTCCATCCTTCGTCGAAAATTCACGTCATTGAGCATACCTGAGCACTCTGACATTACGCGATCAAAAATAGCCATGAAACCTACGATCGCGACATTGTACAACCCCGCATTGAAGGCTGTTACCGTTTCTTGAAACAGCAAATCCCCTTCAAAATACGTCTTGCAAAGCTCAATGCTCCCTCTATCGTCATTCTCAAGGTATCGCTCTATGACGGCATCTATCTTCTCTGGTGTATCTGCAGTTTTTATGGCAGCAACCAACTCGCGGCTCAATGGTTTCCAAAGCACATATTGGTTGTCCCCAAGCTTATCCAGCGCTTCAAGTGCCTCCGCTGCCTCCGCAATTCTTTCCAGCGCCGGTTTGTAACTATCTATTTTTGGTCTTATGCTGTGCAAAAACTCGGCATATGGTGCTATCAATTTCGAAAAAGTGGAAACAAACTCCGTAATTCCCAACTCCATCGCATGTCTTATATTTTTGATCTCTTCTGATTGCTTTTTTTGAAGGAACCTGTCCATAACCATCCTCCTAATTTCATCCAAGCAGATTCAATACTAACAGCAGTTGGATTTATTGTATTTCTGCAATCTTATGTCATTATTTCCCGAATGTCAAGTGACTAATGTTTTGAAACAATCATATAATGCACCCATGCTTTTTTGTAACCACTTACTTGCCACAGCCGTCTAATCTATGTAGTAATGAAGCACATGATCGATAATGAATTTGCATGCCGGGCAAACACGCTGAATCGGGTAATATGTCATGTTTTCCACGCCCGATTTTTGGGGGAAGCTTATTATCATGAGAACAATGTTCAGGTGTGCTGTCTATGATTGTGCTGGTCGGAACCGCACTATCGGTAGGTTTCATTCTGTTCAACCAAATTCGGAGTACCCGATCAGTGACTACAAATCATAGCATAGGAGACTGCCGTGGAGGATCTCACAACTGGATGTCACAAAAAGTCCAGCTTGACAGCACCTACTACGACAGTTAAAGCCATGAATGCTCTCTCTGCGGAGATCGATAAGCCAAAAAACTGGGCATCCCTTTAGCCATGCACTAAAAGATGAATAATCAGATGCCATTACAGTAACAGGAAATAATATACGGAATAGATTACTAAAAAATACCATCTATTCTTCTGGAAAGATTCTGAATTCTTTGCCTTTTATAGTGAAGTTCTCAATGAAAAGTTTGACATATTGTCTCTTGCATGGTATAATCCTTATTGAAATATCATATGATAATTTAGTCAACTTTTCAACGGAGGTTTAATGCCGTGGAGATAAAGCGTGATTCCTATCTGGAACAGGTCAAATCCTACGCCTGGGATGGACAGGTCAAGGTCATCACTGGGATTCGCCGGTGTGGAAAGTCCTATCTGTTGCGCACGCTCTACCGGAATTATCTTCTGGAGCAGGGTATCAGTCCGGACAATATCATCACCATCGAACTCGACCTCGCGCGTGACATCCGCTATAGGAATCCCTTGGAGCTTGCAGCTTATGTGCGCAGCATCGTGGAGAAATCCACCCAACAGTTTTATCTGTTTGTCGATGAAATCCAAATGTCTGATGAGGTCCCTAATCCCTACAATTCCGATGGCAATAAGATCCGCTTTTATGACGCGCTCAACGACTTGAAGGAGCTGCATAACCTGGACGTATATGTGACCGGCAGCAATTCCAGGATGCTGTCCAGCGATATCCTCACTGAGTTCCGGGGCCGCAGCGATGAGATTCGTGTCCATCCCCTCTCCTTTGCAGAATACTACTCTGCGACAGGTGGAGACAAGGCGGATGCCTTTGAGGATTATGCTTTCTATGGCGGGATGCCCCTGATCCTCTCTCGTCCGGATGACGAAGCAAAAATGAGTTATCTGAAATCCCTGTTTTCAGAGGTTTATATCAAGGACATCGTAGATCGCAAAAAGATCAAGCGCGAGGATGTCCTCTCCGTCATCCTGGATTTGCTCTGCTCCTCGGTGGGTTCCTTGACTAATCCCACCAATGTTTCCAATGCCATCAACTCGCTGCAAAAGCTCAATGGCGAAAACCGCGTGGCACAGAACACCGTTGCTGCTTACATGAAGCACTTGGAGGATGCATTCCTGTTCAGCGAGTGCAAGCGCTACGACGTGAAGGGAAAGTCGTACTTCGAATACCCCAACAAATACTACTGCGAGGATGTTGGTCTGCGCAATGCCCGCATCGGCTTCCGCCAGCAGAAGCTGACGCACATCATGGAGAACATCATCTATAACGAGCTGATCATCCGCAGGTGTTCCGTGGATATCGGGATCGTATACTCTCTCGAAAGGAACAAGTCCGGCAATCCCGTGCAGACGCCACGGGAGATCGACTTCATCGCGGCCAAGGGCGGGAAAAAGGTGTACATCCAGTCCGCCTACGCCATGGAAACGGAGGATAAGATCACCACCGAAAACAAACCTCTCTCCCTCACCGGCGACTCCTTTCCCAAGATCATCGTTAGACATGATATACGGAAGAGGTGGTACGACGAGAGTGGAGTGCTGAACATCAATGCTATTGACTTTTTACTCGACAAAGGGCTTTTCTAAATTAACAAAACATAGAGATTCATATTAAAGTCGTTGTGTTCCAGGCAACAATACACTAAAGCAAGTATTTATAGAATAGGAGGATCAACATGCTCATATCTACTGTTCAGGTCAAGAATTTTCGTTCTATTAATCCACACGGCATAGAAATGAATATCAATTCAATCTCAGCATTTGTTGGGCGTAATAGTTCAGGAAAAAGCAGTATATTGTTAGCACTCGACTATTTTTTTAATGCTTCAACCTGTGAGCTAAGCGATTTCTGGTATGAACACACTGATACTCCTATTGATATTCTTGTTACGTTCCATCTTGAAGAATCTGAAAAGAATACTCAAGTGTTGATGCACTCAAAAGATGGAAATACAATCGTTTGCAAAAAAACTATGAAATTCGGAGATAATAAAGCAAAATGTTTGATCGTTGGACAATGGAGATATACTGGAAAAGATGCACTAAACCCATATCCTGACAGAAAACCAACAGTTTCAAAAATCCAAAGCTATCTTCGAGATGATATTACCGAAGAATAACGACTCATTAATGGCTGGCATTGTGATACTATCGTTGATGTCGATGCCTATATGAAGGCTGTTCAACAATACTGGTCAGATAAGTTCTCTGAAATGCCAAAGATGTGGAACCCGGAGGCTATTGTTGAGAATAAAGAAATCATAAAGCTCTTTCCCCCTTATTTCTATCTGCCTGTTGAATATACAGTTACAGATGAAATGAAGCTGACAAAAGCATCAAGATTTCAGTTAATCTACAATCATATTATCGGTGATATTGATGCGTTATTGTCGGACACGAAAATGGCCGATGTGCAAGATGGATTGCGCAAGATCTATAAAAGGCATGGTATTGAAAAGAGACTACATGATGTTAATAAGCTGCTTCAGGACATTGATATTACTGCAAGTGATACACCCATTCGCATTGCACTAAATGAGCCTGACTATAGCGTATTGTTTAAGCGTTCTCCGGAAATAATGGTTGATGACGGGTTTGATTCTGCCATACAAAATAAGGGGCATGTTATGCAAAGAGATGTTATTTTCCGTCTTTTGCAGGCATATCTATCCCTTTATAAAGGGAAAAATTCTCCATTCATTATTGCAGTTGACGAGCCAGAACTCTATATGCACCCTGCCTATAAAAGAGCTCTCTACTCTTCTTTCTTGGATTTCGCAGACAGAGGTTGCCAAGTGTTGTATACAACGCATGATCCAGCTTTTGTCTCTGTTAATAGGTTTGATGATATTCACATCGTTCGACGCGACAAGTCAGAGGCCTTCTATACTAAAGTCCAGCATTACTCTATGCAGGAACTTCGAAAAACACAGTATATTCAAAATTCTTTTTCTAAACGGCTATCGCAAATGAAAGACGAAACAATTAGAAGAGAATTAGCACACAAATGCCATGGGAACCAAAATGAAGGATTCTTTGCTGATCGAGTGATAATTGTTGAAGGCGATACGGAACAATATGCCTTGCCCATTTATTTCAGGCGGCTTGGGTTTGATTTGGACAAAACAAATACTGTTATTGTTTCAGCAGGATCTGTAACTCAAGTCGGTTTATTATTTACTATTTTCTCAGCATTTGAGATTCCTTGCTATTGTATATTTGATGCTGACAAGCCACAGGAGAACAAATACCAATTATTCCTAAAGAATCGTAGAGGCGATCGTCTATCCAAGGCAGAGAAAGAGATATTGAATCCAGTATTGAAAGATTTCAAAGTGCGATGTGGTATTATTGAAGCAATTACTGGCGAAGCATTATCCGATTATCCTGATACGACTGTTTCTGATAATTACACAGTATGGGAGCACGATTTCGAATCAACAATTCACAACGCTATTCCTGACATAGAAACCATTAAAGGCAAAATAGCTAGGGATGGAATTGATGGGAAACCTTTGCGTGCATACCATATTGCCATTAAGGTATTGAAAAAGCCTGACCTTTTACCTGAGACAATATGGTCTATATGGAGAGATATGATTTCCAAGATAAAGAGTATGCAAAGCATTCCTTTGAGAATGATCGAAGAAGAAGCAAAAGATAGTATCATTCAAATAATAGATGACCCCTGCGAAGGATCTCTTCCGGTATTTTCTTCCGCAGCAGGGCGTGATACATACTTCACAGAAGATATGGTTATCAATTATGCTACGGGAATATTCCCTGCTGATGCAGATTGCTTAATCCACATTCAAGGAACCAGCATGGAACCAGTTATACCAAATGGGTCTTATGTTGCAGCAAGGTATTATCATGATAGCCCTGTGGGTGGTCATACTTATATATGCTGCATTAATGACGGCGAGATGGTATGTAAACAGTATATTGAAATGGGCACAAATGGAGAATACGGGAAAATCCTAAAATCATTAAACCCAGAAGAGGAGGACATTCCGATAGATGAAGAAATGGCTGTCCGTTTTCAGTGCGTTGTCTTATGTAAGGATCATCAAAACAAGCAACCATATTGTTACACCGATACGAACTAAGTATTATAACATCGAATGATGCAGGAAATTGACCAGTAATAACACTATTAAATATGACTCTCTTTGTGTCAGATGTCGATAAGCATCAATAACGTGAAACGGTAAAAGTCTACTAGTTGTAACATACAACAGTTCAATGATTCATTGGGAGGTAAGTAGCAATGAAAAAGAAGAGATTACTAATTGTTTTATGCATTATCTTGTTTGTTATTGTTATTGGGCTATGCACTTGGAGAACTGCAAAGGTTATTTGGACCACAGAAGATGAATCGCTTCGTTGGACAAAGATTAGTGCACTCGGGAGTTGGGCCGGATCCTTTTTCGCTGCTGTTGCTCTGATAGTATCTCTTCTTGCATTTTGGTTACCACAAAAGGTAAAACTTGGAGTTGATTTTAACTCAGGGATGATGTTGCCCCAAATTCCCAGCGAGGATAGAATAGATGCATATATAATCACGGTAAAAAACATTGGGATGCGGCCAGTAACTATCAATAATGTCTATCTTAACTTTGGAGGTCGTTATAAGGATGATATTTTCGTTGGTATGTCGAATCAAGATTCATTGTTACAAGCATATACACCCTCATTCCCCAAAAGACTGGACCAGGGAGAATCCTTTGATTACTATTTACATAAAGATAAGCTTGATGCTGGCCTTACACATTATGAGAAGAACACAGCGTACAATACACCTCTTTATATTCGTGTTAATGAAGTCACGAGAGGTAATCTGTATTATAAAACAATATGGACACTAGACTCTTTCATTAGACATACTAAAGAATAGCCCGACTCGACAACACAGAAGTATATTACTTTGATAAGGGAAAGCATTGCAACCGTTTCCAGATTAGTTGCATTTATAGCTTAAGTATTGTATATTATTTGAAGAAGTAAACTTTTCGCCAATCCACTATTCATACAAAGGAGGTTGTTCTCAAATGAAAAAAGAGTATACCTATATCCGCCACATTCCAAAGCCTCTGATAAAGGATTTTATAAGCAATAGGGTAGTGCCATTTGTTGGCGCTGGTTTTTCCAAAAACGCTGATATTCCCGACGGAATAGTTATGTCTGATTGGAATGAACTGGGAAAAAAAGTAGCTGCCGAGTTGCCAGATTACCAGTTTGATGGCAATGCAATCGATGCATTTTCCTACTATGAAGCATTATACTCGCGTTCTAAACTATAGCAATCTTCAAAAATCTCACCAACACGAGCAAGAGTGAAACCAATGCAGACAATCAGAAGGAGTGACCATCCCAAGGGCCTTGGAAACGGA
>Ga0256405_10011781_pt1 | contig 11033 bp, 4 predicted proteins | sample RumenRJG_02DNA_FD_189096 | JGI IMG/M metagenome (GOLD analysis project Ga0256405, IMG submission 189096) | Bovine rumen microbial communities from Lethbridge, Alberta, Canada - RJG_02 | ecosystem: Host-associated > Mammals > Digestive system > Stomach > Rumen | place: Canada: Alberta | collected...
CAAAATTTATATATGAAATTTTTTTATTATTATTCCTTGTAATGCTTGACATTCCCTTGTTTTAGTCTTATATATAGTTATTGTAAGGCGAAAGCTTTCAAGGAATATCAGAAAATGAGAGCTAAATATAAAAATAGATTATTATTCTCTGCTATCGTATGTGCTTGCTGCATAATCAATAGTCCGCAAGCCACAGCGTACGATTCTTTAATTGAGGCAATAAGTGATACTACATCCCCAAGAACATATACACTTAATGCAAATGAAACAACTTCCGCCGTGCTTGGAACTATGGGAGGAGCTGATGCAACTTTCACAATAGATGGCGGAACGGGTAATTACGGTATAATTAATGGCTCATCTAATAAAGATGCAAGAATTTATATAAACAAGCCTACACAAACTTTCAATATGCAAAACGTAGGCAGTTATACTTCGACAATTTCGGATTCTATAATCTCGGGGAAAAATGTAGTTACAAGTGTTGATGTCGGTAATTCAGTAACAAATTTCGGTATAATAGATTATACATCCTCAAATAACTCATCTTATACGGGATTTCTCCGTTCTGCAGGTAAATCAAATATTACGAATTCCGTTTTTTATAATAATAACGGTATATATGGATCAGCAATACAAAACAGGGAAAGTGGCATATTGTCAGTTAAAAATTCTGTTTTTGTAGGTAATGCTTCGCAGCAGGGAACAATTCATAACGATAGTACTCAAAAAATAGCAGATATTTCAAATTCAATATTTTATAATAACACCGCTGCAATGGTTACGGGTTCCGGAAATAATCATCTCGCCAGCGCAATATTTAATAAAGCAACCAAAACAATAGATCTTATAACGGGTTCAACATTTACCAACAACATTGCTACCGGAGACTCCAGCAATATTGCTGCAACAATATATAACGCAGGTACGATTGATACAATATCCGATTCAATATTTTATAATAATACTTCTGAAAATAAAGGCTCCGTAATATACAATGCTGCTGCCGGTGTAATAACTACAATATCAGGCTCTCATTTTATAAACAATACCGCCTTCGGTGGAATATTGGAAAATGCGAGCTCCATTTCAAATATAATTAATTCAACCTTTAAAGGTAATACCCTAACACAAGATATTACAAAAAATGGTATTATTGCTTTATACAATGATACTGCTGCTTTGACTATAACTACCAATGAAATTAATAAAGTTCAGGTTACCGACAATACCGGAAACGGTATATATATAAGAGCTGGCAAGTCAGATGCAACTATAAATATCACAAGCATAACAGGAGAATCGAAATTTAACAATAACACCGGATCCGGCATGTACATTGGAGGTAATTCAGGAATAATCAATATCGAGAAAATTAGTAATTCCGAATTTAACAATAACACCCAAAGGGGCGTAAATATACAGAACATGAATGGTGCCGGAAATATACACATTGAAGAAATATCTAATGTAAAGATTAACGGAAACCAAGACGGCGGAATTTTTCTGCAAAGAAGCGGTGAAGGAAGTTCGTTTCTAATCGATAAGATAAGCAATGTTGATATAAAAAACAATGCAAAAGCTCAAACTAATGCCCAAGGTGGCGGCTTACGTAACGAAGGCGCACACATTGTTTTGATGTCAGATGTTGTTTTTGATAACGATACTTTGATAATAAACGACCCCAACGATAGCAGCAAAACTCAAGGCGGTGCAATTTATAACTCACAGTACGGAACAATAGATGAAATGAGGGATATCGTTATACAAAATTGCAGTGCCTATAATGGCGGAGCAATCTATAACCGCGGAACAATCGGTTCAATAGTTAATATGACCGTATCTGATATCAATACAAGTGATGTTATGATAGCTACTGAAGAGAATGCTCATATTGAAACAATTAACGATATGACAATACAAAACAGCGCCGGAACAGGTTTAAGCTTCTTCGGAGGTACCGGCGGAACTATTCAAAATTCCACATTTACCAATATGTATGGTGCGGGAGCTAAGATGGGCTACGGCTTGCAGGTTACTGCAAAGAAGAATGCTATTAGTGGACACGTAGATACAATTGATAATATTGTAGTGGCAGGAAACCAAACAGGTGGTATGAGAATTGATGATAATGAAAGTTCTTCAGTCACCGCTAATGTCGGTTTGATTAAGAATTCACAATTCACAAATAACGGTACTACGGGAAATAACAAAGCCGGCGGTATTTGGGCAAAAACAGATATTCTTACAATAAGTGCTGACGGGGCAGGTAAAACAACCACATTCAAAGGGAACAAAAGACAAAACCAAGCTGTTGGTATTTGGATGGAAAATAAAAATTCTACTCTTAATCTTCAGCAGCTTAACAGTGGTGAAATGTTCATGTATGACCCCATAAACGGTACAAATAACAGATATTATGTAAATATATCAGGAGATACTACCGGTAAAATTCATTTATACGACGATATTGAAAATGGCATGGTTGATATTCAAGATACGAATGTTGACACAATAGACGGTACTATACACAATTATACTTTCACCACATTATCTTCTGATACGGATACGAAGTATACTCTGGATGTATTTTTTGATACATCTACCGCTGAACAATCTACGTCAGATACATTTTCGATAACAAATGCAAGTCTTACGCCCGAAACAGGAATAACAAGAAACACAACCGGCAAAATAACGCTAAAAGCTTTGAATTTTTTAAATGAAGATGTTGATGATACTATGGTCGGAAAATCTGCAACTCTTCAAATTATTAAAGTTAAAAATAAAGCAACAAATGATTTAGGTCTTGTAAATGGATTTGAACATGCAGATGAAGGGTTTGTTCTTTTTACACTTCAGAATGATAAAAAAACAGAATATGATGAAGTTACTGAAAATACTGACTGGAGTGATAAAATCAAAATTTATGATGTAACCAAAAAGGTATTGGGTAATGTTGAAATTTTAACAACAGATACTACTGATGACACATTGAAAATCACAATTGCTGAATCTACCAAAAATAGAACTTGGACCGGAGATTATCTTGATACTCTTATGGCTGTAAATCAGGCAGAACTTGCAACCAGAAACTTTACAACGAGTGATGCCGATGCTGTATATAATGTCACCAGTAATCTTGGAGAAACTGCTGCAGGAAACTTTAATATAGTAGGAACGGATTCTGAGCATTCATTGATTGATTTTAATGCTACCGAGCATTATAAAGGTTTTGAATTAAATAATGCAACTAATTTGACATTAGAAAATGTTGAAATTAAAAATTCTTACCAGCTTGTATCAGGTATAGCGACCGATTCTAATATAAACATTTATAATTCTTATCTGCATGATAATGGTAAAGGTATATATTTGGCGGGAAATGCTAACATTGAAGGAACAACTCAAATTAATGATGATTTATACCTTATGGGTGATACTTCAGCATTAACTGTCAAAGGGCAAATTCGAGGGGTTGCAACTCCTGCTGATATTACATTTAATAAAAAACTTGCAGGTTCCGGAACATCTACGTTTACATTTTCTTCAGGGACAGTTACTCTTGGAAGCAGTACCTCAGTTGCTGATACAAATTTGGTTCTTGAAAATACAACTCTTAATGTTGGTGCAGATAGTGCATTTTCTAACGTAAATTTAACAGCAGGAAATACCCAGCTGAATCTTAAAAATGAAAGCACAGGAGATCAAACGTTTAATACTTTGACTCTTAATAACGATATTAATATAGACATTGATGTTGATTTGCAAAACCGTAAAACAGATAAAATTATTGTTTCAAATACAGGGGATGAAGCTGTTGTTGCAAATGGTCACAAGATTATCATCGATTCTCTATATATAATGACAGATGGAACTGAAACTACAACAAATGTTGAATTAACTAATGATAACCGTTTGAAAGGTGTTTATAAATTATCCGATGATATTTTGGATAATATAACGCAAGCAAGTACTGTTTCAGGCTATTATTCAGTTTCATACAAAGATTTTGATTCCTCAGTCGATGCGAATAAAGGTATTTTGGTATTTATTAATAGTATTTCTAGTACTCTTGCTTCAACTATTGTTAAGGAAGCAGGCGATGATGCAATAAAAGCTTATAGGATACCAACAGGAGGTGAAACAGCTGAAACAAATCTTGGCACTTTAAGTGGTAAAAATTTAACAATTACCGGTAACGGTGAAACGGGTACAAACTTTATAAAAGGCCAAGATTTATATACCGGTGTAACAATCGGTGACGGAAAAACTCAAACATTAGAAGTTAATAATGTTGCACAATGGAGCGGATTTACTGATAGCGCTATAATCAATAAATCTGACGGAACAGTAAAAATTAATAATGTTAATTTCTCCGGAAATGACACTTCTGATATTGATAACAGTGGCAAGCTGGAATTCTCCGGCACTAACAGCTTGGAAAAAGTTAATGATTCCAACGGAAACGGTACAACTGAAATTAAGGGTGGCTCAACAACCATTGCCGACTTGCAACAAGAATCTGTCACTATATCCGGAGGAAAGCTTGTTATATCAAATAATTTGACAACTACATCCGGTATAACAAACAGTGTTGAAAACGGTTTAGAAATAAAAAGCGGAACAATAAATTCTGATATTTCAGGTTCCGGTTCTACTAATATTAACTCAACAAGTACCGTAACCAATAATGGTACAATATCTCAAACAATTAACCTCACCTCAGGAACTTTTAATACAAATGCTGACGGTGTTAAGGGTGGGTTAACTGTGGCTTCGGGTACAGTTGTGCTCACAGGTGGTGAATTAACAACAGCTATTACAGGAAGTGGCGCAACAAAAGTTGAAGGTAATGTAACTGTAGGGACTAACGGTTCAATAGCAAATGCCGTAACTGTTCAGGGTACAGGCTCTCAGCTGACAGCTGCATTATCAGATCTAACAGGAGGCGTAACTGTTGAAAGCGGCAATTCGCTAAATCTTCAAGGCCAAATAGCTAACGGTATTTCAGGAACAGGTAATGTGATATTAAATACACAACAAGATATTACTTCAGATATCTCATTCGGGGGAACACTGGATCTAAATGGGCAAACAATAAATTTACAAGACGCAGATTTATCTGCATCGACGCCTGCTCATGTGTATACTCCGTCTACGACTCCGGCTGCTCCAACCTTCCAAACATTAACGGTAGGAAGTTTAAAAGGCCCCGGCAGCTTAAAAATAGATGTTGATATGGCAACAACAGCCGGAAATGTAGCTACAAACTCAGATAAAATATATATTACTGATGGTGCAAATAACAGTGGCACATTAACACTTACTTCTGTTAACGTGACTGATGCGGGAACAATGAGTGCCACACAGTATAATGATTATGTAACATATGTAACAGGAACTACATCAGGATTAACAATAAATGGTTCTACAGATACGATAACTTCAGATAATAGAAGATTCACTTTTAGTCAAGGCAGTGCAGGCAAATTAAATGTAATAATAAGAGAAGCGAATACTACATTAGCACAATTTATACAGGGAGATAATATAGTTGCACCTGTATCTGCAAGTACGTTTTCATTAACCGGTGATTTAGGAGTGAAAGAAGATTTAGGAACTACAAAACGTGATGGGACTCCACCTGATCCAAGTACATTATATTTAAATTTAAATAATCATACATTGAGTTCAGATGGTCATAACGGAGCAACTGTAGATAAAGGATATACATTAAATGTAGACGGCGGTTCGACCGGTGGAAATGTAAGCGGCTTTACAACAGCCTTCACCACGACAGCAGATACAACAAATCCGGGAACATTAACAATAAATAATGTTACCTTTGGCACAAATACAACGGATATTGATAATAACGGTAAAACAGAAATAAGTGGAACTAATAGTATAAATACAATGACAGGTTCCGGTTCTACTGAAATAAAATCAGGTACCACCTCATTTACAGGTACAGCAGCAGATTCAATAACACAGGATTCAATAACAATAACCGGTGGAACATTAAATGCTAATGCGAATGTATTTAATGTCGCAAACGGAATAAACAACTCTGGTACAGTTAATTTAACAGGTGGAATCTTAGATACTGCAATAACAGGAAGTGGAACAACTGAAATTACCGCAGGTAGCGGCACTGTGGCAGTCGGTTCGGGTTCAATAGGTAATAATGTAACAATAAGTTCAGGAACCTTAGCTTCAGATATTACAAAATTAAGTGGAAATATTACGAACAATGCAACTTTCAATATGACCGGTGATTTATCAAAAGATATTGCAGGTTCCGGAGAAACAATTCTTCAGTCTGATGTGGTTGCTGTTACTGATGGTACAAATGTAGCAGGCTCTCTTAATGTTAATTCTAAAACTCTTGATATGAATAACACTACGTTTGAAACTTTAACCGTTGGTAATCTTAAAGGTAATGCTAATCTTACTCTTGATATAAATGCAGTTACTGACGAAGCTGATACAATAGATATTACAACTGGTTCAGCAAATTCTTCAACATTAACAATTACGGCTCTAAATCTAACAAAACCAACTATCTCAGGTGATAGTGGAGAATATACAAGAAAAATATTAACAGGAAATTCTTCCGGTGCAATATTAGATTTAAGTGATTCTTTGAAAACCCCTGTAGTTACTGATATTGATAGAACAGGTACTGACAGTCTTGATACTAACACAATATTTTGGAATGCTAACTACGGGAATTGGGTACAAACAGGGACTCAAACCGAAAAGCTAAGTATTGAAAGCTCCGGTGGAACTTTGAAAGATAGTATTAAATACTCATTAAACAAAGACTGGAACCCTAAAGAATATACATCTAAGGATGAAAACCTTGCTATAATGAATCAGTATAATGGAAAAGGCTCCGATAACAGATCCGTAAATTTCTCCGGAATTTTTGCAAACCCGTCAGCTCAAGGCACATACACCGTAAAAGATGATCTCGGAACAACTGAAAGTGGTAAAATGGCCCTTGTGGGCGAAACTAATGGAGAATCAAAAGCAACTATTAATTTTGATTCTCACACAGGTTTTGTATTGGATAATGATAATACGGAACTTGTATTAAAAGATTTGGAAATTAAAAACTCATCATCACTTATCAGTGGTAATGCAGGAAACAATGTAAAGGTTGTTTTGGATAATGTCAATATTTACGATAATGGCAGTGGAATTGCAACTGCCGGAAATGTCGAAATAAAAGGGAACTCAAATGTTTCAGATAATATTCAGGTTACAGGTACAAATTCTCAAATAGACATTGACGGTTCTGATACTGTAAGCATAGATGCAAGTCTTATGGGTGTAGGTACATCAAAACTAAATATTACAAACGGAACAGTAAATTTAGGTAATAATGCGAATATTTCCGGACTTGAAACAGCATTACAAAATACCAATTTGAATATTGCAAATGAAGCGATTTTAAATGGTTTAAATACTACTTTTAACGGTACAAACAATTTGAACATGGCAAATGGGAATGTTGGTACACTTTCCCTTGGAAATATAAACTTAAATGGAACATTAAAAATGCAAATAGATGCAGATTTGGCAAACGAACAAATGGATAAACTCTCAGCAACTTCTGCTATAATAGGTTCTGGTGGAAAAATTGAAGTTTCAAAAATCAATTTGCTGTCTCCTACAACCCAAAAACAATTAGATTTATTATTTACAAATAATTCTAACTTAGCCGGTGTTGTTAATTACACTGGAGAAGGTCAAATCGCTTATTCCCCAATTTATAAATATAATACATCTTATATCAGAGGTGCAGATGGCAGCGGTCACTTTAGATTTGAGACTCAAGGTAATGGTTATGGAGATTTTAACCCTTCAGTTATGGCATCTTCTGTTACAGCTATAATTACAGGATATCAAAATCAAATGCAGGCTCTCCATCAGGGATTTTATCATATGGATAGATATATGAAACACTCTGACAAATATAGGTTTGCAGCTGAAAATCAAAATAAGTTTGCATCATTAGCACCATTAACTGATTTTGAGATAAATAAAGTACCAGAAACCACGCAGGCAATGTGGACAATACCATACACAACATTTGAAAGAGTAAATCTTAAAGGTGGGGTAAAGGTTAATAATACAGCATACGGAATGACATATGGTGGCGATTCTAATATGTTTGATATGGGTCATGGATTTAAGGGAGTCATATCAGGCTTTATAGGGTATAACGGAAATCATATGACCTATGACGGAATTTCAATGACCCAAAATGGCGGATTTTTGGGAGCAACATTTAATGCATATAAAGGCAATTTCTATACCGGACTAACAGTTTCTACAGGTGCAAGTTCAGGCGATGCTGACACTATGTATGGTCACGATAATATTACATTATTAACTGCAGGTGTTGCAAATAAAACAGGATATAACTTTGAATTTTTAGATGGTAAGATTATTCTTCAACCATCATTATTCTTGGGTTATTCTTGGGTAAATACTTTTGATTACACAAATTCTGCCGGTGTAAGAATAAATCAAGATGCATTGAATGCAATACAAATAGTTCCAGGAATAAAGGTTATAGGTAATACAAAAAACGGTTGGCAACCATATGCTGGTGTAGATATGGTTTGGAATATATTTATGGGCAGAAATCAAGTTAATGCAAGTGACGTTGTGCTTCCGCAGTTATCCGAACGAGCTTATGTTCAATATGGTGCAGGAGTTCAAAAAACTTGGGCAGACCGATTTACAGGATTTTTACAAGCTATGGTTCGTAACGGAGGCAGAAATGGTATAGTATTATCCGCCGGTTTACGTTGGACCTTTGGTAAAGATAATACAAAAACAAAAAAGACTGAAGCAAAACAAAAAACAGTTATTAAGTAATTTCTTGTAAGTTAAATTGTCCGGCTATGATAAATTTGTAATATAAAGCCATATTCAGAAAAGATATATAAAATGAGAGATGATATTAAAGAATACAATGCAGTGGAAAATGTTGCAAGAAAGTTTTGTGAAGCCGTAAAAGCCGGTAAAAGTGAAATCGTTAAACCGTATTTTTATGAAAAAGCTTGCTTTTTTGGACAATTGAACGAAGTTACTTATCAATCAGGCCCTATAGAAGAATTTTATAAAACTATTGATACATTTGGCGCATGTGGAGACGATTATATCTCAAGAATTGATGTTTTAATGTTAGAAAAAACAATTTCAGTTGTTCAGGTTATTGAAGATAACTGGCACGGATACAAATTTACAGACATTCTTAACTTGAATAAAATCAATGGTAAATGGAAAATTGTTTCTAAAGTTTATGATACCTTGTCTGAAGAATAAATATAATTAATAAGCAAAAGGATTAATATTTTTTGCTATAATACTTACAAAGATAGTAATATAAATTAATATTTAAATGAATAGTGAGAATAATTATAGCATTAATAATAAAGTAGCTTTGGTTCTTGAAGGTGGAGCTATGAGAGGGTTATATACCGCAGGTGTACTTGATGTGTTTATGAAAAACGATATCAAGGTAGATACTATCTTTGGTGTTTCGGCAGGTGCTTTGTTTGGAATAAATTACAAATCAAAACAAATAGGAAGGGCTTTAAGATATAATCTGAAATATGCACACGATAAAAGATATATGGGTATGTATTCTTTACTTACCACAGGGGACGTTATGAACAGAGAGTTTTGTTTTAACAAACTTGTTTATGAAATAGATCCGTTGGATTTTGAAACTTATGACAGTTCAGATGTAGAATTTTTTGCCGTTATAACTAATGTTGAAACAGGAAAAGCCGAATACATAGAAATTAGTGATGCTAAAAGAGATATGGAATATTTAAGAGCTTCTGGCTCAATGCCATTTGTATCAAAATTAGTAGAAATTAACGGGAATAAATATTTAGATGGCGCAGTTGCCGATCCGATTCCTTTTAAAAAAGCTCTTGATATGGGTTATGAAAAAATTATTGTTATACAGACAAGACCTGTTGATTATGTTAAATCAAGATCTTGGCTGCCTTATGGTTTAGTATATAAAAATTATCCTGAATTTGTAAAAACCGCTAAAACCGCTTACATTAATTATAATGAAACTTTAGACTTAATAAGAAAATATGAAAATGGTGGTAAAATAATCGTTTTAAGACCGAGTGAAAAAATTAAAATGCAGCGGGTTGAAAAGAATCTAAAAAAATTGCAGGCAATTTATGATGTTGGAGTGAAAGATTGTAATAACAATCTTTTAAGGATAAAAGAGTATATTAATATGTAATAATTCTAAAATTCTTATTTTATGTTCAATGCCAGACGGAGAAACCTCGATTTTACGGAATAGATTATTAAATTTACTGTTTAACAAAGTTTTATAAATATTTAAGGTCAAGAATTGTTATGTCATCAAATTGTGTGGCTCCGTTTGAAAATTCTTTAATATCCTTTTCTATATTTTCAATTATTTCTTTGCTATTTCCCTCTTCTTTAATTTTACCATTTAAGACTTTTAAAAGTCTATCTTCCCCATAAAACTCTTCTTTTGTATTTTGAGCTTCTGTTACTCCATCTGTGTAGATTATGATATTGCTGTTAGGCTTTAGTAATATTTTTGCTGATTTGTATTCATAATTTTTGTAAACAATCACTTAAAATGATAATTCTCAGACACAAAATGAGAATGTTCTCAAACTGTTAAACAAAAAGTCGGAAAAACTTCAAAAATCCATGATATAAATTTCAAAACTCTTTGATAATTTATTCTCAAACTTAATGATAATAATGTTTTAAGTTATTGTATTTTACAGTTAGTATTGAAATTTTAAAATATGTAATTGAAATTGAGAGGGAAGATACTTCCCACTAAAATGGGGGAAGTCATCTATTTTAGAAGATTTAGACCACTTCCGGGTTAAAGTCGGAAGTAGAAAAATATGTAATTGAAATGTCCGATTCTAATCATAGGCTAAAACCATTGAAAATTCGCTAATAATCGGCATTTCGCAAGATTTTAATCCGGA
>Ga0256405_10011782_pt1 | contig 11032 bp, 7 predicted proteins | sample RumenRJG_02DNA_FD_189096 | JGI IMG/M metagenome (GOLD analysis project Ga0256405, IMG submission 189096) | Bovine rumen microbial communities from Lethbridge, Alberta, Canada - RJG_02 | ecosystem: Host-associated > Mammals > Digestive system > Stomach > Rumen | place: Canada: Alberta | collected...
ATGACAAGGAGGGTTCTCGAAGCATAGCGGAGAGGTTCGTCGTTGTCATTAGAACGAAACCATCTCCAGCGCATGTTCTGTGCTCGGTGGTAACTTTTCCGGTTGCAAACATAGTAACTGATCATTTATAGAGGATATAAATTGTAAGAATCGAAATATGTTATGGTTGGGCGTTTTGGTTAAAATGAGTCAATCTTTAAAATGAATTCGTGGAGTATGTCTTGTATGAACTCGTCTTGATGGAGTTGGTATTTCTGACAAAAGCGGCGAAAGGCAGGATGGGCTTTCAACTCGTCTGCATATCGCTGCATTTCTGATATGATCTTTTGACGATACTGGACGGGATAGTCTGGCTGTAAGGATTGGTATTGTTCGGCGATGTGCTGAAAATCGCTGATCAATCCATTTCTTACACTCTCTATATCCTTTCTGAATGAGAAATCTTGCATAGCATCATACATCAAATAAAAAGGTGTGGCACCGCTTCCGCCTCTGGTCAGGTCTGCAACAACCTCAGAAACAACGGAACAGTCCACACCTATTTAAAGGTGCTACTGAACCTCGTTTCTTCTTGTCAGTGTTGCAGTTTGACCAGAAAGAGTCCAATAACTCCGAAGAGTATTCCACAATGTCGGTTGCAAAGATACAAATTAATCACAAAATAAAGAAACAAGAATAGAATATTTTATTTTATCGAGCTGACTGATGACTGCTGAAGAACAGGATGAACAGATTCGGGGATTCGAGGAACGCCTACGCGACCTCGAATCCCGTTTTTGCTGGGAACAGGAGCGGAACAGAATGTTGGAAGAGCGCGTCACGCAGTTGGAGATGCTGTTAAAGAAGAGGAAAGAATATCCTGTCATCAATCAGTACTTGATGCAGTATGCCTATAAGGGGAAGGAGGAAAAGCTGATGGACTTGTTCACAGAGCTGGAACGATATAGGAAACAGGACGAGGAGCAAAGAGTGAACTACTATGAGTTTGATTTGGAACATTTCAGCAAAGCGCGCATAATGGCAATATGGAAGGAGATAGAATACTGTCTGGACATGAAGCAGAAGACGTTGGTTGACTATATCATGGAAAATACGAATTTGGGAACGAAATACCAGACGATAAGACGGTATCTGTGAGTAAAAGGTTAACAAGCGTATAAAAGGGTTAACGATATGTTAATCCTTTGATGCATTTATATATTAGAAATGGTTTGCGCGTGGGAGAAGGGTGACCATATGCAGGGTGGGGGTTGTGGAGGTCGGCAGGAGTGCGTACCTTTGCAACCGTGCAAGGCGGAATACCGCGGAGATGCCGAGCACAACAAACAGCAAAATAATAACAATTAAAAAAAAGAATTATGTCACAGAAAGTTGAATTGAGAAAACAAGAGAGTCCCAAGGCATTGGGCTACGGTAAGTATTACTGGCATGCTGCGTACGAGAAGAACTTCATTGAAACCGAGCAGTTGGCCGACTTCATTCAGACGCAGGCATCTATCAAGAAGAGTGATATCAAGGCTACCCTTGACGAACTGGGTGCTGCCATGAAGCACTTCTTCGAGATGGGTCAGAAGATACGTCTGGACGGTATTGGTATCTTCAAGGTTGGCATCTCGTCGAAGGGCCAGGAGGATGTCACTAAGACATCGGTGGAGGACATTATGAGCTGTCGTGTGCTGTTCCAGCCCGAGACCGAGACAGTGAGATCGATTACCCGCAGTGGATCCATCGCCAAGATGCACGTGAAGACATTGGTGCGCGATGTGGTGTTCGAGGAGAGCCGTAGCTATACCTCGGATCGTAAGTCAAAGGATAATGGTAATAATAATGGGGAGGGCTAAGCTATGAAGAAAGGAACATGGAAGACTCTTCTCCAGGTGATGATATCAATTCTCACCGCATTGGCAACGACCGTAGGTGTCAGCTCCTGCGCAGGAGTGTGAAACATTGTAATAATGAAAAGGAGAGCCGGGAATAAAAATCCTGGCTCTCTCTTTTTGTTGGTTTAGCATTCAATATCCTTTTTTCTGTGTTTTGTGGTGCTTTTAACTAAAAGAGCAGAATTTAGGAAAACCAGAATATTGAATTTCGAATATTTTTTGCGAACTTTGCACCCGAAAAGTAAAAATTGAACATCATGGAGATACAAAATCTCAAACCAAGGAGCGGTTTTGACACCATACGATTGGGTGATAGTGACGAACTTGTGGTCATGGAGAACTTCGGTTCATTACCAAAGGGCGAATTATCTCTTGACAGGCATGGGCTTATCGTCATCTGTACTGAAGGCATAGCACAATTTGACTACGACGGACAGCAGATTCGGCTCCACAAGGATGATCTTTTCTTATATATGGCGCATAGCGTGGTCACCAATTTCATGTCATCTTCGGATTTTAACTGTCGTCAGATTTGGTTTTCCCGCGGCGAATTATGGAACATCAGTAAATACGGCGAAGTAAGTTTGTCAGACCTGCCTTATCTCAAACGACACCCAATAATGCATCTTACAGAAGATGACGTGAAGTTGCTTGATAATTATTTCCAGTTGTTATGCCGCCGGATGAGAGATCCAAGTCCCGTGTTGTATTCCAATATCGTAAGATCACTCGTCAGTACGATGATGTTGGAAATACTCAGCATGATGCGAAGGCAGGAGCCTGAGAACACGGTAACAACCGGCGTCCATCGTCAGCGGTTGGCAAACGAGTTTATGCGCTTAGTGGAACAAAGCGACGGCCGTATCCGCAAGGTGGACGACTTTGCTAACCAACTGAATATTACGCCGAAATATCTCTCGACGCTGTTGAAGGAGACGATGAACCGTCGTCCGAGTGAGATGATACACTTCTATACGCTCAAGGCCATAGAGCACCGTCTGCGCTATACTGACATGACGATGCAGGAAATTGCCAACGACCTGAATTTTGCCAATGCGTCGTTCTTCGGCAAGTATTTCAAGGAGCACGCAGGCATGACGCCGTTGGACTTCAGAAAGAAATATCATCAGTGAAGTCAATAGAGAAGTTAAAGTAAAAAACCGATAAATATGAAAAAAGGACATTGGGTAATGGCTGCAATGGTGCTGATGGCATTGTGCAGTTGTGGAGAGAAGAAGCAAGCCACCGTAGAACAGACGGTGAGAGTGAAGGTGCAGGAGATTCAGACTGAGACCGTAAACGGCGAACAGGGTTTCTCAGGTACCATTGAGGAGGCAAACGGTATTTCGCTGTCGTTTGCCACTGCGGGTACTATCAAGCGTATCTATGTGAGTGAAGGTCAGACGGTGGGTCAAGGACAGTTGATAGCAGAGCTGGACCCCACGACGCTGCAGAACGCCTATACCATCAGCAAGACTTCGCTGGAGCAGGCGCAGGACACTTACAACCGCATGAAGGAACTGCACGATGCCGGTTCGCTGCCCGAGATGCAGTGGATATCCATTGAGAACCAGTTGAAGAGTGCCAAAGCGCAGGAAGCCATGGCCAGAAAGTCGCTGGGCGATACCAAGCTGTATGCACCGTCTGCGGGCTATATTTCTACGAAGTTTGCCGAGGTAGGCGAGAATGCTTCCCCAGGAATGCCCGTTGCAAAGCTGGTGAACATCAGCAGTGTGAAGGTGAAGATAGCTGTTCCTGAGGATGATATCCAGCGCATTGCCAAGAGTTCGTCGATGAAGATTGTGGTGCCTGCATTGGGCAATCGCGAGTTCTCCGGTCATGTGACAGAGCGTGGCGTGAGTGCCGACCCTCGTTCGCGTACCTATGAAGTAAAGGCTACGGTGCTGAACCACGACGGCAAACTGCTTCCCGGTATGATTTGTCAGGTGTTCACCAACTATATGCAGGGAATGACGGGTGTGTTCATTCCCGCCAACCTGGTACAGCTTGACAGCGATAACAAGACTTTCGTCTGGGTAGTCAATGGCGATAAGGCCCTGAAGCGTGAAATCATCATCAGCAAAGAAACCGCTCAGGGTGCACAAGTAAGTGGTGGACTTTCTGCTGGCGACAAGCTCATTGTGGCTGGGCAGCAGAAGGTAAGTAATGGAATGAAAGTGGAGGTAGTAAAATGAAAGAAAAGAAGATGAGTCTGCAGGAGTGGTCGATGCACTACAGGCAGATTATCATATTGTTGGTAAGCTGCCTCGTGGCTCTGGGCATCTACGGACTTGCCAACATCAACAAGAACGAGTTTCCCGACTTCACCATCCGCCAGGGCATTGTTGTAGCGGTGTATCCCGGTGTGACGGCACAGGAAATGGAGGAGCAGGTAACGAAACCGTTGGAGAAATACATCTTCACCTACCGCGAGGTGAAGAAAGAGAAAACCATCTCGTACACAAAGGAGGGTCTGAGCATCATCCAGGTGGAACTGAACGATGAGCTCACGGACAAGGACGGATTCTGGTCAAAGTTCAAGCACGGAGTACAGGGATTCAAGAACGAGCTGCCTGAAGGTGTGCTGGCCATACAGGTGAACGACGACTTCGGCGACACCTCGGCACTGCTGCTGGCAATGGAGTCGGACGAGAAGACTTATCGCGAGCTGAACGACTACATGAATTCGCTGATAGACTCACTGCGCTTGATTCCGAGCGTGGGCAAGATGACGGTATTCGGACTGCAGAAGGACCAAATCAGCATCTACCTGAACTCCGACAAGTTGTCACACTATGGCATCAGCTACCTAACCATCGCCCAGCAACTGCGAAGCAAGGGATTTGTGACTACTGCCGGTCGCGTAAAGAACAACGGATACAAGTCGCCAATCTATGTCGACCATGCGTTGAATAAGATTTACGATGTAGAGAACACCGTTATCTATACCGATGACGCTGGCAATACGGTACGTCTGAAAGATGTGGCTACAGTAAAGCGTGAATATCCACAACCCAAGTCGTATATCACCAACAATGGCACGAGGTGTCTGCTGCTGTCGGTGGAAATCAAGAAGGGACAGGACGTATCGAGCATGGGTGAGGCTATCGACAAGAAGCTGGCCAACTTCAAGCAGCACATTCCTGAAGACGTGCAGCTAAACGCCATTACCGATCAGGCCAAGGTGGTGGACGACTCTATCGATAACTTCCTCCACGAATTGATGATAGCCATCTGCACGGTGGTCCTTGTGGTGGTGCTCATCATGCCGTTCCGCGTAGCTGCTGTGGCTGCCGGTACGATGCCCATCACCATCTTTGTATCGCTGGGCTTGTTCTATATGTTCAACATCGAGCTGAACACGGTGACGCTGGCTGCTTTGATTGTGACATTGGGTATGATTGTCGACGACTCCATTGTGATTATCGACTCCTATCTGGAGATGATGGCCGAGGGAAAGACACGCTGGCAGGCTTCCATTGATGCCACCGTCCACTTCCTGAAGTCTATCTTCACCGCCACGTTGTGTATTTCCGTGACGTTCTTCCCGTTCCTGATTGTGATGACAGGTCAGTTCCACGACTTCCTGCTGTCGTTCCCCTGGGCCATCTCCATCGTGCTCTTCGCTTCGATGATAATCGCCCAGACACTGCTGCCCATCCTGCAGTACTTCTTCATTCGCAAACCCATGGAGGTGAAGACGCGTGCAGACGGCAAGAAGCCTTTCAACCTGCTCGATATTCTCGATAAATACTACCAGAAGCTGTTGGCCAAGTGTTTCGAACATCCCTGGTTGACCATTGGCGGCGGCGTGGCTAGCGTGATTATTGGTGGCTGGATTTTCAGTATGCTGCCACAGCGTATGATGCCGTTTGCCGACCGTAACCAGTTTGCTGTAGAAATTTACATGCCCGTCGGCACGGGCATTGAGCGCACCGCCGTGATGGCAGACTCCTTAGAGCACATGATTGCTAAGAAGGAGGGCGTGATGAGCATTGCCTCGTTCAAAGGCTGTGCCTCTCCGCGATTCCATACGGCCTACGCTCCGCAGATTGCAGGCGAGAACTATGCCCAATTCATTGTGAACACCAAGGGCAACAAGGAAACCGAACGCTTGGTGGATGAATGTACCAATGAGTTTACGAACTATTTCCCTGAAGCCTACGTCAAGATTAAGCAGTTGAGTTATTCGTCGGTGGCTGTTCCCGTGGAAATACGCCTGAAGAGCGACAACCTGGAGCAGTTGGCACAGTATAGTGACAGTCTGGTAGGCATCATGCGCCAGATGCCTGAATTGCTGCTGGTTCGCAGCAATATGCTGGAGCCGCTCTCTACCACCCGTATCAAGATTGACGATGAGAAAGCCTCACGTCTGGGTATCACCAACGAGGCCGTTGAACTACAGATGGCTTTCCGCTATGGCGAGGGATTTCCCGTAAGCACAGCCTGGGAAGGTGACTACGATATTCAGGTGAAGATGAAGACCGACAATGCCGACCAGGCTACGCAGCAGGACATCATGGACGAGTTGATACCCATCGGACTCTCTGCCGTGATACCTACCAGCGTAGGTGCCTTCTACAGCATGGAATCGTCGGGCGAGACAAAACCCAGCGTACCCCTGCGTCAGTTTGCCGAGATAGTACCCTCATGGCAGTTCGGCCAGATATGTCACCGCAATGGTCTGCGCACTGTGACGGTGATGGCTGAGGTGGTGCGCGGCAAGAACGTGGGCTTTGTCACGAAGGATGTCATCAAGCGCTTAGAAAGTTTCCAGTTGCCCGATGGTATGCAGATGGAAATAGGTGGCCAGTATGACGATGATAAGGATACCACCCCGAAGATTGCCAGTGCTTTGGTCATCTCGATTGCCATCATCTTCTTTGTGCTGCTGTGGCACTTCAAGAGTGTTAGCGAAGCCGTACTCATCATGATATGTCTGTCGCTCTGTGTCTTCGGTACGTCTATGGGTATCCTCCTCGGAGGAGTGCCCGTCTCCATGACCGCCGTCCTCGGCTTTGTGTCGCTGATGGGTATCTTGGTGCGCAACGGAGTGATTCTCTTCGACTATGCCGCGGAGGTAAAAGAACTGGAGAATCTCTCCTTGAAGGATGCCATCCACGTGGCTGCTGAGCGTCGTATGCGTCCAATCTTCCTGACGTCGGCTGCAGCCTCGATGGGTGTGGTACCGATGGTGTTCGGAGGTTCTGGTCTGTGGGCACCGATGGGATGCGTCATCTGCTATGGTGCACTCATCACCATGTTCTTCATCCTCACCATCATGCCGATAGCCTATTGGAAGGTGATGGGAAAGAGTGAAAAGGGAAAAGTGATAAGTGAAAGTGAAAAGTGATAAAGAAATGAAAAAGATAATAACTATTATTTGTTGTCTCGTAGGCTGCGGTATTTCCACAGCCCAGACAACGTATAGCCTTGAGCAATTGAAGCAGCTGGCCGTTGAGAACAACTATTCTCTCCGTTCTGCGCGCAACGCCATCCAGCAGTCGAAGGAGGTGAAGAGTGAGGCATTTACGAAGTTTTTCCCACAGATATCAGCTACGGGTTTTGGATTCCAGAACAGCAAGCCGTTGATTGACTATGATGTAGAACTGCCTGACATAATTTCCCAGCTGATTCCGCAAGGTCTGATACCTGCTAACATCAGTCTGATGAAGAAAGGCCTTTATGGTTCCGTTTCTGCTGTACAACCCGTCTTCATGGGTGGTCAGATTATCAATGGCAACAAGCTGGCGAAGGTCGGCATTGAGGCCAGTGAACTGCAGATGGAAGTATCGGCAGACCAAGTGGAGCAGACTACCGAGGATTACTACTGGCAGGTAGTGTCGCTGAAGGAGAAGTTAAAGACCCTTGCCGCTGTTCATGAGATGTTGGAGCGTTTGGAGAAAGACGTAGCTAATATGGTACGCGTAGGAGCCGTCAACCGTAACGACCTCTTGCAGGTTCAACTGCGCAGGGGTGAAGTGGAGAGCACGACCGCAGAGGTTGAGAACGGTCTCTCCACCGTCCGCCAACTCTTGGCGCAGTACGTCGGCAAGGCCGGTGAAGAACTCGATGTCACCGTGCCCGACGGTTTCGTCTTCGGGCAAGTCCCCGAACTCCCCATCGCCCTGCGTCAAGACCATCAGTCCGCCCTTACCGCCACTCCGCAGTACCGCTTGTTGGAGAAGAATGTTGAGGGTCAGCGCCTGCAGCATGCCATGGCCGTCGGTCAGAACCTGCCATCGATAGGTGTCGGTGCCAGCTACAGCTACAACGACTGGTTTAGCAAGAGCACCAACGCCATGATCTTCGCCACCGTCCACGTGCCCATCAGCGGTTGGTGGGGCGGTTCGCACAATATCAAGAAGAAGAGCCTTGCCCTCGACGATGCCAAGGAGCAGTTGCAGGACAACAGCCAGAAACTCATCATCCGCATGAACAATGCATGGGCAGCTGTAGAAACTAGCCATAAGAAACTGCAGATTGCCCATGACGCCATTGAACAAGCTGACGAGAACCTGCGACTGAACCGCGACTACTATCGTGTGGGTACTACCAAGATGAGCGACCTGCTGTTTGCCCAAGAACAGTATCAGCAGGCTCGCGACCGTTTTACCGATGCGTACGCCACCTTCCAAACCAAGATTCTGGAGTACCGTCAGGCCACTGGACAGGAATGAGTGATAAATGATAAATGATAAGTGAAAAGATGAAAAAAATACTATTATTCTCCGTTGCTATCATAGCCGCTGTAGGCGTTCGCGCACAGCGCTCGCCCGTAGGAATAGTCAGCATTCAGGACACGACGAAGAGCGTGCAGGTGGGTGTCATTTCGTCGGTAGCTTCCGATGGTGGCAAGGGTCTGCAGCTGTCTACGTTCACCAACACATCGGGTGGCACATTCAATGGTGTGCAACTCAGTGCTATCACAAACATGACCCAGAATATGTACAAAGGCGTTCAGCTGGGCGGTATGCTGAATGTAGCTTCTGGCGAAATGGGGGGCTGGCAAGTTGCGGCCTTCAACTATGCTGATTCGCTGAAGGGCGCGCAGATTGGTGTCTTCAATACCGCTCGTCATATCAGTGGCGGATGGCAGTTAGGTATCATCAATTATACCAAAGACACGATTCCTGGCGCCACGCGCATCGGTCTGGTGAACATCAGCCCGAAGACTACCATCGACTGGATGCTGTTCGGCGGCAATCAGAGCAAGGCGAATTTCGCCATACGCTATCGAAACAAGAGTACCTATAATATCATAGGTATCGGCACGCATTTTATGGGTTTGAGTAGCCGCTTTTCCGGTGCCGTCTACTATCGCCTTGGTCAGTATTTCCATCTGTCACCCAAGTGGAGTATCAGCGGCGACATAGGTTTTGCCCATATCGAAACCTTTGAGAAAAGTGAAAGCGACAAGCCCCAGCGCCTCTATGCCCTGCAAGCGCGCATCAATGCCGACTACCAGTTCAACAAGACACTGGGCGCCTTTGCTTCTGTGGGTTGGGGCGACACGCGCTATTATCACCATTTTACGAGCTACCGCAGTCGTCCTATCTTCGAAGCCGGTTTGACCATTCGTCGTCACAAGAGCAATCGCGACGACCTCTGGCAGTACACCAATTTAAGGAAGAAGGTAGCTGAAAACCATCAGGAGACGGGCGATAGCACAATGGCTCTTGAACCCAAGAAGTGCTTCTGGGGTGCGGCCCTCGAAGTAACAGGCATCAATGTCGGCGTGCATCTGATGGACCGTTATCTGCTGAAGGAACCCTTTGTAAAGACTACGCTGAATAGTATCGGCGAAAACTTCCGCAGGGGTATGGTGTGGGATAACGACCTGTTCACCATGAACATGTTCGCTCACGCCTATCATGGCAACCTCTACTTCAATGCGGCGCGTGCCAACGGCTTGAGTTATTGGGAATCGGCACCCTTCGCCCTGTTGGGTTCGGCTGAATGGGAGTTCTTCGGCGAGACCGATCCCCCTGCCATTAACGACCTCTTCGCTACCACCTGTGGCGGTATGGCCATTGGTGAAACACTGCACCGCCTGAGTCTTACGCCACTCGACGACCGCACGCGCGGTTGGAACCGCTTCTGGCGTGAGGCACTGGCTACCTTGTTAAACCCCGTTCAGGGAATCCATCGTATCATCAGCGGCGATGCTTGGCGCGTCAAGCATGATCACTACCATTATCATGACTTCAAAGCGTTACCCATCCAGGCATCGTTCTCGACCGGTCTGCGCTATGTGGCTGACGATGGTGCCCTGTTCCGTGGCGACTACTGCCCGTATGTAAACATCGGCTTTGTCTATGGCGCAGGTGTCGACGGCGAAAAGCACACCAAGCCTTTCGACTTCTTCGACTTCGATGCTACGTTCTCCTTCGGTGGCAGCCAACCCATCATCAACAACATCAACATCATGGGTCGTCTGTGGAGTACGCCTATCATCGACCATACGGCAAAGAACGAACACGCCAAGAGCATGTATGGTGAGTTCGGTTTCTATCAGCACTTCAACTATTATGACTCCAAACCCATCAAGGACGGTTCCGACCTGACACCCTACCGTATCAGCGAGCCCGCATCGTTTGGTCCTGGTTTTATGTTTGTGATGAAGCATCCCAAAGCAGCGCTTACCCGTGCTGAGCAGCGCGTCTTCCTGAGTGGTATTCTGCTGGGTGGCACCAAGAGCGACTACTTCAACGTCATCGAGCGCGACTACAATATGGGTAGCGGTTTCAGCATCAAGACAAAGACGCAGCTCGACTTTGGCAATACGGCACGCTTCACGCTGAACGCCAAGTATTTCCGCATCTTTACCTTCAAGGGATACGAGGATAAGCTGGCACCACTGCAGGCACGCATTGACAGTGGCGAATTCACGGAAGAATATCTGCGCTCTATCGCCGACGACAAGGATAAGTTTGAGGAAGTGACTGGCTTCGACCTGCGCTATCTGAATGCTCAGGGCGACAAGGGCAATGCCGGACTCCTGATTATCAATCCCGTGCTGGAGTTCCATCTGACGAAGCAATGGGGCATCATCGCTCAGGGGTCTTACTTCATTCGTCACACCAACTACAAGTATCACGACAATGTGCATGCCAGCACGTTCGAGGCCAAGATTGGTCTGACCTGCCGAC
>Ga0256405_10011783_pt1 | contig 11030 bp, 10 predicted proteins | sample RumenRJG_02DNA_FD_189096 | JGI IMG/M metagenome (GOLD analysis project Ga0256405, IMG submission 189096) | Bovine rumen microbial communities from Lethbridge, Alberta, Canada - RJG_02 | ecosystem: Host-associated > Mammals > Digestive system > Stomach > Rumen | place: Canada: Alberta...
TAATGCAAAAATCAACCACAATGTCAATAACACAAGATCCCCTATAGGTAAGCCAATAAATTATACATATAAATTATATACATATTATTTACTTATAAATCAATTAGTTATAAGATCTTGTGTATGAAAAAAAACTGTAACTATCTATAGCCGATGCATTTTCTTCATATAAATTATCCATCAGAAGATAAGTATCTTGTAAATAATCATTTTGATATTCTCTAACTAAATCAAAGTAATTATTTAGATCATCAATTGGTATGTTTTTATTCAAATTATACAAATAGCTCTCATTATTATTGATTCTATTTACCATATAAATAATTTTCCTAAAATTAAATATTCTCACCACTCTCAAAAGATTGATGACTCCAAAGGTAATCCCATTTACCAAAACGTCCAATACTGTCAATGCCTAAATCACCTAGATAATCCAAGATAATTTTCCTGTTTTTATATATATCCAATGTAAATGAAACGTTGGCATATGGTTCTAGTCTTATATCTTCTACAACAAGATCTTTTTCACTGAAGCTACATAAAGACATTAGATTTTTTTTGGTGGCACTAAGCATTTTTTCCATATTAGGAGCAGAATTTTTAGAATCCCAAAATATCTCAGCCTGTAATGCAGAACAGTTATCAGGTACGTTATCTTGAGACTTAAGATTAGGAGAATAAACGCGAGCGGCCGGTATTTTCTCATCATATATATAAAACCATAAATGTTTTGCAACATCAGGTCTGTTAAAACCAAAAGACACTTGATATCCAGAAGTCCAATGCAATTTATCTGCTGCATCAATAACTTTTCTTGGAACATTTTCAATTATTTTTATTATTTCAGGCAAAGGTAGAGTAGATATCAATTTATCATATTTTTCTACACGTCCCGAGTTAAAACTTACCTCCTTACTTTTAGTGTTTATATGTACAGCCTGTTCATTAAATGCAATATCAAGATCTTTTCGGCATAAATCAAAGAGACTTCTGAATCCGCCTTTTTTAGGATAATGCATAAATTTTGTATAATAAAAGTTTTCCTGCTGTTCCTCGTAAGAGCCTTTTAGAACTTCCTTTAAATCAGGACTATGCATTCTGATCCCGACCCATTTAGTTTCAAGTTCACTTGGATCCAGTCCCCAGTACTTTCTTGTATATACAAATGGAAAATGTTCAGCAAAATATTGTCCATACTGTATTTTTAGCCATTCGTCGTATGTTTTAATTTTTTCAGGGGCTTTATCCTGTTTATATACAAAATCGCTTATGATATTAACTTTTTCATCAGTAGATAATGCAGCAAGATTGTTTTGAGCAGGATGCTTTAACCATTTTCCATGATAATAATTGTAGGAAACTGATGGATGAGCAATGGTAGGCGATGATTTTTCAAATAAATTCCTGGTTGCCTCATTGTTAGGAAATGAAAAATGTACAAACCTGTCAAATCTAAATCCATTGATTGTAAAATATCCACATAAACCACCCCAATCACTATCCTTTTCAAAAATAGTGCTTGAAATACCTTGTTTCTTCAAATAATAGGCAGCGGATATTCCGGCAACACCTGCTCCTAAGATTAAATTACTTTGCAAGATGTTCACCATGCTCTTCTATTTGTTTACAGCAAAAGTCATACATATCATCACTGTTTAAAGCCTCTTTATACCAGTCGACAGTTTTATTGATGGCATCCGTAAGCCCCCATTTAGCTTCCCAGTTTAAAAGGTTATATGCTTTCGTGACATCAAGATTTAGAAGTGTATTTTCATGCAGAGCATTTGGATCTGAAGCATCAACAACTTTACCTTTGCCATAATAGTCAACCAGTCTTCTTACAACTTCTAAAACAGGTTTATTGGCCTGTATAGAAGGCCCAAAATTGAATGATGTAGCGAATTTAACAGGATCTTCAAGAAGTTTTTGCCCAACTTTTAGATATCCAGATAAAGGTTCAAGAACATGTTCCCATGGACGTGTGGCAACTGGGTTTCGAATTTCAATATCTTTATTAGCCTCAATAAATCTTATGCAATCTGGAATCAGTCTGTTTTCAGACCAGTCGCCTCCACCTATTACGTTTCCAGCACGTACTGTGGCCACCGCTTTATGATGTTCAGTGTATTTTTTTGGATCAAAAAAAGATTGACGATATGCTCTTAACATCAGTTCAGCACAACCTTTTGATGCAGAATAAGGATCAACACCACCCATTCTGTCAGTTTCCTTATAACCCCAAATTTGTTCGACATTTTCATAACACTTATCAGATGTAATCATAACGGCAGTGTTAAGACATTCGTTCTGTCGCATTACCTCCATAATATTAAGACTGCCCATGATATTGGTTTCAAAAGTTTCTCTAGGCATTTCATAGGAAGTTCTTACAAGCGCCTGGGCCGCAAGATGAAAAACTATCTGAGGCTGATATTCGTTAACTATTTCATTAAGATGTTTAAGGTCGCGTACGTCTCCGCGAATATCCTTGAATAATTTTTCATGAAGATGGGAAACCTCAAAATTACCTTTTTTTGAATAAGGATCTAGCGCATATCCAACAACTTTTGCTCCAAGCATAGTTAGCCATATTGAAAGCCATGAACCTTTAAATCCAGTATGTCCTGTTACAAGAACGGTTTTTCCTTGATAAATATTGTTATACATTGTGCTCTATCCACCAATTTATAGTTTGCTTTAGTCCAGTGGTAAGGTCATAATCCTGAGACCATCCAGTTGTTTTTAGTTTTTCATTGTTGCCAACTACAACATCATCACCAAATGCAGCAGGAATACTGCCAAAGAGGATGTTGCCTTTAAAGTTGGTAAGCCCCGCTATAGTTTCTACAATTGTGCGCAACTGAACCGGTTTTCCAGAACAGATATTGCAGGCATCCTCAAGATTGCTTTCAAATAGAGAAACAATACCTTTTGCTGTATCGCTAACATGTAGATAATCCTGAAATTTAAGACAATCACTTACTTTGATATCTTCATTTTTTAGACAACAGTTAATGACATAAGGAACCAGACGAACACTCTTCTCATTTGGGCCATAAAGGTTAAAGATTCTTGGCCATAAAAAGCGTAAGCCATTTTGTTTACAATATATTTTAGCCAGCCTGTATAAAGCATTTTTTCCATTGCCATAAAGTGTTCCAGGATCAGTAGGAGTTAAATATTCACTTAGATACCCATATTTATACTCATATTCCGAACAGGTTCCTGCCCCCAGGAAGGTCTCACCCCCGTGCAAGTGGAATTCTTCAAGCAATGTTAAAGAGGAAGTTACCCAATCAAGATTGATATTTGCTACGTGACACTTCGGACCGACATACCAAGCAAGATGGATAAGATTGGGAAATTCATTTTTATGTTCTTCAAAAAAATGTTTAATTTCGCTGGCATTTAGAAGGTCTACATTGTAAGTATGCAGATTGTCATGATTTTCTTTTACAATTGAGCTCTTTGAGTTATGACATAGAGCATGTACATCATGTTTATGAGAAAGAAGTGTACTTACAACTTGTTTCCCTATAAAGCCATTTGCACCAGTTATCAGTATTTTTGACATAATCCAACTACTACCAAAATTTCTAATCCCAGATTTTCCATGGAGCAGTTCCTGATGCCCATAGATTATTTAGATCAATTTTGTCTTTTAACATGTCCATTGGATGCCAAAAACCAAAATGTTTAAATGCATTTAATTGCTGATCTTTTGCCAAACTGATTAAAGGCTCCTTTTCAAATGTAACTTCATCTCCATCACCAATATAATTAAATACCTCGGGCTCACAGACAAAGAATCCAGAATTTACCCAATTACCAGAATCTTTTGGTTTTTCATTAAATTTATTTATGAGATCGTCATTATCAATATCCAATGCACCAAATCTGCCCTCGGGTTGGTAGGCGGTTAACGTGCAGATTTTTTTTGATTCGTTATGAAATTGAATTAAATCTTTTATATTGACATTGCTTACACCATCACCATAGGTTAGGAGAAATGGTTCATTGCCAACATATTTCTGTGCTTTTTTTATACGAGAACCAGTTAACGTATTACGTCCTGTATATGCCAGAGTAACTTTCCATGGTTCTGTTCTGATTGTTTTTATTTCAGTTGAGTTATCTCTTAAATTAACCTCTACATCGCAATTGTTCATGTAAAAATTAACAAAATAGTCTTTTATTACTTCTTGCTTGTAGCCAGTCAGAATTACAAAATCATTAAACCCATAATGTGAATAAATTTTCATAATATGCCAAAGAATGGGATATCCCCCAATTCCGACCATGGGTTTTGGCCTTACTGAAGTTTCTTCGCCTAATCTAGTACCAAGACCACCTGCTAAAATTAATACCTTCATATCCTTTCCTTTTATGCAAGATAATTTGTTATTAAATAATTCGCGTCAATAGACAGTACAACTTGAAAAAAGTGCTAATTTTCAAATAATTTGATATGTTTTCATCATTGAATAGCAATATTTGTTTAGAAAAACCATGATTATGAATAAACATGTATCTTATTTTTGAGTGCAGATCTTTTAAAAAGTAGTCTGTAAGGGCATCATGTAACCGTAAAAACTCCACCTGCTCCCCAAAATAACTAAGTACTTTTTCAATTTCTTCAAAAGATAAATGTCTCAACTGTCCTCTATAAATCTGCAGCCACAGTTCCTCTTTTACTTTGGTACAGAAAATTCTCATCTGAAATTTATAAAGGGCATGTAAGCATTTACTTTCTTGATTTTCTTTTTGAGCGCTAGACGTATTCCCTAAATACCAACGGTATACTCCTAGAGCATGCTGTAGAGTATGAAATGGATAGTTTTCAATTACTGAAAGAATAAAATCGTAATCTTCACCTGGTTCATATGATGTATGAAATCTAATCTTGTTTTTAATAAGTATTGATTTCCTGACCATAACAGTTGATAAAATGATGTTATTACCATATGCAAACATGGTCATACGTAAAGTACGCTCATTTGGAAGGCTATAACTAAAACTACGGTCATTACCGTAATTTATAATTTCAACATCTGAACAAATAAGACCAACTTTCTGATTACCTTCAAGGTATTCAACCTGTTCTGCAACCCTTTGGCAAAAAGAGAAATCATCAGAATCTAAAAATGCTATATATTTTCCTTGCGCATTTTCAATTCCAATATTTCTGACCTTTGCAACACCAATCACCTCATCTACACGAAAATAACGAATTCTGTCATCTTCATATTCTTGAACAATTGAATTTATATACTCTTCTGAACAGTCATCAACTATTATTAGTTCAATTCTCTTATATGACTGTTCTAAAACAGACTTTATTGCTTCTCTAAAAAAATCAGGTCTCGTTGTACACGTAAATTAACTTTTGTCTAAAAATCACCTTCATTTTAATTAACATCTGTCACATTTCTTAATTAAGCTTTGTCCTTACACTTGCAAAAGGCAAGATCCTAGATTATTATTGTATTTAGAGAGTATCAAATTAACGTATGTCTAGTTTTCTATAATTACGTATGGCTAAGAAAAAATCTTTTCTATTAACTGACTGGGATAAACTACGAAAGCAAAGGCGGGGGCTTGGTAGGGGTGAAAACTATACTCCTGGAATTTTAATACGAGATGTTTCATCGCATGCACAGCGCCAGCGGGTTTTCCTTTTAAGGTTCAACCGTGTTTTTCATATGCTGTCTCATGGTGAGACCCTAACTTTATTACAACTTGACTGGAATGATGATGTTGTTGAGATCCGTGAGCAGTATTTTCTTGAACCTGAACTAACCATAAAAATCGCTCTCGGACAGAAAATTAAACACCCTGGCTATACTCAGGGATTTACCATCATGTCAACGGACTTCCTTGTAACGTACAAAAAGGATAATACCAATATACTAAAAGCCTACCAGATTAAATACAGTCAGACCGATTTGGATAACCCCAGGACTCTAGAAAAACTTCGTATTGAAAGTGAATACTGGCACAGAAAAAAAGTCCCCTGGTGTGTGGTATTATCTCAGGACTATAATCCCATCTTGTGTGACAACCTGACGTTATTGAAGCCTTATCGAAATACGCCTTACCACATCCAGGATCTGCAGTTTCTTTTAGACGTTCTGTCACCTGTTATTCAGGGGGTAGGAAGATTACCATATTCAGAGCTGGAAGGACAAACACCGACGCTGCCGTTCTTAAACTTATCGCTGTCCTATCATGATGGCATCAAGATTTTACTAAGCAAGAAACTACTTAGATTCGATATTGAGAGCAAACGGCTTGAGGATTGCCGATTAAATGATTTTCTAAGGAGCAGAGCATGTTACTAAATACAGTATTCTCATGGAATAAGACCAATTACCGTCTCATTCACCAGGACAGTGACAATGTGTGGATTTTCCCTTTAGAAAACACAAGTCCAACGTGTAAGGTTGTATCTTTAAAGGAATTTAACCTCGAGCAGCGGGCTAATAAGATTGTGGAGATCGCAGATCCCTTTGCAGAGCTGCAGCATCGAAAGGCCAGTACCGCCGAAATAAATAAGGGTGAACAGGGATTTAGACTTATAGAGCCTTTGCTGGCAGATGAGGTAGGCGCATATAACAGCAAGAACCTGAAAAGTAAAATTCAGGAACTCAGTTATGGATATACCGATACTACAGAACGGTTATCTTTTCAAAGAAAATTAAAGAGAACACTGATTAAGTGGTGGCAGCGCGGACAGGTACCCGCAGCCCTGTTTCCGGATTATGCTCCCAAAACTGAAGTTCGAAACTATACGAAGAAACCTGGTGTCACCTCAGAATTAACTGCCAAGGCCCCACCACTTGATAATGAAATTCGTGAGGCATTTGATAAAATCTGTCGTGAACATTTACTGGTAGAACATCCGGTAAGTGTTGATACTGCACATGGTATATTCATAGATTACTGGAAGGAGAAAAAGAAGGTTAGCGCCGAAGAATGTCCGACCATTAACCAGTTTCGCAATTATTACGTAAAAAAATATCCTAAAGGATCTAGAAGTTCCAAACAGAGCAGCATTATTGCCAATAACAAAGATCTCAAATCGCTGCAGGGAAACGTCTATGACATAGTCAAAGGCATTGGCCATATCTATGAGATAGATTCAACTGTAGATAACGTCTATCTGCTCAGTGACGATCGCAAGAATGTCATAGGCAGACCAACATTATATGTGGTTGGCGACGTTTTTTCAGGCTCTATTACAGGATTTCATCTGTCTTTTGAAAGTGCTCAATACAAAACTGCCGGTCATGCCCTGTTTAATGCCATGCGCAATAAGGTAGAATACTGTAAGGAATTAGGACTCGAGATTAGCCATAGATTATGGTATGCCGAGGGGGTACCCGCAGAAATTACTGCTGATAATGCTGAACTGACTGGCGAGCAGATTTTAAATTTAACCCGCGCCTATGGAGTACAGGTGAATAGTACCCGTTCATATATGGGCAGTGACAAAGGGACTGTGGAACAGTTACTGGGAATTATTCAGGAGCAGGTTAAGTCTTTGCTTAAACATCGCGGGCTTGTTATACAGAATGTCTCCACCCTGGCCAAAGCAGGATATCAGGATAGTCGTAAGGATGCAGTTTTAACACTTGGCGATTATGAAAAGATTGTCGCACGCGCCGTACTTTTGGCAAATACTAGAGTCAAGGAAGTTATACCACCAGATTTGCCGCCTACAGTCAAGCCAACACCGAATGAGATATGGAAATACTATGAGAGTCATGGCCGCTCTCTTTTAAGAAAGGAGCAGAAGCAGGAACTGTTGAAACTTTCAGTTCTGCCTCATTATCCATGCACAGTCTCAAGGAAAGGGATTAATGTTTTGCACATACGCTATCATTGTGAAGATCGAGAATACCTGACAATGATTAAGCGCTGTGATAAACAGGAGAGACCAAAGGACTGGATGATGGTGGTCGATCCTGGTAATGTATCAAAGGCATGGTTACAAAAAGATAGTCAGCATCGTCCTCTTGACTATATTGAATGCCATCTGGCACCAAGCAGCAGACATCTAAAAGATTTAACCCTCAACGAGGCTTTGGATTATCTTAAGAAAGCATCTCCGGTGAGAAAAATTGCGGAGCTGGAATATCGAGAAAATAAAGGGGAAACCTACAGGGAAAATTTAGAAATAGTTAAACAGGCGGAGCAGAATAAGTCGGAAGACTTTGCATCACTCAAAGAACAGCTAAAAAACATCAAAGACAACAGTAGAAAAGAGAAAAACCTAAAGGAGAAACAGTTATCGATGCAGACACAGTCTGATAAGAGAGAAGATACTGGACACACCAGTGAGGCACAGCAGACTTCAGACAGCACTCAGGGACAGACACAGACTGCTCAGGCATTAAATTCTAAAGAACCGCAAAATTCCTCACAGGAAGGCCGTAGAACACGGAAATCAGGTATTGATTTCCACTCTGACAGTGGCAATGTCGATAGAGATAAGGTAATAGACTAATGGCAATCAAAAAAATAATTAATGCTGAATATCACCAGAGTTCAGTTCCTGCTTACCGGGGTAATCCTCTGATTGAAGCGCTGCCTGACTATTTGAGTTACAGCGCCAGCAGCATTGTGAACATGATGGAACAGCTGCCAGGAGAAATTCATCCTCAAGCCTCCTCCATCCAGCGTTCAGAATGGCTAAGACACGCCTGCTCCAGACTATTTATTCCCCTGTCAAGACATTATGAGCTGCATGAGCTTCTAACGCTCTTAATCTTACAGGGTTATGAAAACCGCTGTCCTCTGACAGTCTCCCATATGCAGGAATTACAGGATGCCTATAGTGCCCAGCAAAAAGGAGAAATTCCTGATTCCATAAACTATGAAGGACGGGCAGGTGCGGAGCCCCTGACCTTATCTCTGATAGGTGTGAGCGGGGTTGGAAAAAGCTATACCACTCAAAGGATTTTGGGGGCCATGTACCCGCAGGTAATTCACCATAACAATCCTGAATTTGAAGAAGTGTTTGACCAGGTAGTATACCTTAAGGTTGAAGTGCCGCATGACGGCTCAGTCAAGGCCATGTGCATGAATCTAATTACGGAGTTAGGCCATATCACAGGAAACAATTACGCTGAACTGATTAGCAATACCATGACTTTGGAGAGAATACGTACCAAATTGGCAGCATTTTTATGTGCACATTATGTAGGCTTAATAGTCCTCGATGAAATGCAGAACCTTTTATCGTCACACAAAAATAAGACGGAATTATTCAATTTTATTGTAGGCCTTTCTAACAGTTTAAATATTCCTATACTGTTCATTGGCACACCCAAGCTCTATGAAATATGTGAGCAGGGATTAAGAGTCTCCAGGCGTCTTGGGACTATGGGAAATTTAAAATGGAACCGCATGCAGTATCGCGACCGCAACTGGAAGAGGTTTATTGCGGCACTATGGCAGCAGAATATTCTGGCCGATGAAGATCTCGAAATTCCTGAAGAAATTGAACAGGGGCTCTATGAGTTCAGCCAGGGGATCCCCGATTTACTGGTAAAACTATTTTTTCTGTCTCAGGAACGATCCCTAGTTTATGCTAAATCAGGAAAAGACAGAGAAGAAATACTCTACTACGAAACAATCAAGTCAGTATATGATGATTATTTCGAGAATGTAAAAAACATGGTAGAAATTTTGAAATCAGGAGAACAGGAAAAAATAACCGAGATTGAGGATTTATCTTTACCAGACAGCATTTTTGATGATGCTATGTTAAAAGAGCATAGAGAGATTTGTAATGCGGTTTACGAGGATAGTGATGAAGGCGGAGACAAAGAAGACGAAAATAATCAGTCGCTAAAGAATGCAGTGCTTAAATTGCTGCGTAACTGCAGCATTACCATCAATGCTCAGGTTCGGGATTATATTGATGAACAGATAAAACAGGAGCCTACGATCAGTATGGCTAAACTTGCAGCCCTCTCTTTAGAGCATTTTGGTACAGAAGCAAATACAGGCAAAGACAGCAAAACTGAACCGGTAGCTGTAGGAAAACTCAGTGATTAAAGTACCCTGGCTGCGTGTTTTACCTCAGGAAACACTAAACTCGGCATTAAAAAGGCAAATGGAATTTCTCCATCTTAGTCTTAGTGAAACAGCAAAACTGACTGCTTACAAAATAGCACACAGACATCACGGAGGCTACTGTCCAGAATTAATCAGATTGTTTAGCGTGATGCTTGAAGAGCAAGAAGAGCCGCTCTTAAGACATACACTTTATCCATTGCTAACTCCGTTTTTGTCAGAGTATTCATTCCATGAATATCAGGATAAAATGGGCAGTACAAAAATTATAGAGTCCTTTGGGGCACGTGCAATTGCATTGAAGAAACACATATGTTTTTGCCCTCAGTGCATTGAAGAGCAGAAAAAGCAGTACGGAACTTGTTATTTTAAACTTGTCTGGCAAATTAAGGATCTAAGCATCTGTCTAAAACATAATTGCAATTTATGGCAGACAGAAGAATTGAATAACATCCATAACAAGATTTTAAATCCCAACCTCCTGCCACTGTTGTCCTCTCAGAGATTAGAGAACGACAGGCAAGGAAAACTGCTGGCGCAAACGGTAGAAAGTATTTTAACTGCGCCAAAGATATACTACATAAATCGAAATACCTGGGTTGAATATTTTATAAATTTGGCGGTCAAACATCATTATAAGTTAAGGCTTGCAGGAAGGTTATCAGATAGGCCGGTGCTGTACATTAAAAATATAGCTAAGTCAGCAGAGATGTTTTGGGGCAAAACATGGCTCATGCAAAGAAAAATCAACATGGAAAAGAATGTCCAATTCGCTTTGAGCGGTAATTGGCTAAGGTATTTAATTATACTGAAGGCTATAGCACCATCACTGGAACTTATTGATGCTATACAGGATATTAAAACAGGACATATGTAATTAAAAATAATTAGACATATGTTATTTTAATTAAAGTGTGATTTTAGACAAATCTTATTTTGCGTGTACA
>Ga0256405_10011784_pt1 | contig 11030 bp, 9 predicted proteins | sample RumenRJG_02DNA_FD_189096 | JGI IMG/M metagenome (GOLD analysis project Ga0256405, IMG submission 189096) | Bovine rumen microbial communities from Lethbridge, Alberta, Canada - RJG_02 | ecosystem: Host-associated > Mammals > Digestive system > Stomach > Rumen | place: Canada: Alberta | collected...
TCTGGGATATTTGCTGAGGTCATCCCCCAGCCGGTCCCCCAGGCGGATCGGGAAACGGTCACCCAGGGACCCCGCGGACACAGCCGCGCGAATGGCCCCGGCATCCGGCTGCCGGCTGAGCATGTTCCCTGCCGGTCCGTCCGGCCGGATCAGGTCCTCAATTTCATACCAGGCAAAACTGACCGCCCCGCAGGAGCCGGAAAAGGTCCGGTAATGCTGATCATCATAATAGATCGTCAGGCCGTCCGCGTCCAGATAAAAGCAGTCCTCCGGTACCGGAAGAAGCTCCGAAAACTCAAGATAATCCGACAGGGTCGGCAGTATGTCCTGTTCAATCATCTCGGAGAGACGCGCCCTGGCCTCATCCGGAGCCCGGAAAAGATCCATCAGGGAAATCATCTGGCCCGTTCTGGGATCGATGCACAGGGATTTTGGCACGCTTCCGTTTGTGCCATCTGCCTGCTGTCCGTCGCGGATGAGAAGCATCGAAATGAACCGGTCCGAGGTGCAGAGCATTCCGCGCTCAAAGATCACGGTCTCACCGCTGCGGCCCAGCACCCGGGCATAGCGTTTCAGCGCATCGCTCTGTTCAAAGTATTCATCCAGCCGGCTTTGAAAAAGCGCAGCTGCCTCCGTTGACTCCGGCGTCCCGGGGGACGCTTTGAAGGTCGCAATCTGGTTGTTCCCGTCCTGTTGAAACGAGACACTGACCGAGATGTCAGCCATGGCCGCGGCTGCAAAGAGACACAGCAGCAAAAAGACGATTAATAACCGACGCATATTCAACTAAACTCCTCCCCTCCTGCCGGAAAAGTCTGAGAGAGAATGTCCGCATTCTCTGAATGGCATCATTATTGCAGAGGATGAAACCCCATTTGTGATTATAGCTCAAAATCCTGTTTCTGTGAAGGAAGTTTTGAAGATTTGTCAAAAAAGCAGGACGAGTCAAAGTGCATTTGCCGGAAGAGGCCTGAAAAGACAGGCCATTGGTTAAAATGCAGATCCCCCATCCGCGGCACGGATGAGCATATATGAACGAAAAGCCTCTCCGCGGAGAGGCTTTGAAGCGGGTGATTATTTCAGTTCGGAAGTACAGAACGGGCAACGGGTCGCATCGATATTGATCTCGCTCTTGCAGAACGGGCAGGTCTTGACAGTGACTTTCTTCGGGGGCTCTTTCACGAGGCGCTTCTTGGCCTCATTCATTGCCTTGACAATCAGGAAAAGCACAAACGCCGTGAGGATGAACTCGATCAGCACTGCCAGGAAGCTGATAATGCTGCCGGCAAACCCGGTTCCGCCGGTTTCAAGTTTGGGCAGAGACTCAAGAATCGGATTCAGGAAAATATCGATTACTGCCGTGACAACTTTACCGAACGCTGCGCCGATGACAACACCGATGGCCATGTCCACGACGTTGCCGCGCATTGCAAACGCCTTGAACTCCTCCAGGAACTTTTTCACCAAATATCCTTCCCTTCATAAAAAATAAATCTATATGGAACGGACCATGTCCGTAACCATCCTACTCATCTGATTCCGCGGACTGTGCGGAATCGGGGCTTTCTTTCCCCTGACTGGCCACATCCGGACCGGGAGTCTGGGCATTTTCGGCTGGATCAGGCGCCGCCGTTTCCGGCTGCTCATTGTCCGGACCGACAGTCTCCTCCGTCCGGGTTTCCCCGCTTTGCCCGGAGGGCGTTGTGCCGAGTTCAAACGTTCCCTCTTCAACCGCTGCTGCCTGGCCCTCTTTCTTTGCCAGACTGGCGAAATCGATTTCCGGCAGTTCGTCAAGGGATGAAATACAGAAGTGTCTCAGGAACGCATCCGTTGTGGCATACAGGATCGGCCGGCCCAGTGCCTCTTTCCGTCCTGCTTCCTCAATGAGGCCCTTGGCAATCAGGGACTGAACCGAATAGTCGCACTTGACGCCGCGGATCTGTTCCACCTCGGCCTTGGTAACCGGCTGTTTATAGGCAATCACCGCCAGGGTTTCCATGATTGCCTGGGAAAGGGACTGTTTCTGGACCGGCTGCAGGAGATGTTCCACATACCTGGCATAGTCAGGCCTTGTGGCCAGCTGGACATGCGCACCAAACCGGAGCAGCCGCAGGCCCCGCCGGTTAAAATCGTATTCACTTTCCAGGATATCCAGGGCCTCATCCAGTTCCGCCTCGGTCAGATTCATGGCCTTTCGGAGTTCCTCTTTTTCCACCGCGTTTCCTGACACGAACAGAATGGATTCCACAATCCCCGGCCATTCCTGCTTTTCCGGCTTATCTTCCTTGATTTTCTCCTGCGGCATCAGGATCCGCTGGCTTTGGTTCTCCATTGGCCTCATCGCTCCTTTTCCCGGGGAGAATCAGTATATCATCAAATGTATGTTCCTGTTCAACATGCAGCTGTCCCAGTTTCAGCATCTCAAGCATCGCGCTGAAATAGGAAACCACTTCATTTTTGGTCACATCCGCGGAGAGCATGTCCGAAAACAGAACGGGACCCTGCCGCAGGCGAACTGTCAGGTTGTAGACGCACTGCTCGATGGAAAACCGGTCCCGGTTGATCGAACGGAAAACACGTCCGCCTGGTTCGTTTTCCCTTGCCCGCCGCTCGATGATCCGCTCCAGCGCCCGGACCAGCCCGTTCAGGGTGAGACCGGTCAGCTCCACCGGCTGCGGCGGCAGCGGATATTCCTCCGGCAGTTTGGAAAACGCGTTCATGGCCGCTTTCTCAAACTCCCGCATCCGCCCGGCACTTTCCTTGTACAGCTTGTACTCCTCCAGTCGGCGGATAAGGGCCTGTTCCGGCGTCTCCGCGTCCGGATCCTCCGGCTGCGGCGGTTTGGGCAGCAGCGCACGGGATTTGATTTCAAGGAGCATGGCCGCCATCTGCAGAAATTCACTGGCGGTATCCATATCCAGTTCATCCAGTCCCTGCATAGACGCCAGATACTGCTCCGTAATTTCAGAGACAAAGATGTCCTTAATGTCCACCTTCGCCTGATTAATCAGATGGAGCAGAAGATCCAGCGGTCCCTCAAACTGGGTCAGTGAAACAACATACGCCATTTCTACCCCCAGATCGCTCTGACAGGGGTCAGAATAAAGTCCTGAATCGGGAGCAGGCAGGCGCTGATCAGGCGGCCCAGAAGTCCGGTGGCCGAAAGCACCAGGACGATGCCCATGGCAATACGGAAACCGTTCCGGTCCAGCTGAAATCTCCCTTTGAAAATCAGGTCATTGAATACATGATAGCCATCCAAGGGCGGAATCGGCAGGAAATTGAACAGCGCCAGATTCAGATTCACCAGCGCCGTGTAGGCGGAAAGCCGCACCACGGGCACCAGCCAGCCATTGACCAGGAAGCTGCCGAATTTTTCCGGCGCGCGTCCCTGAATCACATCCCAGATGGCGGAAAAGCGATAGCTGCACAGCCGGTAAAGCCCGTTCTGTTCAATGACCCGCGGATCCCACATCTTCGAGGAGGCGAACACCATCACCACGGTAAACAAAAGAAACAGAATCGTGTTCATGCAGATGCCGGCAATGGAGACCAGAAAATCCGCCTGAACCCGGTTTCCCTTGAACCGGTACGGATTCACCGGCACCGGTCTGGCATAACCGAAGCCGACGAAGAACATCAGCAGGGTGCCGACCGGATCCAGATGAGCCAGCGGATTGATGGTCATCCGTCCGGCTTCAAGCGCTGTATCATCCCCACACCGATGGGCCACATAGGCGTGGGCAAATTCGTGAAGGCACAGTCCGATCAGCACCGCCGCAATCCGGTAAATGGCCTGATCAAAGAAGGAAAGGGGCTCACGGAAAAGTGTCTGCAAATATTGAAGCAAGCCTTTCTTCCTTTCATAGTTTATTGATAGTGTCATTTTACCGCTTTACCCTGATTTCGTCAAGCATTCCTGATGTGCTCAGTCCGTTTACAGGCGGCAAATTCACGCAGGTCCGGCCATTTGTGCCTGCCACAGATCCGGCGGCATCAGGAATTGGCCAAAAAAAGAGGGCATCCCAGGATGCCCTCTGAATGGATCAGCCTTTTCTTTTCTTGGAGAGAATGTCAAAGACCACGGCACCCAGCAGAACCACGCCCTTGACGACTTTCTGGTAGTTGGCATCAATGCCCATCAGGCTCATGCCCAGGTTGATGACGCCGATCAGGGTGGCACCGATTACCATGCCGATGACGCTGCCGGATCCGCCGCTGGCCGAAACGCCGCCCACGACGCAGGCGGAAATGGCATCCATTTCAAAGTTCGTTCCGGCGGTGGAGTTGGCGGCCTGGAACCGGGCCATGACCGTCCACGCGGAGACGACGGTCAGCACCGCCATGTTGAGGTAGGCCAGGAACATGACCCAGCGGGTATTGACGCCGGACATCCGGGCTGCCTCCATGTTGCCGCCCACCACGTAGAACTGCCGGCCGACCTGAGTCTTGCTGGTGATGAAGCTGTAAATCAGCACCACGGCCACCACCCAGATGAGAACCGTGGGAATGCCGCCGGCTTTGGACAGCTTGTACATGATAAAGAGGATCGCCGCCGCACTGGCCACGCTCTTGACCAGAGTGGTGCTCATGGAATCCGCCTCATACCCTTTCCGGATCCTTGACTGCCGGGTCAGGAAGAGCACGGCCACCGTAATCACAGCTGCCACGATGCCCACGGTCATGCAGGGCCAGTTGAACACGCTCATCTTGGTCTGCCAGACTTTTCCGGAGAAGATTTTGAGAAAATCCTCGGGCAGCGGCGCGATGGAACCGGTCTTGGAATTGGCGCTCAGGATGGAGGTACCGAGGCCCCGGAAGGCCAGGTACCCGGCCAGGGTGGCAATCCACGGCGGAATATGCACGTAGGCAATCAGGTAGCCAAGGCCGCAGCCATAGGCAATGCCCAACAGCAGCATCAGGGCGATGGACAGGCCGGTGTTCATTCCCTTAATGACCATCATGACGCCTCCGACAGCGCCCACGAGACACACGAAAGAGCCGCAGGAAAGGTCGATGTTGCCGCCGGTCAGCATACACATGAGCATGCCGGCTGCCAGAATATAGACGTAGGCATTCTGGGTAATCAAGGCATTAAAGTTCAGTGGTTTGAGAATGCTGCCTCCTGTCATGACCATGAAAAACAGATACACAAGGATCAGGACGACAAGCATGGTATTCTTTTTAAAGAACGCTAAAAGATTTTTCATTGTTGTCACCTTCCTGTGTTATTTTTTCGCACGCTTGGAGAGCACATCAAACATAACCGCCAGGAGCAGGACGATGCCCTTGACCACCCGCTGATAATTGGCCTCAATGCCCATGATGCTCATGCCCTGGTTGATGAAGCCCATGAGAACTGCACCGATGATGACGCCGGAAATCTTTCCGGTTCCGCCATAGGCGGAGGCACCGCCGATAAAGCAGGCGGCAATGGCGTCCATCTCATAGCCCTGTCCATACGTAGGCTGCGCCGAGCTGGCCCGGGCAACGGTCAGGATGCCGGCAAGGCCTGCCAGCAGGCCCATGTTGGCATAGGCAAAGAGGAAGACGTTGCGGGTATTGACGCCGGAGAGAGCGGTGGCTTTTTCATTTCCGCCGACCGCGTACAGGTGCCGGCCGATGGAGGTCCGGTTGGTGATGTAGTTGTAGATGCCAAGCACCAGCGCCACCCAGATCAGCACCGTCGGGATGCCCTTGTAGGAGGCCAGCTTGTAGAACAGCCAGATGACCACGGCGCAGAGGATGCCGGCTTTCAGCAGCTCGGGCGTGGTGTTCTGGATAATCCCCATCTTCTTCTGCACGCTGACCCGGCGAATCGTGACAATGGCATAGATCGCGGCAATCGCGATGCCGGCAATCAGGCAGGTCAGGTTGAGGGAGCCGCCTTTTCCGATGAAATCCGGAATATAGCAGTCCGCACCGCCGCCGAAGATGTTCAGGAAGGTCTTGTTGGAAATGGAAACGGCATAGCCCTGCAGAACCACGTTGGAGAGGCCGCGGAAGGCATACATGCCGGCCAGGGTGGCAATAAAGGCCGGGACATAGATCTTGGAGATCCAGAAGCCCTGGAAAAAGCCAATGGCAAGGCCGGTCAGGAGCATGACCAGAACGACAATCCAGATGTTGATTCCGCTGTTCATCATCACGGCGCCGATGGCACCGGCGAAGCAGACAACGGAGCCCACCGCCAGGTCAATGTTGCCGCCGGTCAGGATGCACAGCAGCATGCCGGCCGCCAGAACGAACACATAGCCGTTCTGGGAGATCAGGTTGTTAATGTTCTGTGGATAAAGGATTTTCCCCTGCGTGGTAATGGAAAAGAAGATCGCAACCAGGACAAGGGCCAGAATCATCGTATACTTTTTGAAGAATTCACTGAGTGATACACCCTTCATCCTCATTCACCCCTTCCTGATTTCAGTATGGCTGCCATAATGTTCTCCTGCGTTGCCTCGGAGGCCTTCATCTCCCCGATGACCTTGCTGGCATTCATGATGTAGATCCGATCACTCATGCCCAGCACCTCCGGAAGTTCGGAGGAAATCATAATGACTGATTTTCCCGCGGCCGCCAGATCATTGATGATGCAGTAGATCTCATACTTGGCGCCGACATCGATGCCGCGGGTCGGTTCATCCAGGATCATGATGTCCGGACCGGCAAACATCCACTTGGCCAGCAGCACTTTCTGCTGGTTTCCGCCGGACAGATTGCCTACCAGCTGTTCAACCCCCGGCGTCTTGATTTTGAGCTTCTCCCGGTACTCCTCGGCAACGGCATGCTCTTTATCCTCATCAATGACCTTGTGGTTTGAAATCTGGTCCAGATTGGCAAGAGACGTGTTCACGCGGATGGACTGGGACAGGACCAGGCCATTCCCCTTCCGGTCCTCTGTCACGTACGCGATCTTGTGGCGGATGGCATCCGCGATGCTCTTGCGCAGCCGGACCGGCTTCCCGTCAATCTTGAGGCTGCCGGAAATGTTGGCGCCGTAGGACTGCCCGAAGATGCTCATGGCCAGCTCGGTTCTGCCCGCGCCCATCAGGCCGTAAATGCCGACCACCTCGCCCTTGCGGACCTTGATGGAGACGTTGTCAACCACTTTCCGCTCCGGATACAGCGGATGGTAAACCGTCCAGTTTTCCACTTCCAGCTGGACATCCCCCACCTTCACGCCCTCGCGCTTGGGGAACCGGTTGGTCATCTCACGGCCGACCATTCCCTTGATGATCCGTTCCTCGCTGACCGGCTCCTGGCCGTGATTGTCAATGGTCTCAATGGTCGTGCCATCCCGGATGACCGTGATCTTATCCGCCACATAGGCCACCTCATTGAGCTTGTGGGAGATAATGATCATCGTCATGCCCTGCTTCTTGAATCCCAGCATCAGGTCAAGCAGGGCCTTGGAATCCTCCTCATTCAGGGAGGAGGTGGGTTCATCCAGAATCAGCAGGCGGGCTTTTTTCGCCAGTGCCTTGGCAATTTCCACCAGCTGCTGCTTGCCCGTGCCAATGGTCTTTACCTGGACCTTTGAACTCTCCTCCAGGCCCACCATCCGCAGGTATTTGTCCGCCTCGGCATAGGTGGTATTCCAGTCAATGGCAAACTTATGCCCGCGTTCATTGCCCAGGTACATGTTTTCGCCGATGGTCATCTCAGGAACCAGCGCCAGTTCCTGGTGGATGATGACGATGCCTTTATGTTCCGAATCCTTGATGTGGGAGAACTTGCACACTTCCCCGTCGTAGATAATATCACCCGTATACGTTCCATAGGGATAGATGCCGCTCAGTACATTCATCAGGGTTGACTTGCCGGCACCGTTCTCCCCGACCAGCGCGTGAATCTCACCTTCCTCTACCTGAAGATTCACATTATCGAGCGCCTTAACCCCGGGGAACGTCTTCGTAATGTTCTTCATCTCAAGCAGTATTTTCGCCATGGTCTTCCTCCGTCATGCAAAAAGTAATGGACGATTGTCAGAAAGGTTCCAAATGAATTGTCCATCTTAAAAAGGTGCAGGCGAGTCAGGCTCGCCTGCACCACGGCTTTTCAAATGTTCAATTACTTGAGCTGATCCTCGGTGTAGTAACCGGAGTCGATCAGGAGCTCCTTGTAGTTGTTAACATCCGCAAATACGGGCTCGCAGAGATAGGAAGGAACAACGATGACGTTGTTGTTGTAGGTCTCGGTATCATTGACGTCAACCGTCTCGCCCTTGAGGATCTGTCCAACCATCTTCACAACCTGAGCAGCCAGCGTACGGGTGTCCTTGAAGACGGACATGCTCTGCTTGCCGGCGATCATGTTCTTGGTGTTGGCAATGTCGCAGTCCTGTCCGGTGATGATCGGATAGGTTCCGGTGTAGTTTGCTGCCAGAGCGTTCTCAACGCCCAGAGCGGTGGAGTCATTGGAGCAGAGCCATACGTCAACATTGCTGCCGTCCGCATAGAAGGAGGACAGGATGTTCTCGGCACGGTTCTGAGCGGTTTCTGTTGCCCAGGTCGGGGTCGCAACATCGTCAAATGCGATCTGACCGGACTTGACAACCAGCTTGCCGGAATCGATGTACGGCTTCAGAACATCAACAGCGCCCTGATAGAAGTAGCCGGCATTGTTGTCGCCGGGGTCGCCAGCGGTGATCTCGAGGTTGAACGGGCCAGCCGCATTGTCGAGATCCAGGGTGTTCTTGATGTAGGTGCCCTGCACGGTTCCGACCATGTAGTTATCAAAGGTTGCATAGTAGGAAACAGCATCGGACTCCATCAGCAGACGGTCATACGCGATAACCGGAATGCCTTCATCCTTGGCCATGGTGAGAGCCTCACCGAGGGAAGATCCTTCGATTGCTGCGATAACGAGAACGTCAGCACCCTCAGAGATCATGTTTTCCACCTGGGACAGCTGGGTCTGAACATCGTTGGATGCATACTGGAGGTCAACCGTGTATCCGGCTGCTTCCAGCTGCTTCTGCATGTTTTCACCATCCTGGTTCCAACGCTGCAGATCCTTGGTCGGCATCGAGACGCCAACCTTTTCTGCCATGGCGCCGACGCTCACGACGAGCAGCAGCATACAAAGGACGATCGCAAGGACATTCTTCATAAAAAAACCTCCTAACATTTTTCACGGACATGCCGTGTATTTCTAAAACGGATTCCACCGTTTTTAGACAAATAATCAGTTCCGTTTCTAAAATGTGGTGTAATGATAGCACAAACCGTCCACAATGTCCACAACAAATACAAAAAAATTAAGAATGTATAGTCAAAATTAACAGAATACTATGTCGTTGTTCTCTTCCCGGTTTCAGCGGCTGTAGCAGGCCCAGCTGCAGGCCTCCCCGCGTGTTTTGCCGGTACATCTCTGTGCATTGACCGCCAAAAAAACACCAGGCTGACCGGATCAGCCTGGTTTCATTCTGTTTCGGGTGCCTTCAGCGAATTTCCGGGAAGTGTTCAAGCACCGCGTGAAGTTTTGGGACGAAGGTGGATTTCCGCGAGAGATTCTCCGCGAGTTCAATCATCCCGTTCACCTCCGGGCCGAAGGAAAGCGTCAGTGCCTCATCTGCTCCCTTCCCCACCGCGGTGAGAATCATTTCCATTCCATCCGCTGCGATATTGCTGACCATCAGGAACAGCATATCGACATCAAGCGAGTGAATCGCCTCTTCCATGTACCGGCGCATTCGCTTTGCAACCTTGCGGCATGCCGGCACACCGGATGCCCGGACAACCCCGACACCAAACCGGATCTCTCCGGCCTCGTATTCCTTATAATCCAGGTGGAAAATGTCCTCATCCGACATTCCCTCATAATCGGTCAGCGCTTTTCGCATCCCGGTATACAGTTCCTGGCGTGCCCTGTCCTGCATTCCCAGGGTGTCCATCAGGGCCCGGACAGCCTGCCGGTCCGCATGTGTCACATTCATGGTCAGGTTCCGGGTATCCGAGAGGATGCCCATCAGCAGGGCCGACGCGGCCGCCTGCGGGATCGGGATGCCGCTTTCAACCCAGCACAGCCACACCAGCGTTGAGGCAGCCCCGGTCCGGGCGCTCCGGATAAACACCGGTTCACTGGTGTTCACATCGCCGATGCCATGATGGTCAATGACCCCGATGAGTCTGGCCTCATCCAGATCGAGCACCGCCTGGGAACAGGAACTGTGGTCCACCAGGACCACCGGCAAATGAGCCACGCTGTCAATCACGGCCGGCTCTTCCAGGCCTAAGGAGGCACAGGCAAAGCGGGTTTCCGCGTTGACCGGTCCGGGCAGGGCTGCCCTGGCCTGAAGGCCCAGGCCCTGCAGCAGCATGGCACAGCCGATGGCCGCTCCCGCTGCATCTGAATCGGGATTGATATGTCCCAGGACATAGACCATTTCCTCCGCCGGAACCGCCGGCAGCATCAGTTCCCGGTATAAACCGTTCATTTCTTTCCCCAATCGTCATTCGCTCCCTGTTTCGTTATCCCCGGATTCCTGTCCGGTACCGATCCGGTCAAAGCCAGATCGGATTGGTCCACGCCCGCTTTCCGTCCCGGAGCACAGCGGCTCTGACATATTTCGCGTAATGCGGAATGGTCATCCTTGCCTCGTTCACCGGTTTGGCTGAATCGGCAGGAACAAGTGTCTGCGGCATGAGGTTGCAGGAAAAGCTCACCCGGTCTGCCGGGCCGCAGCACAGCACCGCCTGATCCCCTTCAATGCGGAAATCAAAAATCTCCGGACCGCAGGAGGCATAGAAATTCCCCGCTGCCAGCGCATCCAGAATGGACTGGACGTTTCTTTCCGCATTCACCAGGACATATCCGCAGCCGACCTGATCCGGCGTATGGCAGTCATCCACCGCCGTTCCGAAAAGCCGGTTGCCGGAGTCCATCACGGTTTCCCAGTCAAGGCTGTTGTCCGTATCAATGTCATTTTCAAGGGCGGTGCCGGTATTGAACAGTTCCATGGCAAAATTGCCCCTGAGTCCCATGTATTCGTGTACCGGCGTATGACTCCAGCGCGGATGACAGTACATGGT
>Ga0256405_10011785_pt1 | contig 11030 bp, 16 predicted proteins | sample RumenRJG_02DNA_FD_189096 | JGI IMG/M metagenome (GOLD analysis project Ga0256405, IMG submission 189096) | Bovine rumen microbial communities from Lethbridge, Alberta, Canada - RJG_02 | ecosystem: Host-associated > Mammals > Digestive system > Stomach > Rumen | place: Canada: Alberta...
AGCAGACTGGCGGCGGTGCGAACATCGACACGGGTAACGGCAGGGCAGGCATGTTCCAGATTCTGTCACAGGTGATGTCGTACCCGTTGGAGTCACGCACACCTTCCGAAAATGCAGAGTTCATTTCATCGTTAAAACGGCAGCTTGCGGCACTGCTGTAAGAAAAAAAAGAGACCTCCTGCTCAAGAAGTAGGATATTCGTTCTTTCAAAATATTGAATTTATAGGCTGTTCAAAGGCGATTTCATAGGTCATCCGTCCTGCCCGTATGGGCGGGAAAAATTAAAAGATGTTTGGTGGCTCTGTTAGGTCAGTTCCATCATCCGTTCGTAACAGGTGATGACCGCTATTGAGGTGTTTTCTTCCCCGCAGCAGGCAACGGTAATGGCACGTCGCTCAACAATCGTGGCTCAAACGGCTACTACTGGTCATCATCGTTGAACTCTGCTGACAACGGGTACAACCTGAACGTCAATTCGGGTGGTGTCAATCCTCAGAACAACAACAACCGCTACAACGGGTTAACGGTGCGGGCTGTTCAGCACTCGTCTTATGGAGAGTCATTATGATAAGACAAACTTTAACAGAGGAAAATATATGGTATATCGACTGACACGTGATGCGCTTCTGCTCGACCTCTATGCTGCATTCATCTGTGCGAAGCAGCATAAGGCCAGCAAGCCGTATGTGCTTAGATACGAGAAGAACCTGAAGGAGAATCTCGAAGAGCTGCGTGATGCGCTGTGGGACAGGACATACCAGCCCTGCTCATCCTCATGTTTCATCATAGAACGCCCCAAGAAGCGGGAGGTCTTTGCCGCACAGTTCAGAGACAGGATCATACACCACCTTTACTACAACTATACGCATGAGCTTTTCGAGCGTACATTCATACAGGACACCTACAGCTGCATACCGGAGCGCGGCACTCATTACGGCATAGAACGCCTGCAGAAGCATATCAGGCAGGAGAGCCGCAGCTACAGCCGCAAGTGTTATGTGATGAAGCTCGACATCAGGGGCTATTTCATGCACATCAACCGTGAGAAATTGCTCGTGATAGCCATGAATACACTCGAGAAGATGCGGAAGAGGAAGGTGGTATCAGGACAGAAAGAGACATGGGAAGAGCACATAGACTATGACCTTGTTGAATGGCTGACAAAGGAGATCATACTGCTTGATCCGAACGTGAACTGTAAGATCGTAGGCTCTGAAAGCAACTGGGACGGTCTTGATCCTGCAAAGAGCATGCGCTTCTCCGGCACGGGCCTTGGGATGCCCATCGGCAACCTGACGAGCCAGCTGTTCTCAAATGTCTATCTCAACGCATTCGACCAGTTCATGAAGCGGAACCTGCATGTGAGGCACTACGGCAGGTATGTTGACGACGCCTATGCCGTAAGTCACGACAAGCAATGGCTGCATAGTCTGGTGCCTCAGATACGTGATTTCCTCGAATCAGAACTTGGTCTTAGCCTTCACATGGGGAAACTAACTGTCACCGACGCTTGGCACGGAGTTGAATTTCTTGGTGCCTTCGCAAAGCCTTATAGGACTTATGCCTCCAACGCCTGCCTGAGAAGGATGCAGAGAAACGTGGATCTGCTGAGGACCTACGATGACGATTCAGTATATCGTTCTGTCAATTCGTTCCTCGGTGTCCTATCACACCACAGGACATACAACATCAGGCGTAGGATGTTCCTCAGACGGAAGTTCCTTAACGTCGGCACGTTCAATAGCGACGTAACGAAGATGAACAAACCACATAGTATTAATTTATAAATCCGAAGAATCATGGGAAAAGTATTTGGAATGACGGAGCGTTTCGCTCTCATTGACACCACAGGAAGCCGTACCGTCGTGAACTACGGTAAGGAGGAAGTGGACGAGATCAACAGCACATGGCACGAGGTGAGCTTCTCGAAGGCTCACAGCGAGAAGCCGAGTATCGAACAGATCAAGACGGCCATCATCGAGGACATCAATGCCGACATCAAGGCGACGATCCTCAACGGCTTCGAGTACACGATCCGGCACGGGCAGCAGGAGGGTACGGTCGTGAAGTTGTGGCTCTCCGAGGCCAACCAGCAGGATTTCGGAGATTTGCGAAGTTCCGCAGACAGCCTTGAGTTTCCAGTGCGCTACAAGGTGGGACAGGACGGTGAAGGGAAGCCGGTCTATGAGTATTTCCAGGATTCCGAGGAAATACACGATTTCAGCTGTTCCATCACGCAGTTCATCCACCAGTGTCAGGAAGACGGCTGGGACCTGAAGGACAACTTCGACTTCACGCCTTACGAAGAGGCATTGGAAGCGATGGAAGAGTGAACCGTCACGGAAAAGCATCAGCCGGGGCGAGATTTCCGCTCCGGCTTACCCTCGACAAGAAGCCTCCTATGGGGAGAGGTTAAAAGAAAAATCCCCAGCCCGCATTCAAACATTCCAACTTTTAAATACATGAGCCGATCTCCCGGTGGCTGGGGATGTAAGTCCTCCTACCAGGATGATCGGCTATATTTTTTATATTTTAATTGGAACGTTTCTGCAAAAATAGGAAAAAGAAATGGAAGATGCAAACATCCACCGCATAAGCGGGTACAATTTAGTAAAACTTAACGCTAACAAACTCAATTTAATGAAGCAGGCGGGCCTCCGCATCGACGACGCCCGCTACCTGGCGGCCTACGAGGCCTACCGCAACATGCGCCGCATGGACATCCCCCGGAAGCGGATGTACGACTTCCTGCGCGAGGAGTTCGGGGTGAGCCGCACCACGATGCAGGAGGTGGCGGCACGCTTCGAGCGCACCGTTGACAACGCCTCTGGCGACTACGGAGACCCCTCTGAAGGGCGCTGAAAGGTTAAGAGTTCTGAAAATCCCGCTCCCCTCCCCGGCTACAAACAGCCTTGACACCGGCGATCCCGAACGGCCATCGGCATCGCCATTGACCGATCATGCACTGAAAGACAACCACTTACACGCAGCCGCAATCCGCGGCCGCGCCTTAACGCATGCGCTATTGGAAAACACGCTTTCCCACCCTATATTTGCATCCGGAAGCCGGCACCAACGTCCGGCGACCGTGAGACTTAGTAACAAAAGTATTAACCCACACAAAAACTTCAAGATTATGGCATTAGACGTAAATGACTTGATGATGCTCAAAGGCATGGACTCCAAGGACTCCCTCAGCCCCTATGAGCAGGTGAAGCTCGACCACATGGCAGCCAAGGGACACACCGGAGGCGTGGCAGTGGCAGGCCTCGTGACAGGCGTGGTGGGCGTGACCGTCGGCGCCACCGCATGGCTCTTCGGCGGACTGTTCGCAAACGCGAAGGGCAAGGAGGCCAAGGAGACGGCCATCGCCGCCAAGGAGATCGCAGCCGTGCAGAACGGCGCCACACAGCGCCAGCTCGACCAGCTGACAAGCCTGTTCGCATCGGAGCGCCAGGAGCGCATCCAGGGCGACGTGACCCTGACACAGACGATCACCGACACCGTGAGCGGCCAGCAGGCCAGCACCCTCACCGCCCAGCAGCAGGCAGAGCTCGCAGCCTCTCAGGCTACGCAGCAGGTGATGACCCAGACCTATTCGGACTTCGTCACGGGACGGGCATCGCTCAACCCGACTCCCGTCAGCCTGTACTCGGCACCCCAGCCGTGCGCATGCCCGGCCAGCGGATGCGGATGCGGCGCGTAAGGCACGACACCCTCCCCTCCTCCGCCCAGGCGGCGGGGAGGGATTAAACGAAAGACAATCACGGCAGAATGACATGGAACTACAGAAAGAGGAAAAGGAGGATCGAGATCATGGGACAGGGACTCAGGGCGACGTCTAAGAGCAGCCTGAAGCTGCAGTGCCTGTTCTGCGCGAAGGGCGACCTGAAGGAGGCCAAGGAGCTGTACGACTTCTTCGCCGCCGACATGCCCGGCCTGCCGGACACGGACCCCGTGCCGCCGACATGGCAGCAGAACACCGCCCAGACCGTCAACGGGATCATGGGGTGGCTCAGGGACAACGGCCCCGCCATACAGCAGGCCTACCAGTACGTGCAGCAGCTGATAGCCAACCGCGGCGTGATACCGCCCGTGGAGACGCCGGCGGAGCCGCTGCCGGAGATCAACGGGTAAGATAATGTACACAAACTGTACAGAAACGGCATGAGAGGCCCGGGAACGGTGCGGTACGGTGTACAAAGATGTACAACAAGAAGAAACAATCACGGCAGAGATGGATGAGAAAGAGACAAACGGAAACGACGGACGCCTCAGGGGATTCCCCGTCACGTTCAACGTATATGCGAGAAACAGCCAGGAAGTTGAGGACCTGCGCCTGGCTGTCACTGCTTTTATCAGCAGCCATGCTCGCGAGGGTCGCGCAGTTGACGCGGCGCGCCTGGCGAAGGCGATCGGCAGCTGGGACAGGAACCCCCTCGTCCGGAGCAGGATCATAGAGTACTTCAGGTAATCTTGGGTTTTTAGGAAAAAGGACATAAGGAATATGGCACAGGAGAACAGACAACAGACACAGACGCAGCAGCAGCCGGCATGCTCCGGCAACTGCCTGCAGTGCTTCCCAGCGCAGCGGCAGTACTGCGCCTCGCAGCACGCCCTGTCGAACATGCGCGTGCTGGACAAGGTAATGGAGACGCTCGCCTCGATGCAGGGCACGATGGAGGCCATGCAGGGCACGATGGAGGAGCTGGCCCGCAAGGTCGAGGCCATCCAGTCGGGCGAGGCGGCCCTGTTCGACCCGTCGGCGGAGGGGGACCTCTTCCCCCGCGTGTACGGCAAGGACGACGACCGGGAGACGGCGGAATAAGGACGAAACGCACAGGATGGGGACGGTGTACATGCAATAGGTCCCCGAGACAGTATAACACAAAAAACGTAAACGACTATGGCAAACTGTAACTGTAACTGCAGGAACGGACAGGACGTACCGGACTTCCTGCTGACGAGCCCCACGGCGGGCGTGTATGTATTAGGGCTGACGCACTACACGTGCGGCCAGCGTAAGATGGCGCTCAGCGACCCGGCGCGGCCCGTGGTGGCCACCCTCGCCGTGACGCCCGTAGGGCAACCCGTCGACGTGGGCAACGCGATGTACTGCCAGGAGTGCCTGGTGTCGGGCACGGTGACCTACTGCCCATGCGGCTCCTGCGAGCCACGCACGGAGTACGTAAGCTACCAGTGCTGCCTTCCCTCGACGTCGGCGACGCAGCCGACGCTGACGCTCGGCGAGGTGAAGGCGTCGCCCAAGCCCATCAGGTACTACGTCAACAGCGGCTGCGGGTGCTGCCAGGGGACGCGCCCCTGCACGAACCAGATAGCCCTGACGACCTCGATAGAGGTGACGGCCGGCGCTTAGGGAATACAACTTTCCGAGGAAATTATATAGTAGAAAATACAATTCCAGAGGAAAAATATATCATGGAGTGGCTCAACGACCTGATGATCACCTTCTCGGCGGTGGCGGCAAGCCACCTCGGGCTGGTGGCCGCGATCGAGAGGACGGTGAAACACAGGCTACCGATCATCGGCTGCCCGAAATGCGCGAGCTTCTGGGCGGTCCTGGCATACGGCGCGCTGACGTCAGCCAGCCCCGGGGACGCCCCCGGCGTCGTCGCCGCAGCCTTCCTCGCAGCCTGGGCGGCCATCTGGCTTGAGCTGGCCATGGGATACACGGACCAACTATACCTAAGAGCGTATGACGAGATTTATCCAGCAGCAGGTGCCGCCGGCGCCGACGCGCCAGGTGCCACAAACGCCGTGCCCGGCATGCCCCGGGGAGAAGGCGGTGACGCAGGCGGAGACGGAAAAGAAGCCGGAGCCCGAGCCGAAGCAGAAGCGTAGAAATAAGAAATAAAAATCGCCGATTTTCGCTTATTTCCGCAGAAATCCTGCAAATAAGCAGTCTCCGGCGTGCTTAATTCAACATTAAACAAAAAAGAAGATGACTACACCGCAAGAAATGAAGGAGCGGTACACGGGCCTGTACGACTACATGGCCGGCTCCCGCGACCCGAGGAACATGAAGGCCTTCGGGTGCGTGATGACAGAGATGATGGACTGGATGATAGCCAACAAGCCCGACGTCGCCCGGGAGATGATAGAGGAGCTGGAGGCCATCCGCTGGAAGCAGTACCTCACGCCGAAGGAGGCGGAGCGGATCGTCGCCTCGATGGACCCCAATGGGCCGTGGACGCGCGACGTGTGGCGCAGCACCATGGAGCAGCTGGGGCTGCCCCTGGAGGAAGCGCCGCTATACAACAGCTGCGCCCTCTGGTGCGAGATGAACAAGATCTACTCGGATTACGGAGCGGAGATAGCCGCGATGATAGGAAAGCCCCTCTCCCCCGCCGACAAGGACATCGTCACGGCCTGCTACCGCCTGGCCCTGAGGAACCTGAAGGACAAGGACGGGGTGTACGACATCCGCAAGTACTTCCTCTGGTAGCGCCATGGGGTACGCCGAGGCAGCGGAGGCGCTCCTGCGCAGGAAGATGCTGGAGGAGATGTACGACCGCCTGACACCCGAGGAGCGCCGGCAGCTGGCCATGATGTCCATGCAGCGGCGAAGCGACGGGGAGGTCATGCGGGCGATACAGGACAACCGGCAGAAGCTGGAGCGGCTCCTGGAGAAGGCGGAGGGTAGCAGGTGGTACACAGCCTTCGGAAGCGACGTGGCGGCGAACGTCGTCACCACGGCGGGCTTCTGGCTGCTGTCCAGACTGCTGAACGGAAAATAGAGGCCGTCCTGCCGTGAATGGCCCTGGCGGGGTGCGGGAGGCGTCACGGCCTTCCGGCCCCGCCTTTCCCGTCCCATGCCCTTGCAAAGGACGCGCCTGGAGCGTAAATTTACCATCAGTTGAACAACCCCTAAAAGAACAAGAGTTATGGCACAGAACGACACAACAGTTTACATCCCGAAGACGCTCCTGGTGGACCTGCGTCCCTTCGGGTTCGGCATCCGCGAGGTGACGGTGCTGGCCGGCTACGGCTGCCAGCCGGGACCCGACAGCGTGGGAACGGACGAGATCCAGAACGGCGGCGTGCACCACGAGGACCTCGGCGAGGACGTCGAGGCGGGCAACAGCGACATCGACAACATCTTCGACCAGAACGGCGGCGACGCAGGCCAGGGCGGCGGCGGTGACACCGACGACGAGGAGGAAGGACCAGCAGGCGAGGTGCCTGGCGAGATGACGGTGGAGGAAGGAGACTAAAGCCAAATGCCTATGAGCTGCAAGGAATACCAGCTGGACGACCTGATGGCCATCACGGCAGTGCCGGTGGCCAACATCAGCGCGGCGTCGGCGACGTCGCCCGTGAACGCCCTGACGCCCACGGTGGCGTCGTTCACCCCCACGATGACCGGCGCGATAGCCATCGGCATGCAGCCGGGGGCCGACATACCGATCATGCGAGACACGGGCAAGGCGAAGGACGACGAGTCGGACTCGGTGTCGGGACGCCTGCACACCGTCAGCGTCTCATGCGAGGTGGACGACCGCGACGGGGCCGTATGGGCGCCCCTGCTGACGCTGGAGCGCTCGCCGAGGCACCTGCTGCTGACGTTCAGGGGCGGGGCACGCGCGTTCGTGTCGGCATCACGGGATACCTACGTCTGCACGGTGGAGCGCAACGGGGCGAAGACGAGCGTCGCCTTCCGCATACAGAACCTGATGGGCATACAGCTGATGGTGTAGCCCGTCACGAAGGAAACGTCATGATAAGAAAAAGGGAAGGATGCCTATTCGGCGTCCTTCCTCTTTTTCTGCGAGCCCTTCCGTCCGGGCTTCTCCTCCGCGGGCTTGTCCTCTGCCGGCTGTTCCACGGGTGTCTCCTCCGTCTGGGTTTCCCTTTCCACTGCCGGTGTCTCTTCCATTGGGGATTCCCCTGCGGGCTGCTCCTGCATGTCGGGAGTATCCTGGGCGGCTGGCTGTGCCTTCGGCAGGAACTTCTCCCACAGCGCCTCTATCTTCTGCTTCTCGGTGGTGGCCTCGGCGACGAAGCGGGCGTTGTACTGCATGTTCACGGGGCCGGTGACGGCGAAGTCGGGCAGCAGGATCACGGTGTCAGGCTGTGCCGTATCGACGAGCGTCAGACGGTCGCCAAGGGGGTTGTCCTTCAGCCACGCGGAAGCCATGGGCGACTGCTCCTCCGACAGGTCGGCGACGATGGTCAGGTGTCCGACGCGCCACAGACTCCCCTTCCCGTCCATGCGTGCCCACGTCTTCTTCATCCAGGAGAGGATGGCATCGGCCGCCTGGTCGGGCAGCGACGGCGCGGCGATGAGCAGCTCCGTCTCCGAGTAGCGCGTCAGGATGGCCGGCAGCAGCTCGGTGAGCGACAGGTCGCCGTAGCCCTCGAAGGGCATGGTGCCGCCGGAGGCGATGGCCCTGCGCAGCCCCATCAGTTGTTTGGCGGCGCAGCAAGGTTGTATTACTTTCATACTGTTTCTCTTTTTTGGTTAGACGAAAAGCCGGGACCCGGGCTGCATAGCCCGAGCCCCGACGGATATAAGAGAGTGTGCGTGAGCGACTACTGAGCGTCCTCCTGCTCGATGGTGCCGATCCACTTGGTGACCGGATAGAGCATGTAGGGACAGTTCACGGTGAAGGTAGAGCCGTGGTCGTCGGTGCGGGCTGCGCCCGAGTCGAAGGTAACCTGGATCTCTGCCTCGCCGTTCTCGTTGCCGATGACGATGAACTCCGACTTGCCGTCCACCTTCTTGCCGGTGGGGACGAAGTACAGGTTCTTGTCCGAGTTGTGCAGGATGCGTGAGGTGAAGGCCATGAGGTCCTCGCCCATCTCGACGCGGCCTGTTACCGAGCCTGACCAGCCCTTGCCGGTGCCGTTGTCCTCGCAGGTGACCTGGCCGGTCTGGGCCTTGAAGTCAATGCGGTAGCCCTTCAGGGCTGTGGCGGCGCTGCCTGCAGGCGTGATGGTGTACTGGTTCTGTGTGTCGTCGGCTGCCATCGCAGAGATGTGGTCCTCGTCGAAGGGGACAACGAACATGAAGTTCGATACGCCGGCGGGGTTCTCAACGCAGCTTGCGCTGGAGAGAACGGACTTGGGGATACATGATAAAGCCATAATCTGATCTTGTGTTTGTGTTGTGAATACTAACTTCTGATAACGACGGAGGTCAGAGGGCGGGGTTTTCGCGCTTGTGCGGCTACTCGCCCCGGCTCACCTCCGATGGGTTTACTGGACCTCCTCGAACAGGGCCACGAGGTTCACGCGGCCGCCCTTGAACTTGTAGTTGTAGGGGTTCTCGGTAGAGTCGTCGCTCCAGCCTGCGAACTTGTAGGTCTTGGCGCCGCCGGTGGCGGGAGTGGCCGTAACCTGGATGATGTCGCCCTCCTGGTAGAGGTCCTTCTGGCCGCTGGTGATGGCCACGGTGCCCTCGTTCTCGTCAGAAGAGGTGACGGTGAAGATGTCCACGATGTAGTCGCCGACGGGAACGCCGAGGGGCGAGTTGAGCTGCTCGTTGCAGGCGAACACCTTCGGAGAGTAGTCGCGGATGCGGACTGTGGCGCGGGCGTTGGCCTGGTAGTCGAAGACGCGCAGGTCCTTGGAGACCTGTCCGACGCTGATGATGGCGTCCTGCTCACGGTCGGAGCACACGTACTCGAAGTTGCCGTCCACGGTGGCGTAGATCTGGGAGCCTTCGCCCATGGCGGCGTTGGTCACGATCTTCACGTTGGGGAACTCGGCGAACTTCCAGCCGTTGTCAAGCACGGTCGGGGCGATCTGCGGGTAGGTCAGCATGTAGCCCTTCACGATCTTGGCGGCGAGCTTCTTGCAGATGCCAACGAGGATCTCGTCCTTCTGGAGCAGTGCGGGGTTCAGGCCGTTGATGAACTCCACGAACTTGTCGTAGGCCTGTACGGGAGTCACGCTGCTGGCCATCAGGTCGCCGGTGGTGAAGTAGTTGCCGTTGGCGGCGCTGATCGTGCCGTCGGTGATGCCCTTGGCGATCAGGGTGTAGAAGCCGTCGAACAGGCCCAGGCCCAGCTTGACGGCGTTGGCGGCCGTCTTCTGCAGGGTGCGGTTGGCCATGTTGCCGAAGAACACGTTGGCGCGGATGTCCTCTGCGGTGCGCTTAGACAGCTCACCAAGCAGGAACGCCGTGTGCTCGGCGCTCTCCACGACGTTGGTGTCCTGGAAGGGGCCCTTCTCGGTGTAGCGCTCGATGGAGTCGCTGACGTGCAGCACGATCTTCTCCAGCTTCGCGGGGTTGTCGATGAACTCGCCGAGCTGTGAGTCCTCCACGTTGCCCACCACGTACGGACGGGCCTGGAGGCCCTTCTCGTTGAAGATGTAGCACACGTCGATGTTCTCAACGTCGGTCGTTACTTTCATGCCGAGCTCCTCGAACATGCTGTCAGTCAGCAGGGAAGCCTTGGCAACCAGTTCCGGATGGATCTGCTCCTTCACGGTCTGGATTTGGGCAATGTTAAGTGCGTAAGCCATTGTTGTGTTTGTGTTTGAGGGTGAATACTATTTTTTCTGTCTTGTGTTGGTTCGGGTTACTTCTCCTCGGCCATGGCCTGGCGGATCTGCTGATAGCTCATGCCGCGCTGGATGCGTGAGGCCTTCTGCTTGGGCGCCTCGCCCGTGCCGTTGCCGGCGGGGATGCCCGCGTTCTCGTCGACCATAGGTGCGGGGTCTCCGGAGAGCTCCTTCACCTCGGCCTTCAGGTCCTTGACCTGCTTCTTCAGGGCCTCGATCTCATCCTTCTGGGCGTTGATGATCTTGCCGTTCTCCTCGATGGTCTTGTCGCGCTCCGAGACGAAGCCGCGCATCTCCTCGATGGTCTTCTCGTTGATGTCGGCCTGGGCGCTGAGCGTGTCCTTGTCGACCTTCAGCTGCTCGATCTCCTTGTCCTTGTCGGCGATCATCTGCTCGGCGTTGTGCAGGGTCTGCTGGATACGGTCGATCTCGGCCTGGGCTTCCTCTATTGACTTGTCAGAAGGCTGTGCAGTCGGGGCTTCTTCTCCAGCGCCTTCGCC
>Ga0256405_10011787_pt1 | contig 11027 bp, 7 predicted proteins | sample RumenRJG_02DNA_FD_189096 | JGI IMG/M metagenome (GOLD analysis project Ga0256405, IMG submission 189096) | Bovine rumen microbial communities from Lethbridge, Alberta, Canada - RJG_02 | ecosystem: Host-associated > Mammals > Digestive system > Stomach > Rumen | place: Canada: Alberta | collected...
TCTTGAACTCGTCTGAATACTTTTTGAACTCCTGCCCTTTACTTGCCATATAAAAACTATCTCCTTTCAGAGATAGTTTCCTATAAAAGTCCTTTTTTATCTAGTGAACTAAATGGGGTCCACTGTCGACCCTCCTCTTTTCTTATTTCTTTGCGAGTTCCAGCAGTTTCAGGACCAGTTCGACCATCTTCTCCCCGTCCTGTTCGCACCAGAATTCATGGACACCGTGGAAGTTCTGTCCTCCCGTACCGATATTCGGACACAGGATCCCGTTCCAGGTGAGGCTGGCTCCGTCCGTACCGCCGCGGATGGCGACCGCATGGAAGGTCAGACCGACCTCTTTCATCGCTTCCTTCACCAGATCGATCGGTTCTTCATGACCGATGAACTTTTCTTTCATGTTGCGATAGCTGTCTTTGAGATCGACCTGTACGACTTCATAGCCGTATTTCTCATTCAGTCTGTCGCGGATGATCTCGAAGTCGTGTTTCTGTTTGTTCAGAAGATCGAGATCGTGGTTACGGATGATGTACTGCATCTTTGCGGAACCGACTTCACCGCTCATTCCCAGAAGCAGGTTGAACCCTTCATACCCTTCCGTCTTTTCCGGGACCGCATCCGGATCCATCATCCCATGGAACTCATGAGCTACCTGCAAGGCATTCACCATCTTGTCTTTGGCGGAACCCGGATGGACCGAGATCCCGTTGATCCTGACGACAGCGGATGCCGCATTGAAGTTCTCATATTCGACGTTCTCCGGCTTGTCTCCGTCCAGTGTATAGGCGAAGTCCACCTTGAACAGATCATAGTTGAAATGAGCCGTGCCCATTCCGATCTCCTCATCCGGTGAGAAACAGACCCAGACCGGTCCGTGCTTGATCTCGGGATGTTTTACCAGTGTCTCCACCACTTCCATGATGACGGCGATGCCGGCCTTGTCGTCTGCGCCTAAAAGCGTATTTCCGTCCGTCACCATCAGGTTCTTTCCGACGTAGTCCTTCAGATTCGGGAAACGTTCGACGGTCGTCGTCACGGTATCGCTCAATACGATGTCTTTTCCGTCATAATTCTCGATCATGCGCGGATTCACGTTGGCACCGGACGCCTGTTCGGAAGTATCCATATGCGCATTGAAACCGATGGTCAGATAGTCCGGATCGCCCGGCAGATAGCCGTAGACGTAGCAGTATTCATCGAGGACGACCTTCTCCAGGCCGAGTTCTTTCAGCTGTTCACAGAGATGCCTTGCGAGATCCCACTGTCCCGGAGTGCTCGGGAAGTCCGTCGAATCCTCTCTGGATCCGGTATCGTATTTCACATAATCGAGAAGTTTGTCTTTCAGCATTTCCTATCCTCCTAGAACAGGGACATCTGATTGGAATCGTCGAGCCCCTTCAGAACGCCCATATCATCCAGTTTCTTCATCAGTGTATTCGACAGCTGTGTCCGTTCGACCAGGTCTTCCTTGGACAGGAATTCCCTTTCTTCCCTGGCTGCCACGATCGAATCCGCAACGTTGTCGCCCAGACCGTCCAGGACCTTGAACGGCGGAATGATCTGATGCGGATCGTCCGGATCGACTCGGAATTCGGTCGCCAGAGAGCGGTACAGGTCGATATTGGTCATGTGATAGCCTCTTGAGACCATCTCATAACAGACTTCCAGGGTATCGAAGATATCCTTTTCCTTCTTGTTGGCTTCACGGGAATTGATCTTCTGCATCAGTTCCTGCATCCTGGCGTAGATCGCATCCGCATCCTTGATCATCGTCTCCAGTTCATACGCATCACATCTGAGTGAGAAGTAGGAAACGTAGTAGTATTCCGGATGGTAGACCTTGAACCAGGCCACACGGACCGCCATGATACAGTACGCCACGGCATGGGCCTTCGGGAACATGTACTGGATCTTCTTGCAGGATTCGATGTACCATTTCGGCACATTGTGTTCCAGCATCTCTTTCTCATATTCCGGCCACTTCGCACATTCACCCTTCGCTACCTTGCCCTTACGGACGACCTCCATGATATCGAAGGCATCCTTGGATTCCAGATTGTAGGAGATCAGAGTCGACATGATATCGTCTCGACATCCGATGACGTCCGACAGTTTGATACCGGAATGGATCAGTTCCTGGGCGTTTCCGCGCCAGACATCCGTTCCGTGGGACAGACCGGAGATCTGTACCAGTTCGGAGAAGACCTTAGGTCTCGTCTCTTCGATGGTGTTTCTCGTATTCAATGTACCGAACTCCGGAAGTCCGGCTGCACCGGTCTCTTCATGATAGTTCGGATTGACGATATTCAAAGCTTTCGTCGAATGGAACAGGGAAAGCACCTTCTCATCGTTCATCGGGATCGTCTTGACGTCGATGCCTGAGATCTTTTCGAACAGGCGCATCGCCGTCGGGTCGACGTGACCGAGGATATCGAATTTCAGCAGGTTATCTGAGAAATCGTGATATTCGAAATGGGTGGAACGCCATGCGGCATTCTTGTCGTTGGCCGGATACTGGATCGGTGTGACATCTTCGATCTCCATGTCATCCGGAAGGACGACGATACCGCCGGCGTGCTGACCGGTAGTACGTTTGACATCGACACAGCCGGAAGCCAGACGCTGACGCTGCGCTCTCGACATGTTGAGGATATTCTTCTCTTCGCAATAACCGGATACATAACCGAATGCGGTCTTTTCTGCGACCGTGGAGATCGTTCCGGCACGGAAGACGTTGTTTTCTCCAAAGATCTCTCGGGTAAACAGATGGGCCTTCGGCTGATAGTCACCGGAGAAGTTCAGGTCGATATCCGGGATCTTGTCGCCATGGAAGCCTAAGAAGGTCTCGAATGGGATGTTCTGACCGTCCCCTCTCATCCTGCTTCCGCAGTCCGGACAGTCCTTGTCAGGAAGGTCATAGCCGGAAGCGACATCTTTCATCCAGATGAGCTTGTGGCATTTCGGGCAGATATAGTGCGGCGGCATCGGATTGACTTCGGTGATATCCGAGAAAGTCGCGACCAGAGAGGATCCGACGGAACCTCTGGATCCGACGATATAGCCGTCATCATTGGAACGTTTGACCATCAGATGGCAGACGAAATAGATGACACCGTAACCGTTGCCGATGATGGCGTTGAGTTCCGTTTCGATACGGTCCTCGATGAACGGATCCAGCACTTCGCCATAGAGTTTATGAGCGTTGTACCAGACGAATTCCTTCAGATACTCATCGGCCGAGATGACATCGTGACGTTCCGTAAACGGTTCTTCGATGATGTTGCATCGTCTGGCGACAGCGATCGCATCGTCGATCTTCGGCGGACGCAGTTCATCCGAGAACGGCTTTACATTGTCGCACATATCGGCGATCTTGTTGGTATTGGTGATGACGAATTCCTTTGCGAGTTCCTTGTTCTCAAGCCAATCAAAAGCTTTCAGCATCTCTTCGGTATTCAGGAAACGCTGATCCGGAGTGATCTGTTTTGCGCGTTTCTCTCTGTCGTAGAGATACAGCGGATGATGGGCACCGCCGATGGCCTGTGCACTGATATAGACATCTCTGAGGATCTTTTCGTCTTCGTAGATGAAATGGACGTCTCCGGTCGCGACGATGATCTTGTTCTGCCTGGTGGCTTCTTCGATGATATCGCGCAGATAGACCTTGAGTCTCTCCTTATCGAACAGTTCTCTGTCTTCGTAGAGATAGCGGTAGTTTTCCAATGGCTGGATCTCGATGTAGTCATAGAAAGATATAGCTCTTGCAAGGTCTTCCTTGGATCTTGTGGAAGCCATCTCAAAGACTTCACCGTTGAAGCAGGCCGATCCGATCAGCAGATTCTTTCTGTGCGCATTGATCGTGTCCCGGAAGATACGCGGTTCGGCGACGAATTCCGAATCGGAACCGGCCTTGGAGTTGGCCTTGCCGAAGACCGCCAGCGTATCCGTATTGGAGATCGTGATCAGCTTGAAAAGATCCTTCAGACCTTCCTGATTGCGGCACAGGACGGTCGTATGGAAGGCTCTGTTCTTGACGAAGGCATCCTCATCCTGATAGTCCTTCAGTTCATTGAATGTATTGATATTGGCTTTTGCGAGATCTTTCAGCATGAAACTGAAGACCTGAGCCAGCACGTCTGCATCGTAGTTCGCTCTGTGGGCGATATCTTCATCGTAAGGGATGTTGTAGACACGGCACATGTTGCCCAAACGGTATGCCCTTCTGTCCTTGAACATGGACCTGGAAAGATCCAGGGTATCCACGACGACGTTCTTCAAAGGCTTTCTGCCGATGCGTTCCAGTTCCATATTCAGTAAACCGTAGTCAAAATGCGCGTTATGGGCGACCAGTACGCGGTCTCCGATGAAATCGAGGATCTCATCCGCACATTCCGCAAAACTCTTCGCACCGATCAGATCCCGTTCCGAGATATGAGTCAGGTTCTTGATCTTGGTCGAAAGTTCGATCGGAGGCTTTACCAGGATATCCTTCTGTTCGATGACGGTACCTCTGCGCATCAAAACGGCACCGAATTCGATCATGTAGTCATGTCTCGTCGAAAGACCGGTCGACTCCAGGTCGAATACGATGTATTCCGCATCGGCCAGTTTGTCGTCCGTCGAATTGTATACGATATCCAGATACTGTGAGACCATATTCATCTCACATCCGTACAGCAGCTTGAAATCAGGCTTGTTTTCCCCTGCCTTCTTCATGATGCCCTTGTAGGTACCGAAAGCTTCATGGAAGCCCTGCAGACAGAGGTGGTCCGTGATGGCCACGGCTCTGTGTCCCATCTCATAGGCAGCCTTGACACATTCCGTCGGGGAAGAGACGCCGTCCATTTCCGAGAGTTTCGTATGCATATGCAGTTCGACTCTCTTTTCCGGCGCATCATCATGCAGGACATTCAGTTTGTCGATGAACTCGATCTGATCCGGTTCGAACAGATAGTCGTTCATATAGGTATCGAAGCGGTAGTTTCCGTAGAATACCGCACATTTTCCTTCCTGATTCTGCCTCAGGATATCCTTGGTGAAGCGTCTTCCTTCCACGCATTTGACGATGACCGCATTGTCCTTGTCCTTGACGTAAATCGTCTGGATAAGTGAACCGGTGTTCCGGGTGACTCTCTCTTCGATCTTGAACATCTCACCGGTGAACTTGACGCTGTTCATGGTGTCGACGAGGTCGTCGATCTTCACTTCGGTGTATTCTCTGGTCCTCGCCTTGTAGTAAAGACGTTCCGGCTTGTTTTCTTCCGGTTTCTTGACCGGCTGAGGGACGACGATCTGTTTCTCTTCGATCAGGATCTCTTCCGGTTCATCTTCCGCCTTCTTCAGTTGCATCGAGATCTGTTTCCGATAACCCAGATCGTAGAAATACAGTTTCAGGTCATCGAGATGGTCCAGATCGGAATTGTAGTCGTTCTCATCCGCATAGGAAAGCACGAATCCTTCCGTTCCGCAGACCGGAACACAGGACTGGAAGTAGGAACTGACGCTGCGGAACTCATCCAGATACAGTCCGATCTCTCTCAGAGGAAGATCCTGATCCTCCGCCTTCAGATACAGTTTCAGGTTCTCCAGTCCGTATTCCTTGAAGTATGCGAGAAGATCACAATAAAGTCCGTAAGGAAGTAATGTATCGTTTTCCGCCTTGATGATGGTCAGACCGCTGGAACGGCGATACAGGACATCTTTCACATGAAAATGGCTGAAACATCCAGCCTTTTCTTCGTTATATCCGTATTTTGCGATCACATCGTCGATATTGAAATTCATAGCTGTGCCAGTTTTTCCAGGGCATTCTTCGCCGCATTCTTCTGAGCCTGCTTCTTGCTGGAAGCTCTGCCGACCCCGTAGGTAAGTCCGTCGATCTTGACGGCCACTTCGAATTCCGGATCGTTGTTCGGTCCTTCCACGGAGATCGTTTCATAGACGATCGATCTTCTCGAATCGCTCTGTACGTACTCCTGCAGTTTCGTCTTGTAGTCGAAGGTATGTTCGTCGATCTGACGGATGTGTTCCGCCATCAGGTCATCCAGAAGTCTGTATGTGACTTCGATCCCTTGATCGAGATAGATTGCGCCGATGAATGCTTCGAACATATCGGAGATGATCGAATCCCGATCCCTTCCTCCGGTCTTCTCTTCTCCCGCTCCCAGCATTAGGAACTCGTTGAGTCCGTATTCCCTGACGACGGCAGCCAGAGCCTTTTCCGAGACCAGATTGGAACGTCTGGTCGACATCAGTCCTTCCGGAAGCGGCGGATCGATCCGGTATAGACGTTCGGCACTGTAGATCTGAAGCACCGCATCTCCCATGAATTCGAGCCGTTCGTTGTCTCCGACGGCGCTCTTGTGTTCATTTACGTAGGAAGAATGTATAAAAGCCTGAAGGATCAGGTCTTTGTTACGATATGGTATGGAATAACTGTCCAGAAAATCAAAAATGCTCATAAAAATATTATAACCTAGCTGATATAGTTTTTTGCGGCCATCCGCTCGATTCGGCGGCAGTATCGGTCATACTCTTCGTTTTCCCGATTATTTCCGACCTGCTTCGCATCTCTCTTCGCCGCATCGATGAACTTCGTATCTTCGATCAGATTGCCCAGGATGAAAGCCGGGAGACCGCTCTGTCTGGTCCCCAGGATATCACCCGGACCTCTGAGTTTGAGATCTTCATAGGAGATCGCAAATCCGTCGTTGGTCTGTGTCAGGATCTGCAGCCTCTTCAGGGTATTCTCATCCGTACTGTCGCTCAGAAGGTAACAGGTCCCTTCATATTTGGAACGCTGGACCCTGCCCCTGAGCTGATGGAGCTGGGAGAGACCGAACTTGTCCGCATCGTAAACGATCATCATCGTCGCATTCTTCACGTTGACGCCGACTTCCACGACCGTCGTCGAGATCAGGACCTGGACTTCATTCTGTTCGAACTGTCCCATGATCCTTGCTTTCTCTTCACTGTCGAGCTTTCCGTGCAGTAAAGCCACTTCATACGGTCTCAGTACATCTTTCAGCGCCTGATATAACCCGTTGACATCCTTTGCCTTGTAGTTGTCGGATCTCTCGATCGCTGCTGCGATCACATAGATCTGTCTTCCTTCCTCAAGCTTTTTGCGGATCTCATCCAGGATACCGGATACGCTGTTCTTGCGAATGAGGTAGGTCTTGCATCCCTTACGGTCCGAAGGCAAGGTCTCGATCGTAGAAACGTCCATATCTCCGTAGATCGAAGAAGCCAATGTCCTTGGGATCGGAGTCGCCGACATCAGGAGGAAATCGCAGTTCTCCCCTTTTTCTTTCAGTGCCTGACGCTGTTTTACGCCGAAGCGGTGCTGTTCATCCGCGATGACCAGTCCGAGTCTTTCGTATTCCACATCCTTGGAGAACAGCGCATGCGTTCCGACGATCACATCGATCTTTCCGTTTCCGATCTGTTCCTTGATGTCTTTTTCATCGTCCATCGCACTGTATAAAACACCGACCCTCACTCCGAACGGTTCCAGCTGCCGCTTCAGAGATTCATAGTGCTGTTTCGCCAGGATCTCGGTCGGAGCCATCAGAGCCCCCTGATACCCCGCCAGATAGTTTGCATAGAGCCCGATCATCGCCACAGCCGTCTTTCCCGATCCGACTTCTCCCTGTACCAGCCGATACATGATCCGATCGGATGAAAGATCATCCAGGATATCATATGAGGCCTTTTTCTGGTCCTCTGTGAGCTCAAAACCGAAGGAACGGATAAAATCATCTACCTTCTCTTTCGAGAACAGTTTGGCCTGTTTTACTGCCTGAGCGGTACTTCCTTTCAGAAGATCCAGAGCGATATAGAAACGAAGGAACTCTTCGTATTTCAGACGGCTGATGGCCTGCGCCAGATGTGCACGGTCGATCGGTGAATGGATGTTATGCAAGGCATCTCTTCGGTCCACCAGATGATGCATCTTCTTCAGATCTTCCGGAAGATCGTCTTCCATCTCATCCCTGCAGTGAAGCATGACGAACTGGATCAGCTTGCGGATATCGTTCTGTGAGATCCCTTCCCTTAACGGATAGTACGGAACGATCGTTCCCGATACATCTCCCGCATAGTAGTTGGATGCGGTGACTTTGTTGTTGCCGTCGTACTTTCCGATGATCGTGATCTTTTCGTTCATCCCCGTATTCCTGACCCATGGCCGGTTGAAGATGGTCACACTCAGGATCTCTTCCTCATACATGACCTTGAAACGGGTCGTAGAGAGCCTTCCTTTCCGGAACGTGCTCGGATAGGATACCAGTTCTCCCACAAAGCAGACCTGAGCACCGATCCTGAAGTCATTGTACGGGACCTTTTCATTCATCTCATAACGGAACGGATAGTAGCTCAAAACATCTTCGCATTCCTCGAATCCCAGTCTTTCACAGATCTCTTTCCGTTTCGGTGTCAGTTTCAGCTCACTCAATTTCATCTATCTTATTTTATCAAATACAGGAGGATATGTTATAATGTTATGGCATCCCCTGATGGCGGAATTGGCAGACGCGCACGACTCAAAATCGTGTGGAGAAATCCATGCCGGTTCGACCCCGGCTCGGGGGACCAGAGAATGTGAAAAGTACGGAATCATCCGTACTTTTTTCTTGTCTGTCATGTCTGAATTGAAAATAACAGGACGATGAGTTTGCTTGCATGTACGATCATCTTAATGATCGCTCATTTGAAGAGAACTTTCACCAGCAGCAGTCCGAGAAAATTGTTGAGACAATGAGGAACATAACTGACGAGACAGTTTCCGGATCTTAGGAATGCAAGTGCATAGAAGACGGCGTCATAGAAGACTCCGAAGAGATCATAGAATACTATCGCCTGACTGCCTGTCGCAATATGCGCCAGTGCAAAGAGGATTGCCGAGCCAATCAGACATACCGTCGTCGGAAGGATCTTGCTGCCTTTACCGAGAAGGAATCCGCGGAATGCGATCTCCTCACCAAGGACCGTGATCACACTTGTCAGTCCCCAGGTCAGGAAATTGCCGAGATCCATTTCCAGACTCGTCCTTCCGAACACGTGTTCGATGTATTGCCTGTAAAAGTCTTCAAAGAAAAGCTTTCCACAGATCAAAACCGCTATCGTGAGAACCACCGGCAGCAGGACCCACAGCAGGACCTGCGGTTTTTTCAGATCGTTCGGAAATGTCCTGAAACGCAGTCCGGATTCATCATCCGGAGTTTTTTCGAGAGCTTCCACAATAAAAAATGAAGCGATGCCAACGATAAGCGCATAGCCGGAAAACAATGATTCCGGCAGGATCAGTTTGGTCACTATCATGACGGTCATTATGGCAATTCCGACCAGCGTGACCATCGTACCTTTGTTTTTCAATGTTGATTTTTCCATACAATCTCTCCTTTTTTATTCATAACGCTCTCATCAGCCCTCCGGCTGCCGTGTCGAGAATCTTTCTCATCGATCCTTCATTGTATTCGATGGCGTTGTTCGCTACGAGACTGGCATAACCGTGAACCATGGCAAACAGTATCTCGAAGCATTCCATGGCCTGCGCCCGGTCCATCTCCATGTCCCTGGCAGCTGCAGCGATTATCGAATCATCAACATTATCACGTATCAGATCGATGAGATTAAACCCGTCAAATCGTCCGGACTGAAACAGAAAGCGAAACAGCTGAGGCTCTTCATCAGCAAATCTTATATACCTCAGTCCTATCTCCATGAAGTCATCATCCGAAAGGATATATCCCGTATGAAACATATCTGCTCTTTCATATGTCAGATCCGTCAGTTCTTTCAGATTCGGAAACTGATACATGATAGGCTGTGTTGAACAGCCAAGTTCATCTGCCAGTCTTCTGACAGTCAGAGCAGACGGTCCCTCCCTTCTGATCAGCCGGAAGGCTGCTTCGATCATTTCGTCTTTTGTCGTCGTCGGTTTCCTGGGCATAATGTCACCTATACTATAACATATGTTATTATATTCAATCTTTTTTAAGCTATCAAGCTGAAGTCATCATGTATGATGATCAAAAAAACTGATATTTATCAAAGAACTTTGTCTAAATATCAGTGAGTACCCCCAAAAAAGCGGTTTTTTTGGGGGGTTCAGGGGACTATTTCAAATATAAAAGTACAGATGATTCTGTACTTTTGTATATATTGTTTAGTTAGATAAACTTGAATTTGTCATTCAGCATATCTGCCGAAATCAGCAAGTAATCGGTTAACAAAATCTCTCAAATAAGTCTGATCAATCTCATTTTCAAAGTTTATTTCCTGTGTATAGCCAAAAGCGCTCTTGTTGTTCAATCGTCCCATGACTCTTATATGACCGCCAGTTTCAGCAACGAATTCGAGGTAATTATGAACGCTATATGGCTCTTCCAGCCTTGCTTCTCCTGACAGTGTTTCATAGAGATCCTTCAACTGTAGAGCAAATTCAGCGATTCCCTGAACACCGACATCCATATATGTGTCTGCCGAATAGCCGTAACTGGACACCTTCACACCAAGATATACATTTACAGGATATGCAAAGTCTTGTTCATGAATTTCTGGAATAAACTCCAATATGAATCTGTCTGCTTCGATTCTGTACATTTTCTACTCCACAAATGCCGATTTATGATTCTCTTTGGCTCGCCTTCCACTTAAGCCACAGGGGGCTGAGAAGTGTTGCTTTGGGATCACTTTGAATTCGTTCACAAGGAAATTCCTGACACAATCCACAAGATAGGATGCCCTTATCTAAGACGCAGTCTCGTGTATAGCAAACGCCATCCTTATTTCCTTTGATACATCCAGTACATTCTCCAGCGATAAAACTTGGACACTGTCCACAATAGTAGCCACATTTACCGAGTAATCTCTCGTCCATATACAACTCTCCAAATCGCGATTTCGTACTATAGAAGCGTAGATAATAGAAGATTATCTGCGCTTGTTTCATAATAAGGGAAACAGATGGCCTGACGTAATTCCGATAGGGATATCAGCAGATACTCCCGAAGACAAACAGTCAG
>Ga0256405_10011791_pt1 | contig 11023 bp, 6 predicted proteins | sample RumenRJG_02DNA_FD_189096 | JGI IMG/M metagenome (GOLD analysis project Ga0256405, IMG submission 189096) | Bovine rumen microbial communities from Lethbridge, Alberta, Canada - RJG_02 | ecosystem: Host-associated > Mammals > Digestive system > Stomach > Rumen | place: Canada: Alberta | collected...
CGAATCAGAAGTCTAAGCTGCATAATTTGTATAGAAATACCCATTTGTCCTCCAGATAATTGACTTTTAACTTGTGAAAAGAACGAAAATAAACATATGGTCGCCATTATGTTGAAAATAATCAGCGGAAGCGTTATCATCCAGATGATAAAACAACATGCAACCGCTGTGAAAGCGGCAGCCCGGATCTAAGGGGCTGGTCAATATAGTAATGTAAACGCCGTTCCATAAGAAATTACGGAGGAAAACATGAGTAAGGCGAAAAATGAAGTCATGAAGGATACCGCAGAGAGAGTGAAGGAAAAGGTTGTCAAGGAGATCGCCCAGAACTCTCTGGACGAGCCGGTCGACGATTACATGGTCCCGGAAAGCGTAGGGATCCGGAAGGGAGATTATCCGGAGCAGGATCCGGAAACCACAAAGACCCTCTGGGATCTGGCGGAACAGGCGGCACGGCTCTTTGGGGACAAGACCTTCCTTCGCTACGAGAAGGATGACGAGATCTACGAGAAGAGCTACCGGGAATTCCTGGAGGACGCCACGAAGCTGGGAGTCTGGGCGGAGGAGATTTCCGATATCATGGGGCACCGCCTGCACGCAGCCCTCATCGGCCGCGCCTCCTGGCAGTATCTGGCAGCGATGTTTGCCACGGCGGGTGCCGGCGGCATCGCGATTCCGATGGACGTGCAGCTGACCAACGAAGCGTTTGTCACGAACATTACCAAAGCGGAGACGGAAGTCGTGTTCTATGACTGGGAGTTCCATTCCCAGGTCAGCTATATCAAGGAGCACTGCCCGCAGATCAAGAAGTTCGTATGTCTGCAGGAAATGAAAAAGCGTGACTGTGTCGCGAAGATCCTCGCGAAGATCGAGGAGTTCCCGGCGAAGATCGCGGATTTCGCGCCGATGGCCCGGGAAGAGGACTGCGCACTGATCATCTTTACCTCCGGCACCACCGGAAACGCGAAGGGCGTCATGCTGAGCCACAGGGCTCTGATCGACAACACCTTCTGCACCGATGAGGATGCGGATTCCTTCAACCAGGTGATCCTGAACGTGCTGCCCTTCAATCATGTGTTCTGCCTGAACTGCGACGTGTTCATCACCATGCGCTACGGAAGCACCCTCTGCTTCTGCGGGAACCTGAACAAGATGCTCTACTACATCAACCTGTTCCAGCCCCACTTCATGCGTGTGGTGCCGATGATGGCAAAGGCGCTGAACAGCCGCGCCCTCATCACCCTGAAGCAGGATCCTTCCCTGACGCCGGAGGAGGCGGGAAGGAAGGTCTGGGGACAGAACCTGAAGAAGCTGGCCAGCGGCGGCGGATACCTTGCGCCGGAACTGGCGGAAAGCCTGGAGAAGTTCGGGCTTCAGATCGGCCAGGGCTACGGCATGTCCGAGTGTTCCCCGAAGATCTCCGTGGCCATCTATGACCGCCCGGACAAGCGGAAGTCCGTCGGACAGGTGGTCCGCGGCTGCCGCGTGAGGATCGTGGACGGCGAGATCCGCGTGAAGAGCCCCTCTGTCATGATGGGTTATTATAATGATCCGGAGCGTACCCGCGAAAGCCTGACGAAGGACGGGTGGCTTTGCACCGGCGACCTCGGATATGTGGACCGGGAGGGCTTCCTCTACCTGACGGGCCGGAAGAAGAACCTCATCATCCTGGAGAACGGCGAGAACGTTTCCCCGGAGTCCATCGAGAACCTCTTCGACGGAGATCCGCTGATCAGCGATATCCTGATCTACGAGAAGGATCACCGGATCGCGGCGGCAGTCTATCCGAACTATGAGTACGCCAACACGCAGAAGATCAAGGATATTGCCGCTGCAGTGCAGGAAAAGATCCGTATGATCAGCGACACTCTTCCGACCTACTCCCGGATCGCGGATGTGATCGTCAGGAAGAACCCCTTCGAGAAGACTTCCTCCAGGAAGATCATCCGCAGCAAGTACTTTGCGGGCGAGGAGCAGCAGGCGGAGAAGGCAGAGGCCGCGAAGCGCGAGGCGCCGAAGACCGAGATCCAGAAACAGCTCTTCGAGATCGTCACCACGGTGCTCGGAAACGACGCCATCGGCATGAGCGACGATTTCTACGAGAACGGCCTGGATTCCCTGGGCAGCGTCATGCTGGTCGAGGACATCCGCTCCAGGATGGGATTCACCATCACATTCAACCAGCTGCTGCAGAACGGCAGTATCATGAAGCTGGAGAAGCTGATCCAGAGCGGCGCAGGAGAGCAGGCGCCGGAGACCTATCCTGTGCGGAAGGTCTATCCGCTGACGTCGATGCAGAAGTACTTCGCATACGTCATCCCGGGCAACACCACCGGCAACCTGCCCTTCACCTTCGAACTGGACGAGACCGTGGACCTTCCGCGGCTGAAGGCAGCCATCGAGGACGTGATCGACGCGCACCCGGGCGTCAAAGGCATCATCCGCTTCGACGGAAAGCAGCTCATGCTGTACCGCGACGACAAGCGGAAGATCGACATCCCGATCATCAAGGTCACGGACGAAGAGTGGCCGGCAGTGAAGGACGGCCTGCTCAAGGCCTTCAGATTCGACGGAAAAGATCAGCTCTTCCACATCGCCCTCTATGAGACCGAGACCTCGCAGTACATGCTCTTCGACGTCGCGCACATCATGGGTGACGGTATTACCATGAACATCCTTCTGGAGGATGTCAACAAGCGCTATGCGGGCGAGGAGATCGAGCGCGAGACCTACACCTTCTACGACTACATCGTGGACGATGAGAAGCGCACCGCGGCAGGCGTCCGGAAGAAGAACATTGAGTATTACGACAACCTGCTGAAGGGGAGCCGTATTACCCGCAGTATCCTGAACAGGAAGGAACGGATGGATCTCTCCCACGCGGAGCAGAACGTCATCCGGAAGAAGTTCGACCGGCTGGTGAAACAGAAGATCCAGTATTTCTGCCGTCAGAACGGTATTTCCGAGAACGTCCTGTTCCTGACTGCCTTCAATTACTGCACCATGCTGTTCTCCAACGAGAACGATATCTTCACGAACAGCATCCACAGCGGACGTACCGACGGCCGCTGGAGAAGGATCGCGGGCCCGCTGTTCCTGACCTATTACTGCAGATACCAGGTCCTTCCGCACGAGACCACCATCAATCTCCTGAAGCGGACCGGCCAGCAGATCATGGACACGATGCAGAACTTCATCTCTGTCCCGAGAGAGGGGGAGATGTTCTTCCAGTACCAGGGCGACATCATCAACATTCGTGAGATCGGCGGCGCTCCGGCAAAGCCCATCCACCTGCAGCTCGATTCCCTGCCCTTCCACATGCAGGTCATGAGCTATGAGGACGGCTGGTATACGGAGCTGCGCTACTGGGAGAACCGTTTCGACCCGGCACAGCTGGAGATCTTCCTGAACTGCTACGAGGAAGTCATCAACGCCATGCTGGAGGAGCGCTCCGCCCGGAGACTGAAGAAACACATTTCGGAGGAGTATTTCCCAAAGCACTTCTTCGCCACGGCAGGAGAGCTGAACGCCGAGGCCGGTTTCGAACTGATCCCGGACAAGGCGGAAAAGGACCGCGTGAAGATCTATGTGCTGGATGAGCGCTTCAACAAGAAGCCTTTCGGCGGCTGGGGAAGACTGTATGTCGCAGGCGTCCGTCCTTCCCAGGCGGTCGATGAGATCAGCAACCCCTTCCGTCCCGGAACGCTGTTCGACACCGGCATCGAAGCCCGGATCCTTCCGGACGGCCGGATCGACTTCCTGGAGAACAGCGGACGTATTGTCCTGACTGACGGCGCTCACGGAAGACGTTATTATGATCTCGGCATCCTGGAGAAGACACTGGACGGCGTGCAGCATGTGGACGCGGTGCACGCGTACCTGGCCTACAGCACCGATATCAATGAGATGAAGCTCGGCATGGACGTCGAGGTGGCGAAGGATTCCTTCATCAACCGCCTCCGTACTGCTGCCGGCGCAAGTCTGGGAGAGCAGATGATCCCGGCGGTGGTGAACCTGACCAGCCGTTAAGTCATTCTTTTCAGACTTTCGGATTATTATGCCGCATTTTCGGCTTCTTATGGTATAACTGTAAGAAGGCCGCGAATGCGGCATATTTCTTTGCAGAACATGGCGCACGAAGTGCGGCATTTCCGTGAAAAGGACAAAAGGACAAAAGGATAAAAGGGACGGGGCATCATGAAGATACTTGCGGTGGATGATGAGAAGCTTGCGCTGGACGGACTTGTGCGCGCCATCCGCGCCGCGGCTCCGGAGGCTGAAGTCTTCGGATTCCGGGATCCCGCGGAAGCGCTCCGGTGCGCGGAGACGAACGCTCTGTACGCAGTTTTTCTGGACATCGAAATGCGCGGGATGGACGGGATCACACTGGCAAAACAGCTGCTTCAGGCGGAGCCTAAGACCAACATCATTTTTACGACCGGATACGGGGAATACGCGGGCAGGGCTTTCGACATTCATGCCAGCGGCTACATCATGAAGCCGGTGACGGAAGAGAAGGTCCGCGCGGAACTCAGTGCCCTGCGCTACCGGCCTGCAGCGGAAGCAAAACCGCAGCTCGTGATCCGGGCGTTCGGAAATTTCGAGGCCTATGTCGGCGGGGAGCCGGTCCGCTTTCAGACCGGAATGGCGAAGGAACTGCTTGCTTACCTGGTGGACCGCCGCGGAGCGGTCTGTTCCAACGGAGAACTGCTGTCGGCGCTCTGGGAGGACGAGAGCGAGGACAGCAGCCATATGTCCTACCTCAAGAAGATCCGCCGGAGCCTCTTTGACACACTGGAGGCCGTGGGCTGCGGGGATGTGATCGCCCGTTCCAGGGGCGGCCTGGCGATCCTTACGGACAAGATAGACTGCGATTATTACCAGTATCTGGAGCACGGGAATGAGCCGGGCATGCCGCCGCTGTACCGCGGTGAGTATATGATGCAGTACAGCTGGGCGGAGTTTACCCACGGGATCCTGGAGCGGGAGTCAGGATAAAAAGATTTATTTTTATACAAGGCTGTGTTATAATTCTCGCATTACGGTTAAAAAGCCGGAGAATACTGCGAGTCTCCGGAGAATATCGTACCGTAAATCAAGGGGGTTTTTATGACTTTAGCACAGAGTATTATCATCGCCACCATCGTGGCATACCTGGGCGCCATGCTGCTCATCGGTCTCTATTTCAGCAGAAAGGGATCTGCTGACAGCTCCGATGAATTCTACATCGGCGGCCGTTCCCTGGGACCGATCGTCACCGCCATGAGCGCGGAAGCGTCGGACATGAGTTCCTATCTGCTGATGGGCCTTCCGGGCCTTGCCTACATCTCGGGCGTCGCAGAGTGCGGCTGGACCATCATCGGCCTCGCCGGCGGCACCTATCTGAACTTCCTGCTGGTGGCAAAGCTTCTGCGTCGGTATTCCGCGGAGATCAACGCCATCACCATCCCGGAGTATTTCTCCAAGCGCTACGGAGATACGAAACATACCATTTCTCTGATCTCGGCGCTTATCATCATCATCTTCTTTATCCCGTACACTGCTTCCGGCTTTAAGGCAGTGGGAACCCTGTTCAACAGCCTCTTCGGCGTTGAGTACCATGCGGCCATGATCGCGGGTGCCATTGTCATTGTCACCTACACGGCGCTGGGCGGCTTCATGGCGGTCTCCACCACGGACCTGATCCAGAGTATCTTTATGACGATCGCTCTGGTCATCATCGTCTTCTTCGGGATCGAGAAGGCAGGCGGCATGAACAACGTCGTCACCAACGCGCAGGAGCTTCCGGGCTACCTGAACCTGTTCCAGGGCTACAACTGGGCGGACAAGAGCGCGGGAACCTACGGTTTCCTGACCATCGTCTCCACGCTGGCATGGGGTCTCGGCTACTTCGGAATGCCCCACATCCTGCTCCGCTTCATGGCGATCCGTCACGAGGACGATGTCAAGACGTCCCGCCGCATCGCGGCAGTCTGGTGCGTCCTCTCCATGGCTATTGCGATGTTCATCGGCATCATCGGCTACAGCGTTTCCAAGGCCGGCGTCATCCCGATGCTGGAGACCAGCTCCGATTCCGAGACTGTCATCATCCAGCTGGCAAACGTCATGAGTGAGCACGGCTTCTTCTTCGCGCTGATCGCCGGCGTCATCATGGCAGGCATTCTGGCCGCGACCATGAGTACCGCGGATTCCCAGCTGCTGGCGGCAAGCTCCTCCGTCTCCCAGGACCTGGTCCAGGATTTCGGCGGAAAGAAGCTGGACAATGAGACCAACATGAAGTATGCGCGTCTCACTGTCTTCGGCATTGCGCTGGTCGCACTGATCCTTGCGTGGAATCCGAACAGCTCCGTGTTCCGTGTCGTCAGCTTCGCGTGGGCGGGCTTCGGCGCGACCTTCGGTCCCGCCATGCTGATCTCCCTCTTCTGGAGACGTTCCACCCGTCAGGGCTGCATCGCGGGTCTGGTGGCAGGCGGCATCATGATCTTTGTTTGGAAGTTCGGTCTTGCGCCCATGGGCGGTGTGTTCGGCATCTACGAGCTCCTGCCGGCTTTCATCGTCAACCTGATCGTGAACATCTGCGTTTCCCTCGCGACGCCGGAACCGGGCGCCGGGATCCTTGCAGTCTATGACAAGGTGCACACAAAGAAGTGATTCCGGAAGGCCGGAGCACGGTAAAAAAATGAAGATCCGGGATATCCCGCCGGGACAGAAATTGTTCCGCCGGGATATTCTTTTTTTGCTTTTTTTTCACAACTTCATGATACGATAAATCCATATAGATTCATTCAGAGGAGGTGATATTTATGCCCGGACCCATGCACGGCTTCGGCCGCGGTTATCTGACGGAGGAAGAGAAGGCAAACCGCCCGAAAGTGACCTGGCCGCTTCTGAAACGCGTCTTTTCCTGGCTTGCGCCGTATAAGTTCCAGATGCTTCTGGTAATCATGGCGATCTTCGTGTCCTCAGTCTTCAGTCTGATGCCCTCGGTGCTGACCGGACGGATCATCGACGAAGGGCTGATCGGCAGGGATCTGAACGCCCTGATCCGGCTGATCCTTCTTTCACTGGCGGTGACCCTGGGCGCGAACCTGATCGGTGTCTTCGAGAGTTACCTGAACACCTGGATCGCCCAGCACATCACCTTCGACATGCGGAACCAGATGTACCGCCATCTCCAGGAGATGTCGCAGCGCTTTTTTACCACGAACAATCAGGGCGACATCATCACCCGCATGACCAGCGATATCGACGGCGTCCAGCGGACCATCACCAACACTCTGACGGATATCCTGCGGAACGCCATCACACTGATCGTCGCTGTGACGGTCATGTACCGGCAGAACCCCATCCTCGCGACGGTGGGCATCCTGATCATCCCCCTCTTCACGATCCCGACCCGGAGCGCCGGCCGGACCCGCTGGTCCCTGACCCGGGAAGCCCAGGCCGCCAGCGACGAGATCAACGGGATCCTCAACGAGACCCTTTCCGTCAGCGGCCAGCAGCTGGTGAAGCTTTTCGGCAAGGAGAAATACGAGTACGACCGCTACGAGGCGGCGAACCGCAGAATGATCGACCTGAACATCAAGGAGAGCATGGCGGGCCGCTGGTTCCGCGTGGTCATCACCACCTTCTCCAGCATCGGCCCCATGCTGCTTTACCTGGTGGGCGGCATTCTCATGATGAAGTACGACTCGGATCTGACGGTGGGCGACATCACCGTTCTGGTGGCCCTTTTAGGACGCATGTACGGCCCGGTGAACCAGCTCCTGAATATCCAGGTGGACTGGATCCGCTCCATGGCTCTGTTCACACGTCTTTTCGAGTATTTCGACATGCCGGCGGAGATCCGGAACGCGGACGATGCTGTCGTCCCGTCAGTGGAGTCGGAAGGCTGTGTGGAATTCCGGCATGTGGATTTCTCTTATAATCCGGAGCGCCGGATCCTGAAGGATGTGACCTTCAATCTGGAGAGCGGACGATGCATTGCCATCGTGGGGCCCTCCGGATCCGGCAAGAGTACACTGATCAACCTGATCCCGCGGATGTACGATGTGACCGGCGGAGAGGTGCTGTTTGACGGCACGGATGTGCGGAAGCTGGACCTCACCTGGCTCCGTTCGAATATCGGTATAGTGAGTCAGGAAACTTATCTCTTCAACGGGACCATTCGGGAGAATCTGCTCTACGCGAAGCCGGACGCGACGGAAGAGGAGATCATCGAAGCCTGCAAAAAGGCCAACATCTATGATTTTGTCCAGAAGCAGGAGCTGGGTCTGGACTGTGTGGTCGGAAACCGGGGCCTGAAGCTTTCCGGCGGGGAGAAGCAGCGCATCAGCATCGCCCGCGTGCTCCTGAAGGATCCGGCGCTGCTCATTTTCGACGAGGCGACCTCCTCCCTGGATTCGATCTCCGAGGCGAAGATCCAGGAGGCCATCGACCCGCTGATCGAGGCCAGGACCAGCATCCTGATCGCCCACCGGCTGTCCACGATCCTTCACGCAGACGAGATCCTGGTGCTGAAGGACGGGGAGATCGTCGAGCGGGGCGTACACGAGGAACTGGTGAAGAAGGGCGGCGTCTACACGGAACTTTACGAGACCCAGTTCCGGCAGGCGCTGGACGCGGTGCGCGAGGCCGGCACGGGATATCCCGAGGCCTACGGCCCGTCGGATGTGTACTGAGAAAGCAGGAAGCCCCGGGAAGCATACAGAGAAAGTTTTCAGCGGGCCGGTCCCTCATGGGGCCGGCTCTTTTTTTGTCGGGCAGCTTTTTTGGGGCTGAAAAGCTACGGGGACTCTGCAGCTGTGCCTTGAAGAAAACAGGGTGGCCGGGAGACGGATGAGACGGCGTGAGACTGGTGAATAAATGTGTGTAACAGGGATTGTAATGTGATTTAAATCATTACAATCACAGTTATAATACATACTGATGCTTTTATAGTATAATCATAAAAGAAACAAGGTATGGACCAAGGCTGTTTTCGGGAACAGCCATACCGGAACAAATGAAACCGGATCTTAAGGGGGGGAGTATTATGGTAGTGCAGGATATTCTGTCTATTCTTACTACTGCGGGCGGAAAACTGATTTTTGCGGTAATTGCCTATCTGATCGGCAGGATGATCGTTGACGCGATCCTCAGGACGGTGAAAAAGCTGAAGGCGCTGGAGAAGATCGAGCCCACCGCGCGGACCTTCATTCTCAGCTCGCTTCGAATGCTGCTGTATATTCTGCTGATCATCACCATCATCGGCATCCTGGGCGTTCCGATGGCCTCAGTGGTGGCGGTCCTGGCGTCCGCAGGCGTGACGGTCGGTCTGGCTCTGCAGGGCGCACTCGGAAACCTGGCGGGCGGTCTCATGCTGCTGTTCTTCAAGCCCTTCGCGGTGGGCGATTTTGTGCAGGCTTCCGGCGTCTGGGGAATGGTCCGTGAGGTCACGATGTTCTATACCGTGATCACGACCTCCGACAACTGCCGCGTCACGGTCCCGAACGGCAGCCTGATGAACGCGAATATCTGGAACTATTCCAGCGAAAAGAACCGCCGGATGGATATTAATTTCTCGGTCGCCAAGACGGAGGCTCCGTCAAAGATCACCGAGCTTGTCCGGAAGGTCGTGGAGGCAAATCCGAAGGTCCTGAACGTTCCGAATGCCGCGCCGCCCTATATCAGCGTTTCCGGCGAAACAAACGAAGCCACGGAGTACCTGGTGCGGGTATGGTATGACGGGGACGATTACCGGGATATCTGCTTCGGCCTCAGACAGGAGATCGCCGAGGCCCTTGTTCAGGCCGGCATCCAGACTCCGGCCGTGCGGATCGTGAACTGAAAGGCGTGCGTTCCCGGCAGCGCAGTGCGGCCGGCGTCCGGGAACGATCAGTAAATATGTGCGGATTACGGCGCACAGCTGTGCCGCAGCGGACAATCTGTAGTATAATTGAACCAGCCATAAATCCGGCGGCCCTTTTCTTCGGGGAACCGAAGCGGGAAGCCGCCTGTCAGAACAGGAGGGTTTAATTATGGATATTGCAGTTGCTCTTGGAATTATCACCGCAGCGGCCGGAAAGCTTTTATTTGCACTGATCGCCTACCTGATCGGACGCGTGATCGTCGATTCGATCGTCAAGGCGGTGGGGAAGCTGAAGGCGATGGATAAAATCGAGCCCACAGCCCGCAGCTTCATTCTCAGCTTCGTCCGCATCGGACTTTATGTGGTCCTGCTCGTCACGATCATCGGCATTCTGGGTGTCCCGATGGCATCCGTCGTCGCCATCCTTGCTTCCGCCGGCGTGACGGTCGGTCTGGCCCTGCAGGGAGCGCTGGCGAACCTGGCAGGCGGCCTGATGCTCATGTTCTTCAAGCCGTTCGCGGTAGGTGATTTTGTGGAAGCGGCAGGCGTCTCCGGCGTGGTCAAGGAGGTCACCATGTTCTACACCACGATCATGACGCTGGACAACCGCCGTGTCACGGTCCCGAACGGCAGCCTGATGAACGCAAACGTCACCAACTATTCCAGTCAGGAGCTGCGCCGTGTCGACCTGACCTTCGCATGCGCGAAGTCTGAGGCTCCGGCAAACATCCAGAACATTATGCAGGAAGTCATGGCAAAGCATGACAAGGTCCTCAAGGCACCGGAGGCTGACGCTCCCTTCGCGAGACTGTCCGGCGGCACCAACGAGGCCATGGAGTTTACCGTCCGTGCATGGTGCAGGAATGCGGATTACTGGGATGTGTATTTTGACCTGACCCAGCAGATCACCGAGGCCCTCGGCGCTGCAGGCGTCCAGGCACCGGCAGTCAGGATCGTCAAGTAAAATAATATATCAGTTTCGGCAGAACGCTGCCGCATACGGGAACCCGGTCATCGGGCCGCCCGGATGCGGCAGTTTTTTTTCGCGATAAGGCAGGAGAACTGCCGTCGTACCTGCACACGCCTGTCCGGTTTCGCGGCACCTGTCCCGTTAGACAAACGCGTGTCCTTTGTCCATTGCGGTACATGACGGTTTCTCTTAAAATCTCAGTA
>Ga0256405_10011792_pt1 | contig 11020 bp, 8 predicted proteins | sample RumenRJG_02DNA_FD_189096 | JGI IMG/M metagenome (GOLD analysis project Ga0256405, IMG submission 189096) | Bovine rumen microbial communities from Lethbridge, Alberta, Canada - RJG_02 | ecosystem: Host-associated > Mammals > Digestive system > Stomach > Rumen | place: Canada: Alberta | collected...
GTACGCTTGCGGGCGTTGAAAGAGAAGAGCGTTATCGTCGCGCAAAAGAGGCTCTCGAAAAGGTCGGTCTCGGCGATCAAGTCAAGAAAAAGCCGAGTCAACTTTCCGGCGGTCAGATGCAGAGAGTCGCAATCGCGCGTGCGCTCGTCAACAATCCTGAAATCATTTTGGCGGACGAGCCGACCGGCGCGCTTGACAGCGAGTCCGGTCTTCAAGTTATGGATCTCTTGAAAGAGGTCGCAAAGGACAGGCTCGTCATCATGGTCACCCACAATCCGACCCTTGCGGAAGAATACAGCACTCGTATCGTCTACTTAAAGGACGGTCAAGTCGACGGCGACACCAAGCCGTACGATTCGGCAGTCGAGCCCGAGGGCGAACTCTTGAAGACGCTTGACGAGGACGCTCAAAATCTTGAGATTGCAAAAGACGCTCAAGCGGAAGAAACTACGGAGGAGATTTCCGCTGACGAAACTCCTGCCGAAGATACGGCGGTTGAGAAAAAAGACGCGCCTGTCAAGAAAGAAAGCAAGTTTAAGCGTTTGTTTAGAAAACGCCGTGCTCAAGACAGAACGTCAATGAAACTTAGGACGGCAATCAACCTGTCTTGGAACAACTTGCGTTCAAAGAAGGGCAGAACCATTCTCACCTCGATTGCGGGAAGCATCGGTATCATCGGCATCGTGCTTGTTCTCTCGCTTTCGACGGGCGCAAAGGCGTACATCAACAACCTTGAAGAAAACGCACTTTCATCATATCCGCTTACGATCTCTCAATCCAACATGGATATGTCCGCGATTTTTTCGATCATCATGACGGACGACGGCTCGAAGAAAGACAAGAATCCGAATACCGACGTCATCACGACTCACGACGTCATCGGCAAACTCATCAACAACATCGCCGCGCTTACGGCAACCAACGACCTTACGAAGTTTAGAAATTATATTGAAAAGAACTTTGACAAGGAACTTGCCACCGTCAACTATAACTACGGCATTTACTTCAACGCGTACAAGAAAGACCCTAAGACGCCATCAAAGTATATGAAGGTCAATCCATACACCGAAGCCATGCCGAAGATTATGGCAAAAGTCTCCGAAAAGATGAAAGAAGCCATCGGTATGGGGCTTGAGGACATCGATTTCGACGGCATGAATATGGACCAAATGCTCTCAATGGCAACGACTACGATGCCGGGTATGATGGACGCGTGGAGCGAGATGACGTCCAACCAAAAACTTCTTGACAGTCAATACGAACTCGTAGGCGCCAATTCAAGATGGCCTATACGTGCGGACGAAATCGTCATCGTCATCGACAACAAAAACCAACTCAACGACTATCAACTCTTTATGCTCGGACTCAAGTCTGAAGACGACGTCGTCGAGGCGTTTATGAGCGGTGAAGCGGCAAGTTATGTGACCAACGTTGACGAACTTCTCAAGATGGAATACACCGTGCTTACGGAGGCTGATTATCTTGAAGAAGACGTTGACGAAGAAGGCAACGGGCTCGGCACTTGGCATCAACATGTACACGACGAACAATCCGCGGAGTTCGTAGAGTCATTTACGGACGCAATCAAACTTAAGGTCGTAGGCGTAATTCGTCCAAAGCCGGGCGTTGAAGCGGGCAGTATAAGCGGCGTCATCGGTTATACGGAAGCGCTCACCGGACTTCTCATCGAAAAGGCAAAATCGCATCCTGCGGTCAAGGCTATGCTCGATCAAATCGCCGCCGAAAAGGCGAAGGGCGACGCGGGCAGCGACTACTTCTACAGCAACATCAACTTTACGAGCTTTAAGGGCAACGTGACGACGACGGTAGGCGAACAATTCGACTGGAAAGATCCGGATTCGCCAAAGTATAAAAAGCAAGTCGAAGTTATGCGCGCGCTCGGCGTTGCAAATCTTGACGAGCCGACGCTCATCTCCTTCTATTGCAACTCGTTTGACGCAAAAGAGAAGATCATAGACTTCATCAACGAGTACAACAAAGTCGAGGATCAAGAGATTCGTTATAGCGACAACTTGGCGACGATGATGAGTTTTGTCAACACTATGGCAAACACGATAACGGGCGTTCTCGTCGCATTTGCGGCGATCTCCCTCATCGTTTCGACGATAATGATTGCAATCATCATCTACACGTCTGTCCTCGAGCGCAGAAAGGAAATCGGCGTACTCCGCTCGATCGGCGCAAGAAAGAAAGACGTCGCTCGCGTATTCATCGCGGAATCCGCAATACTCGGCGGCTATTCGGGACTCATCGGCGTGTTCGTCAGTTTCATCATTTCGCTTGCGGGCAGCGCGATTTTGAAGGCTGTCTTCCAGATCGAAGGACTTATGCGCGTGACTTGGTGGCATTGTCTTATGATGGTCGGCATCTCCGTGCTTCTCTCGATGCTCGCAGGTTTCATACCGTCAAGAATAGCGGCGAAGAAAGACCCGGCTATAGCGCTTAGAAGTGAATGACATTCGCTTCTAAGCGGTGATATATCTCTCCGAGATGCGATATATCTCTGTGAGATATGATATAAATCCGCAAGCGGATTTGTGATATATCACTTTAGGTGATATTAAGGAAAAAAACAGGCACTCGGTTGAGTGCCTTTTTTGTTGGTTTTGTGGGTTCAAAGAATTATTGCAGAATCACTTTCCACGCTTCGACGAGTTTCTCAAGCGTCCAAGCGGCGTTTGCCGGACTGGTTGACGGGAGGAGAGTTGCCGATAGCGTCTTGTGATACTTTTCAAAATATTTTAATGACGCGGCTCCATTGCAAAATATCTTTGATATTTTCGTTGACTTGATAAGCCCTTCTATATCGCTTGGAACGACGTTTTTTACGTGCGCGTCACTGCTTCCCAAAATGTCGCATTCTTCCACGCTATCATAGAGCGCGACGTGGTGTTTTAGAAGGAGAGTTTTGCGTTTGTCCGTTTTGTTTTCCTCGTTTGACAAGACAAAATCTTCTCCCAAAACAACGGATAGAACCTTCCAAAATCTATTTTGCGGATGCCCATAATAGAAGTTCTGTTCCACGGATTTGACGGACGGCACGCTGCCGAGGATCAGTATTTTGCAGTCTTCGTCAATGACGGGCGGAAAAGGGTGCTTTATGTGTCTTGCTTGCATTTGTATCTATCCACAATGGAGCGGTTCTAAACCGCGAGAATTCACTTGACAATAAACACCTTGCTTTCGCTCTTGCCGAGGGAGACGGAGAGTTCGCCCGTTGTGTCGAGCTCTTCTTTCGTCCATTGTTCGACGGCGTGGTAGGAGTTTTGCTTTTTCATCGCGATATACTCGTCGTCGCAAAGTTTGTTTAAGTCAAACTTGGCTTTCTTGTTGCCGTTCGTCTTGTTGAAGAAACACACGGCGACGCTGCCGTCCGCGAGCGGTTTTGCAAGTACGTCGACTTTTGACTTTTTGACGCGTTTTGCCGCCTTTGAGAGCGGGTCTTGGTTGATTGCGATGAGCGCCTTGTTGGTGACGATTTCTCTCACGTTGTCAGGCATTTCTCGGATGTCGTTGCCGAGGATGAGAGGAGAGTTCATCATGCACCAAAGCGAGAAGTGGGAGACGTTTTGGTTGTAGGTGAGTTTGCCGTTGCCGACCTCGAGCATATCGGGGTCGTTGTAGTGTCCTTGACTTGATTGCTTGTAGAGTTTTACCGTGTGGCCGTAGATGAGTTTGATCCAAATCCAAATCGGCTTGATGTCGGGCGTAGTGCGCCAGAGGTTGCCCGCTTTTGCGCCCCAGTTGTACGGCTTGCCCCAGCCCCATTCGCAGATTGAGAACGTGATAGGCTTTTCCTCGCGTTTTTCTTCTTGTGCGACTCTTTCGGTTGCGCGCTTCAATGCATAACCCATACGCCTGTATTGATACATTTCGCTGTCCGCTTTCGAGGTGATAGGGTTGAAGAGTTTGATCGTGTTCTTGCCGGCTTTAAGTTCTACGATGACTTGGAATCTTGCCGTCACGTTGAACTTCTTCTGATCCGGGAACTCGATTTCGTATTCCTTTTCGTCGTTGACTTTCGCCACGAGGAACTTTGCGTATTGACCGCTCTTTTTGATGTTGATCGTAAGCACGTATTTGCCGTCCTCGTCAACTTCGATATTGTTGTAAGTGATTGCGCCGAGATTTGCGTCAAGTCCCGAAACGAATTGCCCGGACGGAAGTTTCGTGTCCGTCATAAACTTTGCAAGCCCCGAAAGTACTGCGTTTTGCACGGAATATTCAATCGGGTGTCCGTCAAACTTCGAGACGCTTATGCTATAGACGAGCGGAGCGTATTTTGAGAGATATTCGTGGTGGCAGAAGTCGTATTTGAAATATTCTACGCCCCACTTTGCAAGCGTGTATGCATCGACGGATTCTCTATGCAAACTCGCGGGAAGGTCCTCGCAAGTGAGCGTGCCGTTCGAGGTGTACGCGCCGAGTTTAAAGCCGAGTTTGTTGACTTCGCCCACGAGGTATTTCATGCCGTGCGGAAAAGTCTCGTAGTCGGCGACGAGTTCGCCGTTCTCCGTGCGGAGAGAGGATTGCCAGCAGTCGTCGAGGTTGACGTAGCGATAGCCCGCTTCAAGCAGTCCCTTGTCCTTCATGGCGTGCGCCGTGTCAAGAATGAGTTTTTCGTTTATGCGGTTTGCAAAGGTGTTCCAACTCGACCAGCCCATTGGCGGTGTAGTCGCCGTGCCGATAGGGTAGTCTTCAAAAGTCGGATTGACGCTTGTCGGTTTCTTCTTCATAAAGAGCCGACGAATGTAGCAAAATGGACACATACTGTTTCTTTTCATAAAATTCTCCCGATTTTTAATACGTAAAAGCATATACGATGCCGCATATCTATTTTTACTTATTTTTGCGGTTTTTGCAATAGAAAACAGAAAAAAACAAAAATATTTTTATTTTTGTTCCGATATGAAAATCATACGAAGAATTGAAACGAAAATCAAAATGCAAAACTTACGCCGAATACGATCGCGACGCTCACGATAGCCACGACGAAGAAGGGGATCTTCTTGAAGAATGAGAGCAAGAGCGCGACAGCCGTGCCGATTGACGCCGTCTCAATACTGCCCGTCGAGTAGAATATCGCAGGGAAGACCATCGCGGATATGATTGCGCTCGGCATATAGTAGAGGAAGGATTTCAAAAATCTCGACCTCACTTTGTGCGTAAAGAAGGTGATGGGAATGACGCGAGGAATAATCGTCACGACGAACATTATGGCTGCGGCGATAACGGCGTGCTTTATGTCCATGACGGCACCTCCTTATCACCGTTTTCATCGTTGTGGGCATCGGCTTTGCTCTGCAAATCCGATGGGTTAGAATCCGTGTTTGTGGTGATTTCGCGAGTGTATGGCAAATCCATATCCACGTTGTCAACGGGGAAGACGAGTGCGGATACTGCGGCGGATACGATTGATGAAATCACGAGTCGGAATCCAAACGTAACCTTGTTGAGATACGGCGTGAAAAAGAAGAGACAGGATATAAACGCCGCAAGTCCAATCGTAAAGAAAATACGCTTGTCGCGCTTTGCGGGCGGTATTACGAGCCCTATAAACATACAGAAGAGCGCTATGCCCATTGCGGCTTCCAAGCGAGGCGGCAAAAACGCGTCCGTAAGCGCGCCGATAAACGTGCCGAGTGTCCAACACACGTATGGAATAGGGCTCAAACCGATGTAGTATTTGAAGGTGATGTTTTTGTTGTGCGCCACGATTGCGTACAACTCGTCCGTGATGAAAATGCCGATTACGAGTCGTTTAAGTCTTCCCATAGGCTCAAGACGTTGCGAAAGGGAGACGCCCGTAAGAATATAACGGAGATTGACGACGAAGACGGCGGCGCCGATTTCAAAAAGAGTCGCGCCCTCAACAATCATTTTGAGCCCTGTCGCTTCACCGATTGACGTATAATTTACGGCAGAAAAAAGCGCTCCGTACCAAGCGGGGAACGCGTATCTTGCAATCGTCACGCCGAATGTGAACGAGACCAAAAAATATATTACTGCGATCGGGATGCTGTCGCGCAAACCATCGAGAAATGTTGAGTGCGTTTTAAGTTTCATAATATCATTTATAAGTATGAAAATGATAGCACAATTGAGACATAAAAGCAAACGAAACGACAATTTGGCGGAAGAAAATTATTTTTGCAAATTGACAGGGTTAGAATGTCGGTTTTTCAAAAAATTGTCGGCGACAATAAAATTCGGTATTGACTTTGGCGGGTTTTGGGAATAAAATATTTGTATCAAATATTTTGGGAGCAATATTTTGAAAATCGAAAAAAATTTCGGGTTTTCCCGCGGAAGCGGAATTTTGATGCCTGTGAGTGCGTTGCCGTCGAAATACGACATCGGGTCTTTTGGCAAAGAAGCGTTTAAGTTTGTGGATTTTCTCGCAAGTTGCGGGGTGAAAGTGTGGCAAGTTTTGCCGTTTTGTCCGACGTCTTACGGCGATTCGCCGTATCAGTCACCAAGCGTTATGGCGGGCAATCCGTATTTCGTTGACCTCGACCTTTTGAAAGAGGACGGCTTGCTTTTGCCGAAAGAACTCAAAGAGCAAAAGCACGACGCCAAGCGGATCGACTACGGTTGGCTGTTCGAGAATAGATATAGCGCGCTTCGTCTTGCGTATTCTCGCTTTGTGACAGGGCTCAAATACTTTGAGTTTGTCGAAAAAAACGCCTATTGGCTCGACGACTACGCGCTCTATATGGCGCTCAAAGTCAAGAACGATTTTAAGGCGTTTTCAGAGTGGGACGACTTAGGGAAACGCTACGATAGGGCGAAAGCCTGCGAAAAGGATTTCAAAAAAGAGATAGGTTTTTGGAAGTTCGTGCAATACGAGTTTTTCAAACAATGGGAAGCGGTGCTACGCTATGCGCACTCAAAGGGCGTAAGCGTGCTCGGAGATTTGCCGATTTACGTCGCGTACGACAGCGCAGACGTGTGGAGCGCGCCGAAGAACTACCTGCTTGACGAGGACCTTTGCCCGAAACTCGTCGCGGGCGTACCGCCTGACGCGTTTTCACAGGACGGACAACTTTGGGGCAATCCGATCTACGATTGGAAGAAGATGCAAGAGGACGGCTTTTCGTGGTGGGTAAACCGCATAAAGCACGCACGAGAGATATACGACATAATCCGCATAGACCATTTCCGCGGATTTGCGGGCTACTATACGATTCCGTACGGCGAGGAGACGGCAAAGAAAGGCTGGTGGAACAAGGGCGTCGGCAAAGAGTTATTCGACGTCGTCAAAAAGGAAGTGAGAGGCGTGAAAATCCTTGCGGAAGACCTCGGCATAATCACGCCCGACGTCCGCGAACTTTTGAAGCAAACGGGCTTCCCCGGCATGAAAGTGTTGCAATTTGCCTTTTCGGGCAGCGACAACCTCTACCTTCCGCACAACTATCGCACGGCAAATTGCGTGGTGTACACTGGCACGCACGACAACGCCACCACGAGAGAGTGGGGCGCGACGTTGAAGGGCAGAGAACTTGCCGTGTTCAAGAAGGAATGTCCGAGAGGCAGGTGGCAATCTCGTGTGGACGCGCTCATAGCGCTTGCGATGTCGTCAAAGGCGGCGCTTGCGGTCATACCGATTGCGGACTACTTGAATCTCGGCGCGGAGGCGCGTATCAACCGCCCGAGCGAGCCTATGGGCAACTGGACGTGGAGAATGCGCTCGGACGCCATTGACGCGGATTTGAAAGCGCGCGTGCGTGAATACGTCGAAAAATACGATAGATAAAAAGGCTGATAGGAGAAACGATATGGAATATAAGTTTTGGGGTTGGCAAGACGCAGATTGCGCGCCGACAAACGAAGAATACAAAGGGCTGAAAGCCCTGAAAAACCCGCGCGATATGTACGACGCGATGAAACACGTTTGGTGCGAATATTCCTGCGCACCGAGGTATAGAAGCGAGTGGTCAAAAGACAATATGACCGTCGGACAATGCTCTATCACGTCTTTTCTCGTGCAAGATATATTCGGCGGAGAGGTCTACGGCGTACCGCTTGATGAGGGCGGATTCCATTGCTACAACGTGGTGGGCGACTGCCGTTTTGACCTTACGAGCGAGCAGTTCGGCGGCAAACCTCTCGTATATGACGAAAAGCACCCGCAATCCCGCGAGGAGCACTTCGCCTCTCAAGAGAAATACGAACGATATTTGTATATCAAAAACGCCCTCAAAGCCTATCTCGACTCTGTAAAATGACATAGTTTTTAACGAGGGGGAAAATATGAGGAGATTTGCAAGAGGAGTTTTGGCATTGACGTGCGCGGTGGTGCTTGCGCTTGCGCTCACACTTTGTTTCGGGTGTGACAAGCAAGTGAGCGAGCCGTCTAAAGAGAAGCAACTCGTCAACAAAAACGCCACGGCAGAGGCGAGGCGACTTTACGACTATATTTGGTCTGTAAGCGGGAGCAAGGTTTTGTCGGGGCAACAGGAGTCCACTTGGATGGACGGCGGCAACTGTGAGTATGAGATGGAATATCTCGAATCCACGACGGGCAAACTGCCTGCGATCCGCGGATTCGACTTCATAGAAGACGACTTTGACGGAGTGGTGGAGCGCGCGAAGGCGTGGGCGAAGCGTGGCGGTATCGTCTCGATATGCTGGCATTGTTCAAAAGATCTTGACGGCGGCTACGAGGACAGCAAGGTCGCCATGCCAAAAGCCGAGTGGGACGCGATTCTCACGGCAGGCACACCCGAGAATATCGCGTTTTTGAACAATTTGGACAAAGCGGGCAGGGCGCTCAAACTCTTGCAAGACGAGGGGATTCCCGTCGTGTGGAGACCTTTCCACGAGTGCGACGGTTGGTGGTTTTGGTGGAGCCTCGAGAGCGGAGAGTATTTCAAACGCCTTTGGATCATGACCTACGATCATTTCACCAACGACCTGCACCTCGACAACCTCATTTGGATGCTCGGTTTTTCGCACGCGGAGGACATAAGCGAGGGACGTATGGAAGAATACTTCCCGGGGCTTGACTATTGCGATATAGTCGGTGCGGATTCTTATAACGTGCGCTTCAACGGCGCGGAGCCGGATTTATATAAAGCCGCGTATGCGCTTGTCGGAGACAAAAAGCCTCTCGCGATGCACGAGTGCGGACTCATCCCGACAGAAGAGCAGTTTGCGGAAGCACCCTGGACTTACTTTTTGACTTGGCATACCGAGTATCTTACGGACAAGAACGAAAAGGACGCTCTAAGGGCGCTTTATTCAAGCGACTACGTCGTCACCCTCGACGAGCTTCCAAACTTCTATGCGTGATTGCCCGCTTTAGAACACCGAAAATATAAAAAACCTCTCAAGCGAGAGGTTTTTTGTTTGTGTAATTTTTGAGTTTAATTTCAGTTTGTTTATTTTGCCGAAAATAATTGATTTGACTAAAAAGTTTGATTGAAAGACTGGCTAAATAATCATCCAACGAAGTTGGCGATGTAGTCGGCGGTGAGTTCGATTTGTTCGACGGTTGAGATCGTCGGAGTGCCGTCGCCTTTTTGCGCGCCGTACATTCCGTAGCCCGCGTGGCATCCGCCCTCGATGACGTATTCGGTGAAATCTGCGGGGAGATACTTTTTGAATTTGTCGTACTTTTTGCGGTTTAGCACCTTGTCTTCGCTCCCGTAGATCGACAGCACTTTAAGGGAAGTGGCAGACAAGTCGTCTTCGGAATACGCGCCAAGCATAATGAGCCCCTCGACGTCGCCCGTGTGTTTTGCGGCATACTTTGCCGCCATGCACCCGCCGAGCGAGTGTCCCGCGACGAACCACCTCTCGACGCCGTATTTTTTCACGTCGTCTTCCGCGGCGTTGGGTCTTAAGACCGCAAGGTTGAAAGGCATCTTTTTCAGCACGCAGAAATACCCGCGCTCCGCGAGAGCGTACATAAGCGGAAGATAAGCGGTGTATTCAACTTTCCCGCCCGGATAGAAGAATATGCCGATCTGCTTTTTGTCTCCATAGACGAGATATTTGCCGTCCGCCATTTCACAATGGACGTTCGGTTTTGCACTTGTGTACGCCGAAACTGCCGCGTCGTCCGTGTGGTAGTAGACCCCCGCATAAATAAAAAACGCGGACAGCGCGACCACGATGACTGAAAATATTGAAATTGAAGCGATTAAAAATCTTTTTTTACGTTTTGGCATTTTATCACCATTATATTCGCATATAGTTTAGCACTCCACAAAATTTGAGTCAACCGTAAACGACAAAAAAATAACCCTGACTTTGTCAGGGTTAAATTTTGGTTTGAAATGAATTTTTTCGAGCGAGTTTGAATTTACTCTTCGGTTTGAGTTGGGGCTTCGGCTTGAGCGGAGTCGTCGGCAGGTTGAACATCGCCAGCTTGAGCAGAGTCGTCAGCAACATCTTCGCTAGCGGTCGCACCGCTTTCTTTTGAGAACTTGTCGAAAGCGGATTCCTTTTCAACTGCCGCGAGGAAGGCTGCGTCGCTGTCCTTTGCGATGAGTTTCATAATCTTCTTTTCGCGATAGAAGAAGAGGATGATTGCGCCGAGCACGCAGAACACGATTGCAACGATTGCCACTATGCCAAGACCGAGTGGGTTTGCGGTGATGTCGTTTGACGACTTATCTTGCGTGGCTGAACCGATGATCGCAAGAGAAGTGAACGCGAGCATTGCGATGGATTGACCGAGTTTCATAGAGAAAGTACGTGCCGCAAAGAACATACCTTCGCGGTTTTCGCCCGTGGTGACAGCTTCGGCTTCGGCGACGTCCGCGACGATGGATTGCGGAATGATGCCGAGAAGCGCCATTGGGAATGCCGCGATTATGCAGATTGCAAAGCCGAGAACGTAGCCGATTGCAGGTATTGCCGCGATGCCCGGGAGGTTGGTGAGACCTGCCACGACGTATGCGATAGAGAGTCCGAAGAAACCGATGATGACGAGTTTCTTTTTGCCGAACTTCTTGACGAGTTTCGTGACGAACGGATAGACTGCCGCCGA
>Ga0256405_10011793_pt1 | contig 11019 bp, 8 predicted proteins | sample RumenRJG_02DNA_FD_189096 | JGI IMG/M metagenome (GOLD analysis project Ga0256405, IMG submission 189096) | Bovine rumen microbial communities from Lethbridge, Alberta, Canada - RJG_02 | ecosystem: Host-associated > Mammals > Digestive system > Stomach > Rumen | place: Canada: Alberta | collected...
CGGCAATACAAATATACTAAAGATGCGGCAAAAAAATAAGGCAAGAACATAAAAATGCAGCGCGGAGAAACGACATCTCCGAACATCCCAACAAAAATTTAAACCAAAATTTGTATATGTTAGAAAATAGTTGTACCTTTGCAGCGAAATGAAGAGGTGGATATTACATATCGGTTGTTGGGTGTGGCTGGTGATGGCTGCTGTGCCGACGCAGGGGATGACATTGGCGGATTCGGTGGCCTCTACTATGCTGCGTTACTGCCATCCGGATGACTATGTCCGTGCGTGCTACCGCTATGGCAAAATCTTGCTTAACGAACAAGACAACCCGGTGGATGCCATGAAGGTCTTTATCACGGCCTCACATGTCTCTACTTCCGACTACGTCATTATGGGACGCATCTTATCTAACATCGGAACTATATGTCGCATAGCCAATCGTCACGATCTGGCCTATGAGACCTTTCAACGCTCTGCCAACTGCTTTCTGCAGGCCGGAGACTCCACCTTATATTATTATGGGTTAAACAATATGGCCTTTGAAAAGGCAGTATTATCAGATAAACATGCTTCAGATAGCATACTTGGCCTCGTACAATCTCGTTGTACTAAACCCGCTGTACTTACAAAAATTTTAGAAACAAAAGCTGAAGCATGTCTATTTGCAGGAAATAATGATTCGGCTCTGTATTATGCCGCAGAATTTTACACACGCGGGAATCACGAGCCATTGGGACTTACTATGCAAGCTCAAGCATTTTATTCAATGCAACAATATGATTCTGCGCAGCATTATGCCAATCTCGTCATCCAAAATTCCAATGATTTATATGATTTAGATTGTTCGTATTATATTCTAATACATTGTGATAGTGTATTTGGCAACAATCAGGTATACACATTAGATGCTACGCGGGCTGATGTTCATAAATTGATAACGAATCGTCATGGCAAAGTATCTCTCGCGGTTCGACTATTAGAACAAGATATGAACTATAAACCAGATAGAAGTTGGTTATATGCAGTTATCGGTACCATCATGTTGATTTCTATTGGAATCTGCATCTATATCGTTCGTCGCAAACGTCAGAATCGATTACTGATACAAATGATTAATAGCGCAAGAGAAGAGGGTGAGCAGTTGGTTGCTCAAAATGAACACTTGCAACAAGAAACTGAACGCCGCAGGGCAGACATGATGGCTCAAATAGAAGAGCAGTGCCTAATGTTTCAGCAAACAGAAAATTTTCAAGAGATACTCCATTGGAATAATTTTCAGCAGCTATGTGAGGTCATCAATCAGCACTTCTTTTTCCTGGCTGATAAATTAAAACGATTCAGCGTACTCAATGAACAAGAATTGCGCCTATGCTTCTTAGTGCTGATTGGTCAATTCAGTGACAAGCAAATGGCGGATATTCTTAATTACAGTTCTAAAAGTATCCGTACCATCAAACGCAATACTGCCATCAAAATGAATACTACGAGTAAAAATTTGCGCACATTTTTATTGGAAATAGTGCTCAAATAACATGCTCTTCGGGTAGTTACAATTATTTTTCTACATCTCATTTTTATATATGGCTGATTTTCAAACAAATCAGTCATGTGCATTTTCTACATATTTTTTTGGTCATATCATCTATTTGCAGTAATTTTGCACCGTCAAACGAGAAGAAGTTTTACGTCATATCCACTTTAATCAAAAATACGATGACATTAAAAAAATTTGCACTAATGGTAAGCCTAATGTTAGGATATTCAAGTGCCATTTATTCACATGGAACGGAGATATCTTTGTCTGTGATGAATCCCGTCATGTCACATCCTGTAGGCTTGGGTGATATGCCCTTAGATGGAGACCCAAGCCCGGGAGGTCTGCCTATTAACCCCACTAATTTCCACGCCTATGTTTTAGACAACCGATTGACGGTGTTAGGGCCGGCCAATGTGTCGGCCAATCTGGTAGTACGGAATGAATACAGTGTCGTTATCGTCAATACACAATTTGCGGATAGCATCAGTGTCTATCTTCCAACCACAGGGTTGCATTACGTGGAGATAAACAACCAGTTGCTCACCTTAGTCGGGCAATGGATGAGTACGAATACCGAAAACTTTTCCTCCACACTCACTTGGGACATTCGGCATCGTCAGTATTGCTATGACATTACCGTCTTCTTCCCATCGTTTGAAGTGCGAGATACCGCATTGATTGACCCCTTCGCGCAGATAGAAGTGCCTTTTAATTACGTCCTCTATTCCGCCGAAGAGGAGAATCAAAAATTCTCTTATGCCGCCGAGGCCGGCAATCCGGCATTGCCGTTCCTGCCGCTTAATCTGCATATACCCTTTACCGAGGCCATCGACACTTTGGTGGATGGTATTGAATACTATGACGAAATTGAGTTGAGTTATCCGTATCTGCCGGCGCAGAATGTCTTGGAGACAGCGAATGATGCACTCTTGCAGTTCAATGAGGAATTTTATGACTGGGGTGAGAACGAAGATTGGGAGCAACCCGTTGTAACCGAACGATTCGAATATATGGGTACAGCGGGAATAAATGTGCAGTTCCGTCCGTTGCTTTATGCTCCGTTGACCAATAGGATACGTCCCATAAGGAGTATAAGTTTCAAGGTTTGTATTCCCGACAGCACCTTCTTTTACGAAATAGACACCGTCGGTTTTCATCCCGAGAGGGCAGACATTATTGACTTTTACGACAACTATCAGCCTTATCGTCCCTTCACTGCCTCTCATAAGGGCAACTACCTCATCATTACCACACCCGACTTTGAGTCCGAGGTAGATTTTTACGCACAGCACAAAACGGATTGTGGTTATAACGCATGGGTAGAGACCTTCAGTAGCACAAGTACTGCCGCCGATATCCGCCAGTATCTGCGTGAGTCCTGTCTGGACGAAGATTACCGTCCCCGCTATGTCTTAATCATCGGCGACGGAACAATCATTCCATTTTCTGCCGGAAGTTCTAACGACCCGGATGACCCGCTGACGGATATGTATTATGCCTGTCTGGATAGTGCCTCTATTGCTCAAGAGACCTCGCTTGTACCGGATGTGTATGTAGGGCGTTGGCCGGTATCTTCGTCCGGTCAGTTGGCCAATATCATGCAGAAGAGTATCGACTATGACGATTATACTATCCCCAATAGAAGGGTGGCCTTATTCTCTGGGACGGGAAGCGGAGCCGACCGATTTGCGGCGGTTAATATGAGCGTTCACACGATGATTCAAAATGATGTCACTCATGCGAGCAGTATTAACTACGACGGACGAGCAGGGTTGACGGACGAGGATATGACAGATGAATTCTCGAACAATGATGATTGGATGATGATTTACCGGGGGCATGGCAACATGTACGAGATTGGCTCTCCATTCAATATCGGGGCGTGGAACCTCCCTGAAGAGCAGCCATATTTCAGTTTCGGCATAGCATGCCTGCTCAATTATCCCTCAGGAATCGGAGAGTATTGGGTTAACAATGGTGACAGGGGGTGTGCCTTCTATGGCGCCACCGTAGAGACCTATCGTGAATATAACAACCTATTGGAGAAAACAATGTTTAGTGGCTTGAAGGACCATGTCAATTACACGTTAGGCAAGTTTATCTACCAAGGCCTCGCCAACTATCTTTCCGCACGAGGCAGCAAATTGGAAGTTCAATCTTATGTGCTCTATGGTGACCCGTCATTATATTTGTACGGTTTGAATACGGCGGGCAATCCCGTCAACTATAAACCGAGACGGTCCGGAGGTAATGAATCGCCCGAATCCATCGCAGCAATCAACGGCGAGAGCAGCTATGCCATCTATACCTTACAAGGAGCACTGCTTCTTTCCGCTACGCTGCAAAACATTTCGCAGCTGAAGGTCGCCGTTCAGCACCTACCGCAAGGTGTGTATCTAATGACAACCACATCGGACGGCAAGGCTCCTATAACTCAGAAAATAATCGTACAAAAGTAATCAAGTTAATTAACCACATAAACACCAATGTTATGAAACACACTTTTAGTCTTTTACTTTTGTTTGTGTCGTTGTTCTGCATGGCGCAAACTAATCCGCGGACACAGACTCCGCAGCAATTAGCGGAACAGATGACTACCTCTATTGCTCAATCCGTTACTTTGGATGCCACTCAACAGGCTCAACTGACGGCTGCTGCAACTCTGTATTTTACCAATCTGCGCAATATGTCGCAGAGTGCCCCCGAAGAGAGAGCGCAATTGTATCAGTCCTTCTTGCAGACCTTACAAACTATTCTTACAGCGGAAAAGTATGAGCAATGGCAACAAGCGATTGCAGCTCATCGCGAACAACTAACGCAAGGTGTTCCTCAAAACTAATTAATTTTAAAAATGCAACTCATATGAAACGTACAATATTTCTCAGTATAGCCTTGTTGCTATTTGCCCACTATAGTTATGCCTACATATGTTCCGGTGTGACTTATAATAATGATACCGCCACTGCTGTTCTTTGTGCCGAAGACTACAATCCTTACTCCGTGGGCGGAGATCCGACATCTTTTAATGTAGTTCTCCCTGCTAATAAGTATTATCAAATATATGGTCATATCGAATTGGAGCAAGTGGCTTACAGTGATGGCGTTGTCATCAGGGAGATTGATGAGAACAATAATACACTTAATGTCCTTAGATCTTATTCGGGAGTTATTGAAGATATATCCGTCATCTCGCAATATAAAACGGGAAAGATAGTTATTGACATCCATTGTTTTTACGGTGCCGTTTGTGAAACATCCGGATTCTCTCTTACCATCCAACCGGTAGAGATAGACACAATGAATATAGGAGTTGTAACTAACATGTTGGGCATCGGTACCACATCACCCGAGGAGGCTCTTGATGTGGTCGGTAACTTGCGAGTGCGAAAGTCAACCAGTGCCGTCACCATTGAACCTGCCGGTGCACACATTAGGTTTAAGACCGATAATACCGATTTCTATTTTAACAAGCCTGTCCGCAGTAACGGTACCTTCGGAACAGCCATCGGTGCCAATCTGACTTTGCAAACCCATGACACCGCTCGTGTCACAATACTTAATTCCAATGGATATGTTGGTATCGGGACAACCGAGCCTCAAGCCATGCTTCATGTAAATGGTTCCGTGCGCGGTAATGGGGAAAATGGTACTTTAACTATTCAAACCAATAGCGGCAAAACCACTATCGGTGCCATGAACTGGGCATATTCACATTTCTGGACCAATCTTCCTCGTTTCCATTTTAACAAAGGTATAACAGTTAGTAATGGTGCTATTTCAAGTGGCTCCGGAAATGACTTATTTTTACAAACCTGTGATATAGTGAATGATGCGCCCGCTTTTACTTCGCGTTTGAGTATTCAAGGAGAGACCGGTAACGTAGGAATCGGGACAGACTCTGCCCTTTATAAATTAGATGTGAATGGTACGATTCGAGCCAACGAAATATTAGTCAATACCAATGGCGCAGACTACGTGTTCGACGAGAGCTATCAACTACGTTCGCTGCAAGATGTTCAGGCATATATACAGGAAAACAAACATCTGCCTGACGTTCAATCCGCCGAGCAGATGCAACAAGACGGCATATCTGTCAGCGACCTACAGACGACTCTCTTGCGTAAGATTGAAGAATTAACCTTGTATATCCTTCAACAAGAAGAACGGATAAAAGAATTGGAAAAGCAGTTAAACAGATAACATGTTGTTGTTATGAAAAAACTCTATATTTTACTCTTCGCTTGCGCGGCCTTGATGGCATGCGAGAAGAAGGACAGAAGTGATGAAGGGTATATTAACGGTGGCCCTCCTGGTCCTCCGGGGTACTTGATAGTAGTACAAATGCCAGATGCTCAGCAAACGCAAACTGCTATTGTGGAAAATCCGGTTGTACGCGTTGATTATTCCACGTGGCCGGAGACGCCAATCTTTGACGAGAATGTATTGGAGCCCAAGGTCTCGGATTTGTTATCTACATGGCCCAAAGATTCGCTTAAGATGTTGGAGCATTCACCCTATATTGAACTGGGTGACAATTATTATCTATTAGACTGGCGTTGGCGTGGTGCGTTGCCCTTCCTAAGCAGACTAATTAATTGGTATTGTGGTCCGGATTCGATCTTCATAGCACATTGGTTCGTTACTGATGTAGAGTGGAAAGATATCTCACTTTTACAAGACTGGTCAAAAGCGCAAATCATCGGACATCCCAACGTGACTGCTATGGGGATTATTTCACCGGAAAGATTAGATGAATATTTTGGTACACTTATTCCAAGAGACAATCCATATTGGGTGACTGTGTATTGGTCCGGCGGTCCAAGGATTGGATATAACACTCGGATAACCACAAGGGAATATATCGACTTTCTCAACCAATTGCAAGAAAGATATCGAGATTACTTGATACAATTAATCCAAGAAGGAAAGTTTAATGAATTTTATTATCAGCCATGAAATTTATTCATTTTGTTATAATCATCATTGGGTTCCTATTTTATTGTATCAACTTATCTGCTCAACAGGTATCACCTTCCATTGCAGAACAAGTGGCCGAAAATTTTATGAGTTCATTGATGAATGATGTTTCCTATATTCAATCAAGAAATCCTTCAACTATCACCAATAACCAGCCCTATTTAGATACGACTATTGTGATTAGACGCAGGGATCAACAACTCCCAATAATGTATTTAGTATTCAAAAATGGCATTTGGGTTCTCGTCGCTGCAGACAACAGGATTACGCCAATATTAGCATACTCAGATTACATGCATGGTGTTAATTATTCGGAAGATTCTATTCCTCCGGCTGCTCACGATTTGTTAGATTGGTATGAGAAGCAAATTACATATGTCCAAGATAGTGCCAACTACTTGAGCGCAGATACAACTTGGAATAAGTATATGTTAGCACCTATTGCAAGTTCTCAATCAGTCGTAGTTGAAGCGTTATTACAACGGGATGGCATGTGGATACATTGGCAGCAACAAGGGAATGCTGAACGATATCTACTTCCAACGGAATCAAATTGTTATAATAAATTTTGTCCAGCAGGAGATACGTGTGCACATAGTATCGTTGGTTGTGTCGCTGTTGCGATGGGACAATTAATGTGGTACTGGATGTGGCCGCATGCTATTCTAACGGAGGCAAACAATACTACTTTTATTCGCGAATACGATTGGAATATGATGCCGCCCATGCTGTTTAATTCCACACCATTACACTGCGTTGATATGGTCGCTCATCTATTACATGATGCCGGAGAAAGTGTAAACATGTTATATGGTTGTGGTGAGTCATTAGCTTCATCATCCGAAGTTCCTTCAGCCTTACAGGACGTCTTTGGATATGCTGCAGATAATTTGCGACCCAGAAACTTGTATATTGCGGCGACATGGCTGTCATTATTAAAAAATGAATTAAACAATGGCCGTCCCATATATTACAGTGGGCGAACGCCCAATACAACAGCTGGACACGCATTTGTGATAGATGGCTATGATTCAAGTAATCACTTTCATATGAATTTTGGTTTCCATCCGGCCACCTTTGCTAATGGATATTTCTTATTAGATAGTATTGCTCCTTCTAGTTCAAATCAGTTTGAGTACACATTCAATCAAACAGCCGTTCTTGGTATACAACCCAATTATCCGGATTGTTCCCCCATGTCTATTTCATCACCTTTGACATGGTCAACTTCCAAATTTATTGTTCAAAATGGCGGAGGGATTACCATAGAAAATAGAATAGTAGTTAGCAATCAAAAGGGAGTCATCTATTCAGGAGATTATATACGTTTGACTAATGGCGTCCATATTCAATCGGGAGCTAATGTACATTTAGCAATTAAAGACATGAAATGTGGCACCAATAATCCCGCCCCCAATAACCTCCCCTCAAGGAACCTCAATACTAATCCATCAGATAATAGTAGCTCTCCAAAGAAAGTGACATCAGAATTATTACAGATTGTTTACAATCCGACAAACAAGATGATTCGTATCTTGAACGGAGAAGAAATATCAGCGATTAATGTCTATAGTATAAGCGGGCAATTGGTACAAACATGTAGCCGACCGAATATGGATATTTCTTTTCTATCTTCAGGCGTGTATATCGTTACTGCACAAACCTCTACAGGGGAAAAGGTACAAGAAAAAATTGCGGTCTATTGAATTTAGCCAACTCCATAACCTCTATTTATTAACGAATCAAAATTGGATGAATATGAAGAAAGCAAGTATTTTTGGTATCTTATGTTTGATGTTTGCTGCCTGCCAGTCACATAAGAATGAAGAGATAGTTAACCATGAGGTATATTATTTTCCCCCAGGAGAATGGTATCAATCTGATCGTGGTGTAACATTGAATGAAGAAACGTGGTGGTGGTTCTGGCACAATGACTCAGCCATCGCCATCACGAATACACATTCTAATCCAGATGACTCAAAATGCCGAATAAAATACTATCGTGAAGAAGATGACCCACATGGTTTATATTGTCGATTTTTATTTAGACAAGTCTCTCCTACACAGTTGGAAATTGAGCGATGTGATGGCATTCACAGGTATAATTTTGAATGTCGGGATAAAATCATCGAAGTCTTTGACTTCTTTGAGGATGGTGACACTCTGGGTTCCTCTTTAATATTGGGACAAGTAATTGTTGTGTATTAAATTCAAGTCTATGCTTTTGAGATATAGCAAAATAACCACAATAGTATGGTTGTCAATTATTTCCCCTATAACATTAGGACAAAATTTCAATGCTTTTTATGTGCCTTATCATGATTCAAGTTTGGACAGACACATATCCAACTTGAAGACCATTGTATTGGATGCTACCACGAGAGGAAAAACCGACCAATTACAAGTTCAACGAATCAGCACATCGCGCCGCAGTTCAACAGGATGGGTACATGATACTTATCAAATATTTTATCAAGGGATATTACTAGACAAAGCTTGTATTAAAACGCATGCGAGGGGAGAAGTAATACAATATGTGACAGGGTGTATGTATGATACTCTTTCCGACATCGTCACTCAACCTCATATCTCTGAACATGAGGCTTTACAATCGGCCACCTCGTACTATAACCCTACAACACACTATACAAATTTCGTCAAAGAGGACTTGAAAAAAGAATCAAAATCTGTTGCACGTAAAGGATTGGTTATTTGCCCGATTTTGGATAAAGATGGCCAAAGAAAGCCAAGATTGGCCTATAAGTTCCATATAGTTTCAATGCTTCCCATTGGGAGTTACATGATATATGTGGATGCCCATACGGGGGAAGTTATTGATGTTAATCCATTATCAATGAATTATAGTGCACAAGGGCAGGCCTTCACAAAGTATTCCGGGTGGCAATATATAAACACAGAATACGTTAATTCAAGGTATTATTTACATGACATAAATAGGGGGAATGGAATATATACCTATGATAATCAACAGGCATTCTATAATTACTTTCAGCAAGCCGTAGAAATTAGCGATGCTGACAATATGTGGACTGCACAAGAATACAACAACAATAAAAAATATGCAGCTTTAGATGCCCATTGGGGAGCCATGATGGTGTATGATTATTTTTATGACACTTTTGGCAGGAATGGCATCGATGATAGCGGAACAAGGATTAACCAATACGTCCATACTATATATTATGTACCAAATGGACCTTCCTCCCCCTCTAATGCTGCGTGGTATCTTTTAGTTGATGGAACAGAAATTGTTACTTATGGTGATGGAGGAAATTCGCCACTACAACTTGACGCCTTTACATCCGTCGATATCGTTGCCCATGAGATAGGACATAGCATCGCCTATCATGCTGCGAATTTAGAAAACCAATGGGAATCAGGGGCCATTAACGAAGCTCTTGGGGACATCTGGGGCGCATGTGTATCTAATTATGTTAATCTCGGAAAAAATATCTGGCTCATGGGAGAAGAATTCTTCCCTAATGGCGCTGCTCTTCGAAGTATGAGTAATCCGAAACTATTCATGCAGCCTAGCACTTATATGAGTTCGGGTGAAAATGGATATTGGGAAGAATATCCCCCCGGGACAGTGGCAAGTGACGGCAATGACTTTGGCGGTGTCCATAGGAATAGTGGGGTGATGAATTATTGGTTTTATTTATTATGCGAGGGCGGTTCCGGAATAAATGATTATAATTATGTATACACTGTGACAGGTATCGGCATTGAGAACGCAGAACAAATAATATATAATGCCCTGTGTAATCAATTCGTTCAAACCACTAATTATTCTCAAGCTGCCTTATTCACATGGCTAGCTGCTACCGAGTTATATGGAGAATGCTCTCCAGAAGTTCAAAGTGTTACAGACGCATGGAAAGCTGTTGGAGTGCCTATAATGGGGCGACCGGACACTTTAGATGTTTCCGAAATAATTCACTATGGAGAACAAAAAACATATTTTGCCACGTCCATCTTGTCCGCTAGTAATATAATCGGAAATGGAGCCCATGCAATATATCGGTCAGACTCTTTGGTTCGATTACAAAACGGCTTTCATGCCTGTGAGGGATCAAATGTGCATATATTTGTAACACCCTGTGAAAACTCTGCTGACCCAGCGCAAGTAAGTTCTCGTCAAATAGGGTCACATACTTCCCAATATATTTCACTAGCAAGTGAAGATTTGTCAGATACTGCTGCGTCTGCGGTGAATGGTGTGGAGGTGACAGACCGCATAGAGATAGCTCCCATCAATACCGCCATTGACAATGTGAATGCCGACACTCCCAACGGTCCCGCCTACGATCTCTTAGGTCGCCCGGTCGACGACACCTACCACGGCATCGTCATCCGTGACGGAAAGAAATATGTGCAGTAAAACATCCCGCACTGAAAAAAATCTCAAATATTTGCATAAGTGAGAAAAAAGTTGTACCTTTGCAAGGTCAAGAAGGAATACGACTCCCTTGCGCAAGATTAAG
>Ga0256405_10011795_pt1 | contig 11018 bp, 15 predicted proteins | sample RumenRJG_02DNA_FD_189096 | JGI IMG/M metagenome (GOLD analysis project Ga0256405, IMG submission 189096) | Bovine rumen microbial communities from Lethbridge, Alberta, Canada - RJG_02 | ecosystem: Host-associated > Mammals > Digestive system > Stomach > Rumen | place: Canada: Alberta...
ATGAGAGAAAGAGAAGTTGAAAACGCTCTGAGAAACATGGGCGACTTAAAGAAGGAAATGCAGAGAAATCTTAAAAGGCATTTCTTCAATGTCATGGACAGTGTAGATGAAGGAATTGGTGAAAAAGGGATGGAATTAGAATTTAATATCCTTCCTGAAGACGTGGAAATCTACATTAGGGATTCATTGTTTGTATCTTATGTCCATGGATACATCAAGAGTGTGTATGACCATATTCGTGATTATGAAGACATGAAGGAATTGTGGAATGACTGTGTAGAAGATGGAGTTGATGATATAAACGATATTTCACCTAGAACTTTGTCTAAGATAAAGAAAGCCTTGGGAGTTTAGGAATCTTAAACCAGGAGAAAAGACTATGCTAAAAGAAGAACTAGATAAACTTAAGAGATATGCTTATTCCTCAGTTGTCGTTATCACTCAAGATGATGCTATCCTTTCAGTAGGTCTCTTAGAAGATGTTATAGAAGAAACAAAGGAATTGTGGAATAATGATGTCTTAGACTCTACTGAGTCTGTAGTATTAGACCAAAAAATAGCTATCCTTACAGTTCTCTTTTAGAAACCAAATAAAGGGCTTAGAAATCTAAGTCCTTTTCTTATTTCTGAATTACTCATTTAATAAATAAAAATATATTATAAAAGAAAAGGATTTTTAAATGATTGAAGAAACAATTCCTGATATTCCAAATTTTTTCTCTAAGAATGACTACACTTTCTTTTATCTAAGAAAAGAACCAGTGTTATTTGACTTTAATCAAGAGGCATACACTCTTAACACTGGTTTGACATACACTTTAATTGAAAACAATCCTGAACTCTTAGAAACACTTAAATATTTCTCCGAGAGAGTCTCTGATTTACAGATAGACGAAGATATTAAGAGTAAAAGTTTAGATACTCTTGAAGAGTTTATAGAACAAGTTTTAAATTACTAAATAAAAGTAAAAAGGATTTTAAAATGGAAATAATTAAGATTAAGAGTCTTTATCCAAATGCTATTCCCGGAATCTTTGAAGTCTTAGAAGTAGAGCTTAACAAAGAAGACTGGACAGATGAAAATAAGATGATGTTCATCGCTCAGTGTGCCCATGAGTCAGGATATTTCAGACGTTTAACTGAAAACCTCAATTACTCACTGGAAGCCCTAATCAAGGTTTTTCCAAAGTACTTCAAGTTTGGTTTCAGAGACCCATACGAGTACAAGTACAAACCTGAGAAGATTGCTAATGTAGTCTATGCTAACAGAATGGGAAATGGTGATGAAAAGTCGGGTGATGGATGGAAGTACAAAGGAAGAGGTCTTATTCAGTTAACAGGAAAATTTAACTACACTAAGTGCCTAAAGGACTTAGGACGAACTGAACCTGAATACTTGGAGACTGTTGAAGGAGCAGTCAGAAGTGCTATTTGGTTCTGGAAGACTAACTTTTTAAATAAAGAAGACAACATGACCACTATTACTAAGAGAATAAATGGTGGTACAAATGGACTTCAAGATAGACTAAATCAATTTAACAGAATAAAAACATTTGTCCAAAACACTTAGTTATTATATAATATAATAAATTTAAATAAAGGAAACTTTTATGGTTTCCTTTAATTTTCTAAAGAAGGAATATTAGATGATTATTGAAAAAAGAGATGGAACCTTAGAACAGTTTAATCTGTCTAAAATCAGAAATGCTATTAGTAATGTCTTAGAAGAAAAAGACATCAACACTGTGTTGGCAAAGATTGAAAAGAATCTTCCAAAGAAAGACAAAGTCACAGTAGAAGAAATACAGGATATTGTAGAAAAGACTTTAATGTCTTTAAAGTTCTTTGAACAAGGAAAGTCTTATATCCTTTATAGAAAACAAAGAGAAAACATTAGAAACTCTAAAACATCTTTAACTAAGACCTTTAAGGAAGTCTTAGATGCTGATGGAAGCGACATCAGCAGAGAAAATGCTAATGTAGACGGAAAGGCGCCTATGGGACTTATGCTTCTGTTTGGAAGTGAAATTGAAAAGGATTATGTAAAGAGATACATGATAAGTCCCAAGTTCACTGAGTTACATGATAGTGGTGATATCCATATCCATGACCTGAACATGTATGCGTGTACCTTTAACTGTTGTAACATAGGTCTTAAAGAACTGTTTAGAAAGGGTTTTAATACTGGACATGGAACTCTTAGACCTCCTCAGAGTATTAGTACAGCGCTAACTCAAGCGGCGATTGTCGTTCAGGCAAATCAAAATGACATGTATGGCGGACAGGGAATTCCATTATTTGACTACGAACTAAGTCCTTACATAGCAAAAACTCTTGGTTCTAATATAAAAGACACAATTGAAAGTGTCTTAGGGCAAGAAATAGATTTTAATTTTAAAGATTTCTGCTATTCGCTTTGTGAAAAGAATAATTCGTCTTTAGTTGATGAGTCTTTAAAGGAATTAGAGTCAAAGATTTATGAGTTTGTGGGTGATAAGACTAAGAAAGTCTTAGAATTGTCTAGAAAGAGAACATTTAAAGATACTTTCCAGGCATGTGAAGGGATTATTCATAATTTAAACTCTCTCAATTCGAGATGTCTTCCAGAAACAGAAGAAGTGATATCATTATCGATTAAATCTTCAAGAGACATTAAAAAGATGTCTGACATCGAAAAGAATGCTTTGAAAAAACTCATAGAAAATCTTTATGAGACAAGAAAGATTTCTGAAGTTGCTAATGAATTAGGTGTTTCAGAAAGAGTAATGAGAAATATTATGATAAATTTAGGAATACCCAGGCGAAGCAGGAAAGAAGCATCTGATTTTGTAAGTAAAAGATTTAAAGAGCAGTATGGTGTAGGAGGTCCTTCGGGACTTCCTGAAATAAAGCAAAAGATTAAAGATACACAGTTTAGAGAATTTGGATGTTATGCCTTTAATACTGAGAAGCAAAAACAAACAATGAAAGAGCGTTATGGCACTGAAAACTGTATGCAGAACGAACAAGTAAGAGCAACGATGGTTAAAAACAACCTCGAAAAATATGGTTATGAACATACATTCCAAGTTCCTGAATTTCGGGAAAAGGCAAGGAAAACGCTTCTAGAGAAGTATGGGTGTGAGAATGTATTATGTTCTGAAAGTCCAATAAGACAAAACCTAGACTACTCACGAACTGATGAGATAAACAGGAAAATGGTTGATACAAAACTGGAAAAAAATAATGGAGAGTATGAGTCAAAGGAAACAAAAGAAAAACGAAGAAAGACTTGCTTAGAACGTTATGGATTTACAACATACCCTGCTTTTCTCCATACAGTCCATACATCTAAAAAGCAAATTGAAATTTTTGAATTTATTAAACAGTCATTTCCTGAACTTTCTGTTTATCTTGACATCTTTGGACTCCTTAGACAGGAACCTATGCTTGAGCTTGACATTTGGATTCCTGAAATCAGGCTAGCTATAGAGTACAATGGTATTTACTGGCACAACAGAAGTGCATATAATAAAGATATTTCGGATAATACTATTATCTCAAAAGAACGGAGAAAAGATTATTTTGCATTCTTAAATGATATTACTCTTATTCAGATTTGGGAAGATGATTACTTAAAGAACGAACAAGAAGTAAAAAATAATCTGTTTAATTTGATTTGTGAATTGAAGAATATTGAGGAAACTAGTAATGGCTAAAATAAACAAACTTACTAAAAATAATTACGTTTTGTCATTTAATCCAGAAACACAGGAATATGAGTATAAAAAAGTTCTTAATGTTTTCAATAATGGCGTTAAGAAAATTCTCGAGATTAAACTAGAAGATGGCCAGGTCCACAGAATGACCTCAAATCACAAGGTCTTTACATCAGAAGGTTTTATGGAAATTCAGGATGCTAAAGACATTCTTACGGATACTGGATTTGTAAAGATTTCTAATAAGGCCGAACTTTCAGAAGAAACAGTTTATGATATTGAAGTACAAGACAACCATACGTTCTGTATCAAAGACAAAAACGGATTTGCAGTTGTCCATAATTGTGGAAGTCAAGTACCATTTAGTTCTATCAACTATGGAACTAACACTACTCCTGAAGGACAGATGCTGATAGAAAGTACCTTAGATGCTACTGAAGAAGGTCTTGGAAATGGTGAAACTTCTATCTTCCCTGTTCAGATTTTTAAGATAAAGGAAGGAGTAAATGCTAATCCAGGAGATCCAAACTACTATCTCCTAGAAAAGGCAGTAGAAGTAACATCAAAGAGAATGTATCCTAACTTTGTGAATATTGATGTTCCTGGAAACATTGAGTATTACAGAGAAGGTAAACCTGAGACTGAGATGGCTACAATGGGTGCACTGAGTAGTTCCAGTTCTGTTGAGTTGTTTAATTTTACAGTCCCATCTGAAGATATTGGTTTCAGAACTAAACTGTTCTTCAACGAAGTAGAAGATTACTTAGTTAAGAATAAGCTAGTAGGCGACCCTATCCAGTTTGATAAGGACACTGTTTATTATAATACTAAACATGGTGTTTATATCTTTGACTCAGACTTTGGAGGAGTAGTAAAAGTCAAGAAGTTTATGATTTTTAAAACTACTCAACCGTGGTATAGAATACACTGTGTTCTCAGTAATAAGGGATATACTATGAACTGGTCTTTTGATGCTACTGAAGACCATCCACTTCCTGTAATCGGAAAGGGAAGAACCTTTGTATCTGATTTAAAGGAAGGAGACTTTATTAGTGCGTCCTTAGGAACTGAATGGGAAAGTGTCAAAGTAGTTAAAAAGGAAAAGTTAGACATTCAGAAGACTGGATATGACTTTGAGACTGAATCAGACAAATTCGATACTGATTATATTGTAAGTCACAACTGTCGTACTAAGACTTTAGCTATGCCTGATGGAACAGGAAGAGTTACTAACAGAGGAAACATTGCTTTTACTACTATCAACCTTCCAAGATTAGGCATTTTAGCTGAACACAGTATCGAAAAGTTCTTTGAACTCTTAGACCAAAGAATCACAGACTGTATTGATGAACTTTTAGAAAGAGTTAATTATATAAAGACTAAGAAAGTTTATAATTTCCCATTCTTAATGGGGCAAAATATCTATCTTGGCGCTGAAAACCTAGGATGGAATGACTCTATTGAACCTGCTCTTAGAAATGGAACTTTGGCAGTTGGGTTTATTGGAATTGCTGAAGCACTCAAGGCACTTATTGGAAAACATCATGGTGAGTCAGATGAAGCATATAAACTTGCTCTTAAAATTGTAAAGAGAATAAGAGAAAGAACAGATAAAGCAACCTCAGAAACAGGATGGATGTTTGGATGCTTTGCTACTCCTGCTGAAGGATTAGCTGAACGTTTTGCTAAGATAGACCAAAAGAAGTTTGGAATTATCGAAGGAGTAACAGACAGAAAATTCTATACAAACAGTTTCCATATCCCAGTCTACTTCCCTATCACTGCTACTAAGAAGATGCAGAAAGAAGGTCCATTCCATGCACTGTGTAATGCGGGTGCTATCACTTATGTAGAAATGGACGGTGACCCATCTAAGAACTTAAAGGCAGTGATGAAGTTAGTTCAGTTCTCAAGGAAGTGTGGAATTTCTTACTTTAGTATCAACCACAGTGTTGACAGATGTCCAGTTTGCGGTTATGAAGGAATAATTGAAACTGATGTTTGTCCTCATTGTGGATGGAAAGAAGGAGAAGAAATCTCCTTAGAAGAACTGGAAAAGAAAGGGATCGATACTAAGAAATTAAGATAGTCTAAAAATAACAGAGTCTAAAAAAAGACTCTGTTATAAATAGGTTAAAATGTTTAAGGAGTAATTAAATGGTTTACTTAGAAACAAGTAAAGATGTAACAATCGACCAACTTATTAAAATCCTTCAGAAGGCTAAGAGCAATTTAGGTGGAAAGGCTAAGGTTTTAGTAAGTTTTAATGACGAATTTAGAGGTATTGAGATAGTTAGTGAAGATATTGTTGAAGGAGAGTTCAGATATTACGACTGGGTAGGATATCCTGAAGAAGTTGGAGATGAAGACTTTGAAGATTGTGAAACTGTTCTGACTCTTGTAGCATGTAATTAAGACATCCCAAACAAAAGCCAATCTCTTAGAGATTGGCTTATAAAATTTCTATGTCTTATATAAGAACTAAGAATTCTAAAAATTACATAAACTTACTGTATTTCTTTTCAAGTCGAGAACAGTCTTCAGGATTATAGACTTCCACAAAATCTGAATCATCCAAAGAAGCAATTAGCTTATTCAACTTACTTAAAAATACTTTTAAGTCTTCTATTAAAGAACAATACATTGAAAATGGGACATCTTTCGCTGAGTCATATCCAGGAAGATTAACACCTATTTCTCCTCTGTTTGCTTCAAAAGTTGCGCCCAGTCTGTTTCTAAATCCTAAATTCATCAGTTTTCCAAACTTAGTAAAATAGACATCCCCTCCCATAAAGACTGAGTCTAAGTTAAATTTTACAAGTTCATTAACTAAAAATTCAGCGATTGTTCTGTCATGACGTTCAGTTAGGTCTTTAAATTTTTTTCTCATTATTATAATAAACCCTATATTTTAATTATTCATATTTTTCGATAAAATCAAGTGCTTCATCTTCATCATAGATATCAAAGCCTGATTTCTTCAGACACTGAACCAAGACCTTTCCCGAAAATGCTTTATTCTTTAAACCAAATACTATCCCATTGTATCCATCATAGATAATAGGCTCATCTGAGTTAGCAGGTGCAAACTTTCCAGATGAAACACCTACCCAAAATGCATCCTCAGCACCACAATCTCCATTACTGAGCCAGTCAGTGACATCTTCATAGACTTTGACATACATAGAATCAACAAAATCGAAAATCCCACTAACAAAATCATAGTCCTGGATTTCGTTAGATGGAATGTTAGAAATAGCCTTGAGAAGTCTTGACTCTAAAGAAGCTTCATTTAAGCGATTTAAACGTTGTTTAAATTTCATTTAATTCTCCTTATTTTTCTTCTATTTATATTTATCCCAGGCATTTAAAGATGTAGATTTAAAGTTTGAACTAATCAAAAAAATTTTAATTAAAGTCAAAAAAAATTCTTGAGTTTAACCCAAAATTATATTATAATATAAACATAGATTAGGAAATAGGAGCAAAGATATGGAAAGAAAAGAAACTTCAATCAAGGAACTCTTAGAAAAGAGGGCCAATAAGACTTTAACTAACGATGACATTAAAGACCTTTGGTATGACTGGTTCTGCTTAGACAGAGCGTTGATTAACAAGGGTAAGGCATTATTATCACGTTTAAGTTCTATCAACAAGGCTAACAATGGTAAGTTTGACCCTGAGAAGACTTACGCCTTCTTTAAGAACAATTGTCCAGTAAGAGGTCGCCTCTATGATGACTTCAGGATCTGTGACATTGAGACTGGAGATGTTATTTGGACAATTATCCCTAAGTCAGGTCATTATGTAGATGAAGGAAGAGCAATTCTTTGGGGCAAAGTAAATGCCTTCAAGGAACCAGTCTTAGAAGGAACCTGGAAGGACATTGTAAATTACTTTAAGTCTTAGTGAATAGATTAAACGAAGCACTTAATATCTAAGTGCTTCTTATTTGAAGTTCAAAGGGTTTAAAGAAAATATAAATATCTTCACATTAAGGAGTTTAGACGACTATGAAATTCTCAAAACTTTTTGAACATTCAAACGTATCTAAGGCATCTAAGACTAAGAAAAGTGTTAAATATGATGATTCTATTATAAGACACATTAGAACTTTAATTGAGAAGAATACTGCTAAAAATGTTCTTCCAAGCGTAAGTGGTCCTGATAACATTGTCTCCCTTCCAAAGGAAACAGGGGTTCTCTTTGATGCAGATACTGAAAGAGAAAATGACTATTTTCTCTCAGATGAAGCATACGAGAGACTTAAGAAGTCACAAGGCGACAAGTCTGATTTTAGCAAGGACTCTGCTGATGAAATCTTGGATGGTCCTGTTGTTAAGGAAGACCCAGAACCTTCAGAAGACAGTGTTCCTGTTATTAAAGAATCTAAACAGTGTGATTATTTCCTTGCAGATGAAGATGACGAAGATGAAGACTCTGAAATCCCAAGTACAGAGACTCAGAATCCTCAGAACACCCAGTGTGACTATTTCTTAGCTGACGAGAGCGATGAAAGTGATGAAGAAACACCTAATGCTTCAGAAGTCGAAGTAAATGAAAGTCCTGAAGGAGATGAACTAAAAGATGACGTAGAGGATATTCAAGTCAACACTAAGAACATCGAAGACAATCCTGAAGCAATGAAAGTCTATAATAAGATGATAGAACTTATCCAAGACAAAGACTATGATGAAACAGTTGATTTCGTTGACGAGATTGTAAAAGACCCTAAGTTAAAGTTCTTACTTGGGTTAGGTTTTGGAGGAGATTTTTCTAATCTTAAACTAAAGCTAAAGAAGACAAACATCCCTGCTAAGAGACTCATTCCTACTCAGAGTGAAATAGGAACTGATGAGACTCTGAAGTATCTTGTTCAAGGAAAAGACATAGATGTTTGCTTTGAGAAGACTACAATCGTAAAGAAACCAATTGTTACTTTCCAAGGGACTTTCATCATAGATGGTCATCACAGATGGTCTCAGATATTTGTGACTAATCCTGATGCTAACATAGTTTGTATAGACATAATAGGAAATCTTAGTCCTTTGAGTATGCTTAAAGCAGTTCAGTGTACTATTGGAAGCAACACTGGAAAACTGATTAGAAAGGATATTCAAGGAAAGAACCTTTATGACACAACAGAAAAAGAACTAAGAAAGTATTTCAAGGACAATCTCTCAGACACTGTTAGAGAAAATCTCTTAAAGTATTATGAAGAACCTGAAGGTTCTTTAGTTCAAAATGTAATTCAACTCCAAAGAAATAACAAACCTATCCTAAATGCTCCTGACAGAGGAGAGATGCCACAGACATCTAAAGACCCTGAACTGTTTGGAGACTTAGAGAATGGTGTAACAGAAGTATAAGAGGTATAAAATGAAATTTCACGAACAAGTATTATTAAACATAGCCAATAATGAAAGATGCTTTGGTGCTGATATTGGCGGTGATGATGGCTCTAGCCTTAACAATGGTGACAAAGCAAGTTGGGACCTTACCTTCCAGGAAGCTGTACAGTATATCGAAGAAAACTTTCCATTCTACTTTAAGAAGTATGGAAAATATGGCGGAATTATGGCAAGTGTCTGTGATGAAACTGGTGAACCTATCGTTACTTACGATGGTAAAAAGTGGGAATTATGGTAATAGGGAGATAATTAAATGAAATTAAAACATCTATTAAATGAAGATTTTGATAAAGTTAAAAAACTTATTCTTAAAGAATTTGAAACATATGACGATTTTATGGAATTTGTTAAAACACTTTCACGTTCAACTTTCGGAACAGTTCAACCAAAGACAACGAGAGAACTGATACAGCTTATAAAGGATACTATCAAAAAAGAAGGTAATGAAGCTGACCTTAATTTTATTGATACATCTTTAATTACTGATATGACTAATTTGTTTATAGGTATGTCTAATTTCAATGGTAAAATCGATAAGTGGGATACTTCTAATGTAACTAGTATGAGAGGGATGTTCTGTTGTGCAAAATCCTTCAATCAGCCTATCGGAGATTGGGATACTTCAAAAGTTACTGATATGAGCAATATGTTCTCTGGAGCAAAATCCTTCAATCAGCCAATCGGCAATTGGGATACTTCAAAAGTTACTGATATGAGCAATATGTTCTATGAAGCACAATCCTTCAATCAGCCAATTGATAAGTGGGATGTTTCCAAGGTTACTAATATGTTTACTATGTTCTCTGGAGCTAAGTCATTCAATCAGCCAATCGACAACTGGGATGTTTCTAAAGTGACAAGTATAAAGTATATGTTCGATGGTTGCCCTGCTAAAACACCGAAGTGGTATAAGGAAGAAAAATGAAATTAAATGAATGGGCAGACAAATATACACTGTCCTTTAAAAAGCTCACAACCAGGAAAGAAGAGTATCTTGCTAAGTTTATAAACCATGCCCTTCAAGGTGGAAAATTCTACTGGTCTATTGTAGTTGACCACGGCAATGGAGAGGCTAGCACTGGGAGAGGCTCTTTAGAGGAGTGTTTTACTAAAGGTGTCATGGCCTTGGACCAGTGGTTTGAAACTTACAGCAAGGATCCATCAGATTATCTCTTCATCTCTCCCATATACAGGGGCGAAGGAGCAGGAACAGGGTTCGCGATTTACCATGATAAGACCATAGAGCCATACAAACTCATGCGTCGTTAATTCGTTAAAATGGAATGATTAAAAAATTCTTGATCTTCTATAAATAGAACTATATAATAAGATATGAATTAGAATATTTGATTTTATAGAGGATTTTTTGAATGATTATTGAATTAAAAGACATTCCTAATATTCCAATTAAAAAGCTAGATGTTCACATTGAGTTTTCGGACTCTCAGGTTGTAACATCTAGCTTTTCTTTACCGTCTAATGTCCCTGAACATAGAGACATTCCAGCAACAGAAAAAGTTGAAAGCGTTGAGAGCACAGAAAACAGAGAACCTAGAGTTCTCCCAGAAATGGAGAATGCTGATTTTTAAATGTTTGAGTTACATATAACTTGTTCTAAGGATATCTCTAAGCTAAAAATAGACTTTACAGACGGTTCTTGTATCTGCACAGAGGACTCTAAAGATACAAAAGACTCATTTGAACCTAAAGAGCAAAAAGAGTCTAAGAAGTCTAAAAAGACTAAAGAAATTAAAGAGACTCAGAACATAGAAGATTCAGGAGACCCAGTTCCTGACTGGATTATTCCTGACAGGCCTAAAAAGGTGGAAGGACAAAAACCTCCTGAAATTCCTGACTTAGATAGACCTCCAAAGATAGATGAAGTTTTGAACAATTTGGATTTTTAATA
>Ga0256405_10011798_pt1 | contig 11013 bp, 9 predicted proteins | sample RumenRJG_02DNA_FD_189096 | JGI IMG/M metagenome (GOLD analysis project Ga0256405, IMG submission 189096) | Bovine rumen microbial communities from Lethbridge, Alberta, Canada - RJG_02 | ecosystem: Host-associated > Mammals > Digestive system > Stomach > Rumen | place: Canada: Alberta | collected...
ATACAAAGATTGGTTTATAATTGCCAAGGAAAAAGCTGAAATAGACAGACTTTCAGCGCATTACCGGCTAAATATTGATACCTCTACCATTAACAGACTCTTTTCTGACTGGGTAATCCATGATTTTGGAAAGCTTTCTGCTGAATATGATAAAGATTCACCTGTGCTTATAAGCAATACAATGGAATTCATCAAGAATATCAGCAATAAATTTGTCATAGTTGTCATGGATGGTATGTCTGAATTTGATTGGTCAATTCTGAAAACATCATTTTGGGATATAAAATACACTAAGGCATCACTCTTTGCTATGATACCAACCGTTACCTCGGTTTCAAGACAGTGTTTGCTGTCCAACAAACATCCTATTAATCTTCAAAATCCTTGGAGTCAACAAAAAGAAGAAAATGAGTTCAGGGAATGCGCTAAAGAATTAGGATTCAAGGAAAATCAAATATCTTATTGCCGTGGATATGATAATGAGCTTAAGCCCAGCATAAAGTGTGCAGCTGTAATAGTGAATGATATTGATGACATGGTTCATGGACAAACACAAGAACGACTTGGTATGTATAATGGTCTTAGTGTCATGGCGCAGAACGGCCAACTGGCTAGAATGGTAAATAAATACATAAAACAGGGCTTTGATATATTTATTACTGCCGATCACGGTAATACACCATGTACCGGTATTGGTGGGTATCGAGGTGCTGGAGTAGAAACCACTACTAAAAGCCGAAGAATGATGGTACTGAACGATTTAGGAGACAAAGAATCACTCATGGGAAAATATCCACTGATAGAATACCCGAAATACTATCTTGACAAGAAGTACACCTATCTTATATGTGAAGGACAGGCTTCTTACGACTGTAAGGATGAAACTGTAATGAGTCATGGAGGCATAACTCTTGATGAGGTTGTGGTTCCATTTATAAAAGTAATGGCGAGGGATAATAATGGCTAAAATGGTTGGTTATGCCTGCAATATAAAGGCTGCATGGATGAAATATGCCAGACAAATGCTTTATGAAGGCTTATCCAAAGATGAATATAAAGAAAAACTGAACGCTTATTTAGCATTCGAGATAGATAGCCCAGTACGATTGCGAAAGAGCCGAGAAATACTGATGCATATCTGGTACTACGATGACGAAGATATTACTCCGTTACGCCAGAAAGCTATTGAACTAATAGAAAAATATCCAGATTATGAAATCCCCATCGGTTTGTGCTTGATTTTTATTGCCTATCCCGTAGTTGCAGATATCAGTAAAATCATGGGACGACTGCTAAATTTTCAGGAATATTTTACAAACAGCGTACTGAAACAAAAGCTATATGATGAATGGGGAGAGCGCGGCTCTTTAGAAACTACCAGCAGGCGTGTTACCCTTACATTGAAGGACATGGGGCTTCTCAAGGTAACAGCCAGAACCAAGTACCAGCCAGAGAAAATTACCATAGCGAATGAAGATGTAGCTGCCTTTATGGTATACACTGCTATGAGACTGGACGGAGGAAGTTACTACCCCTTCGCCACTCTAAATAATTTCAGTATATTATTTCCCTTCCGTTATACACTTACCAAGGAATGGCTGGTTCATGATGATAGATTTACTACAGCAATATTCGATAGTGAATTGACAATTTCTTTAAACAACACATTTAACTAAATTATGTGTTAGGAGAAGACTATGTATGATTATCTTCAGATAAAAATTTGCCAAGAACTATTCCAAGAAGCATCTGCATTTTGCAGGAAGAATCATAATGCAGATGAAGTAATTACTTATTGTTTGCAGACGATGAATAATTTTTTCAGGCTTCATGAATGTACTTTTTTTCACCAGCCAACAAAAATGGACAAAATCGTATACACTGACCTTTTATCAATATTTAGAGAGTACCTAAAGAAAAAATCAATAGTTTTTTCTTTGAAACAAATCATTGGACCACAATATACTGAACTGAAAATTTATCACAGAAAGAACGAATCACCGCAGGAAGCTTCAAGAGGGGAAAAATATATACACAATATTGATAGAAGATTAACTTCGAGAATTCCGGTTTTTTTCGGCATTAAATATACATCCGGAAAAAAGATAAAAGACAAAAAAGGATGGGCCCCCTCTAAAAATCCAGACTCGATTATGCAGGAACATAAAAAGCTATATGATATTCTTTATTCATGTTGTCATCAAGCTTGTGATATTGACAATAAACAAAGCAAGATGTTATTCGGCAATCTTTCTAAACCGTCTATATTTAGATTTGACAGGAACGTCGAAGGTAATTATAGGAACGCTTTCGATCATATACAAAGAGAACTAATATACAGATTCCCTAACAACGATTCATATAGTAAATTAGTCAGTGCCATAAATATATCCTTGCATACTTCTCAGATGAGAAGTGCTGCCTTTTCAATTATAAATCAACTTATGACTCACCGAGAGCATGCACCAATATCTTTTACTACAGTGGGTAAAGTTGATTCCAATGATGATTTTAGGTACTTCGAGAGATTATATGATTATATTATACAAAAATGTAAAAACGTAAATACTATCACTGTTAGACAAAGAGAAAAAGATATATATGTTAATACTATCAATATGGATATAAGCGACAAGGAAGCTATTCTTTTCTATGCCTATGCATTCTTCTCCAATCTACCAACCACAGACTATCTAGCAGAATTGCATGCGATATTAACATCTAAAAAAACTACTATCGACAAAGTGATTGTTTTATCTAAAGAATATATTTATCACAGGGATCAAACAATGTTTTCAGTTAGTTTACAACAAGCTTCCAATTATATTATATCGGGGGAATTTATTCCATATAGTGTAGTCAATCTATTTATTACTGACATTTGGAATAAGATTGTTCCCGTTATATGCATTGATGGATTTAAAAAAGGAACGCCTAGTAAATTCTGTAATGATCATAAGGAATATATGATTGATTTCATTCGTCTTTATATATTACTTTTCAAACAAGATATGAACCATCATATGCATATCAAGAACTTGTTGGACTTATTGCATTTATATGTTATGCTAAAAAGATGCAAAGTAGATATCCCAACTGCTTCCATAGGATACAACAAGAATGATGCCGATGAAAAAAGAAAATTTAAACCCAAGCCAGTAAAAATAGATACTGCCATGGATTTAATCCGAGAAAAGTGGAAGTACCAAGCGAACACTAATGGAAGCACTCCATCAGAGATATACATGAAAACTGTCATTATTGAAACTTATCTATCGGCAGTTATGTATATGGTTGTTCATGGCTTTAACTGCAATTTGTTTCTAAAACGAATAGATGCAACACAGAAACTTTTTAACACTTTGCTTCAACATATTCCATCCATTACTCTGATTAATGACAAGGATGTTGATTATGATGAAATAATACATAAACTGTTGGACTGGAAAAAATAATCATACTCATACGCGATAACAATAATCATTAGCACACCTTACATCGGGTGTGCTTTTTCATTTTAGGGATAAAAAGGGGCTTAAGGTCACGCTCGAAGAAATATATTATAATCGGGATCAGGAGGTGATGGTCATGAAGGTATCCATTGCATCAGAAGACAAGTACTGTCTGACGGTTGAAGAGGCCGCAGCATACTTCAATATCGGCATAAAGCGTCTGGTATACCTGCTGGAATCTCCAGAGGGGGCTGATCTTATGCTGACGGTTGGAGTGAAACGACTTGTGAAGAGAAAGAAAATGGAGAATTTCTTGGACAAAGCGGCAGCAATTTAAGATTTTCGAGCCTTGGCATGCTATAATATAAGTAGTGCTGAGGCTCTTCCTATAACATGGAGGAGCGGTCATAATGTCAAAACGAAAAGATAACAAGAAGCGAGTTCTTCGCAAGGGCGAAGGGCAACGCAGTGATGGCAGGTACTACTTCAAGTACCAGGATGCCAAGGGGGATACTCATTTTGTCTACAGCTGGAAGCTGGAGCCTTATGATGTGCCGCCTGTGGGCAAGGAAGCAGAGCTGTCCCTGCGGGAAATGGAAAAACAGATAATTCGCAATGTTGAGGATGGTATCTTAGGCTATGACAGCCGGATTACAGTGTTGGAATTGGTAAGGCTTTATCTTCAGCAAAAGGTAGGTGTCCGTCATAATACGCAGACCGGCTACAACTTTGTTTTCAATATCCTTAAAAAGGAAGCCTTTGGTTCTATGCTGATAGGGCGTGTGAAGCAGTCCGATGCCAAGCGGTGGCTGATCAAGCTCCAGAGGGATGGTCGTGGCTATAGCACCATTCACTCGGTTAGAGGCGTTGTACGGCCAGCCTTCCAGATGGCTGTAGAAGACGATATGCTCAACAAGAATCCCTTTCAGTTTGAACTGGCCTCTGTGGTAGTAAATGATAGCGTTACCAGAAAAGCTATCAGCCGTGAGGAGCAACGTAAGTTCTTGAAGTTTGTAGCTGAAGACAAGCACTTTTCACGGTACTATGACGGGATCTATATCCTCTTCTATACCGGCCTCAGAATCTCTGAGTTTGTCGGTCTTACTATCAAGGATGTAGATTTGAAAGCCAAAAAGCTGACCATTGACCATCAGTTGCAGCGGACAAGCAAAATGCAGTATGTCATTGAGGCACCTAAGACAGAAGCTGGCAATAGGGTTATCCCTATCAGTGAAGAGGTGTGCCATGCCTTTAAGCGTATCATTGCCAATCGTCCTAAGCCTAAAGTAGAGCCGATGATTGCCGGCAGAGCTGGTTTTCTGTATCTGGATAAGAATGGCAAGCCTATGGTGGCCTTGCACTGGGAAAAATATTTCCAGCACATCTGTCAAAAGTATAATTCCATCTACAAGGTACCAATCCCCAAGGTCACCCCGCATGTTTGCCGCCATACTTATTGTAGCAATATGGCGCATTCTGGCATGAATCCCAAGACCTTGCAATATCTGATGGGGCACTCGGATATCAGCGTAACTCTCAACACCTACGCCCATACAAGCTTTGAGGTCGCTGAAGAGGAATTAAAAAAAGTGAATATATCCAAGTTGTAATTCACCAAAAATCGCCCTGTTTTACAACTTTTTTACAACTTTTGGCGACGTAAATATGCGATTTTATGCGGATTTATGCCGACATCTAAAAAATCAAGAATGGCTGTGAAGCCTTATATATCAAGGTATTAAGGAGTTTTTAAGCAATGAAAAAAATCTTATTCGTCTGCCACGGCAATATTTGCCGCTCCACAATGTGTGAGTTTGTGATGAAGGAACTGGTGCGCCAAGCGGGCAGGGAACAGGAAATTCTTGTGGAGTCCAAAGCGTGCCGCACCGATGAAATCGGCAATGACACACATCCCGGCACCAAGCGGGCCCTGCAGGCTCACGGCATTCCCTTTGCCAAACGAAAAGCCCGCCAGATTCAGCGGGCTGATTATGATGCTTTTGACTATATCATCGCCATGGATGAGGAAAATATGCGTGACCTCCACCGTCTGACCGGAGGTGACCCGCAGGGTAAATGCCAGCTGCTTCTGACCTTTGCCGGGGAACAGCGGGAAGTTGCTGACCCTTGGTACACGGGTAACTTTGAAGTGACTTATCAAGACGCCGATAAGGGCTGCCGTGCACTGCTGAAGCAGCTTACAAGCGGCGGGCCGCAATGACCTCCCGCATCTTCTGCAGATTCACATGGTACTGCTCCGGCATTTTCATGGCCAGACAGGTATAGAGGATATCGCCGATGGCCATATGCACCAGCCGTGAGGCCGCCGCTTCCGAGCGGTAATGAACCTCCCGCCCCATACCCACCAGAGCAATATCCGCATTGCGGGCCAGCTCCGATTGCGCATAGCTGGTGATGGCAATGATTTTCGCCCCATTCCGATGGGCTATGCGCAAGGATTCCAAAATATCCTTGTTGGCCCCCGTATGCGAAACGGCAATCACCACATCACGGGCATCCAGCAACGCAGCTGAAGTCACCTGCATATGCACATCGTTGAAAGCCTGCACGGCCATGCCAAAACGCAACAGGCGCGTTTCCATATCCTGACAGACCGTAGCCGAATTACCAAAGCCATAGATGGCCACCCGGCGGGCCGACTGCAAAAGCTCCACCGCTTCTGCAATCAGGGAGAAATCCAAAATCTTCAGGGTATCTTGCAGACCGTCTGTGATATTGCGAAAAATCTTGCCCGCCACAGCAGCCTCATCATCCGTCTTGTGAATGTCCTGATAGGGCTGCTCGTCCGCCGCCGATAATTCCGCAGCCAATGCAATCTTCAATCCCTGCAGGCCGCTGAATCCCAGTTTCTTGCAAAAGCGGGAAATCGTGATTTCCGAGTTAGCGGTGTTTTTGGCGATTTCTGCCACCGTCTGCCCCATAATTTCATCCTTATGGCCGGTAATATAATCGGCTATTTTTTTTTCCGATTTGGTCAGGTCCTCATAAGCGCTGCGCAAAATCGGTAAAACCTGTTCCTTCATATTGGTCCCTCTTTTCTAACATCCTTCAGGGATATTATACATGATTTTCCCCTATGTAAAAAGCCTTCCGAGCGGAAGGCTTTTTGACATGATATCAGATTATCGCTTCGAGAACCAGAACCCCGGCCAGCCCCATCACGGAGATGATTGTCTCCAATACGCACCAGGTACGCACGGTCTGCTTGACCGTCAAGCCAAAGAATTCCTTGAAGAGCCAGAACCCCGGATCATTCGGAGGACTGAAAATCAAGCTGCCCGCACCTGTAGCCAGCACCATGAGTTCGGGATTCACGCCGGTCACGGCCACCACCGGTGCAGCGATGCCGCCAGCGGTCAGTGCGGCCACCGTTGCGCTGCCGCAGGCCGTACGGATTACTGCTGCCACCGTCCACGCCAGCAGCAGGGGGGATAACTGGGACTGGGCGGCAATCTCACCGATATAATTGCCTACCCCGCTGTCAATGAGAATCTGTTTCAGAGCACCACCGCCGCCCACAATCAGGAGAATCATGGCAATGGTCAGCACAGCACTTTCACATATTTTCATGATTTCCGGAATGGACTTGCCCTGCCGCAGGCCAAAGGTGTAAATAGCCGCAGCCACGGCAATGGTCAGCGCCATATCCGGCGTGCCTAAAAAGGTCAGCCACTGATAGAGAGCCGAAGCGGGAGCCAAGGTCAGTTTGGCAATAGCCGAAGCCGCCATCAATACCACGGGAACCATAGCCGTGAACACCGAGATGCCAAAGCCCGGCATTTCATTATCGGCAAATACCTTGCTGCTCTGCATGCCCTCGGGCACTTCCGGCTGGATATGCTTCGTGGTATTGGCAAAGACCGGGCCGGCCACGATAGCCGTAGGGATGGCAATGATGGCACCATAGAGCAAGGTCAGGCCAATGTCGGCATTGTAGATGATGGAAATGGCCGTGGGGCCGGGATGAGGCGGCAGAAATCCATGGGTTACGGACAAAGCTGCTGCCATCGGAATGCCCACTTCCAACAAGGGAATATTCGCTGCTGTGGCAATGGTAAAGACCAAGGGAATCAGCAATACAAAGCCGATTTCATAGAACAGCGCTATACCGACGATAAAGCCGGTCAAGGCCACAGCCCATTTGACCCAGCGGCGGCCAAACACATCAATCAGCGTGGTGGCAATGCGCTGAGCACCGCCGCTTTCTGCCATGAGCTTGCCCAGCATGGCACCAAAGGACACGACGATAGCCAGACCGCCCAGAGTTCCACCCAGGCCTTTTTCAATCACGGGGATAATCTGGCCCTCGGGCAGCCCTTCGGCATAGCCGACCAGACCAGCAACCAGCAGCAAGGCCAAAAAGCTGTTAAGCCTTACCTTCACAATCAGGAAAAACAAAAAGAGAATACCAACTGCCAAAATAATAAGCGGCATAATCATAGACCTCCCTTGTCAAAATTGAGTGCGAATTTTAGAAATTTTTCTGCCATTCATGATGGAACGAGCCTTCTTTGTCGACACGCTTGAACGTATGCGCCCCAAAATAATCCCGCTGGGCCTGAATCAGATTGGCCCCTAACGGTGTGCCGCGCAGGGCATCCATGTATTCCACCGCACAAGCCAATGCCGGCACCGGAATCCCCAGCTGCACAGCACTGGCCACCGTCCGGCGCAGAGCCGCGAGGTTTTCATTAACCTTGCCTGCGAAGAACGCATCCTGCAACAGATTATCCAGCTGCGGAGTCGCGGTAAAGGCTGCGGTAATCCGATTCAGGAAGTCTGCCTGAATGATGCAGCCTGCCCGGAAAATTGCGGCAATCTGCCCCAGATCCAGCTGCCAGCCATAATGCACATCTGCGGAACGGTAAAGCGCAAAACCTTGCGCATAAGCAGCAATCTTGCCCAGGTACAGACTCTGCCGCACCATTTCCACAAAACCAGCATCTGCCTTTGCCTCCGCGCAGGCAGGCTGAATGATTCTGCTCAACGCCTGTCTTTCTGACAGCAGATTCGACATCACCCGGGCATTGCAGGCCGCCGTAATCAGGGAAGTATTCACGCCCTGCCGCAAGGCCTCAATACTGGTCCAGCGCCCCGTGCCCTTCTGTCCGGCGCTGTCCACAATCTTATCCAGCAGCTGCCCGCCTGCCTCGTCATCTTCAGCGAAGATATCTGCCGTAATGCCAATCAGGAAACTCCTGAGTTCTCCCTGATTCCACTGATGAAAGATTTCGGCAATCTGCCTGTTGCTGTAACCTCCAGCGTATTTCAACAGCAGGTAAGCTTCAGCAATCAATTGCATATCTGCATATTCGATGCCGTTATGTACCATCTTCACATAATGACCGGCTCCATCCGGGCCGATATAACTGCAGCAGGGCTGTCCGTCTGCCTTGGCTGCTACAGCCTCATAGATTGGCCGCACAAATTCGTAAGCTTCCTTATCGCCCCCAGGCATGATGCAGGGGCCCCTGCGGGCACCATTTTCCCCGCCGGAAATCCCCACACCGAAAAAGTGGATGCCTGCCTGTTGGAGCTTGGCCTGCCGCCGCCGGGTGTCCCCAAAGTAAGAATTTCCCCCATCGAGAATGATATCTCCCGGTTCCAAAAGCGGCGTGAGCTGCTCAATCATGGAATCCACCGGTTCCCCTGCCATAATCAGCAGCATGATGCGCCGGGGCTTCTGCAGGGAATCTACAAACTCCTGCAGATTGAAAAAACCATGCATGTGCTCATGTGGATGCTCCCGCAGTACTTTTTCCGTCAAATCCGATGTGTAGTTGTAGCAAGCTACATCAAAACCATGGTCAGCCATATTGAGGGCCAGATTACTGCCCATCACGGCCATACCGACCATGCCGATATCCATTTTCTTCTCCATCATCCTGCCTCCTTATGCCCGTGCCTGTTGAAATGCTGCGATAGCTGCCAGTTCCGGCTGAAGTTTCCAATACAGCTGGTCATAAATCTGATAAAGTTCCTGATAGACTTTTACCTCATCCTTATCCGGACGGATAATCCGCTTTGGTTTGACTAATTCTTTGGTCGCGCTGATATCTGCCAGTTCATGACTGGCAATAAAGCCCAGCACCGCCGCCCCAAAAGCTGCGCCTTCGCTGTTATCGGGCAAAATCAGTTCCTCATTGAGGACATTGGCCAGAATCTGCATCCAGAGGTCAGATTTCGTAAAACTGCCGCTAACCCGGATGTCCTTAATTTCCCCAAAATCCCGCAGCGCCAGCATTACCGCATTCATGCTGTAGGCAATTCCCTCCATGCAGGCGCGAATCATATGCGAACGGCTGTGATTCAGGGAAAGTCCAAAAAACATCCCCCGAAGCTCCGAATTCCAATAAGGCGCACGTTCTCCGGTAAAGCTCGGCAGCATGATGAGTCCTTCAGCTCCAGCCGCCACATGAGCAGCCTTCATGGTCATGAGATCATAACCATCCACATCGAGATTTTCCAGATGATGGGGCGTATAGTGGCAAACCTTATCCCGCACCCAGCGCAGAATCATGCCGCCATTATTGATCGCTCCACCAGCTACCCACATATCGTCCACGAGATTGTAACACCAGGTACGCATCTTCTTATCCGTCAGCGGTTTGTCGGTCAGCATCCGCAAAGCACCACTGGTGCCAATTGTCGCACTGAGCTGTCCCGGCTGTACGGCCCCAATGCCCACATTGACCAGCACGCCATCCGTTGCACCGATAACCACCGGCAGGCCTGCAGGCAGCCCCATAGCCTGGGCTGCACTGTCCTGTAATTTCTCCATATGTATCGTGGAAACCACAGGCGGCAGCTGCGTCTTTTTCAGGCCTGCATAATCGAGGATTTCCTCATCCCAGTCCATCTTCGCTTCGTTGTAAAGACCGCTGGTGCTGGCCGCCGAATGATCAATCAGCCATTTCCCCGTCAGTCCATAGAAGAGATAATCCTTCAACGAACCCACATAACGCATCTGCCGGAACAGGTCCGGATGATTCTTGCGCAGCCATAGCACTTTAGCCAGTGGATAGGATGCATGAATCGGGCAGCCGGTCTTCTCATAAAAACGGCGGCACAGCGTTTCGTCTGTTTTCATCTCCCGCACGATTTCCGCGCTGCGGCTGTCAGCCCAGGTCTGCATATCCATAAGCGGTTGATAGTTCGCATCCAATCCAGCAAAACTATGCATAACCGTGCTCAACGAAATGCCGGCCAGCTGACGGCTCTTGTAACGCAGGTCAGCTGCAGCCTTGCCCACTACCTCCTGCACTGCGGAAAAAATCTGCGCCGGATTTTCCTCAGCCCAATTCGGATGCGGTGTAAGCAGCGGATAAAAGGCTTCTGCTGCCGCTACCTTCCTGCCGGTAATATCATAGGCGATAGCACGAACCCCGGTGGTCCCTACATCAATGCCAATCCAAACGGATTCCTGACGATATTGAATATTCACTATCATCACTCCTTATATAAAATGTTACTTGTCTTTCAATTGCAAAGTCATTATAACATGCTCCTCTGTCATTGCAAGTATGAAAACAATAATATG
>Ga0256405_10011799_pt1 | contig 11011 bp, 5 predicted proteins | sample RumenRJG_02DNA_FD_189096 | JGI IMG/M metagenome (GOLD analysis project Ga0256405, IMG submission 189096) | Bovine rumen microbial communities from Lethbridge, Alberta, Canada - RJG_02 | ecosystem: Host-associated > Mammals > Digestive system > Stomach > Rumen | place: Canada: Alberta | collected...
GCGCTGTAGGATCAGCCGAATACTGATCTCGAATAACAGGATTCTGAGCCGCAGCAATCAGTGGTACAGCCAGCATCAGAACAGTTAAGGTTTTCTTCATATTTGTAATTTGAAGGTTGTTGTTAAAAATATCGTATGCAAATGTATGAAAAAAAAATGATATGTTCGTAATGCGCGCACGAAGAATGAGCGAATGTGACATACTGTAAAGTCTATGCAACATACAAGGAAGTGGAAATCATGGCATAGTTGTAATTTTGTAGCAGAAATCAAAAACTGTAAATATGAAACGCTCAACCCTCTTCGTGACATTAATCATGTTCAGCCTAGGTATGCAGGCTCAAATGCTGCCATATCAAGACACTTCGCTCAGTGCCAAAGAACGCGCCAAGGATCTCTGTTCTCGTCTGACCTTGGAAGAAAAAGCCAAGCTGATGCTCGACGAGAGTCCAGCCATTCCCCGCATGGGTATCAAAAAGTTTTTCTGGTGGAGCGAGGCACTTCATGGTGCTGCCAACATGGGCAACGTCACCGTGTTCCCAGAACCTATCGCTATGGCATCATCATGGAACCCTGACTTATTATATAAGGTGTTCGACGTAGCCAGCACAGAATTCCGTGCACAGTACAACCATCGTATGCACGACCTGAAAGGCGAGGACGAGAAGTTCCACAGCCTTTCCGTGTGGACACCAAACGTCAACATCTTCCGTGATCCACGCTGGGGACGCGGTCAGGAGACCTATGGTGAAGATCCTTATCTGACTTCAGTGATGGGTGTACAGGTGGTGAAGGGCTTACAGGGTCCTGAGGACGCTAAGTATCGTAAGCTCTGGGCTTGCGCCAAGCACTATGCCGTTCACAGCGGTCCTGAGTACACTCGCCATACAGCCAATCTGACCGACGTATCGCCACGTGACCTGTGGGAGACCTATATGCCCGCCTTCAAAACGCTGGTACAGGAGGCCAAGGTTCGCGAGGTGATGTGTGCCTATCAGCGTTTGGACGATGATCCCTGCTGTGGTTCTCAGCGTCTGTTACAGCAGATTCTGCGCGATGACTGGGGCTTTGACTATCTGGTAGTTAGCGACTGCGGTGCTGTCAGCGATTTCTACACCTCTCATAAGAGTTCATCTGATTCTATCCATGCATCAGCCAAAGCCACACTGGCAGGCACTGATGTTGAATGTGGTTTCAACTACGCTTACAAGGGTATTCCTGATGCCGTACGTCGTGGGTTTATCTCTGAAGCAGAGGTCGACAAGCACGTTATCCGCCTGTTGGAAGGTCGTTTCGACCTGGGGGAGATGGACGATCCCTCACTGGTGGAATGGTCAAAGATTCCCTATTCCGCTATGTCAACCAAAGAATCAGCCAACCTGTCATTGAACATGGCTCATCAGAGCATCGTTCTCTTACAGAACAAAAGCCTCCCCAACCCCTCCGAAGGAGGGGCTATGAAACCTGTGTTGCCCCTAAGTAAGAAGGAGAAGATTGCCGTGATTGGACCAAATGCCGATAACGCCCCGATGATGTGGGGTAACTATAACGGTATGCCAAATCACACCATCACGATTTTGGACGGCATCAAGGCCCAACAGAAAAAACTCTATTACGAACCAGGTTGCGACCTGACCGACGATCAGGTGGTGGAATGCCTGATGGCTTCGCAATGCGCCTTTGAAGGAAAGAACGGTTTGAAGGGTACGTTCTGGAACAACCGTCTGATGGAAGGAAAGCCCGTCACCACGCAGTACTACACCACCCCATTAGCTGTCACCACAGCAGGTATGCACAATTTCGCCCCTGGCGTACAGTTAGAGGACTTTTCTGCCAAGTACGAGACCGTGTTCACGCCCAAGGAGTCAGGTGAATATGTAATCAACGTAGAGGGATGCGGACATTTCGAGCTCTTCATCAACGGCGAACAGCAGTTCCGTCATCACACCTGGCGCACCACTCCCAATCGTGTACCCATTCAGGCAGAGGCAGGCAAGAACTATCAAATAGAGATACGCTTCGCCCATATTCACACCTACAATGCCAACCTGAAAATCAACGTAGCCAAAGAGCAACCCATCAACTATCAGACTATTATCAACAAACTGAAGGGTATCAACAAAGTCATCTTCGTGGGGGGAATCTCTCCTGCTTTGGAAGGCGAGGAGATGCCTGTCGACATTGAGGGATTCAAAGGCGGCGACCGCACGAATATCGAACTTCCTGCTGTCCAGCGCAACTTCCTCAAGGCATTGAAGGATGCCGGAAAGACCGTCATCTTCGTCAATTGTTCTGGTTCCTGCATCGCTTTGGAGCCTGAGACAAAGACCTGCGATGCCATCCTGCAGGCTTGGTACCCAGGTCAGGAGGGTGGAACGGCCGTGGCCGATGTGCTCTTCGGCAATGTGAACCCAAGTGGAAAGCTGCCTGTGACGTTCTACAAATCGTCCAGTCAGTTACCTGATTACGAAGACTATTCCATGCGCGGGCGCACGTACCGATATTTTAACGATGCACTCTTCCCGTTTGGCTATGGTTTGAGCTACACTAACTTCGAAATCAGAAATGAGAAAATTGAAATGAGGAATGATGGCAATGGCACACTGTCTGTTGATGTGACGAATACTGGTAATCGCGATGGTGATGAAATCGTTCAGTTGTATATACGCAATCTGCAAGATGCTGACGGACCGCTGAAATCGCTCCGGGCTTTCAAGCGCGTCAGCGTAAAAGCAGGCCAGACGGTCACTGCCGAACTGCAACTCAACCGTCATTCATTTGAATTCTGGGATCCCGAAACCAATACAATGCGTGTAAAGCCCGGTAAGTACGAGCTTCTCTTTGGTACCAGTTCAGACGATAAAGACCTGCAGAAGCAAACCATCACTTTACAATAGAAAAACAGCCAAAGAGAACAGTCCTGCTCCAAAAGAAAGCGAAAAATTGCCTATTTTAGGGCTTCTGAGACATTCTTTATCTATAAATGCAACATATTCGAAAACCTATTTCGGATATGTTGTTTAATTTTGCCATCGGAAATAATCATAAACCTAAAATACTTTTTTTATTCATAAACCTTTATTACATTAATTATTTATTAACTATGCATTTTTCAAAAATGAGAAACTTTGATTTCTTTAAGAAAACGCTAGGGCTTTTGCTACTTCTCATGACGGTTTCCGTTCAAGGAGTATGGGCTCAGTGGACAGTCAATGGTACAGTGAATGACAACACTGGTATCCCCGTTATTGGTGCATCCGTTAGGATTGAAGGTACTGGTACAGGAACCGTGACCGATGCGAACGGTAAATTCACCATTGGTGCATCTAAGGATGCTACACTCTCTATCTCTTATGTGGGCTATATAACCCAAAAGGTGAAAATAGCAGGACGCAACAACATTGCCGTCGTTCTCAGCGAAGACATGAACTCACTGTCAGATGTTGTGGTCATCGGTTATGGTGTTCAGAAGAAGAGCGATTTGTCAGGTGCTGTGGCTTCTGTCAATGGTGATGCCATCAAGAATCTTTCTACAACAGATGCAGGTTCTGCTCTGCAGGGTAAGGTTACAGGCGTACAGATTATTAATAGTGGTTCACCTGGTACAGCCGCCCAGATCCGTGTCCGTGGCTATTCTTCAAACTCTGGAAATCTGAGTCCGCTGCTCATCGTCGACGGTTTGAAAGTAGACAACATCAGCTACCTTGATCCCACGATGATCGAGTCAATGGAAATCCTGAAGGATGCTGCTTCTGCAGCTATCTATGGTGCACAGGCAGGTAACGGTGTTGTGCTGATCACAACTAAGAGTGGTGCCGAGAGTGGTGGTAAGGCTCAGATTTCATATAGCCTTAAGGCTGCCAGCCAGTCACTGGGCAAGAAGGCCGACCTGTTCAATTCAGCAGATTATATTGAATATCAGAAATACATTGGCAACCTCACCGACAAGATGGTTGAGGCTAATGCCTATGGCGGCAAGACACTTGATACCAACTGGTACGACGAGGTGTTTGGCAACAGCTGGAGCCTGCAGCACAATCTCACTGTCCAGGCTGGTAACCAGAAAGGTCACTTCCTCGCGGGTCTCGGTCTGATTGACAACGATGGTATTGTCAAGGGTGACAAGGATGTGTACAAGCGATTCACTGCACAGGTAAATGCCGACTATCAGATAAACAATTGGTTGAAGTTGACCAGCAACACTTCTGTTGAGAAGTATAAGACAAGAGAGGTTGCCGGCGGTTATCAGTCATTCCTGAACTCTGTTTGTTCTATCGACCCGTTGACTCCTGCCTATGTCTACTCTCTCGATGACATGGGTAAGAACATGAAGAACCGTTGGAACGACCCAGACCTGGCTAATCACGGTAATGTGATGACAGCTCCTGATTACACCGACGCAAACCCCGTTTGGTATGGAACCTCCAAGTATATTGAGGATGCTACAGGTAACCCACTGGCTATGCGTGACCGTCAGAGACTTCAGAAAGAGGGCATTAATGTCCGCGGAACACTGTCAGCAGACATTACTCCAATCAGCTGGCTGACCTTCACTTCACGTCTTGGCTATCGCATCACCCAGTACAACGAACATGATTATAGCGAGCCTTGGTGGCTGTCAACAATGGCACAGAGCAGCAGTTATTCTATCTCTGCCCGCACCAATGCCGGTCTTTATTATCAGTGGGAGAACTTCGTGAACTTCAACAAGTCCTTCGGCAAGCACAACGTAGGTGCTATGGCAGGTATGTCGTTCACTAAGAACCATTGGGACAACACTAGTCTCAGCTCTTCAGACACTCAGCCAATCCTGAAGGGTGACGCAGCTCCCAACTATCGTTATATTGATTATCTTAATGACAATGGTATTGCCCACCTGAAGGGTAACAACCAGCCAGGCGATGCTACCGAGCTTTCTTATTTCGGTCGTATCAGCTATAACTACGACAACCGTTACTTCCTGCAGTTCAATATCCGTCGCGATGCATTCGACTCTTCTAAACTGTCAGACTCTAACCGCTGGGGGTCATTCCCATCAATCTCTGCCGGTTGGGTTATCAGCAATGAGCAATTCTTCAAGAACGCCGTTCCCGAGGATATTGTTTCTTTCTTGAAGCTCCGTGCTTCTTGGGGTCGCAATGGTAATGTCAATATCCTCAGCGGCTACCAGTATCTGCCTACTATCAGCATGGGTGGTTATTACAGCTTCGGCGATGCTACTATTACAGGTGCTGCTCCTAATAAGATTGCTAATCCCAACCTGACATGGGAAACCTCAGAGCAGACTGACTTAGGTCTTGATGCACGCTTCCTGGATAATCGCCTGTCATTGGGCTTCGACTGGTATCGTAAGATAACCAAGGATCTTCTTATCCCCATCACCCCACTGCCTGAGCTCGGTTTCGGTTCTGCAACTGTCAACTCTGGTGAAGTACTCAATACGGGTGTTGACGTAGAAATCGGATGGCGCGACCACATCGGTGACTTGAAATATGGTGTCAGTGCCAACTTCTCAACCCTGAAGAACGAGGTTAAGGACCTGAACTCAACCCTGCCCCGTATGAAAGGCGATGGTATCAGCGGCTTCAACAACAAACTGGCTCCTTACTTCGAACCAGGACATGAGATTTGGTACTTCCGTGGTTGGAAATATGCTGGTGTAGATCCTGAGACAGGTAAGGCTCAGTATTATGACAAAGACGGCAACCTCACTGGTGCTCCAAAAGAAGAGGATCAGCAGGATCTGGGTTCCGCTATTCCTTCCTTCACTTACGGTATCACCCTTAACCTTGAGTATAAAGGCTTCGACTTCACCGTATTCGGTACAGGTTCTGCTGGCAGCAAGATCTACAACCTGATGGTTTCTGCTGACCGTTCACAGATCAATGGTATCAATACTTACTGGAAGGATTCATGGAAGCAGCCCGGCGACAATGCCAAGTATCCTGACATGAAGTCCGTAGCCACCGACTGGACGTTCTTCAGCTCTGACGCTGCCGTCTTCAGTGGCAACTACTTCAAGTTCAAGCAGATTCAGCTGGGTTACACCATTCCTTCACATCTGACCAAGAAGGCCCTGATCAGTAATGTCCGCCTCTCTGTATCTCTCGACGATTTCTTCACCATTACCAACTATCCTGGTGCCGATCCTGAAGCTTGCTCATCTCTTAAGGTTTCAGACACAGCTTCGGCACGTGGTTTCGACAATGGTACCTATCCTACCTCTAAGAAGGTTGTGTTTGGTTTGAATGTTACATTCTAATGCGTTGTGTATTGAAGATAGAAAACAGACAATAGAAAAACGAAAAAAGAATATGAAAAAGATAATCATCCCAATGCTTGCGCTGGTTTCTGGCGTTGCATTGACATCATGTGAGGACCAACTTGATATCCAGCAGAAAGGTGCTACTGATATCGCCTCCTATTATACATCCGACGCCGACTGCGAAGCAGCTCTGGCTGCCACTTACGAAAGTTTCACCCTCTATACCGAGAGTCGCGGAAATGGTGACGGTCCTGGTATCTATACCCCTGCAAAGGTGTTGGCCAACCACGCTGGCGACGATGTGAACACGGTGGTGGCAACTATGGCGACCACGAGTTTGGCGGTTCTGTTGACGAGTTCCGTTACAAGCATACACCTGAGGCTATTGACTTCCACTACAGATTCCTGTATTTCCCTATTTACAAGGCTAATCTTCTCATAGAGAACTTCAAGAACAATCCTACAAAGTTCCAAAAGCAAGCCATTGCCGAGGTGAGAGTGCTTCGTGCATACAACTACTTCCTTCTTGCCTGCTACTGGGGTCAGCCGCCTTTCGTTGAGTCTGTTCTTAATGCAGATGCTATGACACCTAACAATGAGAAGACTCAGGAGGAATACTTCAAGTGGGTAGCCAAGGAGTGTCAGGAAGCTGAAGCCGACTTGACTGAGCGTAAAAATACTGCCGACAAGAATGGTGCATACCGTGTGACGAAGGGCTTTGCAAATGCTCTCGAAGGTAAGGCTTTGATGTTTGCCGGCGATTTTGAAAATGCGAAGAAAGCCCTGAAGAAAGTCATTGACTCTGGTAAATATGACCTGGTCTCTGGCGATGACTTCGCTAACCTCTTCCATGTGGAAGGCGACGGCTGTCCCGAAAAGATTTTCGAGTGCAACCTCGAGTATAATCCTGCTGCCGACTGGTGGACTGGCGTAGGTATTCACTCTACTTGGATGGAAGCCAACTGCTTCAACTGGCGTGCTGGTAACTTCAAGGTGAATCCTGCCAACAAGTATTGCGGTATCGACGGTTGGGGATCAATCGGTATTCCTGAGTGGTATGGCGTTGCTTTCCATAACAACGATGGTGACTCTAAGCGTTTCAAGGCTACTATGATGCACATCGACGATGCTGTTTATCAGACTTCTGGTATTGCAGGCATGAAATATGCTGACGATGCGATCAACAATATGACACTCGACGAGAAGAAAGCTTCTAAGGAAATTGGTATCTCTGACGTTGGCCAGGGTCTCTATGGCCAGTCATTCTACCTCCCATTCAAGCACATTCTCCGTGCCAGCGACTGTAACGATGGTGGTATGTATGGTGACAATGGCCGCTTGAACAATATCATCGTGATGCGTTACGCTGAGGTGCTGCTCAACTATGCTGAGTGCTGTCTCCGTACCGGTGATGCAGGTACTGCTCTGACTTATATCAACAAGATTCAGACTCGTGCCGGTTCTAAGACCTTTAGCAGCGTTGCCACTTTGGACGTGCTGAAAGAAGAGAAGTCCTACGAGCTCTGGTTCGAGGGTTGCCGTTTCCAGGACATCCTCCGTTGGAGCAAGCTTGACAATTCTGATTACGACAAGGCCTGCATCGCACGCCTTCAACAGGCTGGTTCAAATGTTCCTCACCTCTTCGACAAGTTATTCCGTCCTGTCGTGACAGAGGATGTCAAAGATGAGAAGGGCAAGGTCGTAACAAAGAAAGACAGAGACGTAGTATGGGAGCATGGCACTGAGGCCAACAGCCGCTTCTATATCGCCCACACTTCTGAGGCTAAGGATGCCGGCTTCGAGGTTGGCTTCACTGAGAAATGCAGACTCTTCCCCTATCCACAGATTGTCTTGGATCAGAATTCTAACATCAAGCAGAATCCTGGTTGGGAATAGGAGTATAGCTTAATCAATTAAATAAAAGATTGGGAGCTACGCCATTTGGGTGTAGCTCCCTTTCTTTTTTCATAAGCTTTTGAGACAAAATCGCAAGACGGTTCTATGAAAATCTTTGTAATTTTGTAGCCGAAACTTAAAACAGATTATCAATGAGAAAAATCGTCCTTTTCCTTATGGGCTTGATGCTGGCAGTCACAGCCCGGGCTGCCCAACAGTTTGTCACTTTCTCGTCACAGCCTGATGCCATCTCGCTGGCTGGTGCCACCATCGGCTACAGCACTCAGGAATACGAAGGAGTGAAGATTGCCATCAGCAACTTGCAGACTGACATCGAACGCGTGACGGGCAAAGCTCCCCTCCTTTTAGAGGGGTCGGGGGAGGCTACCATCTTAGTGGGTACATTAGGTCTCAACCCTGACATCGACCGTCTGAAACTCTCAGATTTGAAGGGCAAGCGTGAGAAATTCATCATCACAACCATCAACAACCAAATCGTTATTGCAGGTAGTGACAAACGTGGCACTATCTATGGTATCTACGAACTGAGTCGTCAGTTGGGTGTATCGCCTTGGTACTATTGGGCCGACGTGCCTGTAGTGAAGCACGACGAGGCCTATATTATAAAAGGTACGTACACGGATGGAGAGCCTGCCGTAGAGTTTCGTGGTATCTTCCTCAACGACGAGGCACCCTGCTTGACATCGTGGGTAAAGAACACCTTCGGCACCAACTACGGTGACCATCATTTCTACGAGAAGGTCTTTGAACTCATTCTCCGTCTGAAAGGCAACATGATGTGGCCTGCTATGTGGGGCTGGGCTTTCTATGCCGATGATCCCGAGAACGGAAAGACTGCCGATAAGATGGGCATCATGATGGGAACCAGTCATCACGAGCCTATGGCACGCAACCATCAGGAGTATGCCCGTCATCGCAAGGAATGGGGCGCTTGGAACTACGAGACCAACCAACAGAAGCTCGACCAGTTCTTCCGCGAAGGCATTGAGCGCATGAAAGGCACAGAGGACATCGTGACGATTGGTATGCGTGGCGATGGCGATGAAGCGATGAGCGACAAGGCCGACACCAAACTGATGGAGCGTATCGTCAATAATCAGCGTAAGATTATCAAGGAGGTCACTGGCAAGGCTCCTGAGAAGACCACTCAGGTATGGGCTTTGTATAAAGAAGTGCAGGACTACTACGATGCCGGCTTCCGCGTACCCGATGATGTCATCATGCTCGTTTGCGATGACAACTGGGGCAACATCCGTCGCGTACCCATCAACGACAAAGAGCGTACCCATAAAGGTGGCTGGGGCATCTATTATCACGTAGACTACGTGGGAGCACCCCGTAACACCAAGTGGCTCAATGTCACCCAGACCCAACAGATGTTCGAACAGCTGTCGTTGGCCTATGACTTCGGCATCCAGCGTATGTGGATTCTCAATGTGGGCGACCTGAAGCCAATGGAATACCCCATCACACTCTTCATGGATATGGCCTGGAATCCCAAGGAATACACCCAGCAGAGCATCACCGACCATACCACGAAGTTCTTCCATAGCATACTAGCCCCCCATACTGCCCCCGAGGCCGCTTCCATTTACAACCAGAACTGCCAGTATATGGCTCGCGTCACGCCCGAGATGCTGGATGCCAAAACATATAGCGTAGAGACAGGCGAATGGAAACAGGTGGCTGATGAGTATCAGCGCTTAGAGACACGTGCCCTCCGTCTCTTTGCCGATATTCCTCAGGAGGCGCAGGATGCCTATCGCCAATTGATTCTTTTCCCCGTTCAGGCAATGTCAAACCTCTACGATATGTACTATGCCCAGGCCATGAACCAATATCTTGCGAATGTCGGTTCACCCGATGCCAACGCATGGGCTGAGCGCGTAGCACAGTGCTTCAAGCGCGACTCCCTGCTGTGCCTATATTATAACAAGGTGATGGCAGGCGGAAAATGGGACGGGATGATGACCCAGAAGCATATCGGCTATCGCACTTGGAACGACAACTTCCGTGCTGACATATTGCCTCGCACCACCACCGTTCCCGTTGGTGAGCCAGGTGGCTACACATTTACCCCCAGCAACGGCTATGTATCAATGGAGGCCGAGCATTTCTTTGCCTCAAAGGCCGAGGGCGAAACCCAGTGGAGCGTCTATCCCTATTACGGACGCACGCGCAGTGCCGTTGCCTTGACACCTTACACCAAACCCGTAGGCAATGCCTCGCTCTCCTATCGCTTCTCTTTGCCGAAGGATGCGCCTAAGACGGTGAAGATTCACGTCATCGTGAAGTCTACACTCGATTTCCTCAACGTCGGTGGACATGAATATACGGTAAGCCTCGACGGTTCAGAGTCTCAGACCGTTAACTTCAACAAGACCCTCGTTGACCGTCAGCCCTATATGTACTCCGATTTCTACCCCACCATTGCCCGTCGCATCGTGGAGAAAGTCATAGAGCTGCCCGTCGGTCAGGTTGATGTCCACGAGTTGACTATCCAGCCCCGTCATCCAGGCATCGTCTTTGAAAAGATAGTAGTCGACTTCGGAGGCTACCAGCCCTCCTATCTCTTTATGAACGAGTCGCCCTATCAGAGGAAATAACCCTTTCTGTAATACAAACGACAGGCAGCTGCTTCTCTTGAGCAACTGCCTGTCTCTCTTTTTGCGCCTGCCGATTGGTTATCCAATCTCAATCTGACGGCTCAGCTTTACCTTTTCCTCTACCACCTTGGGCAGTTCTACGGTCAGCACACCATGTTCCACTTTGGCTTTTATATCCTCGCGCTTCACATCATCGGGTAGCAACAGCGTCTGCTCAAACTTT
>Ga0256405_10011800_pt1 | contig 11011 bp, 14 predicted proteins | sample RumenRJG_02DNA_FD_189096 | JGI IMG/M metagenome (GOLD analysis project Ga0256405, IMG submission 189096) | Bovine rumen microbial communities from Lethbridge, Alberta, Canada - RJG_02 | ecosystem: Host-associated > Mammals > Digestive system > Stomach > Rumen | place: Canada: Alberta...
AAACAGCAATGTATAAAAAAGAGAAGATGAGGACTTCATGTTCTCATCTTCTCAAAGATTAAGAAATTAAAATATAATTTCACGTTATGAAGCGTTACGCTTATTTTTTTTGAATTTTGTATAAATCATTCTGATTTCTTCAGCGCCGATAGCAAGGCAGAAATTAAAAATTACAATTCCTATGCCCGATAGGGCCGCGTCAGCAATACTGTCCATAGACTTTTTACTATTCCTCCTAATATGTGCGGCAACAATGTGCCTCATCGGAGAGTAGCTATTCACTCTTCTGCTTTGATTTTACAATACCATTAAGATTAGTGTCAAATTTTCGACTGGTTATCAGCAGTCTCACTTATAGGCAAAGTTTTTAAGAATTTCTTTATGCCGCGAAAAGTAGATTCACTAATAATGTGTTCAATTCTGCAAGCATCAGACTCTGCAGTTTTTTCAGAAACATTAGCAGTTTCGACCAAAAAGCGAGTAAGCGTTTTATGTCTGTCATAAACTCCTGTAGCCTTACGTCTTCCTTTGTCCGTAAGCTCAAGTTCTCCATCTTCATTCATGATGACATATCCGTCTTTCTTCAATATTCCGACGGCACGGCTTACACTAGGTCTGCTGAAGCCAAGCTCTTTCGCAACATCTACCGAACGCACGGATCCGTTTTTCTTCTTGAGACGATATATGGTCTCAATGTAATCTTCACCAGATTCGTACAATTTTGTTCCTCCTAAAATTTATTTATTTATAGATTTTTTTAGTTCTCGAAGCTTTTCTACAGCTTCTTGCTCTTGTTTAGCATGGGCACAATGTCCGCTGCAATGTCCTTCGGCACAACCTATACAGCGTCCTGCCTTTTTCTCATTATACAGATATCGAATAATTAATGCGCAGAGGATTATAAGAACAGTAACAATAATATAATTAATCATATATCTTCCTCCTAATATTATAAGTTAGCACATACTAACTTATATTGCAATTATACATTTATTTTTCGGGATTTGTTCCCATTGTTTTTCTATAAGTAATACCTTTGAAAACCTTTTTCCAAATAATAGATCCATCATTGGAAAAAGGATGTGGTTGTATTGCATTATAAGAAATTATATATATATATCTTATTGGAAATCTTATATCTTTTTTTAGAATAATACCGATGTTTCCGGTTTCTCCGCTTACTGGGTTAGTAAGTCCGCATTGTACAGATTTATCCAACATAATAAAGCTTCGCCCCATACGACGCTTGGCATTTATGTTATTGTTGGCTTGAGCTTCGTTATCTATTTCTGCCCGTATCATGAGGTATTGCTCAATGGTTAAGCGTACAAAAAAAGTCAAAGTACTTCTCTGAGGACTGCTCATATATTCACTAAAAATTGATGTTAAGCAATGTTCATCCGGATATTCATTAGTTCCAAATTTTAAGATAGCATTAAGTTCGGTCTTTCTGTAACCTTGCTGCTTGGCAAGCCACAATAATGACGAATCGTCAGGCATAACCTTATACAAGGGGGAATAGCGATCAGATTTAAATCCGCTGGCTTTATTGCCGCAGTCTACCATAATGTTAAAATTAATTTCCTGTTGCAGATAAGATTTTTTTACGTTTCCGTAGATGTATTTATTAAGACACTCCAAAAACAATTCGTTGTCTGAAAGATTTGGATATTTATGTTCAAGAGCAAAAATAATACTGTCTATCTTAGTGTCATATTCAAAAGACACATGAGAATTTATTATACTAGTAAGTGTTTTTTGAGGTGTATCAGATCTTACAATATGTTCAATATCTTCAATATCGAGAAATGGATCGATAGTATAACTATACATATCCAACTCTTTATTATAATCCAGACCTGAGCTGCTGAGATATTTTTTTATGATATCATCAATTTTGTTGATATCTGGTTCTGTGTTAGTCATAGTAAGCTCCAATAATTTTTTTTTATTATAGCATATAAAAAAAATATAAAAGTATAGTTAATGAATCTTAAAAAATGCAGGATTTTCAAATATATTGATTGCTTATAAAATTTTTTTATGCTAGCATTTTTAGATGGTTTTAAGTTAGATCAAGATGAGCAGGATTGGAGGATAAATGATTAAATTAGCTATTTTTGCTTATCTATTGTCACTTGCCACAGTAACCACTGGTTCATCAACGTCTCGTAGTGAATTTTCTTACATGAAAGAAAAAGCGGACAATAGTGCAGTAGTTTTTATTGGAGATAGCAGAACTGTTGGAATGAAAGCAGCAATAACTGATATTGTTGATAAGGACAATGAGTTTTTTATTGCACAATCAGGAGAAGGCTATAGTTGGTTTAAAAACACAGGGATAGGCCAATTAAAAAGCACTATATCACTGCATAAAAATATAAATGATTGGACTATAGTAACGAATTTGGGGGTTAATGATCCGGATAACGCTGAAAAATATGTTGAAGAATACGAAGATCTAATGACAGATATAGAAACATCAAATTCTAGTAAAAATATTATGATGTATGTTATATCAGTAAACCCGGTTGATGAAAGTAAATGCAGTTCCAGAACAAATAAAGAAATAAATAAAATAAATGAGATTTTTGAAAATGGATTTGAAGATGAGACAAATTCAATAATATATATAAATACTAATGACTATGTAAAACAGATAATGATCTCGACAGATGGACTTCATTATACTGATAGCACATATAGAAAAATATATAAAAAAATTCTTGAATCTATAATTTTGGAAAAAAGTGAGAACTATACAGCATAAAAATTCTAATTCAAGTACAGCAACGTAAACTCTGAAATAAATATTTCAGAGTTTTTTTGAACTTGACTAATACCTAGTGGGGGTATAATATTATAAAAATGAAAGAAGGTTATGGCTATGCTTATAAATATATTGATTATATTAATAATTACTGTTGCTGTGATAAGTTCGTTAAGATCATCAATAAGGCATTTTAGGGGAGAAGGTGGCTGCTGTGGCGGTGGAAACAGCATTATTGAAGAAGATAAGAAATTGTCAGAAAAAGAAATAGGAAAAAAAGTTATCGAAGTAAGCGGAATGACCTGTGATAATTGCAGAAAAAGAGTAAAAAATGCGCTGAATAGGATAGATGGTGTTGAAGCAGAAGTTAATTTAAAAAAGGGTACAGCCGTCATACATTATTCGCGTGAAATATCGGATGATGAACTGGCGGAAGCTGTTGAAAAAGCAGGATATAGCCTAAAGAGAGGAAAAATGTATGGCGGATAATTCAGTAAATGCGAAAGAAAATGAAAGTGAAATTATAAAAAGAGCAGAAAATAATATTTTATGCGCGGGTTGTAGTCAAAGGAAAAAAAATCGTACAGAAAAAGAATATCGTACGATGATGAATCGATTAAAACGTATAGAAGGTCAGGTTAGAGGATTGGAAAGACTGTTGGAAGAAGATACATACTGTCCTGATATTCTTACACAAGTTATGGCTGTAAATAGTGCACTTAATAGTTTTAGCAAAGAATTGCTCGCTAATCATATCAGAAGCTGCGTTGCTGATGATATACGCAGAGGAAATGAAGATACGATAGAAGAACTCGTTACAGTACTTCAAAAGTTGATGAAATAGGGAAATACCGTTGATTAAAATCAACGGTATTTTTATGTTTAATGAAAAATATTCTCGAAAAATTCATTGAACATAAAGTTAGCGTATGCTAATATTTGTTATGTTAGCAAAGACTAACATTATAAAGCGGAGGATATTAAAATGGCAGATATAAAAGTAGTTTTTTGGAGTGGAACTGGAAATACACAGGCAATGGCAGAAGCTGTAGCAAGAGGAATTCAATCAGCTGGAGCAACAGCAGATATTAAGCTTTTCACAGACTTGTCAGTAGATGAGCTGGCGGCAGATGATAAATTTGCACTTGGCTGTCCTGCAATGGGAGCAGAGCAGCTTGAAGAAGGTGATGTTGAACCATTTTTCGCAGAACTTGAGTCTAAACTTAATGGCAAGAAAGTTGCATTATTTGGCTCATATGGCTGGGGAAGCGGAGAATGGATGGATGAGTGGGTAAATCGTGTTCAGACAGCTGGTGGTTCTGTTGTCAATGGAGCTGGAGTCATAGCAAATAATGCGCCGGATGATGCAGCATTGGCAGAATGTGAGGCACTTGGACAAGCACTTGCTAATGCGTAACCTATGAGTAGGGACGTTTATGACAGCATTGATTTTGGAATGCTTAATGTTACATTCCTTTATCAATGCGGTCCTGTTCTTGCAGGACTTAAGATATCTAATTTATTGATAATACAAGAAAAACAATTAAGTCAGGCCCTGAGTTTGATAACAGGGGCCAAGCTTCAGGCATTTATGTTAAATAATTCTGGAGGCAAAGTGACTATTCTTGTGTACGATAAGGCTAAACTTGAAGTTTATCTTAAACAAAAAGAATGCATCACTTTTTTGAAAAACTATGGACATAAAAATCTGTCTTTGAACGGAATTTTATTTGAAATAGGATTACGCTATAGGGTATACATGAGAGATAAATCCCAATTTCCGGATGAACTTGGAATAGTGCTTGGATATCCAATCTTAGATGTGAGAGGATATATAGATAATAATGGCAAAAATTTTATTTTGAATGGTTATTGGAAAGTATATTCGAATGCAGAAACTACCAAGGATTTATTTAATAAATTTGACGAAGCCACTGAGATGATGATAAGAAGGTTACTAAAGGGAGATTGTATAAAATCAATAATAAGTAAAAAAGTAGCTTAAAATAGACTGTTGTTCAGAAAATGAGCAGCAGTCTATTTTTTAACTTATAGGAAATTCCGCTGGAATTCCTATAAGTCAAAAAATGCACTACGTGCATTGGATGCGACGCGCGCGGATGGGAAGAGCCTACGGCTCCCGCGCTTGCGCGGAGAATCCGACAAAGTCGGATTCTTTGTTCTAAAAAATAAGACACTATAATAGTGTTAAAACATGTTTTAATGTGTTTTAACATTATTTAAGTAGTTTTAACCATATAAAACTATTTAAAACAATATAAATATTCAACATTGTGTTATTAATGGAATAATCAATTAGAATGCAATAGAATTTTGTGCTAAAATTCTATGTAATATGTGTTTAACATTTAGTTTAGGAAAGGGATATATAGTGTAAGATGAAAAAAGAAGAAATGGCTAAAATGATAGATCATACATTACTTAAGCAGGATGCGACAGAGGATCAGATCAAAAAGCTTTGCGCAGAAGCTAAAGAATATGGTTTTTGGTCAGTTTGTGTTAATCCATGCTATGTTGCATTGAGTGCTAAAGAACTTGAAGGAAGTAATGTAAAAGTATGTACAGTAGTAGGATTTCCTTTGGGAGCATTTACTACAGAAACTGTAGTATTTCAGACAGTTGAAGCTATGAAAAATGGTGCAACTGAGATAGACATGGTAGTAAATGTAGGTGAAATAAAGTCTGGCAATTGGGAATATGTTGAAAATGACATAAAAGCTATCGCAGAAACTGTACATAAAAACAATGGATTGCTGAAGGTCATCATTGAAACATGCCTCCTTACAGATGATGAAAAGGTAAAGGTTTGTCAGATAGCTAAAAAGGTTGGTGCAGATTATGTAAAAACCTCTACTGGCTTCTCAACAGGCGGTGCTACAGTAGAAGATGTAAGACTTATGAGAGATACAGTAGGTACAGAGATGGGGGTTAAAGCTTCAGGAGGAATTCACTCATCTGAAGAGGCGATAGCGCTTGCAGAGGCTGGAGCAAGTCGTATAGGAGCGAGTGCTGGAATTGCTATCCTGAATGGAATGAATTAATTTTAGAATGGATTAAATTTTGACGATGTGGATTTTTACTTAGTAATTAATTTACATCGTCAAAATAATTGTAATAATAAGCAGGAAATTCTGAATACTATCTCAAAATTATAATTTTCTTAGTAGCACAAAGTCACATCGGTAGATTCACATCAAATTATTAACATAAAGGAGACATAGAATGGATTATGCAAAGGAATCATTGGAACTCCATAAAAAATGGAAAGGTAAGATAGAAGTTGTTGCGAAAGTTCCTGTAGAAACTAAGGATGATCTTTCGCTTGCCTATACACCTGGAGTTGCTCAGCCGTGTCTTGAAATTCAAAAAGATGTTGAAAAAAGCTATGAGCTTACGCGTCGCCATAATATGTGTGCAGTTATAACAGATGGAAGTGCTGTTCTCGGACTCGGAGATATAGGTCCGGAAGCTGGAATGCCGGTAATGGAAGGAAAATGCGTACTATTCAAATCATTTGCAGATGTGGATGCGTTCCCTATATGTGTTAAAACTAAAGATGTAGATGAGTTTGTAAATACGGTATATAACATTTCGGGATCATTTGGAGGGATAAATCTCGAAGATATTTCGGCTCCGAGGTGTTTTGAAATAGAACGAAAGCTTAAAGAAAAATGTGATATACCGGTATTTCATGATGATCAGCATGGAACTGCCATAATAACACTTGCGGGACTTTTAAATGCTCTAAAAATAGTTAAAAAGAAAAAGGAAGAGGTTAAAGTAGTTACATCTGGAGCTGGTGCGGCTGCAATATCTATAGTCAAACTTCTTATATCTGCAGGTTTCAAAAACATAATTATGTGTGACAGAAACGGTGCTATTTATCAGGGCAGAACCAATGGCATGAACTGGATAAAAGAAGAAATGTCTGAAGTAACTAATCTTGAAAAAAAGAGCGGCTCTCTTTCAGATATGCTTGTTGGTGCTGATGTGTTTATAGGTGTTTCTGCACCGGGACTTTTGACTGCGGATATGGTCAAATCAATGAATAAAGATGCTATTATTTTTGCATGTGCGAATCCGACTCCGGAAATTATGCCGGAAGAAGCAAAGTCAGCTGGTGCAAGAATTATAGCTACGGGACGCAGTGATTTTCCAAATCAAATAAATAATGTGCTTGCTTTTCCTGGAGTATTTAGGGGTGCATTTGATGTCAGGGCTACAGACATAAATGAAGAGATGAAAATGGCCGCAGCTAAAGCTCTTTCAGAACTTGTTTCAGAAGAAGAGCTTAATGAAGAATATATAATACCTAAAGCTTTCGATAAAAGAGTTGGTAAAACTGTAGCGGCTGCTGTAGCGGAAGCTGCTAGAAAAAGCGGCGTAGCTAAAATGTAGACACAAAAATATCAATGTTTTCTCATAGTAAATACTTATAACTTTGTTAAAACTTTAAAGATTAAAATATAAGAGAGGTATAAAGATGAGTAGGAAGAAAACACTTGCTGTGTTTATGGCGTTTTCATTAGTATTTTCGATGAGTTCGCTTTCGTATGCTTCGGAAAACTATGCAGATGATATAAGTGAGGATGAAGTGGTTTATATTCAGAATCAGATTTCCTCTAATGAAGCACAGGAAAATCAGTCTGAAAATGAAAAAAGTATCAGTAAATCAGGCTTTGGTGCAAAATCAGATATTTGTATAAAGTATAATAGTGCAGTAAGCTACACAGGAAAAAATATTAAAGCCTCAGATTTAGATGTGACCATAAGCATAAATGGTTATATTGTAGATGCAAAATCAATTAAGATAACGAGTGGTTCAAAGAAAAATGTTTCAAATGAAAACACATTTACAATAAAGTCTGTAGACTCAAATTACAAAAAAATTAAAACGGTAAGTTCTGACGGAACTGTTGGAAAGAGTCTTTACGATACAGATGGAGAGGTTGCAGCGAAATCAGCATTAAAAAGCTTAAAGAAAGCATTTAATACATACGTTAAGAAGAATTCAGAGAACAGTTTTAAGTTTTCAATCAATCCGATATATGTTAAGGATGCCGTAAATTACAAAACACTTAAATCTGTTTCTAAAAATGTGCTTAAAGAGTATCACAAGGAATATGCTAATACAGCAGTTGTGACATTGAGCAATAGTGGAAGTGTAAAAAAAGTTCAGCTTCTTACTAAGGGAGCAGAAAATAATGATGGAACCTATAAAGTAAAAAAAATAACTTTGAAAAAAAATAAAGATTATACAGTAGGTACTGACGGAACGATCACATTTGATGGTGAAAACATTGCATATACCACGGCTGTAAAGATAGTATGAAAAAAGACGAAAGACGAAGACTGAAATTAGTCTTCGTCTTTTATTTTTTCGGATCTTTTTTTAGAAATGCATGTAAATAGCTTTTTCTTTATCTCAATTATAAGCATGAAAGCGAAATATATTATCAGGAAAATAACCATCACTAATAAAAATTGAGTAGTTGAACCATGACCCATAAATAGACACCTCCGTAAATTATATTTATTCTTTTGAAATATTAAATTATATTATCCAGCCTTTAGAATTAAGAATGATATCCGAAAGTTCTAAGAATTTATTGTTTACCTCAATATTACGTAGTACATATATTATTTTCCCATTGTAACGGAGCTTTTCTCCAGAAAGTTTGGTAGTGATGAGTCTATCTTCAGAACAATACTCTTCATGAATCAATTGATTTTCTTTAGATTTGGACAACATTGATTTGAAATCGTTTAGGAATGAAGGCAGCAACACATTTGAAACATTAAGTCCTTTATTTAATCCATAGATATCTATTGCAATAATACGAAATTGGTCTTGCCAACTGCTTTTATTCATATAGCTCCTTTTAATAATCTTAATGACACTATTTTATAATTTAACATTACAGTAACTTCTATGCGATATGCAACAAATTTTCATATCAGGATTATGTTTCGACATAGATTAAGAGATATACTTTAGATATAATTCAACTATGATTTGAGATTGAGAGGAATGCTATGAGTATTATTTTTGATAAAACTAACAAGACAATAACCTTAAATACAGATAACACAACTTATCAAATGGTCATTGGAAAATTTGATTATTTGCTGCATTTATACTATGGTCCCAAGGCTTCTGGAGATATGAGCTATCTGCTACAAATGTATGATCGTGGCTTTTCAGGAAATCCGAGTGATGCAGGAACTGATAGAACATTTTCATTAGATACATTACCGTTGGAATTTTCAGCATATGGTAATGGTGATTATCGTGATAGTTCATTTTCTGTAAAGAACGTTGAAGGAGTTTATGGATGTGATCTGAGATATGTAAATCACGAAATAATTGAAGGAAAATATACGATACCAGGATTGCCGTCAGCATTTGAAGAAAATGATGAAGTTGAAACTCTTAAAGTTGAGCTTGAAGATAATGCAGCGAAAGTTTCAGTGACTTTATTATATGGAGTGTTTTCAAAGCATGATGTGATCACACGTACGGTTGTAATTGAAAATATTGGTAAAGATGAGATAAAAGTATGCAGAGCATTTAGTGCTTCCTTGGATATACTAAATAGCGACGAGTTAGATGTAATTACGTTTAATGGAAGACATGGAATGGAGAGATGTGTAGAAAGGGTTCCGCTAGGAAAAGGTGCAGTTACTATTGGCTCAAGAAGAGGAACATCAAGTCATCATCACAATCCATTTGTAATACTATGTGATAAAACAGCTGGAGAAAACAATGGAAATTGTATAGGTATGCTCTTCCTTTATAGTGGAAATTTTCGTGCAGAAGTATTCAGAGAATATACTGGATCAGTTCGTATGATGATGGGAATTCAGGATGATATGTTTGAATACCCGCTTGGCAAAGGTGAAAAGTTCTATGCACCTGAAGCTGCATTATGTTATTCGAATCGTGGCTTTACAGAGCTTTCACACAGATATCATGAATTTATCAATGATAATGTGATAAGGGTTCCTGAAAATGATGAAGTACGTCCAATACTTGTAAACAGTTGGGAAGCAGCATTTTTTGATTTCGATAAGAATAAGTTGTTAAAACTTGCAGACAATGCTAAAGAACTCGGTGTAGAAATGCTGGTTTTAGATGATGGCTGGTTCGGAAATCGAAATGACGATAATACAAGTTTGGGTGATTGGAATGTCAATGAAAGCAAATTAGGATGCTCTATGGGTGAGCTTTCTGAGGAGATACACAGAAAAGGTCTTAAATTTGGTCTTTGGATAGAACCGGAAATGATATCTGAAAAGAGCGAGTTGTATAAAAAGCATCCTGATTGGGCATATCAGATACCGGGTAGAGGATTTATAAGAAGCAGAAATCAGCTCGTGTTGGACTTTTCAAGAAAAGAGATTGTCGATTATGTATTTAATGCTATATCAGAGGTTATTGATAATGCAGAAATAGATTATATTAAGATGGATATGAATAGAAGTATTACTGATGTCTATACAAGAAACGGCATTCAAAACTATGGCGTGATCATGTATAAGTATGTTGTAGGAATGTATGACTTCATTGAACGTTTAAGAAAGCGTTATCCGAAAATGCTTATAGAAGGCTGCAGCGGTGGCGGCGGACGTTTTGATGCGGGAATGCTTTACTATACTCCTCAAATATGGACAAGTGATAATACAGATGCTGTAGAGAGAATAAAAATCCAGTATGGAACATCGTTTGCTTATCCGATGTCATCGATGGGAGCACATGTTTCAGTTGTTCCTAATCAGCAAACAGGAAGAATGGTTCCTATGAAAACTAGAACGGCAGTAGCTTTGGCTGGAACGTTTGGATATGAATTAGATTTAGGACTTCTTTCAGAAGAAGAAAAAGAAGAAGTTAGAGTAGGAGTTAAAGAGTATCACAAATACTATGACCTCTGCAAAAAAGGACTTTATTATAGACTAACGAATCCATTTGAAAATACTGAGTATGCTGCATGGGAATTTATTTCAAAGGACAGAAAAGAAGCATTAGTAACGGTGGTTACATTAGATACACATTGCAACGCGCCTGTAAACTATGTAAAGATGCAGGGATTTGATGCAGAAGAAGTATACAAAGATGAATTTACCGGAAAAGAGTATAGTGGTGCGGCGCTTATGCATGCAGGCTGGCCGATACCAAATATTCCTGGTGAATATAACGCATTTCAGTTACATCTTGTAAGA
>Ga0256405_10011802_pt1 | contig 11008 bp, 9 predicted proteins | sample RumenRJG_02DNA_FD_189096 | JGI IMG/M metagenome (GOLD analysis project Ga0256405, IMG submission 189096) | Bovine rumen microbial communities from Lethbridge, Alberta, Canada - RJG_02 | ecosystem: Host-associated > Mammals > Digestive system > Stomach > Rumen | place: Canada: Alberta | collected...
GAGAAAAATATGAGACGCTTTTTTAAAGACGATATGAAAGCTTCCCTTCGCATACAGCTGCTGTTCATCATGATCCTGCTGTATTGGGAAGTGATGTTATATTACCAGTTACATTCCACGCTGAGCGGCATCGCTTTGTGGAACGTTTTGTTCATGTTACCGATCGGCATCGCTTTGAGCGTATTCAGCGGCTGGTCAAGGAACCATCAGAGAGCCAACGAGATGCTCATGATCGTGCTGCTTCTGATCGTGTCGGTCTTCTATCTCGGCGATCTCATCTACTTCAAGACCTTCGGATCGCTGGTATCGGTCTCGATGCTCGGGGCGGGCGAAGATGCGGTGACCAACTTCTGGTGGTCGATGAAGACGACCTTGAAAGACAACGCTCTGATCATCCTCTTATTTGAGGCACCGGTCTTGCTGGAGATCTTCCTGGCTTTGAAAAACAAAAGGAAGAAAGAAGGCTTCGACATTCCGGCGCATCTGTTCACGGCATTTCTTGCCGTAGGCCTGTGGGCTTTGGTCGTCATCTCTTTGCCTCTGGCAGGCAAGAGCGATTATTCGGCCTATGGTGCCTACCACAGCCGCTACATTGATACCGATTCCGCTTCCAGAAAGTTAGGTGTTCTTCCCAACTTCTTGGTCGAACTTCGTTATTCCTTGCTCGGTTCCAACGACCCGAAAGAAAGTCTGGCGGAAGCTTCCGTCGTCGAACTGAAAGAAGAAGAACCGAAAGAAGAAGTCAGAAAGGTCGAATTCAATTCCCTGAAGGAACTCAACTTCCGCCTTCTGGCCGGCGGATGTGAAGATGAGGAAGTAAGAGACCTGCTCAACTATATGGCCTCACAGGAAGTGAGCGAAAAAAACGAATATACCGGCCTTTTTGAAGGCTATAATCTGATCTATATCTGTGCGGAATCCTTCTCATCCCTGGCGATCGATGAGACGATCACGCCGACCTTATATAAGATGGCCAATAACGGCATCGTCTTGAACAATTACTACAATTCCTTCCGCAACACGACGACGAATGGCGAATATGCGATACTGACCGGCGTATGGCCGGATGTTGCCAGACAGTCGACCAATATGGGCAAGATCACCGGTACGATGGGCCGTTCCATCGGCAAGGATATGACCCCGGCCCTGGGCAATACCTTCGCCTTATCGGAAGGCCTGCAGCCAAGGGCTTATCACAATTACCTGGGCTATTATTACGGCAGAAACAAGACGCTTCCGAACATGGGCTTCGAATGCCAGTTCATGAACGACGGCATGGAGTTCACCACCGCCTGGCCGGCTTCCGATCTGGAGATGCTGGAACAGTCGGTCGATGACTATCTCAATGATGACAGATTCCTCACCTACTACATGACCTTCTCGGGACATGGCAATTACACGACAGACAACGTCATGGTCGCCAAAAACATCAAGACCGTGACTTCGAAATTATCGGAGCACCTGCCTTCTTCTGCGGAAGGCTATCTGGCTGCCAACTATGAGCTGGAAGAAGCGATGGCTTATCTTCTGGAAAGGCTGCAGGGTGCCGGAAAGCTCGACAACACGGTCATCGTCATTGCGGGCGATCACTATCCCTACTACCTGACCGATGCCGGATATAAGGCGCTCAAGGGCGAAGCGGTCGATGAGGACTTTGAATCCTTCCATTCCTCCTGCATCATCTACAACGCGGGATTGAAACAGAAGATCGAAGTCGATACGCCTTGCTGCAACGTGGACATCATCCCGACCATCTACAACCTGTTCGGTGTGACGTATGATTCAAGACTCTATGCCGGTACCGATATCTTCGGAAGCGGCATGCATATCGCGCAACTGTACAACAAGAACTTCATCACCGACAAGGTGAAATACAATGCCGCTACCGGCAAGGCCGAGTGGCTGGTGGATACTTCGGAGTATTCGGAAGAAAAGCTGAACGGCTATCTTGAAAGCGCGATCAACACGGTCAAGAACCGCTACGCCTTCTCGATCGGCGTCGAAGATACCGACTTATATTCCTATGTCTTCGATAACTATGATCTGAACATCGCCTATCACAAGGAGGAAGAGGTCATGGATGTCTCTGTCGAAGAAGAAGTCAACATAGAAGAAAAGGCAGAAGAAAACCTTGGTTAGCCCAAGGTTTTTGGTTATTTGTGATCGATCTTGCCGCCGAGCTTTTCGAAGATCGCGTCGATGTCGGCGTCATTCAGACCATAGCCGCAGTCGGCTTCTTCGATGGCTTTGGTGACATCGGAATAATGCACGGTACGAACCGTCGTTTTGACATTGGAGATATCGGTATCGTCGTTGACGGCGATCAGGGACTGAACTTTCTTTCCTTCCGTGACGTCTAAGAGGTGTGTGAGATATTCCCTCAAGTAGATGACGGGATTCTCCAGTTTGAATTTCTTTTCCTTCCCCTCTTCGCTTCGTTTGACGTACCAGCTTCCCGAATCATTTCCGTGCAGCTGCCCGCTTGTGGAAAGATAAGCGATCGACAGAAGTCCTTTGGAATGGATGATCGTCATGATCTGGGCACAGAGCTTTCCTTCCTTGTTGGTCAGGTTGGCGAAGATGATGCGATGATAGCCGATCAGCTTCTTTAACAGGCCCGACCTTGAGGAATCCTGGAAGACGTTTCGTTTGTAGAAGTAGTCGATCAGGTAGTTGTCATAGATGTGCGGGAAGATCGACTTCTTATAGCGGGGATAGGCGATGCCTGCCCTGAATAAGAAGATCAGTGCGGCGGCACCGATGATGACGTAGAGGAACAGATTGAAATTGTTGGATGCGGTTTCTACCAGCAGTTGCTTCATAAAAGGACTCCTATATATACAAACATTATATTATTGTTTTGTTTCTAAAGCCCACAGATTTATCTGTGGGATACAGAAACGGGGAAGTGTCATCTTTTTTGTCTGTATCACTGTTTAATATGTTTTATATGGAAACTGTGAATAATACCGTTAAGATCATAAAGGGATTCAAATACCGCATCTATCCTACAGAAAGCCAGAAACAGATGATGGAGCAGACATTTGGCAATGTCCGTTTTGTCTATAATCATTTTCTGAATCTGAGATCGCAAGAATGGAAGACAAATCATAAAAGCATAGCTTACAGCAAGACCTCTTCTCTGCTTACCGATCTCAAAAAAGAAAAGGATTATTCATGGCTGAATCTGTCGGATTCCATGGCTTTGCAGGAATCCTTAAGAGATCTTGATCGTGCTTTTCAAAACTTCTTCAGGAAGAACAGTAACTATCCGAAGTTTCATTCCAAGCATGACAGACAGTCCTACAGAACAAGAAATCAGAGTAACGGCATACGTATTGAAGCAAACAGGATCATCCTTCCCAAGATCGGCAAGGTAAAGATCAAGTTTTCAAGGGATATAAAGGGAAGGATCTTAAATGCCACGGTCTTGAGGACAAAGACCAATAAGTATTTTTTATCTTTATGCTGTGAATATGAAGAAGATATCAAACCCAATAGTGGCGGTAAGATCGGCATCGATGTCGGCATTAAAGAGTTCTATACCGATTCCAACGGCACGATCGTTGATAACCCAAAGCATCTTAGCAGGTATGAGAAGAAACTTCTGAAAGAACAAAGGAAACTGTCCCATATGATCGAAATGAATATCGATCACTATACCCCAAACAGGGTTCCTGTCTATAAGAAACCCTTATCCGAATGTAAGAACATTCAGAAGCAAAGATTAAAACTAGCCAAGGTCCATGAGAAGATCTCTGATTCCAGATCAGACTTCTTACATAAAGTATCTTTAAAGCTGGTGAAAGAAAACCAAATCATCGCTGTTGAAGATCTGAATGTAAAGGGAATGATCAGGAATCATTATCTGGCAAGATCGATAGCAGATGTCTCGTGGTCTGAGTTTTACCGTCTTTTAGTGTATAAGGCGATAGAATATGGGTCTTCGGTAATTAAGATCCCAAGATTCTATGCGTCCTCACAGACCTGTCACGTCTGCGGCTGCAAGAATGTCGTTATCAAAGATCTCAAGATCCGAAAGTGGATCTGTCCTGTTTGCGGAACACATCACGATCGGGATCACAATGCCGCAATCAATATTCTGAATGAAACTTTGAAGATACAGGTTTCAGCATGACCGGCCAAATCAAACCAATCACTGTACCGTGGGGCACACGGGAACAGTATAAACACAGCCTGAGGACTGAGCAATCGTGCAGGAGAGTCAGTAATGACCTGAAAAACGATCTCAGGATGAATCAGGAATCCCCTGGACTTTATCCATGGGGAGTGTCAATATAAGAAAAAAGTGACCAAGGTACACCCTTGTCACTTGTAGATGATCTTATAGAGTTCGATCATATCTTCGACTTTCACTTCTCTTATGGTATTGGAAGGAGAACCGGAGATGTAGGCATCGTTTGCCATCTTTTCGATGTTGGCAAAGTAGGTATCTCTGTCGATGCCGAATTCCGACATCGTCGGAACATGGAGGCGGTCCAGCAATGTCCCCAGTTTTTCCAAGAAGATCAAAGCGGCTTTCTTATCGTCAGTATCATCGCTGAAAGAAAGATAGCGGGATACATCGGCGAAGCGGTCATACGCCCCTTCCACCGCAAAGTTCATGCATTCCCTTAACAGCATCGCATTGGACAGTCCGTGCGGGACATGGAAGAGCGCTCCCATCGGACGTGACATGCCATGGACGATGGTGACCGAAGAATTGTTGAAGGAGATGCCTGCTTCAAGAGCTGCCAAGGACATCTGTATCCTTGCCTCGACATCGCTTCCGTCGTCATAACACTTTTCAAGATTGTTGAAGATGCGCTTGATGGCACTTAAGGCAAAGGTATCAGACAATGGCTGTGACTTGCGGGAAGTATAGGACTCCAAGGCGTGGCAGAGCGCATCGATGCCCGTATGGGATGTCACGGACTTCGGCGCCGTCATAGAGAAGGCAGGATCGATGATCGCGATGTCCGGCATCAGACAAGGTCCCGTCAGCAGCATCTTGACCTTGTTTGCGGTGTCATTGATGATCGTGAACTTCGTCGCTTCGGAACCGGTTCCAGCAGTCGTCGGGATGGCGGCCAGAGGCGGACGTCTGATGTCGATGATCTTTCCCATATAGGAATTCAATGGTGCATCGTTATCCAGAAGCAAGGAGATCGCTTTGGCGGTATCGATCGGCGAACCGCCGCCTAAGGCGATCAGATGATCGCAGCCCGTTTCCTTATAGACTTTTGCAGCTTTTGTGACGATGATGTCATCGGGTTCGTAGTTGACTTCATCGAAGATGTGATAGCCGATATCGTTTTTATCCAATACGTTCTGTAAGAGGGAGACGTTTCCCAGTTTCACCATCGTGGAATCGGTGACGATGAACGCTTTCTTGCCAAGCTTTACCAGCTGCTTCTCGCTTTCTTTGAGCGCATCTTTTCCGGAGATGATGGTCTTCGGTGCCAGAAATACACTAGCCATACTATTTCACCATGCCCTTTCTGAATAACTGCGTCTGCGGGAATTTGCGAATCGTTTCATATGATCTGTTCATTTTGTTACTCCTTTATGGCAAACAATTGATAATATCCTGATATGTTTCTATAATGAAATTAGGTGGTACTCGTATGAAATACAATCGACAGAAAGAAATGTTGTCTTATATCAAAGAAAACAATACCGTGAAGAATGAGGAACTTCTTTCGAAATTCAACATCTCCATTCAGACCCTGCGCCGGGATCTCAAGATCTTTGAAGACCAGGGCCTCATCAACAAGGTCTACGGCGGTGTCATCTACAATGAGCGCAAGGATTCGGTGACCTCCGTCTCCCCTCTTGATCAGAGAGAGATGTCCCACTCCGAAGAAAAGGAATACATCGGCAAGCTTGCGGCAGCACTGGTGGAGAATGACGATGTCATCTTCATCGATTCGGGAACGACGGCATACCGGATGCTTCACTACATGAAGGATCTGAAGAATGTCACCGTGATCTCACATTGCCTCGATGTCATGATGGAGATACGAAAGCTTCCCAATCTGACCGGCATCTGTGTCGGCGGCGTCATCCAGCACGACAGCGGCACCTTCGTCATCGATTCGACCTTCTACCCTTATAATTACAACAAGGCATTCATTTCCACCGTCGGCATCTCGACTTCCAAGTCACTGACCAACACCAACCTGTATGAAGGCGCCATGAAGCAGCACGTCATCAACCAGTCGGCTGCCAACTACATCGTGGCCGATCATTCGAAGTTCGATATCGTCGCCTACAATCATTTCGCGGATTTCACGTCGATCAAGGGCATCATCACAGACACCCGCCCTTCCGATAAATTCGTCAATTATTTTGAGAACAATCAGATAGAGATCATCTATTGAGTCCGTCGACTTAATAGTAGTCTCTTTTTTTGATGCTTGTCAATGATGATATAATGATAATATTGATAATATTATGATTATTCTATGAATTTAGGTATTGAAAAGGGAAAATGATATGGTTTACCATACTGTTGTAGAAAGAAAAAGAGGAAAATAATCATGCCATTAATCGATATTCTCAATAAAGATATCATTGATCTGAATGTCCAGGGAAACACCAAGGATGAGGTCCTTCGCTATATGGCCAATGTCTTACTGAACAACGGCTATATCAACGATGCGGAAGTCTTCGTCAAAGACATTTACGAAAGAGAAGCAGAGGGTCCTACCGGTATGGGTTCGCACATCTCGATCCCGCACGGAAAGTCCTTCAGCGTCCTTAAAAACGGCATTATGATCGGTAAGACCGTCAATCCGATCCGCTGGGAATCATCGATGTCCGATGACGGTTTCCAGGATACGCATCTGATCTTCTTATTCTGCGTCAGCGCGGATGCCGAATTCGCAAGGAATCACATGATGTTATTGAGCGAACTGGCCGGAAAGTTAGGCAATGACGTACGTGTCGCCAAGCTGTCCAAGGCGCAGTCCAAGGAAGAGATCATGGATCTGATCCTTTGCGAAGACGATCAGCTCGGCGAAGCTGAAGTATTGGAGGAAGAAGAGATCGTAGACCTCGATATCGACCTGTAATTTCATCATAAAATCATCATAGAGATTATAAAGTTACTCAAATTGATATGAATTTATCCAATATTTATTGAAAGCGCTTCAATGATTGGATTAAAATTTATATAGCTAATTCAAGGCAAAACGAAAGGAGATCTATATGAAAATCGTTGCAGTTACTGCCTGTACAGCTGGTATCGCCCACACGTATATCGTAGCGGAAAAACTTCAGAAAGCTGCTGAAGAATTAGGCCACGATATCAAGGTCGAGACACAGGGTTCTGCCGGTATCGAAAATGAGCTGACAGCTGAAGACATCGCCAATGCCGACGTCGTCATCTACTCTCACGATATCGCGATCCGCGGTGCCAACCGTTTCGCAGGCAAAAAGATCGTCGATGTTCCTATTTCGACCGCTATGAAACAGCCGAAGAGCCTGATTTCTACGATCGAAAAGAAACTTGCGGCAAAATAGTCTATAGCTTATTTATCAATTGAGCTAAAAAGAGAGGGAAAAATATTTATGAAATTTACTGAATTCAGAAAACACGTAATGACCGGTATCTCTTTCCTGATCCCGATGGTCGTTATGGCTGGTATCACAGGTGCTATCCAGAAGGCTTATTCCTGGTCTGGTGTACCTCTTTCTGATCCGCTGGTAAATGGCCTGGCATATTCCGGCTATTCGATCGGCAAGATCTCTGACTTCATGCACATGTTAGGTGAAATGAACGGCAACGGCTTCAACTGGGCTTATGCGTTCTTATGTGCAGGTATCGCTTACTCGATCGCTGACAGACCGGGCATCGTTCCGGGCTTCGCTATCGGTTACTATGCAGGCGGCCCAACTAAGACCGGTTTCGTCGGCGCTATGCTGATGGGCTTCTTAGTAGGTTACTTCGTAAAATGGATGAAGACTTGGAAGATGCCTAAACCGTTACAGGGTCTTATGCCTGTCCTTATCATCCCGGTCATCGCTACCTGCTGCGCTACCTTCGTATTCTTCGGTATCTTAATGAGACCTTTATCTGCTCTGATGCTTGCGTTCCAGCACTGGATCGAAGGCCTGTCCGGTTCTTCACTCTTCGTCGCTGGTGCCGTTATCGGTGCTTGCATGGGCTTCGATATGGGTGGTCCGGTCAACAAGACTGCTTCCATGGCTGCTAACGCATTATACGCTGACAACGATGTCAACGGCGGTATCGGTGCTGCAGCTGAAACTGCTAAGATCATCGGCGGTATGACTCCGGCTATCGGTGTCGGTCTGGCTGCTTTGATCGCTCCTAAGAAATTCACGCGGCAGCAGAAAGACGCTGCTTACACCTGCATCCCGATGGGCTTATGCTTCATCACTGAAGGTGTCTTACCGTTCGTTGCAGAAGACGCTACAAGAGTCGTTCCTGCTTCCATGATCGGTTCTGCAGTTGCTTCCGGCTTAGCAATGGCTCTGCGTGTTGAGACACAGGCTGCTCACGGCGGTGTCTTCGTAGCTCCGACTTCCAACAAGATCGGTCTCTGGTTCTTATGCCTGGCATTAGGCTCTGTCATCACAGGTGTCTTATATGCGATCATCAAGAAGACTCCGTCTGAGGAAGACACTCAGGAAGAAGAAGTAGTTGATCTCGATATCGATATCTAATAAAGATCGATAAAGATTAGACTTGAATTAGAACTGAAGATTAAAAACGAACGATTCATATAGAAGGAATTAAAACATATGTATGTAAATATGAAATACATCCTGGATGCGGCAAATCGCGATAACTATGCGGTCATGGCGATCAACTGCATCAACATGGAGATGGCCAGAGCTGCGATCGAAGCAGCGGAAGAAGAACACTCTCCGATCATCGTACAGTTCGGTGTCGGACAGATGGCAAAGATGGCGCATCCGACAGAGATGGTCCCGATGATCAAGGCCATGGCAGAAAGAGCAAGCGTTCCTGTATGCCTGAACCTCGACCACGGTCCTTCCTTCGAAGCGGAAGTCGATGCGATCAAGTGGGGCTTCTCCAATGTCATGATCGATGCATCTTCGCTCCCTTACGAAGAAAACGTAAGAAGATCGAGAATGGTCGCCGATATGGCTCATGCCAACGGTATCTCTGTTGAAGCTGAACTCGGTCATGTCGGTCAGGCAGCAGACGGTGACGGCAGAACTGCAGACATGTATACCAACGTGGAGCAGGCTGTCGAATTCGTCAAAGCAACAGGTGTCGATGCCCTGGCAGTAGCGATCGGTACGGCACATGGCAAGTATCCGGAAGGTTTCGTACCTAAACTGGACTTCCAGAGACTGGCTGAACTTAAGGCTGCCTTGAAGATGCCTTTAGTCCTCCATGGCGGTTCCGGTTCCGGCGAAGAGAATATCAGAAAAGCTGTCGCCGGCGGTATCAACAAGATCAACGTTTGTACAGATGCGTTCCACGCCGCTGAGAAAGCGATCAAGGCGAAGTGGGAAGCTGAACCAAACACCGATTACTTAGGCATTTGCATGGTTGCTGAAAAGGCAGTCAAGGAATTTGTCAGAGATTACATTCGCCTGATTGGTTCGAACAACCGTTACACATTCGACGCAGCCGACAACGGCAGCAAAGAATAATCAACAACAGGCGGGGTCCACTCCGCCTGTTTTCCACTTTGAAAACAACTTAACGAGTTACATATATAAAAAAGGAGAAACGAATTATGAAGATCGCAATGATCAATGAATTTTCACAGGCTTCCAAGAACGAACTGGTATTAGGCGTTCTGAAAGAAGTCGTCGAACCGATGGGACACACCGTCTATAACACCGGTATGAACACTGCCGAAGCACCGTTACAGCTTGGCGAACCGGGTTATCTGACTTACCTCAATATCGGTGTTCAGGCCGCCTTATTGCTGAACTCCGGCGCTGTCGACTTCGTCGTCACAGGCTGCGGTACCGGTCAGGGTGCCCTGATGGCTTGCAACATGATGCCGGGCGTCGTCTGCGGATACTGCATCGAACCGAGTGATGCCTATCTGTTCTTACAGATCAACAACGGCAACGCTCTGTCGATCCCTTACGCAAAAGGTTTCGGCTGGGGTGCTGATGTCAACTTAAAGAACATCTTCACGATCGCTTTCGGTTCTCCGAAAGGCATGGGCTACCCGAACGAACCGGGCAGAAAAGAATCCCAGAACAGAAATGCGGCGAAACTCGTCGAAGTCAAAGCTGCGATCGCAAAACCTCTGATCGAAGGTCTCAAGGCAATGGATCAGGATGTCGTAAAGAAATCTCTGACTCCGCGTTTCCTGGAGTGCTTCAACGAGGGCTGCAAAGATCCTGAGCTCAAGGCTTACGTCGATTCTTTGTTATAAGATGAAAGGCGTCATGCAGACGCCTTTTTTGAAAGGATATTAACTATGGTAGAGAATTATTTACCAAGATATACTTCGGGCAAAGATGCCTTTGAAAAGATAAGCCAGGTATGTAAGGCTTATGGAAACAAAGCGGCTCTGTTATATGGTGAAAAAGCCTACTTTGCCAGCAGGGAGAAACTGCTGCCTTGTCTGAATGGCTTGCAGATCGTACATGGCGAAGTCTATGGCAAGGAAGCTTCCTACACCAATATCGACAGGCTCGTTCAGAATGAAAAGCTGAAAGAAGCGGACTTTCTGATCGGCATCGGCGGCGGCAAATGTCTCGATGTCACCAAAGTCGTCGGTGATAAATTAGGAAAGCCGGTCTTTACGGTCCCATCGATCGCATCGACCTGCGCAGCCGTGACCAAGATCTCCATCTTACACAACGATGACGGATCTTTCAAAGAGATCTATCGTCTGAAGTCTGCACCGGTCCACTGTTTCATCGATCCTGAGATCATCGCAAATGCGCCGGCTAAATACTTCTGGGCAGGCATGGGTGATACGATGGCCAAGCACGTGGAATCGGTATTCTCTTCAAAAAACGATGTACTGGATTTTGAAAG
>Ga0256405_10011804_pt1 | contig 11008 bp, 7 predicted proteins | sample RumenRJG_02DNA_FD_189096 | JGI IMG/M metagenome (GOLD analysis project Ga0256405, IMG submission 189096) | Bovine rumen microbial communities from Lethbridge, Alberta, Canada - RJG_02 | ecosystem: Host-associated > Mammals > Digestive system > Stomach > Rumen | place: Canada: Alberta | collected...
ATATCCTTAATGGTATAGTTGCTGGCAACCAGCTCCATCTTGCCCGCCTCGATCTTAGAAAAATCAAGGATATCGTTTATCAGCTGCAGCAGGATGGTGCCGGACTTTTTAATGTTAGTTGCATAGGACAAAATGGTATTGTCGGTACATTCGCGCAGTATCATCTCATCCATGCCGAGCACGGTATTAATAGGCGTTCTGATTTCATGAGACATGTTAGACAAGAACGACGTCTTTGCTTTGCTCGTTTCCTCCGCGATCTTAAGCTCGTCCTCAAGCTTTTTCTTTTCGCGCAGGCGGACTACGTATTCTTCAATGCTGTTCACGATCTTATACAGGGCATTATATGCCTGCCACAGCTCATTGTGGAACCGCGGCTCCACCGTACAGATACGTCCCGCAACCTCCGCGCGGTGCTCGTCAGTGGTTGCTGCATAGTCGTTCATAAAGCCGATGATGGCAAGCAGCGGCTTTATGATAAGCTTGGTGATAATATAGTTCGCCAGATAGACGGCGGGCACGGCAAACACAGAAAGCGACATAAGGAACCGCAGAATAAAGGTAACGGGCGTCTGTCCCGCGGCATCGTATAATCCGGTCCGTGCGGCCTGCCACCGGAAGAACGCGAATCCGTCGGTCCCCATTCCCTGCGTCACGCCGTCGGCATTACGGTCATAGACCATCAGAGAAAACAGAATGGTCACGAGCACAATGATTACAAAATCGAACACGATCACCGTCATGATATACTTACTGAGCACGGCGGTTTTCATCGGCTTTTCATTTGTATAATGGATACTGCAATGGAACAGGCGCTGCACATGCGGCGGCGCATACTTATAGAACAAATACAGCAGCAGGTTGGCGGTCACACATTCCGGAAGTCCCATGACAAATGCGTTGAGATGGGCGGTACGCGGCAGCGCAAAAAGCGGAATATTGTTCATGGCCGATACCACGAGCAGATAGAATTCACTGATGATAATGCCCATGATCAGCGAGGCGAGCAGCGTGCGCGCGAGCGAACGGTGCCAGCGGTATTTAGAGAACAGATAGGCATTGCCGGAGATAATCAGATAGATAAAAATGACGTAGGCAACCTTGCCGGTAAGGAAGCTGTCCAGCAGAAACATGATCAGCTCAAGCAGCATAGAATAAAAGAAGCTGGACAAACCGGAAAAGATCATAAGCAGCAGATGCGAGAACGTAATGGCGACCGGCCCGATGGAAATCAGGCGTACGCCGTGGTATGTAATGCCTTCATACAGGCTCACAAAACAACAGAGCAGTAAGAGTATACAGTTAACAACAATACTCAGCTTTTTATTCCGCGTACCGCTTGATGAAATCATCATATCATATTGTACACCAGCACGTTGAAAAAAGCTATTTTAAAATTGAAAAAAGAATTGAAAACCGTGCTGAAAACCTGTGCCGGAAGCACGCTTTCAGTGCCCCGAAGCGCACGGGCTCACGAACCCTAAAAACAACGCCCCCGCGGGAGGGTTCCGCGGGGGCGCGTTTTTTCAATGATATTTTTTTTCTATATCAATCAGTTCTCTCTGCTCACCTTCATGCTATCAGCGCTTCAGGCTCAGCACGGTCTCAAGCAGGGTATCAGCAGTCTGGATCGTCTTGGCATTTGACTGGAAGCCGCGCTGGGTAACGATCATATCGGTGAACTGCTCGGTCAGGTCAACGTTTGACATTTCCAGAGCGCCGGCCATCAGGCTGCCGTTGCCGGATACGCCGCTTTCGCCGATCTTGGCGATACCGCTGTTGTTTGACTCCATATAGGTATTCTCACCAGCTTTTTCAAGACCACCCTGGTTTGCAAATGATGCAAGGGCAATCTGACCGATAGTGCGGTTGGTACCGTTGCTGTATACACCGGTAATCACACCGCTCGCATCAATCTTGAAGTTGTCAAGGTAACCCATGGTATAGCCGTCCTGATAGTACGGCTTGGTTGAGCTCTTTGACGCAGACTGGGTAATGGTATCGCGCATGCTGCCGATCGTGCCCAGATTAATGTTCATAGTCTGCCGTGAGGGATTTCCGTCCTGATCGGCGTTTGCTCCGACTACATTGAATGAAGTCTGCAGTACAATCTCGCCGGTGGGGTTAGAAACGTTGCCAGCTGTGTCTGATACGGACTGCAGCGTGCCGTTGTTGTCAAAGCTCACGATAAAGCTGTTCTCCACGCCGTCGGTCGTACCCAGACCGACGCGGGTCTGCGTTGCGTCCGCGTTCTCAGGATCAACCTGTACATCGGCGCGCCACTGGTTGGGAGAGCCGACCACGCGGCGGAATGTTACGGCGAGCATGTGCTCATTGCCGAAGCTGTCATAAATCTTGAACTCAGTGTTCCAGGTACCCTTTATAACGTCATCCTCGCTGGCTCCCTCAAGGATCTCAGGAGTGTTCTTGTTCAGGTTACAGGCAAACTTAACGTTCTGCGTTGCCTTGGCAGGATCCTTTGATCCTACGGGAATCACCAGGTCTGTGGTGCTGGCGGCGGTGCTCACTACCTGCTGGCCGTTGGCTTCCTGAGCCATCCAGCCCTGTACGCGCATGCCGTTCGCAGGATTTACGAGGGTTCCGTCACGATCAACGCTGAAAGCGCCGGAACGGGTATAATAGGACTGCTCGCCGTCCTTAAGTACAAAGAAGCCGTTGCCGGTAATGGCAACATCGGTCGCAACGCCGGTTGACTGCAGGTTACCCTGCGTGAATACCGTGTCAATCGCAGCTACGGTCATTCCAAGGCCCACTTCCTTAGGATTCACGCCGCCTACTTCCTCGGTCGGCTTTGCGGCTCCGGACAGCTGCTGAGAAATCATGTCCTGGAAATTCACACGGCCTCTTTTAAAGCCGGTGGTGTTAACATTGGCGATGTTGTTACCAATAACATCCATGCGTGTCTGGTGATTCTGTAAACCTGAAACGCCGGAATAAAGTGATCTCATCATATAAATACCCTCTTTTTATTATTCGCCGTAAACTGCGCTGATTTTATCCAAGTCATAGAACATACCGTTGATCTGTACCTGCGGATGTTCACCCCGTGTAGCACCTTCAACCACACCGCGTGTGGTGGTGTCGCCCAGATTCACCTCAACCATTCTGCCGATGGTATTGACCGCCTGATCGCTGTTGATCAGATTGGCCATCTTGGCAAAGCTCTGGCTCATATTGTTGATCTGTTCCAAAGACGAAAACTGCGCCATCTGGGCAATAAACTCATTATTGTCCATCGGGCTGGTAGGATCCTGATGGGACAGCTGCGTCAGCAACAGTTTAAGAAAATCATCCTTGCCCAATTCCTGACTTGCTTTACGTCCGTTTACAACAAGCTTTTTGTTCACTTCGTCAACAGCAAGCTGTGTCTGCAGCTTTTCTGTTGCGCTCATGGTTGGTTGAAAGTCCATCATTCACCCCTTCTTAATCTATGCAACGATATCAACTGAATAATCGCTCTTGGTTGCAGCGGCAGGCGCCGTACTTTCGGCGTATGCATACTCACCGTAGGCGGCATCCGCCCGATACTTATTGAACGGCATACGGGACTGCTGGTTCTGCTGTCCTTCATAACCGGTACCGCTTCCCTGCCCCGACCATGAAAGGTCAAAGCTTGCGGTATCAAAACCGTTCTGCGTAAACGCTTCTTTCAGAGAGCCCAGGCTTTCCTGAAACGCGTTGAACGCTTCTTTTGAAGCAACGGTAATATGGCCTGCTATTATTTTATCGGTAAGTTGGAGATTTATTTTAACATTTCCTAACGATTCAGGATGCAGAATCAGGTTAATGCTGCCCATATTGTTGTCCTTGAGCACGATGGAGCCGGCCCTGACAAATTCCTGAGCATTATTCTGCAGCTGATTGGTAAGCATAGCCTGAAAATTTGATCCGGCACCGGCGGCAGTCTGCGTATTGCTGGAAAGCAGGTTCTGCTGCACATCATTCGCCAGATTCATGGTAATGTCCGCCTGTCCCTGTCCGTTATAGGCAACCGAAGTTACAAAATCCCGACGGTGGCCTGCGTCGGACACGTTCCGGGCAGATGCGGCCGCAGTCTGCTGGTCAGCAGCCTGTTCAGTACGCAGGTCTGTTACCTGTATGGAGGCATTTCCGATCCTGACCGATTTATTGCTGCGCATGCCGCTGCCCGCTTCGGCGGATTTTACGGCGTCATCAGCTTTTTCATGTTCAGGCTGCAGTCTGGTCTGCTCAGCGGCAGAAGCAAGGCTGCGTGCGGATGCAAGAAGCTCGTCTGAAACTTCAGGAGATACGGCTGCAAGCTCAGAAAGCTCTGCAGGCACCGTTCCAATAGTCTCTGCGTCTTCTGCAGAGGCATCTGCGTCACCTGCGGCGACTTTCTGCAGCTCAGCGGCTGATTTTTGTATATTCTGAATTCTTTCGTCCGGCTTTGCGGCATCGGCAGCCGCCATCAGTGCGGCCTGCAGCATCTGCTGCTCCGTCACCGGCTCCTGTACCGACTGGCGCACAGGCTTTACGCGCGGTTCACCCTGCTGATTCTTAAGTTTTTTAAGATCCTTTACCGTGCGCATTTTCTGCGTTCCGGGAATACTTGTCTGAGCCTCCGCTTTTTCCGGTGCACGAGCCACCTGTATTACCGGCTCCTCATGCTCATCGTTCCGGGCAGCATCCTGCACGGGCCGTGCCGGCTCATCCGCTTTCTGCATGCGGACCGGCTCACGGTCTGCGGCTTCATCAGCAGCCGGAGCAGCCGTATTCCGTTCATCAGCACGCTCAGCCGTTCCGGACGCCTGATCCGGCCGGCTGATCTCCTGCTTCAGACGGTCTAGAAAACTTATTCCATCAAATGAGGCAGACGTTGTTTTTGCCGCAGCATGCGAATTCTGTTCATTTATCGCGGTCATCGCCGGTGCTACTGCAAAACTAATATCCTGCATGGCATGTACCTCCGTATTTGATTATCGGAGCACCGGGCACATGGTTTTAGAGAAAAAATGTAAATGCAAAGGGAAGAAATTATTCGAGGTAACTATTAAAGCTCGCAGGCTTCCTCAAAAAGCCACGAACGAAGTTTTTCAAGATGCCTCTTATTCAGATTCCAATGAAGTCGGCTTTTCCGCCATCTTGCGCGAAATCACGGATGCACGCTCAGAGGGCATAAGCGAAAGCCAGTAGGAAGTCAGGGATGTAGTCCGCGCCTGTACTGCAAGCTCATCGACACGCCGCAGCACGTCAATCACAAGCTGATCGTCCATAGCAACCAGAATATTAACCGCATTCTGCGGCGGCATACCGTTCAGGTTGTTTGCGATCGCGGTAATATTAGCCTGGCGGTCCTCATATTTAGTGACTTCGTTATTAAACGTACGTTCGCGCTCTTCCTGTGCCTTCTGTTTGTCAGCCAGATCCTGCGCTATCTGCTGGTTCTGCTTTTCGGCGGCGGATATGTCGGATTCCCGCTTGTCAAGCTCCTGCTTGAAGATCGTGAGCGCCTCGCGCTGCTTGTCCATGCGGTCCTGGTCAAGATCGCCGAATACAGGATGCGATGCCGTTGCAGTCGTCGAAACCTGCGGGGACAAGCCCATCAGCTTATAAAGCGGAGAGAACATAGTCTTTACATGGATAACACCAAGATAATCAAACCACAGCAGTCCTGCAAGCGCAAGGATAATTACCAGAAAAAACAAAACGATCGTCTTGCCTATATTACTGCCAGCTCCCACTTCATTACCTCGATACCGATGATATATCTATGTTACTACAATTTTTAGCGCTTTACAAGTATAGCTTTACAAGTGCCACGGAAATCAATTTTTGCATAGAAATATAAAATTAATTTCCGTGTACAAGTGCAAGCCTGTCACGACAATACGGACAGGCCCCGCACCATGCACCTCTACTCCGCGCCGGTAAGCCCGGCTATGGCCGATCCGAGCGTAATATCATTGTCGCGTGAAACAAGCTGGTAATGCCGGTTGCGGCGGCGTTTCAGATATTCGTCCAGATAGCCCGCCACGCGGTCACGGATCTTATAGGTTTTGTAGAATGTGGTGCCGTTGCACAGAATGCACACCGGAGCCGCGGCGCTCCGGCCTTCTCCGCTCTGTATCACCGCCGCGATCAGCATGGATGCCGTATACCGGGCGGAACGCTCTACAAGCGCGTCAAGCAGCTGGAACATGCGGTCGTAATCCTCATCATCGGCGCACTCGGCGCAGCAGGCACCGAGCACTGAGTCGGTGCAGTACGGAGCGTGCAGGAATGCATCGGCCTCCATGAGCGTAAGCTTTTCCACCGACTCAAGCTTTTTGCACAACGCGGGCGTAAAGAGCCCTTCGGAAGCGGCACGGCGGACAACGACGGCGGCAAGCGGCCCCAGATATGCGCCGGAGCACTGCTTTTCCATAAGGAATTCGCCTGGCCGCACCGTGGCACCGTCAACCTCGGCGTCAAAGTCCGAGCGCACCACATGGCCGAACTTGCCTGACTCGCACACAACGATCTGCTTTCTGCGCCCCTCAACGGCGGGCTGGATATAGGCGGAGTTGAGCCCCGTACCCAGAATCAGCCCGATATAGGACGAATACCGCATGCCCGGATCAGGCAGAGCGGCTCCGGCCAGCAGAGCGGCAACCGTGTCGTTGAGCAGCGTAATGCGGCGCAGCTTATTCCAGCCGTGGCGCTCCAGCGCCTGGCCAAGGCACTCGCCGATCCTGCTGCCGACAACCTCCGGCGCCTTCACTTCTTTGGAAAAACCGATGAGCACGCCGTCACCGTCCTCGGTGATCTGCATGGGGTACGAAAAGCAGAAGCCGATGCAGTCCGCCTTGTTTTTCAGATGCTCCAGATTGGCGGCTATCTGATCAAAGAATTCAGTACGGCCAAGCTCTTTTTCTACGCCGGGCATTCTGGTCTTTTCAAGGCTGGAAATCTGCGCCTGCCCCTGGCCGTCGAACGTCACAAGGCATGAGCGGAAGTTGGTTCCGCCCGCATCAATCACAATGACGCTTCTGCCGGTAATACGCTTCTCAGGCGGATTGCACCACGTGGGAATCATATCCTCGTCCGACGGAAGCCCCGCAAGTCCGGAGCGCATATCATACAGCAGTGCATCCACCACGGTATCAATATCAATATGCGGAACAAAACTATGCTTTGCAAAAAAAGAACTGACCGCTCTGTTCATTTTACACCTCGATATATTTATGGGCACCACAAAACGAGGTGCCCATATTGCTTATTTACACGGTGAACTGCTTCATCTGCATTTCAATTTCACCGATAGCATCCTTCATTTTGTCGGACATTTCAGAAAGTTCCCGGCCGGTGCTGTCTATGCGCTCCGCGCCTTGCGCAACCTCATCCATGCTGCTTCTCATAGTGCCGCTGGACTCCTCAAGTCCGCTCATATTGCTCAGAATCAGCTTATTGCCTTCCGCCATACGCTCGGCCGCCTGCCGTACGCTGCTCGTGCTTTCGTTCATGGTACGCAGCGTATCAATGACCTGCTTGCTGCCTTCATTCTGCTCTTCCATAGCGTGCTTAATCTGGCGCACCAGCTGATTCGTGCTTTCAATCTCTGAGGATACGACATTGAATGTCTTGCTTGATTCGCCGGAGGCACCGACAACCTCGATGATGGACGACTGTATGCTGTTCAGCTGATCGCCGATGGTCTTTGACTGCGCGCTCGATGTCTCGGAAAGCTTTCTGATTTCATCGGCGACAACTGCAAAGCCCTTGCCGGCTTCACCCGCATGCGCCGCCTCGATGGCGGCATTCATGGCCAGCAGATTCGTCTGCTCGGCGATATTCGCTATAGCCATGTTGGCTTCCTGCAGCATCTTGCTCTTTTCTTCAATCTGACGGATCTTTTCGTTCACAGATTTCTGCTTTTCCTGACCGCTGCGCGCCTCATTCTCAAGCGCCATAAAGGACGATGCCATGGTATCAACCGATGAATTGACGCTCCGTATGTTGGCGATCATTTCTTCGACCGCGCCGGACGCTGACGTAACGCCGTCTGACTGCGCCCGTATCAGCTGCTCAAGCTCGTCTATGCTCGCTGAAATCTCATTGACCGCGTTCGCCGTCTCGCTCACTTTTGCCGACTGCGAGCCGATCTGCCGGTGCACGTCCTGAATGTTCGCTATGATCTGGGTAATGGCGCTTGCCGTATTGTCGGTGGAAACCGTCATGTCGCTGCCAACCGCCGACAGCTTGCCTTCGGACTGCTTGACGGAGCCGATAATGTCCTGCAGCTTTTTAATGAACACGTTCTCTTCGTTCACAAGCTCACCGAACACCCTGAACACAGAGCGGCCTTTTACTTCCACGCGCTTGGTCAGGTCGGCGTTGCCGCTCGAAAGCTCCGCCACCGCATCCTTCAGCACCGTCAGCTGCGACACCAGCGAAACGATGGTGGTTATAAGCAGTATAAGTACGATAACGATCACGGCGGATACTGCCAGCGGCACAAGCGAGTGCGTTATGCGTTCAGCTATGGTATACGGCGTGAACAGAACCATATGCCATTTTACGAGCGTAATGGGCGCAAACAGATACTCGCCGTCCAGCTCGGAGTGGAATTCCTGCGTGGTCGGCTTTGACTCCATGGCCCTGAGCGTCGGGAACATATCATGAATGCTCAGCTTGTCTTTCAATATAGAAGAATCAAGCGCACCGGTTATCTCATCCTTGTCATTGAACAGGTACATCGTCGTTGACTTGTCCAGACCTTTGTACATAGTGGCGATAAAGTCGGACAGCGGAATGCCCGTACCGACCATGCCGATCGGCTTGCCGTCCACGCGCACCACCGCGTTGACCCAGAGCATAGTGACGTTGAGCGTCTCATTATAGTTGATATTGAAATTGTACTCGTCCGTTTCATACAGCGTCATGTTGTACCAGTAGTCATTGGGATCATTCGGATTGACCACATATGAGAACTTCATGCCGCTCCAGAATTCTTTATTCTTGTCGCTCGTCCAGAACACGGACTTGCTTAAAAATGAATCGGAAAATGCACGGAAATCAACGAACGCGGCTTCCTGCGCCTCCTCATCGTCAGGATCCATCAGATAATTGACGATGGACGGGGTTTTTACCATCTGGCGCACGAGCGTGAGCTGCTCATTCATGGCTGCCTCAAATTCCACAGTACGGATGCTTGCATGGAGCTTCATAGACTCCTGTGCGTCTCCGTCAAACGACGCGCGTCCCATTTTGGTGACGATGAACAGATCCGCGGCCACGACAGCAGCCACAACAACCGCGAGCATTACGTTACGAACTTTTTTCCGCATATTTGACTCCTTGTTAAACTCCGCCTCGGCGGCGTCGCACGGGGTGCAACATATCTGAAGCTCTCACATTTTAGTAAAACAATTATAGATAATTATACCCGTTTACATACAATCTTGTCAAAAAAATTAGCCGTCCGCGCGCGTCTTATCCGCTGTAATATTCGTCTTCTACAATACGTCTGTATCAGCATGTCGACAAAGCAGACTGAAACCAATGGCGGGAGCCGTGGCGGACGACGCACAACATCTGCAACCCCGAAGGGGTGAAGCCGTTGTGCGATCGTCCGACACGGCGGGAGCCATTGGTTTCGGTTTTGTTCTATACGACACTATACGACTCTGTACATTGCATAAAACCCAGCCGCATGATACAGTACAGCTCCATGGCTATTGATTTAAACAATCTAAAGAACGAATTGAACCCCGAGCAGTATAAGGCGGTCACGACGATCAACGGACCCATTCTTATCATTGCAGGCGCGGGCAGCGGCAAAACACGCGTCATCACCTACCGCATCGCAAATATGCTCGATTCCGGCATACCGCAGAGCCAGATACTTGCCCTCACCTTTACGAACAAGGCAGCCCGCGAAATGGAGCAGCGCATCAAAGAGCTTACAGGGCGCAAGCTGCAGAACCTTACGGTGTCAACCTTCCATGCGTTCGGCGTGCAGATTCTGCGCCGCCATATCACCGCGCTCGGCTGGCGGGAAAACTTTTCCATCTATGACGAAACAGACCGCTCAGCCCTGATCAAGGAGACGGGCCGCGAGCTGCAGTTTACCGCAGACGCGCTCGACGTATACAAAATCGGCAACCTGTTCTCGAACATCAAGACGGGCCGTAAAAACTGGGAAAGCGCGAATGACATGTACCGGCAGCTGTACGAAAGCTACCAGGAAGGGCTGCAGCTGTACAACGCGGTAGACTTTGACGATCTTATCGTGCTGCCCATAAAGCTGTTCAAAGAGCACCCGGACATACTGGCTGAATACAAGGAGCGGTACCGCTATATCATGGTGGACGAATTCCAGGACACGAGCCATCAGCAGTACGAGCTCATGCACCTGCTGTCAGACCGCAACGTGGCGGTAGTGGGCGACGACGACCAGTCCATATACAGCTGGCGCGGTGCGGACTACCAGAACATCATCAACTTTGAAAAAGACTTTCCCGGCATGCAGGAGATCCGTCTGGAGCAGAACTACCGTTCCACCGGCACCATTCTGGCCGCCGCGAACGGCGTCATCAGCCACAACTCCAACCGCAAGGAAAAGCGGCTGTGGAGCGACAAAGGCTCGGGCAAGCCTATAGAAGTGTTCATGCCTGAGAACGAGGCTGCAGAAGCGGACTTTATCGCGGAATCCATACAGGGCATAGCCATGGGCGAAAAGCTCAAGTACGACGAATTCGCCATTCTGCTGCGTGCGAACACCCAGAGCCGTCCTATAGAAGAGGCGCTGCTTGAGGCGAATATCCCCTACACCATGAGCGGCGGCACCAGCTTCTTTGAGCGTAAAGAAATCAAGGACATAATCAGCTACCTGCGCGTCATTTCGAACCACGATGACGATGTGAACCTGCTGCGCATCATCAATACGCCGAGGCGCGGCATCGGGCGTGCGCTTATCGAAATCATCAACGCGGCCGCCCGCGCCATGGACGTTTCGCTGTACACCGCCATAGAACAGCTGCTGGCA
>Ga0256405_10011805_pt1 | contig 11007 bp, 4 predicted proteins | sample RumenRJG_02DNA_FD_189096 | JGI IMG/M metagenome (GOLD analysis project Ga0256405, IMG submission 189096) | Bovine rumen microbial communities from Lethbridge, Alberta, Canada - RJG_02 | ecosystem: Host-associated > Mammals > Digestive system > Stomach > Rumen | place: Canada: Alberta | collected...
ATATTCCTGGGTTGATACAGGTTTCTTCCCACCAAACAGCTTCATAATTTTATTGATAATGACACTCGCTGCAGATAGAGCAATTGAGCCAGAAAAGTTGACTCTAGAAAGTGTAAAATTATGTAGGTTTATAAAGAAAAAATTGGACAATAAAAATAAAAAGGCTTGAGATTATCAAACCTTCTTTTTCATTATTCTAACTGGATGAATTAATCTTGATGACCAAAGACAATGATGCTTGGATCACAGTCTCCATACCATGCTGAATTCCATCCTGATGGTTGAGATGCTGCTTTACAATTAATTGCCGATAATGACAAGCAACTATTGAATGCTCCTTCGCCAATTGTTGTTACATTTGCTTGAATGAGAATTGATGTAATATTTGTCTCAGCAAATGCTCCCTTTCCAATTGTTGTTACAAGATTTGTATTTGGATTTGTAGATTGGAATGAACAACCATAGAATGCATAGTCTCCAATTTCTCTTAAGGAATTTCTGAATGTAAGCTTAATCTTTGATGCACCGTTTGTCATGAGATAGAATGCACCTTCTCCAATAATATCAACATCGTTAAACCAAGCTGTCTCGGAACAACCAAGAACTAATGTGTAGTTATCTCCCTCTGCATTCTTCTTCAATAAAGCTTTATGATCTCCTAATGTTGTTGTTGTGAGATATGTGCCACCATCATCTGCTGCAATACTTGTTATACTATAACAAGATGCGAATGCATATGGAGCAAGTTCTGTTAATCTTGCAGGAACTGTTAAGCTCTTTAATGAGTAACAATTATAGAATGCATAACTATCTATAGTTAAATCTTCTGTTCCATCTGTTGCAAATGTTAAAGTCTTAAGATTTACCATATTAGCAAATGCATATTGACCAATGTACTCAATATTCTTTGTGATTTCTAATGATTGAATTGCTGTACAACCATAGAACGCATTTTCTTCGATTGTTTCAACTGATGTTCCATATGTATTGTTGAATACAAGAGTAGACTTAACAGTTAATCTGTAGAATGCATAAGATGCAACTATCTTAACATCTGTTGGAATTCTTGATGAATTTGTTCCAGCAATTACTGCCTTATTTCCGTTACCATCATAATTTTTATCTACGATACTGCCGTTTACTACTTCGTATTTATCATTACCAACAAAGTTGATTGTTGTAAGCTTATTACAATAAGCGAAAATACCCTTACCTATTGATGTTACATTTGCTGGGAATGTTACCGTTGTAAGTTTTGTACATCCATAGAATGCAAAGTCTCCAATGTTGAAGTCTGAACTACGTGATACAATTTCAATCGATGTAATTGTTGTATTATTCTTGAATACGTTGCTGGCCATTCCAACAATTGGCTTACCTTCAAACAATTCTGGAACAACAATTGTATCTTTTGTTCTTGCAAGTCCAACGATAATCCAACCATTTCCATCTTGAGTTGCAGCAAAGTTAAATGCACCTACCCATTTTGCATATAGGTCTATATGATCATCTTGAACTGTGATTGTTGCACCATCGTGATATACAATATCACCACTTGGACTTGTAGCCCAACCAACAAATGTGTAACTGATATTTACAAAATCATTTGCCTCTAATGTGTATGATGCACCTGTATATGTTGTGCGTACCTTATCCGTGCCTGTTGAACCATCATTTGCATGATATGTAACATTTACTTGCCAACATGCTTCGTATGCACGATCTCCTACACTACCAGAAACAATTGTTATTGTTGTTCTTGGATCTCCAACAATATTAGTACCTAACCATCCTAAGAATGTATATCCTTCTCTTGATGGTGCTTCAATTGTTATTGCCTCGGAAGACATGTAATAACTTGATGGGTTATTAGCACTATTAGTACCACTATGTAAGTTGTATGTGATTGAATATTCTTGTTCTTCAAATCTAGCTGTTAGGTTGACTAAATCACCAGTACGTTGATAAATACGAGTGATTTGAACACTACCAGCAAACCAACCTAAGAATCTGTATCCTGTTCTAGATAATGAACCGAGTGTGATATCACTTTCAATGGTATATACTCTTGGATATGCAGAGTCTGGATCTACCTTTGTTCCTTCATTGAAGGAATATGAAATTGAATACTCGTGGATATTCCACTTAGCATATAATGTCTTGTTGCCATATGATCCATGTGCAATAGAGTCTATTCTTGAACTTGCTGTAAATGTTGATGTTGTATACCAACCACCGAAGTCATAGCCCAATCTGGTTGGAGTATTTAATGGTAAAGTATCTGAAATCATCAGATATGATGTTGGGTTATTCTCTGCATTTGTTCCACCATTAAGTTCATACGTAATCGTGTATGTGTCATAACCCCAAATTGCATATAAGATATATAATGATTCCTCGCCCATTGTGTATGAGGCGCCATTAGCATATTGAACTTCACCATTAGGTGTTGTAGACCAACCCAAGAATCTATATCCATTTCTTGTAAATGTACAAGAAGTAATATTTGCACTTCTTGTTGCAGCAATAAACATAGAATCCATTGTGCCAGTACCACCGTTTGCATTGAATCTAAGCTCGTTAGTACTTGCTTCCCAAATTGCATATAATGCAACTGTTGAATCTGTTGGCATTACGAATTCTGCCTCATCTGCATAAGCAACATTTCCTGATGCTGTTGTTGCCCAACCTGCAAATGAATAACCTGTTCTTGTGAATGTATTTGCTGGGAGGTTAATAACTGCTGCAGTATTAACTTTCAGGGTTTCCATATCTCCACTTCCACCATTTGAATAGAATACGAGGTTATTTTGTTTTGGCGTCCATTGAGCAAAAATCTTTCTTGAACCCATTACACCCCATGTGCCAATACCGACACCATTTTCATCTGTATATTTTGTTCCGCCTATTTCTGCTGAATACCAGCCTGAGAATGTATATCCAGGTTTTGCATCTTCCTTAGGAACTAAGAGTGTGAATGCCTTTCCGTATAATACACGTTGTGATTTAACTGTGCTTCCACTTGTATCTTTGACATCAAATTGATATTGAACTAAACATTCATATTCTTCTTGAGATGCTCCATTCCATCCTTCTGGCCAGTTTGGTGCAGTTTGTCTATTTGGAAGAACAATTTCCAATGATGGAGAACAGTTTGCAAATGCGCCCGCCCCCATAGAGCTTACGGATGCAGGGATTGTAATACTTGTTAAAGAAGTACAACCATCAAAAGCATTATTACCAATTTCAGCTAAAGCTGGTGAGAAATCAAAGATTGTTGTTAATGATCTACATCCGTTAAATGCATGGTCTTCAATCTTTCTTACTTGGCTTGTAACAACAGATACAGCATTAAGTGGTTTTGGACTATCTAAAGATTCACTTACATCATCATCTTTATCTTCAAGATAAAGAACTTTTGTTAAGTTTTCACAACCTGCAAATGCACTTGCTTGAATAACAGTAACTGTGCTTGGCATATAAAATTCTTTTATATCTTTACCAGCAAAACTACCTATTTCGGTAATTGGTTTACCATCATATGTTCTTGGAATAGTGACTATTGTATCTTTGAAATACTTTTGTGCACTTACAACATATCCATTACCAGATGCATCTAGACTGTAATCGAATCCTTCTTGGCCATTACGAACCATATATAGTCCGCCGAATACACCACCAACAACTGCAATAATAACTAAAATAGCTACAACAGAAATAATAGCAGCTCTCTTAGATTTCTTTTTGCCACTTGCTTTTTTCGCTGCACTAATTCTCTTTTCTTGTCTTTCTGCAACATCTTTATATCTTTCTGCATCATGTTTAGATGCATTGGATACTGCTAAACTATACTCTGGAACAGATTTAATTGATGTATCTTGTGCAACCATAGCCTCATCTGAATCACTACGTAATTTGGATTGAACGATTGCCCAGTAAATCTCGTGATCATTTTTATCTGTTTCAATGTATTTTTCAAAGTACATTGTAGCTTGATCGTATAGACCTCTTTCGAAACAAGCCTCACCCATCTTCTTAATGTAGATATTAATTGGCTTGTCATCACCGTATTCCTCTTGAGGAATTCTATCTAAGAAATGAGCAAATGCCTCGAATATTCCATCTTCTGGTGTAATATCGTATACATCTGTTTCACTCTCAGAATTTACAATGTACATTATGCAAGCAGAAATAAATGTGGATAATATCTCTGTTCTAGGTGTCTTTGGATTTGCAGCCTTTAACATAGTATCTACATCTTGGTATAAGGTGAAATCAGGCATAAACTTGTATAGTCTATCTATTCCCTTACAACCTAGCTTGCAATAAATCTTTCCTAAATATCCTCTATAATTTGTGCGGTCTACTCTGTTAATATTTGTGAACCACTTTTCTGCAACTGGCATTCCACCTTCTTTGGATAATGCGTTGTTTGCATATAAGAACATGTTTTCGGTATATGTATTAACATCTGACCTGTTGGATTTTTCTAAAATAGAGTTAAATACAGGCTCCATCTCTGCTGGATGATTTGTCTTCATCAACAAGGATAAGTCTTCTGCAATACATTGATCTCTTAACTTATATCTATGTCTGTTAAGGACATTTACCCAATTTAAAATTGGGTCCTTTGCAGTACTATCTACATCCAAAAGGACAACCATACGTTTATGGATGGTTGAAACAAGTTTTTCTAAGTCCTCTTGTCTAATAGTTTCTAAAATATGTGCAACTCTTTCATATTGGTTGGCTTTTTCAATTGCTTCAAAGAGTTCATGATCATGAGCTGTTTTGTACTCAACTTTTAAAGTTGCCCAGTTTGCATATAAGTCTTTCTCATCTTGTGCAAGAAGTTGGTCTTTCCAATATCCTGCCTTTTCAAAGTTTTGAGTTGTGACATATGCACCAATAATATATTGGATGAAGGCCATGTAATAACTATATGGTCTGTTATTACACATACGAAGAACAGATGCCTTTAATATTTTTTCTGCTTCTTCTATATCTGTCTTTGCTTTAATACATGCAATTGCATAATCATATGCAACTCTATGTAATTTCTTAACAGATTGGTCATTATAATCACAGAATGCTAAATAACATTTTGTAAATTGTGCTGTTTGCTTGTAATTAATTAATAACTTTGCACCCTCACAGAATACATTTAATACTGTGACAGCATCATCTAATCTAACAGATGAGTCTAAGAATTCTTTTACCATACTATAGTTGGTAAAGTTATGTGCATGTTCAGCGTGGAAAACGTCAATAGACTTAGCACCAGAAATTGCTAAGATATTACCAATTATTGCAACTGGATATTTAACTTGGGAAAGTATTGATTCAAAATGTCCTGATGCAGCACCGAATTCACCCTTTTCCAATTCGATGTATGCTTGTTGAAGAGTATCCTTGTATTGAGGATCAATGTTGTCAGTTCCCTTTTTAGAACATAAGTTAATTGAAGGTGTATTTCCAAGTCTAACAATTTTGTTAGCTATGTTTTCTTCTACCTTTGGCTCTTCTTTCTTTTGAACTGTTGGAGTTGGTTGTACTGGTTGAACAGGTTCTGCAGGTTTTTGAACTACAGTAGGAGCAACCTTTGGTTCTTCAACAGGTTGTGGTCTTTGTGGAGCAGTAGGTTGTACTGGTTGAACTGGCTTTGGTGGAACTGCTGCTGATGGTCTTACTGGCGCAGTAGGAGCAGTAGGCCTTTGTGGCGATACTGGAGGATTAGATCCTGAAACAGGAGCACCTGGTCTTTGTGGAACAGGTCCTGGTCTTACTGGCGCCGATGGCCTTTGTGGTGCACCTGGTCTTGAAGGTGCTACCTTGATTTCGTTGTTTTCTTCTGACATTTTGTTACGTTTTCCCCTTTCCTATGCACATACGTGCAATAGTAATACAGAATAAGTCTATCACAATATATATACAATGGCAAACGGAAATTTTATTTGATTTTCGCTATTCTAACCACGTTAAATTTTTGCAAAAAACAAAAATAATCCTATTCTAAACGAGTGAAATGGGCAAAATAAGCATAAAAATGCAATTGAATATTTTTTACTAATTGATATAATGTGTCTCTTTTTTGTATAATATATGCGACAAAAATAATCTTATTTTTCGGAGAGTATTATGAAAAGAAACGGCATGTGCCCTATTTGTTATCTACGTTCACTATTTAGAAAGAAAGTTATTGATTCAGTTAAAGATATCCCATATGACAACGATACAAGAAAGACTCCTTTAATGGGTTGGTCTACATGGAATACTTTTGCTAATCATGTTAGTGAAAAATTAATCTTAGATACAGCTAAAGCAATGAAAGATAACGGGCTTGTTGATGCAGGCTATACATATGTTAATATTGATGACAACTGGCAATCTGGATCTAGAGATAAAGAAGGCAATTTAGTTGCAGACTTCACTACCTTCCCAAGAGGTATTGCACCACTTGTAAAAGATATTAATGGAATGGGCATGAAATTGGGTATTTATTCAAGTAATGGAACACTTACTTGCGAGGATATGCCAGCAGGTATAAACAATGAATATAAAGATGCATACACTTATGCAAAATGGGGCTGTGAATATCTAAAGTATGACTTTTGTCATAACATTAAGATTCCACCATATGCTCCACTTATTTATGGCATTGAAATTGCACCTTTTGGAACAGATGAAAGTGAGACCATTTTATGCAACAATGCAAAACTTGAAGGACTTGCTAAATTTATGCCTTGTAAAAAGCTTGAAAACGGGCAATATATCTCTGGTTTAGATGCTTGTCAAGGTAAGGCAATATTTAAGGTAAATATTAAGAAGGCAGGAGATTATTCCTTCACTATTTTGATTAGAAAATACGGCAAAAAATATGATAAGTTCTTAACAGTTAAAGTTAACGGAGATGATTCGTATTACATTACCTGTCCGGGACAAAAGAAAATCAATGTTACAGGCAGATTCCAAACTATTATTGCACTCAATGCAGGCGAAAATATTATTGAATTATTTAATCCAATAAACAATAGTATGGCAAGTGCAAAACTTCTATATAGAAGAATGGCAAATGCTTTAATAGATGCCTCATATAGAGTTGCAAAAGAAAATGGCGAAGATAGAAAACCTATCACCTTCTCTATTTGTGAATGGGGGTTTAGAAAACCATGGCTTTGGGGATATTCTGCAGGCAATATGTGGAGAACCACACCAGATATTAAGGCTTGGTGGCCTTGGATGATGCTTATATATGGAAGAAATGTAAAGTTATATAAATATGCATCCCCTTCTCACTTCAATGATCCAGATATGCTCGAGGTTGGTAATGGAAAACTAACATATGACGAGAATATGGCACACTTTGCGCTATGGTGCATGATGGCTTCACCTCTCGTCTTGGGTAATGATATTAGAAATATTACAAAACCAGTATTAGATATAGTTACAAATAAAGAATTAATCGCAATAGACCAAGATATTCTTTGCAAACAAGCAAAGAGAGTTATTAAAGGTGGCGTTGATGTTCTTGCAAAACCACTTGAAGATGGTATTGCTGTTTGTTTCTTTAATAAAGGCGGAGAAAAGAAGAACTTCAAGTTCGACCCAACTATACTAATTAAGGATGATTATATCGCTGCAGATGAAATAAATTCATATACTATTCAAAATATAGTTGGCGAAACAAAATTAGATGGTATAATAGTGTCTGGTAACATACCAAAACATGGAGTAATTGTATTTAAATACAAAAAATGAAAAATTTAAAGTTTGAACATTTTAGAAGACCAAGGAAAATCTTGATATTAGGTGCAGGTATTGGTGGCCTATATTGTGCATATATTTTAGGTAAAAATGGATATAATGTTACCCTACTTGAAAGCAGATCTCAAGATGAACTTGGATATCCATGGTGTGATGCAGTAGATCCGGATACATTTAAGGATGTTGGCATAGACTTACCATCAGATGCATATATTCCAAAGCAAGTATTATCTTTTATTGGTCCACAAGGCGAAGGACAAATTAGACAAAAGGATAACAAGGCTAAATCTTTGGATGTAGATAGAAAGAAACTTATAAAGACTTTAATATCCCTTGCCTCCGCTTATTCAACAATATATTTCAACACAAATGCAGACGAACTTTTAATTGAAGATAACTTTGTTATCGGTGCAAAATGTGGAGATAAAATATACAAGGCAGAATTAACGATAGATTCAACTGGTGTATTTTCTAAATATAGAGAATCTACCCCTACTCATTTTCTAATGAGAGATGAATTTAAAGATGAAGATGTTATCCACGCATATAGAACATTTATTAAAAAAAGAGATGACGAGGAAAAAGAATCAAATGTATACCTTATGCCACACGGCATAAAAGGTATCACATGGTGTAAAGATGCTCCAGATAAAAACTATTCAGATGTTTTCATTGGAAAGACTGAGTCTTTAACAGAAAAAGATATCAATCTTGAACTCTATTCTCTATATAATATGCACACCTATCTAACGGATAAGCATCTCTTCGATATTAAGGAATGTATTCCAATTAGATACCCTTTGGGTATGATGGTTGGAGATGGCTATGTAATTGTAGGTAATGCAGCTGCAACAATTAAACCAACATCTGGTAGCGGAATTCAAACAACTTTAATTGCTGCATATTATCTTTGTAAAGCAATTGCAAAGGCTGAAGATAGACTTTACACTGCTGAAAATCTTTGGGATTACCAATATGACTTTATGAAGAAAGTTGGAGATGGATTATATAGACAATATATAGTTCGTTGCTTCATGGAATACCTTCCAACAGAAGATCTACAATGGATATTCACATCAGGCTTACTAAATGAAAACCTTATTAACCTTATGTACGGACAATTTAGTAAACTAAATAACTTCTCTTTCAACGACATAAAGAAGACATATGGTATTGCAATGTCTCAACCAAAATTAACAGATACAGTTAATACAATTATTAAAAAATTCGCAGCAAGTACACTCATCACATCAAGGATGCCAAGAAGCTATGAATTCTCTTCTGTTTTGAAGTGGAAAACCGAATATGACGAATTTATTAAAAAAGTTAGACAAGAAGCAGAAAAATTGGTTGATTAATTCAACCATTTTTTTTACAATAATATAAAATAAGAGACAAAAGTGCTCTTCATACATTTCAATTATACATGATTGTGCATAAATATTGCGCTTTTATACATTATTTTTCTTAAAAATGCATAAACAAAAAATATTTTAATTTTTTATTCAAAAACTCTTGACTATCACTAAATTTATAGGTATATTAAGCAAAATATATAAATATATTTAGGAGTTTTTCTATGTCAGATAGGTACCTAGTTTTAGAAAATGGCACAACATTCAAAGGAAAAGCTTTCGGTGCAGACAAAAGTGTTATCGGCGAAGTCGTATTCACAACGTCTATGGTTGGATATGTAGAAACATTGACAGACCCTTCTTATTACGGACAAATAGTTACTCACACATTCCCACTCATTGGTAATTACGGAATCATTGATGAAGACTTTGAGTCAAGTTCACCAAAACTTTTCGGTTATATCGTTAAGACACCTTCAGATACCCCTTCAAATTACAGAATGAATTCAACTCTTGATGCTTTCTTAAAAGAATGCGGTATTCCAGGATTATATGGAATAGATACAAGAGCATTAACAAAGATCATTCGTGAAGTTGGCGTTATGAACGGAATGATTACAGACGATTTATCCAATGTAGATTATGAAGCAATTAGAGACTTCTCTATTAAAGAAGCTCTAAAACATGTTTCAACACCTAGACCATACACAGTAGGCGAAGGAAAAAAGAATATTGTTTTATTAGATTATGGTTATAAAGGTTATATAGTAAAGGAATTATTAAAGAGAGATTGCAAGGTAACAATAATGCCTTACAACTCCACTGCTAAACAAATCCTAGACTTAAAACCAGATGGAATCATGCTTTCAAACGGTCCTGGAGATCCAGCTGAAAACGTCGAGTCTATTAAAACATTAAGAGATTTACTACCATACAATATTCCAACATTCGGAATTTGCTTAGGTCACCAACTACTTGCTTTAGCAAACGGATTCCAAACAGGTAAACTAAAATACGGACATAGAGGCGGAAATCAACCTTGCAAAGATTTAGAATCAGGTAAAACATATATCACATCTCAAAACCATGGATATCAAGTATTAACCGAATCCATTGACCCAGAGATAGCAAAAGAAAGTTTTGTAAACGTAAATGATGGAACATGTGAAGGTATTATATACCTCAAGCATCCAGCAATTACAGCTCAATTCCACCCAGAAGCAAGAGGAGGTCCAACAGATACGAACTTCCTATTTGACAACTTCATGAAATTAATGGAGGTGAAATCATGCCACTAAATCCATCAATTAAAAAAGTTATGTTAATCGGATCAGGTCCAATTGTTATTGGACAAGCAGCAGAGTTTGACTATTCTGGAACTCAAGCATTAAGAGCTTTAAAAGAAGAAGGAATTAACGTTGTTTTAGTTAACTCTAACCCTGCAACAATCATGACAGACACTCATCTTGCAGATGAAGTTTATCTTGAACCATTAACTTTAGAAACAATTAAACGAATTCTCCTAAAGGAGAAACCAGATAGCATCCTTTCTGGATTTGGCGGACAAACAGGTTTAACTCTCTGTATGGAACTTGCAAAATCTGGATTCTTAAAGGATAACAATATAACACTTTTAGGAACATCTCCAGAAACTATTGATAAAGCTGAAGACAGATTACTCTTCAAACAATTAATGGAATCTATAGATCAACCATGTGTTCCATCTGATGTAGTAACCGAACTTGAGCCTGCAGTTGAGCTAGCATATAAACTTGGATTCCCAGTTGTTGTAAGACCAGCATTCACTCTTGCTGGAACTGGTGGCGGTATCGCAGATAACGAAGAACAATTCAGACAAATTGCAGAAAACGGATTAAAACTCTCACCA
>Ga0256405_10011806_pt1 | contig 11005 bp, 6 predicted proteins | sample RumenRJG_02DNA_FD_189096 | JGI IMG/M metagenome (GOLD analysis project Ga0256405, IMG submission 189096) | Bovine rumen microbial communities from Lethbridge, Alberta, Canada - RJG_02 | ecosystem: Host-associated > Mammals > Digestive system > Stomach > Rumen | place: Canada: Alberta | collected...
TCCCGTCCTTCAGCCAGTCGTCGATCTTGAAGAGGAGGTTGATGTCGCCGCAGATCGTCGAGACGTTGCCGAGGCGCTCGATCGTCTTCAGATACGCCAGACCCCACTTCGAGGTGGAGGCCGTGCCCCATGTGCCGTAGTTCGCCTTCACCTCCTTGCCGAACTCGTTGAGCTTGCCCTTGCCGGGCCGCTCCGGGCTCCAGTCGCACTCCGTGACGACGCACGGATAGTCCCGCGCGACGGGGACGCTGCGGATGAAGTGCGTGTAGAAGCGGTCGGGATCGGCGTTCTCGTCCGACTGCGCGTACCAGCCCGGATAGACGTGCACGGCGTAGCCGTAGTTGTTCAGCGGATCGCGGATCGGATGCTCGGTGAAGTCGCGGAAATTCGACTGGTAGCCCGCGCCCGGCACGAGCACGACGCCCTTGAAGCCCTTGCGCCGGACCATGTCCATCATCTTCTGGCAGTATTCCGGAAGCGCGGCGGACGACTTCTCGCCGTCCTTCGTCAGGATGTTGACGGGCTCGTTCTGGAGCTCCAGCAGGACCTGCCCCGCCATCGCCTGGATGCGCTTGTTCGCCGCGATCACCGACCATTCCTCGATGATGTGGCGGTGATAGCTGTCGCCGATGCGCACGTCGTGCGGCGCGCAGTAGCTCGGGCGGATGACGACATACAGCCCGCGCCGGACGGCGTTCTCCGTCACCGGCACCAGCACCTTCTCGACGTAGCGGTCGAACTTCGGGCGGTCGAAGGCGGTGTGGTAGTGCGCGTCCTTCGAAGGCTTGTGCCGATCGTCCGAGCACCAGTAGGCGTCGTCGGTGACGCGGATCATGTTCGCGTACAGCCCCTGCTTCCGCTCCATGAGCGCGGCGCAGAGCCGGTCGAAATACTCGACGCATCTCTCGGCCGCCGCGTCGTCGGTCCCCCAGCCCCAGCGGTTGCCGCAGAAGTACGGATGGAACGGATGCATCGCGCCCGCGAGCCGGACGCAGTTGCCCTTCGGGTCGACGAGGTGGCGGCCCGACACGCGGATCGGCGCGGCCGGCTGGGCCGCCGCACCGAGCGCCGCCGCGAGGGCGATTGTGGCGAGAGTTCTTTTCATACCGTTCGATGCAGATTGTACCAAACGGCAAGCGCCGGATAAATCGCCCGTTAGGGCGATTAGGCATGGACGGCGAGGCGCAGGATCATCCAGCGTCCCTCGTGGGCGAAGGCGAGGCCGATGTTCGCGCGTTTCGCGCGCTCGCGCATTCCGGCGAGTCCGAAATGTCCCGCCTCCGGCCCCAGCGCGTGCGCGGGATCGAACGGCTCTCCGTCGTTCGCGACGGAAAGCGTGAAGCCGTCCGGCGCGGGATCGCTCGTCACGACGATCGTGCGGCACTTCCCGTGCTTGACCGCGTTGGTGATCGCCTCGCCGACGATGAAGACGACCTCGGCGAACACCCGCTCCGGCAGATGGTCCGGCAGCCCCCGGAAGCGCGTGCGCATCGTGACGACGCCGGACTGCGCGAACTTGCGCGCGAGCTCGGCGAACACCTTCTTCGGCCCCTGCGTGAAAAGCGCGTCGCTGCGCATGTTGAGTATGCGCGAGCGCATCTCGATCTTGGCGTGGGCGAGGAGCCCGTTTGCCTCCGCAACGGCCTGGACGACCCTCTCCGGAACGTTCGGCGTGAACGACACGGCGGCGTTCAGCACCATTCGCACGCTTGCCAGCTGCTGCTCCAGCGTGTCGTGCAGATCGGCGGCCATGCGCTTGCGCTCGGCCGAGAGCAGGGCGAGGGCGCGCTTCTGCGAGCGGAACCTGAGAAGCACCACGACGCCAGCGGCGAGCGCGGCGACCAGCGCGGCCACGGTTCCGGCGAGGACGTACCAGCCGGCCCGCGCGGCACAGTGGGCGCGCCAGGCGGCGTCGCGCTCCACGGAGACGTCCGCGGCGGATGCGACGCGGATCGTCCATCCGCCGATCGCCGGGAGCTGTCCCTGGAGCAGCTCCCGGTTCTCCGCCAGTTCGAGAACGCCGGTCACGCTCACGCTCGGGTTCCACGAGATGTCTTCCGCGGAAAGTCCGCCAAGGCGCTCGTCGACCGAAACGTCCACCTTGACGCCCTCGCACTCCACGACAAGGTCGACACCGCGCCCGCGATCCACGAGCGCGAGGAGGCGTCCGGTGCACACGACGCGTCTGCCGTCGTAGTTCACGAAGCGTCCGGTGCTGTCGTATGGATATCCGTCAAGCTCCGTCCAGCCCACGCGCACAGCCTTGGGCAGCGGGGCCTTCCCGATACGGCGCACCTTCGCGTCCACGAGCCGTCCAAGCCCGTTGATCCGCGTCGCGAAGCCTACCGCCTCCACTTCGTCCCCAGGCTCGACAGTCGCGTCGGACGTGTTCGCCTTCAGCGTGTCTTTGCCGTCTGAGAGCCACAGGAAGCGTCCGGGGCTGGCGTACGTAACTATTCCCCTCACATGTCGGCGGTGGAGGTCCACGCCGTTCGGCGAATACGGAAGTATAGCGCCGAGTGCGGTGAGAGGCTTGGCGAACGGGTCGCTCGCCTTGCGCTCGATCCTTACGTCGGACTCGGAAAGGACGCGAAGCAGAACCCCTACAAACTCGCTCCTGATGTTGAAGACGCTCATCGCGACGCCTTCCAGCCGCATCTCCGCGTCTATCAGGGACGCCCAGTCCTCCGTCCCCGACGGAACCTCGGCGTCGAACGAACCGTCCGCCGTCGCGAGGGAAAGCCGCAAGCATCCCTTCGTGGAGGAAGGCGCGACGGCCGTGAGCACGCCGAAGAGCGCGACGCGCTCGTTGTCCTTCGTGCCCCAGTCGAGGTCGCGCAGCCGCACCTCCGGCGCAGGCGGGAGGACGCCGTGCGAAATCACCTCTATCTCGCAGGCGATGAGACCGGGCGCGAAGGAAAGCCCCGCCTCGCTGCCGCGCAGCGCGATTCTGTCGCCCGGGGCGAAGGCGGCCGCGTCGGACTCGACGCGGCCCGAGAACCACATCGGCCGCCCGCCGGGCTCCACCGCGACGACTCCCGCGTTCGACTGGTCGCGCGCGACGAACGTGACCTGTCCCGTCACGCAGCAGACGGCGGCAAGCAGGACGAATGCGGACGTCACGCGATTATGCCCCTGTGTATTCCCTCGGCGACTGCCTCCGCGCGGTCGCTGACGTTAAGGTTGGAGAGGATGCTCTTCACGTGCGTCTTCACCGTGTTGAGGCTGAGATGCACCATGTCGGCGATCTCCTCGTTGGAGTATCCCTTGGCGATGTAGCGCAGTATCTCGCTCTCGCGCGAGGTGAGCCCGCGCTCCGCCGCACGCGCCTCGTACACGCGCCTGAGCTCCTCGGGAAGGCACGAGCCTCCCGCCGCGACGATGCGGATCGCGTCAAGGAGTCGGTTCGGGTCGCTCTCCTTGAGCAGATACCCCTTCGCGCCCATCGTCACCGCGCGGAAGATGTCCTCCTCTGCGTCCGACGTGGAAAGCATTATCACCTTCGCGTTCGGATTGTCCGAAAGTATCTCGTCGAGCGCAGCGATCCCGTCCACTCCCGGCATGCGCACGTCGAGGAGCGTGACGTCCGCGCCGCATCCGCGCACGAACGCCGCGGCGCCTTCGCCGCCGGAAGCCTCGCCTACGCACTCGACGTCGTCGATGTAGGACATCATGTACTTGAGGCCCATGCGGACCACGCTGTGGTCGTCTATGATGCAGACCTTTACAGGAATGCCGTCGCCCGCGCGCCTGCGCGCCTTGCCGCCAGCACACCTCTCTTCGCCTTCACTGACTTTGTTGAGTGGCATGATCCCTCCTTGTTCTGCGGATATTATAGCATTTTCGCAGGGGACGTTCGGGATCTTCGCGCCGGCGCGCACATAAACCGGGATGCGGTCGATTGGCGTCTTCAGTCCGCGCGGAAATGCGCCCAAGGCGGAAATAGTCGAAGTCCACGGAACCGCCCGAAGGCTCATGCGAATAGCAGAACAGCGCGAAGCGCGTGCCGACGAAGAAGCGCTGCCAATCGAAATGCATTCCAACGCGCGGACCGATCCGGCGCCACGACTTCCCGTCAAGGCTCCAATCGAGCTCCGCCCAGTCCTGGCCGGGATGGAAGTCGGCGCGAATGCGCATGTAGACAGTATTCGATTTGAGCGGAACAGACTCCCTCTCGATCGTCTCCACTTTTGTCACGCGGCGGTGCTTGTCGAATACGCTTTTTTCCTCGCTCATCACAAGGCGCTTTCTGCCGTTCTCTACGACAACTGAAAGCAACGCGCTGTCGGACTGGAACGCGGCAAACCCCGCGCGGTCGCCTTCCTTCATTTTGGATACGTCGATTTTGACTTCGCCGGTGCACGCGGGCCCGACCATGCGCTGCGTCAGCGTGTTGCGGGCGAAGAAGATGTTCTCGGCCTTATGCCGCGCCTTCAGCCGCATCCACCCAGGGCGCTCCGTAAGCGACCAGGCATCTTCAACAGGATTGTGATTCCACTGCCAGAGTAGCGATAGCTTCTTGGACTTGAAGCCGTCGCTGCCGGCGATTCCGGGAATGTCGGGATAGGGCTTGGCGAGGTTGGTAGGTATCTTGCCTTCCCTATCGCCAAGCATCGGCCATCCATCCTTCCACGTTACATCCATAAGCATCGGAATGCGCCCTATCCCGCCGCGGTCCTGAAAGACCATGGCGCGCCATTTCCCGTCGGGACATTCAACGATGCAGCCTTGCCCGACACCGCCGTAGGACTCGAACTCGGTTTCGAGTATCACCTTTTTCTCCCACTCGCCCGTCAGCGAGCGCGAGCGATAACACACCTCGCGGCGCGGATGGTCCGGAAGATACGCCGACACCATCATCAGGTAGTAGTAGCCGTCCTTTTTGAATGCGGCGGACCCCTCAAGAAGAGCCGTTTCCTCGCCGCGTTCGAAGAGCTGTCGGTCGAGTCCGCCCTTCTTCACGGCGGAGAAGTCCGGCTCGAGTTCCGTCACGCGGCCGGACCCGTGGAAGCCGTACACCCTTCCGTCGTCGTCGAACAGGATGGAGCAGTCGTGGAGATGCGGCGCGCGCGTCAGGAGCTTCCACGGGCCCTCGGGACGGTCCGCCACATAGACGAAACCACCCGATCCGTTCGCGATGAACCAGGCGTAGAACTTCCCATCGTGATGGACGAGCGAGGTCGCCCACTGGCCCCCGCCGTAGGCTGTCTTTCCTTCTTCCATCGAATATTGCGGCCCGAAGTCGAACCTGTCGAAGATATACGAGACGGTCTCCCAGTTCACCATGTCCTTCGAACGCATCACAGGCGCGCCTGGCACGAAATGCATCGTCGTCGTCACCATGTAGACGTAATCGCCCGCCCGGCACATCGTCGGGTCTGGGCAGTCGGCGTAGATGACCGGGTTGCGGTATTTCGGCCATTCGCAACCTGGCTTTCCGACGCCCGCACAAACGGATACTGCCGCAAGAAACACTGAGGAAACGACAATCGACGTCTTCATGGCCAGAGAGGCTTGACTTTAAGGGAACGGAGCCAGGTGCGGCCGCCCGAGGGCGCGCTGTCGTGGTGAAAGAGCCACCATTTGCCTTCAAACTCGCAGATTCCGTGATGAGTGGTCCAACCAACCTGCGGTTCGAGAAGCCGCCTGCGGTAAGTGTAGGGGCCGTAAATGTTGTCGCTTGTCGCCTCGCAGATGTAGTGAGTATCTCCGGTTGACCATGTAAAGTGGTAAATGCCGTCGCACTTATGGATCCAGCTCGCCTCGAAGAAGCGCCTGTCATGGTCGCCGGCAAGAAGCGCCTTGCCATTCTCGTCGAGTATCACAAGGTCGCGGGGAGACTCTGCAAAGGTGTGCAGTGAAGCGTCGAGACGGACGATTTTCGGGCAAAGGGCGGGTTCTGACGCGAGCGGCTCCAGAGCCGCGCGATTGTTGACAGGCAGACGATCCTCCGCTGCGCGATAGACGGCGACATTGTCGCGATAGCGCTGAAGCTGGCCTCCCCACAGCCCGCCGAAAGCGATATAGACGCTTCCATCGTCATCTTTGAATGCGCACGGGTCGATGGAGTAGCTGCCGGGAATTGGCTCGGGATCGGGGATGAACGGACCCTCCGGCTTGTCTGATACGGCCACGCCGAGCCTGAATACGTCGTCCTTATCCTTGGCGCTGAAATAGAGGTAGTATTTGCCGTCCTTTTCCGCGACATCGCTATCCCACAGCTGACGCTTCGCCCAGGGAATATCTGAAATGCGAAGCGCGAGGCCGCAGTCGGCAGCGGTTTCTTGCGACATTGAATCCATTCGCAGGACATGATAGTCAACCATGTCGAAATGGTCGCCGTTGTCACGCTCCGGAATGCCGCTTTCGCGATCGTGGGAAGGGTATATGTAGAGCTTGCCGCCAAAGACGTGCGGAGCCGGGTCTGCCATGTAGTCTGACGGGAACAAATATCTAGCCTCGCTCATTTCGAGTTCCTTTCTTCTATTTCACGGTTTATTTTGTCGACGACTTCATCTGTCAGCGGATATTTCAATATGATAAACATCGCGACCCCAAGAAGGGCGGCCGGTATGACACACACCAGAAAGCGTATGCCTTCCTGCGCAAGAGGCGTTTGGCTTTCGAGCCCGTTCATGAAATATGCGCCTGCGGCATTGCCTACCGACATCATGGCAAACGCCGTCACAAAGAAGAGCGCGAGTATCCTGAGCGGGGCGGTCCTGCGGAACTCAAGCCAAAGATCGCTGACCCTGACTTGATCGGCCGCTTTGGCGTCCATCACGACGCGCTCCTTTGTCTGTGTGAAGCAGAATACGAGAAGCGCGAACGCGACGAGCGAAAAGACGAGCATCGCGAGGAACCAGGCGCCAGGATCGGGAGCAAGTGCCGGTTTTTCGGCGGCGGCGGCCTTGTAGCCCGTCCAAGCGAGAACTGCGCCCGGCACGACTCCACCCAAGGCCATTCCAGCCTTGTAGAATATGCCTGTCAGAGCGCTGACGATTCCCGATATCCGCTTGCCGGTCTGGTATTCCGAATAGGATATCACCTCTGGCACAAGCGCCCACATGTAGCCTGTCGCGACAATCACGCCAGACGATTTCACGAACTGCGCGGCGTAAACCCATCCAAGATGATCTTCAACGCGTCCGAGCCTGCTGATGATATAGAGCGCCGCCATTCCGGCGATGGCGACCGAAAGAAACACGACGAACAAGCCGCGCTTGCCGAGCTTGCGCCGCATTGCAGGCACGAGCGGCATGAACACGAACGAAGGAAGCGACCCGAGCCCCATGAAAAGCGCCATTTTCCACGGCAGCGCCTCGCTCTTGGCGAGCGCCGCGACGAGAAGAGGAACTCCCGCCGAAACCGCAAGACCGCCGACGTTCGCCATGAACATGCGCGTGCTGGTAAGTATTGTCACTTCGTCGGTATCGCGGGAAAGCGACGAATTGAGCGCGCCGTAAGGAACGTTGACAAGCGTATAGAGCATCGAGAGGCCGACGTATGTGACATACGCATATATCGTTTTCAATATTCCGCCCGAATCCCCGAACGGATTCCAAAAGCACAGAATCCCCAAGACGGCGAGCGGAAGTCCCGCAAGGATGAGATACGACCTGTATTTTCCCCAAGGCGGGTTGTGCTGATCGACAAACGCGCCGACGAGCGGGTCCCATAAAACATCCACTAGCCGCACCACGAGAAACATCGTCGCGGCGGTTCCGGGCGCAAGGCCGAATATATCTGTGTAGAAAAACAGCAGATACATGCTGATCGTCTGATAGATCAGGTTTTGCGCGAGGTCGCCTCCACCAAAGCCGATGCGAACGAGCCAGCTTAAACGATCTTTGCCCTTGGTATCGCCTTTCATAAATGCTTCTCCCGGCCTTGATGGTTTTGAGCCCTTAGCGGCAATCCGATTTCGTTGTGGCGTAGAGCCCTACGAGAGAGCCGACGAATCCGCCGGCATAATCGGTCGTGAGTATCTTCGCGTCTTCTGCGCCGCCGATGGGATTCCAGCGCTTCCCGTCAAGGCTCCACGAAAAGCGAACAATCTCGTTTTTCGCCTCGGCCTTGAGCATGACCGCGCCACCCTTCGGCAAAGCGGCCGATGCGACGGTTTTCCGGCCGTTCTTGTCGCTCTTGTAAAGCGAAACGCTCTGCTGGACATCCGCGCCGGCCGTCACGCCGAGCACGTAGTTGCACTGCTCGTTCTGGTAGAGCGCGAGCCCGGCCAAGTCATCGGGCGATTTTGCGTCGAACTTCACCGCGACAGACGCCGAGAAAACGCTGCCCTTCACCCAACGGCACAACATGCTGGGATTACCCTTGGAGTAGATCGACACGGGTCTTGCTTCGATTTCAAGTCCAGCGCGTCCATTCACAGCTGCGCGGTACCATATTTCCTGCGGCGTTCTCGCTTGAAACCACATTGGATCGATTGCAGCCGTTTTGAAGTCGTCGCGGTCAACGGAGCTTGCCTTGCCGCGTTTCGAGAGCTGCGTCTCCACATGGACTCCCGACTTTGGCGCGTTGAGAACCATTGGCACCCGCTTGCCTTTTTCGAGGATGATCGGCTCTCGTGTGTCGCCCGCGCCAATCCACTTTACGGGAAGAAGGAATGTGCTGCGACCTGTCGGACACCAATCGCGACCTTGGACGCGATACGGCAGGACGCCTAGAAACACGGCCCACCATTCGCCTTCGGGCGTGTCGATGATGTCGGCATGGCCCGCGCACGTAACCTCGGCGTCCTTTATGTCGCGCTGGGTGAGAATAGGATTTACGGGACACGGCTTGTAGGGTCCTTCGATGTTCTCCGAACTCCAAATGACCTCGGAATGCCAGCCGGCCGTCCCGCCTTCCGCCGTCATCACGTAATATCTGCCGTCGATCTTGTAGAGATGCGGGCCTTCGCACCATATCGGCTTCTCTTCAGGACGGACGCCTTTGTTGATGATTATGCGCTCGGTGTTTGGCACGACTTCATCCTTGACGAGGTCGTATTTGCGCATTCGCACCGTGCGATGGCCGTCGTATTCGGGCCTGTTGTCCGGCGCGTCGTCGTTGTTGAGTATCCATGCCGTTTTGTCATCGACGAAGTACATGCTCGGGTCGATTCCTCCGACCGGAACCTTTATCGGCTCGCTCCAGCCGAGACGCGGATTCTTCGTTTTGTAGATGACATTGCCTCTATCGCCGATAACGGTTACGATAAGGTAGAAAGTGTCGTTATGCGGGTTGTATTTGATATCCGGCGCGAATACTCCCTGCGAAAGGCCGACGCCGTCTTTGAGCCGCAGCTGGCTCGAACGCGCCGCGCAATATCCGCAGAAGTCCCAGTTGACGAGATCGGTCGAATGCCACACGGGGATCCCGGGGTAGTAGCTGAACGAGCTGTTGGCAAGATAGTAGTCGTGGCCCTTGCGCGTGATCGACGGATCCGGCGACATCCCCGCCAGGATGGGATTGGCAAACGTTCCCGCCGTCGGCTGGACAAGCGTCTTTGGATTCTCCGCCGAAAGCTCGAAACGCCTGAAACGCGCGACGCGCGCGGCCGGGCGCTTTTCGCCCGCCGGCGCAACCTTGCGCGCAGCTTCCGCGGCCCTCTTGGCGCACGGCTTCATCTGGCCGTCGCGCCCGAAAAAGAGCGGGAAGTCCGTGCGGCCCCGCATCGGGAAGTCGTTCAGCCAGCTGCCGCCGTCCTCGACACCCCAGAGCGTCACGCGGTCCACGACGTCCGAATGCCTCAGCAAAACGCCAAAGAACTCCTCGTACCTGTCGGCCAGCTTCTTCTGGATTTCGTCGGGAAGCTTCCCGTCCTTCCAGGGATTGTACTTCTCGTCGTAGTCGTGCCGCGTCGTGATTTCCGCCGTCAGCCCCCATGCGCTCGGCAAGGCGCTGACGTCCATCTCCGTGACCATGACCTTCACGCCCTCGGCGGCAAACGCCTCCAGCGAGGCCTCCCAGTCCGACAGCGACGGATAAGTAAGGTTGACGTGAGTCTGCATTCCCACGCCGTCGATGCGGACACCCTTGTTTCGGAAGTCGCGCACCATCCGCGCCACGCCGCGGCGCTTGCCCGGCGCGGCCATGCTGAAGTCGTTGTAGTAGAGCTCCGCTTCTGGATCTGCCTCATGCGCAAAACGGAACGCGAGTTCGACGAAATCAGACCCGATTATCCTCAGCCACGGCGAGTCGTGCAGCTCGCCTTTGTCGTCAAACGCCTCGTTGACGACATCCCATCCATGGACACGCCCCTTGTATCTGCCGACGACGGTCGTGATATGAGTCCTCATCCTGGCAATAAGCGTCTCGCGATCAACATCCCGGCCGTCCTTGTCGATGAAAAACCAGCGGGGCATCTGCTGATGCCAGACGAGGCAATGTCCGATCACCTTCATCTTGTTCTTCTCGCCGAAGGCAACGAACTTGTCGGCCGTCTCGAAATTGAACTCGCCTTCGCGCGGCTGGAGATACATGGGCTTCATTTCGTTCTCGGCGGTAATGGAGTTGAAATGGCGCTCGACAGTCTGGCGTTCGCGCACGAGGCCGCCTTCCCATACGCCGGCGCTCACAGCCGCACCGAGGCTGAAGCGCCCGTCAAAAGCATCCTTGAGTACAGGCTCGCCATAAGCGACGGCGACGCACGCCGCATTGACGAATATCGACAAAAGAGAGGAGGCAACGAGAGTGTTGTTCATGACAATAAGTTTACTCTTTCAACGGTGCATCTGGCAATAGCCCGAACGGGTTACGGGAAACCAAGTTCTATCTTCTCGAATGCGATGCCTTGGTCGAGCGGACATATCTCGAGAGAGATGCGGCCATCGGCGTTTCGCGTCCCGATAGAGTCGAAGCGGACCTCTTTTTCGACGATGCGGCGCGCGACGGTCGGATAGAATACGCTATAGCAGTTCTCCGGCTTTTCGTTTAGATTGCCGTTGAAATTGACGAGCTTTGCTTCGCCGCCGCCGAGCCGGACTTCATAGCGATGTCCCTC
>Ga0256405_10011807_pt1 | contig 11005 bp, 6 predicted proteins | sample RumenRJG_02DNA_FD_189096 | JGI IMG/M metagenome (GOLD analysis project Ga0256405, IMG submission 189096) | Bovine rumen microbial communities from Lethbridge, Alberta, Canada - RJG_02 | ecosystem: Host-associated > Mammals > Digestive system > Stomach > Rumen | place: Canada: Alberta | collected...
ACGGATCCGTTCCGGACTCATTGCGGTCAAAGGTGTGACCGATTTCACTGGTCCCAAAGTCGGAAACCCAGTTGGAAATGCTCCGCTGACTGGCAATCGCCGCGAACCGGTCCGTATGTCCCTCGATCCAGTTGCACATGAATCCGCCGTAGGAACCGCCGCAGGCCCCCAGACGGGAACGGTCCGCCTCCGGGAAACAGTCAAGCGCATGATCCAGGAACGCCATCAGGTCCTCATAGTCAATGGTTCCGTACCGGCCGCGCAAATCTGCAAACGCCTCCCCGTACCCTTCACTGCCGCGGGGATTGCAGAAAAAGACGTAATACCCGTCGCCGCACAGAGCCTGCATTTCATGGAAGAACGGCGTGCCATACGCGCAGCGGGGACCGCCGTGAATCTCCAGCACCGCCGGGTGCGGGCCATCCCCCTCCGGCACCAGCGCCCAGCCATCCAGCGCCAGGCCGGCCGAATTGACAAAGGGAATCCACCGGGCAGGCTGGACCTGATACCGCTCAAAATAGGCATCGTTGATGTGGGTTAGCCGTGTAAACTGCCTATCCCTCAGTGCGTAAAGCTCCGCGGTCCGGTTATTTTCACATCCGGCCATGACCACGGTATCCCCCAGCGCATCAAAGGAAAAGACGGAGCCCTCCGGCCACGCCACCTCAGTGAGGCCCTCGGTTTCACTGAGCTGGTACAGGCTGCTTTGGGCCCGGCTGAGGCCGGTAAAATAGAGGTCATTGCCCACCGCCTTAATCGTACGTCCGCCGCCGTACCGTGCATCCGTCATGGGTGCCGTGCCGATGGCCAGCTCCGGCCTCCAGCGGCACACCAGTGAATCATCCGCGGGATCAAAGAGATAAACGGCCGGCATCTGTCCCATGCCCCAGGGTTTCATGTCGCTCATCACAAGGGCGATCCGGCTGCCCAGGAACACCGCCTCATCCACCCGGTATGTATCATCCGGCACCAGTGTGCGCATTTCCCCATCCGGTGAAATCAGGCCGGCGGTTCCGTACAGGGACAGCATATCCGTATACCGGTCGCCTGCAAAGAGAATCTGATCTCCCTGCACCTCAAACGAGCGGACATTCAGGTATGGATCCGTCAGCTTTTTGAGCCCCTCTGCCGGGGTATACAGATACAGCGCATGACGGATGCGGGACACATAGCCTGCCCCGTTCGCCCAGTAAGGCAGTTCCTCAAGGACATGATAATCTGCCGCCTCCGTGCGCATGTCCTCAGTCGCCTCCTCCGGCAGGGCATTCAGGTCCTCACGGACCAGCAGCACGTACCGGTCCCCGTCCATTTTCCGGATGCCGGTCACCCGTTTGCCGATCTCAAAGGCCCGCACCGCTTCCCCGCCGTCCAAGGAAATCCGGTAAAAGACGGTCTTTTCGTGTCCCTTCTCCGGTTTATCCGACTCGCCGCGGCAGCTCTCAAACAGAACGGTCCGCTCGTCCTCAAAAATCCGGATGCCCTCATGACCGGACGCGGTCAGCTGTCTGCAGGAACCGGAGGCCAGATCTGCCGTGTACAGATCGCTCAGATACGTATTTTTCTCCCGGTCCATCCGGGAAACGGTGAAAAGTGCGGTATTTCCCGCCGGGCTCAGCAGCGGATCGCTGAGAAAACGCAGCTCGGTCAGCGAGGCAGAGGTAATTTTATCCATAACAACAGGCCTCCAAATTCAATCTCACACAGGCATTTGCACCTGCGAAAACGTCAGCCGGTCTGGCCCTTTCGCAGAGGCAATCCTGTTTTCTGAGCATGCCCTGTCCATTCGCGGCAGGGCCACTCGTAAATGGAAAACCGGGGACGTGCGGGCACGCCCCCGGCAGAAACCGTCGGGTTTACTCCATCACAACCTGGTTGAAGTTCACGGTGCCGCCCAGAGAACGGTAACCGGTGATTCCACTCTTGACCAGAACCGGATTGGTGTAGTTGAACAGCGGGATCAGATACACGTTTTCCTTGATCAGGTAGTCCTCTGCCTCATGAAGAGCGGTGTAATACGCCTTCATGTCGGTCAGCCAGGCCGCATCCTCGATCATCTTGTTGTAGGTGGGATCATCCACGGCAGCCACGACCTGCATCTTGGTTGTCCAAAGATCCAGATACTGCTTGGCATCATCCGAGGCCACATAGCCGTAACGGGCAATTTCAAAGTCGCCCGCGTCCAGCTGATCATAGAACACGCCGGATTCAACGGCCTCAAAGGTCACGTCGATGCCCACTGCCTGCCACATGGCCTGCAGCATGGTGGCCACGTCACCGTGGATGCCGTTGTTTGAATACTTGTAGGTGATGTGAAGCGGATTGGCGGCATCATAGCCGGCCTCGGCCAGCAGTTCCTTAGCCTTCTCGGCATCATAGGTGAGGGACAGTTCCTTGGCATCTGCCTCGGCGCGGAAGTCACCCTCCACACCGCCCACGCCGGTGGGAACATAGCCGTAAAGCGGCGGATACAGGAGCTCGCCGCCCAGGACATCCACCAGAGTAGCCCGGTCAATGGCCAGGGCCAGGGCACGGCGCAGGTTCACGTTCTTGGCCCACTCGGGAGCGGTGGAACCGGAGTTGATGGCCAGGAAGTAGTTGGAGCACTGGGGCATGACCCACAGATTCTCCGTTCCCTGATAGGTCAAGGCCGTCTCATTGGAGGGATCCATGGCGATATCAATTTCGCCGCTGCGGAAAGCCATATCCTGTGCAGCCGGATCCGGCATGACGACGTACTCAATGCTGCCCAGCTTCACGTCGGCCGCGCCAAAGAAGGTCTCGCTCTTCACCAGCGTGGCGCCCTCATTTTCGCCGACCTGCGTCAGGGTATAGGGTCCGGAGGACGGATAGCCCACGGTATAGGACCAGAGCGATTCATGCTGGGGTGCAAAGTCCTCACGGACCGGCAGCCAGACGTTGCTGCCCATGAGCTTGGTCAGGTACGGGCAGGGAGCCTTGAGGGTAATCTCAAGCGTCCGGTCATCAAGGGCCTTGATGCCCACTTCGCTGGCATCCTCTTTGGTGCAGTCAAAGGTCTCGCCGGCCGCAAGGGCTTTGGCGTTGTATTCCTCGGCGCCCTTCACATAGCTGATCATGTCATAGACCGCCCAGGCATTGTCCGCGCCGTAGGAAAGGGCACGCAGATAGGAATAGACGAAATCATTTGCCGTTACCGGCTTTCCGTCGCTCCAGACCGCATCCTCCCGCAGCTTGAAGGTATACACCAGGCTGTCATCCGAAACCGTATAGGATTCGCACAGCATGTTGGTCGGATTGTTGTTTTCATCCGCCTTGAACAGGCCTGCATAGATATGCGAAAGCACATAGTTGTTGACCACTTCGGTATTGAGTCCCGGATCCAGGGTACTGAACTGGGAACCAATCGCCACGCGCAGCGGATCCTCCGCCAGCGCGCTGACGCCTGCCAGCAGGATCAGCATGCCGACAAGCAGACACAGAATCTTTTTCATCTGCGAACCTCCAACATTTTATCATCAGCGGGAATGTAATTTTATGCATTCAGGCTGTATAAATTGCATTATAGTAGTTTGTCCCTTTCCCGTCAATAGAAAACAGTACCCGTTGCGCAAATTCCGCAGGGGGTACTGTTTTTTGCCATGTGCATTTCCGGATCTGCGTTTGATCCGCTGCCGGGATTACTCCACGACGGCTCCCTTGTTGGCAGAGGAAACCAGCTTCGCATAGCGGGCCAGGTAACCCTTGGTCACATTGGGCGGCGGGCAGACCCATTTTGCCCGGCGCTCGGCCAGCGTTGCCTTGTCCACTTTCAGTTCAAGTCGTCCCTCGGGAATGTTGATGGAGATGATATCCCCTTCTTCCACCAGGCCGATGACGCCGCCGCTGGCCGCCTCAGGCGACACATGGCCAATGGCCGCGCCGCGGGTGGCGCCGGAGAAGCGTCCGTCGGTAATCAGGGCCACTTCCTTGTCAAGACCCATGCCGCAGATGGCAGAGGTCGGAGAGAGCATCTCGCGCATGCCGGGGCCGCCTTTGGGTCCCTCATACCGGATGACCACCACGTCGCCCGGATGAATCTGGCTCTCGTAGATGGCCTTGATGGCCGCATCCTCGCTGTCAAAGACGCGGGCCGGTCCCTCGTGCACCAGCATTTCGGGCGCTACTGCGCTGCGCTTGACCACGGCGCCGTCCACGGCGACGTTTCCGCGCAGAATCATCAGGCCGCCGGTCTGGGAATAGGGCTGATCAAAGGGACGAATGACCTCCGGATTCTGGTTCCGGCCACGGGCGATTTCCTCACCCAGCGTCTCACCGGACACCGTCAGCGCATCCTCATAGAGGAGGCCGCGGCCCTTCAGTTCGCTCAGCACGCCCATGACACCGCCCGCCAGATGCAGGTCGATGACATGATGGTGACCGGCCGGTGCCAGGTGGCACAGATTCGGCACTTTGGCGCTGGTCTCGTTGACCCAGTTGAGATCAAAGTCGATTCCGGCCTCATGGGCAATGGCCGGCAGATGCAGCACCGTATTGGTGGAACAGCCCAGTGCCATATCCAGGCACAGCGCGTTGCGGAACGCCTTCTCGGTCATGATCTTGTCCGGGGTCAGGCCCTCTTCCACCATCTGCACAATGCGCATGCCTGTCTTTTTGGCCAGACGGATCCGGGCACCGTCCACCGCGGCGATGGTTCCGTTTCCGGGCAGTGCCATTCCGATGACCTCGGTAATGCAGTTCATGGAATTGGCCGTAAACATGCCGGAGCAGGAGCCGCAGCCCGGGCAGGCGCTGGATTCAACGTCGTGGAGTCCCTGGTCATCGATCTTGCCGGCCTTGTATGCACCCACCGCCTCAAAGACGGAATTCAGGTCCAGATCACCCTTGCCGCCGGGCATCCGTCCGGGCATCATGGGCCCGCCGGAGACGACCATGGCCGGCAGATTGAGGCGGCGGGCCGCCATCAGCATGCCGGGGACGATCTTGTCGCAGTTGGGGATAAAGACCATGCCGTCAAAGCCATGGGCAATGGCCATGGACTCGCAGCTGTCCGCGATTAGTTCACGGCTGGCCAGGGAATATTTCATGCCCACATGGCCCATGGCGATGCCGTCGCACACGCCGATTGCCGGAAACTCCACCGGCACGCCGCCGGCCATCCGGATGCCGTCCTTCACTGCCTGCGCGATGTTTTTCAGGTGATTATGTCCCGGAACACAGTCAGACTGCGCGTTGACCACGCCGATCAGCGGGCGGGTCAGTTCCTCATCCGTCAGGCCGAGGGCCTTCCAGAGAGAACGGTGCGGGGCCTTTTCAGGCCCCTTCTTCACGCGATCACTGATTCTCTCCATTACAGGTCAACCTTTCCGGACCAGCTCATCTTGCTGCGCAGCTCCTTGCCGACTTCCTCCAGTTGGCTGCCGGCCTCAATGCGGCGGCGGGCCAGGAAGTGCGGGCAGCCGGCCTGGTTCTCAAGCAACCAGTTGCGAGCAAAGGTGCCGTCCTGGATCTCGGTGAGGACCTTCTTCATTTCCTTCTTGGTCTCCTCGGTGATCAGGCGCTTGCCAACCTCGTAATCGCCAAACTCGGCGGTGTTGGAGATGGAATAGCGCATTCCGGCAAAGCCGTGTGCGAAGATCAGGTCAACAATGAGCTTCATCTCATGGATGCACTCAAAGTAGGCATTCTCCGGCTGATATCCGGCTTCCACCAACGTGTCAAATCCGGCCTTCATCAGGGCCGTCACGCCGCCGCAGAGAACGCACTGCTCACCGAACAGGTCCGTCTCCGTCTCCTCACGGAAGGTGGTCTTGAGGATGCCTGCGCGGGCACCGCCGATGCCGGCCGCGTACGCCAGTGCGATATCCTGGGCCTTGCCGGAGGCATCCTGATACACAGCGATCAGGTCCGGAACACCCTTGCCCTCAAGATACTGGCTGCGGACCGTGTGGCCCGGGCCCTTCGGGGCAACCATGATGACATCCACGTCCTTGGGCGGACGGATGCAGCCGAAATGGATATTAAAGCCATGGGCAAACGCCAGGACCATGCCGGGACGCAGATAGGGCGCAATGTCCTTCTCGTACATGGCAGCCTGCTTCTCATCATTGATCAGGATCATGATCAGGTCGGCAACCTTGGCAGCCTCTGCCGTCGTCATGACGGTCAGGCCGGCTTCCTCAGCCTTTTTCCAGCTCTTGGAGCCCTCGTAAAGAGCAACCACCACATCACAGCCGGAGTCCTTCAGGTTAAGCGCATGGGCATGTCCCTGGGAGCCGTATCCGACGATTGCAATCTTTTTCCCCTCAAGAAAAGAGAGTGAGCAATCCTGCTCGTAAAACATCTGAGCCATTTGTAATTCCTCCTTATGTCATTTGCTTTCATAAAGGATTATGTAATGCGGGCCCCGCCCGCGGACCTGCCATTAAAGATCGAAGATTTCCGAGTTCATGATCTGGTTGCCGCGCTGCAGCGCCACGGTGCCTGTCCGGACGATTTCGGTGATGCCGAAATCCTGCATCAGCTCCACCATGGCGGACACCTTTTCCACATCCCCGGTAATGGTCAGCGTCAGCGACTCCCGCGTCACATCCACCACCTTGGCCTTGAAAATCTCCACCAGCCGCATCAGTCCCTCCCGGTCGGAGGCGTTGGCGGCCACCTTGATCATCACCAGCTGACGCTCCACCGTGTTCGCCGGATCATAGACCCGGACCTTGCGCACACAGATGAGCTTGTAAAGCTGCTGCACCAGCTGTTCAATGCTGGAATCATTGCCCAGCACCACAATGGTAATTCTTGAAATCGTCTGGTCCTGGGTCGGGCCCACCGCCAGGCTCTCAATGTTGAAGCCGCGGCGGGAAAACAGGCCGGAAACCCGGGAAAGAACACCGGGTTCATTGCTCACCAGAACCCCTACAGTATAGCGATTCCGCACATTCTTGTCCATTTGAAACTCTCCTATTCCCGTCAGTTGAGGCAGAAGGAATCAATCGGTGAGCCGGGGGCCACCATGGGGGCCACCATCTCATCAATGTCCAGCATGCACTCAATCAGGTACGGTGCCTTCAGCTCGAGGGCCTCGGCAAATACCCGGTGGAAATCCTGTTCGTTGCTGACCCGGGCACCGCGGATGCCGTACGCATCCGCCAGCTTCATGAAGTCAGGGCCGCGGTCCAGGGTTGTCTGGGAATAGCGCTTGCCGAAGAACAGGGTCTGCCACTGCCGGACCATGCCCAGCGTTCCGTTGTTGAACACCACCACGATGACCGGGAACTGGTAATAGGCGATGGTGGAAAGCTCCGTCAGATTCATCCGGAACGAGCCGTCGCCCGTCACAAGGACCACCGGCTCACCCAGTGCCCGTGCAGCGCCCATGGCGGCGCCCAGGCCGAAGCCCATGGTTCCAAGGCCGCCGCTGGTGACCAGCTGGCGGGGACGGATGAACGGGAAATGCTGTGCCGTCCACATCTGGTGCTGGCCCACGTCCGTGGCCACCGTAATGGATGGAGCCAGCTCCGACATGGCTTTCAGGATCTTCCGCGGCTCAAAGAGATCATTGGAGAGGTACTCCTCCGCCATGCTCTGGGCCTGCCGCATCCAGATGGGATGCTCCTTCTTTTCAAGGCGCGGCAGCAGGAGATCCAGAACCGTTTTGGCATCCCCCGTGATATGCAGGGTCGTGGTCACGTTCTTGTTGATCTCCGCCCGGTCAATATCAATATGCAGGACCTTGGCATTGGGGGCAAAGGTATCCGCATTGCCCAGGGCCCGGTCGGAAAACCGCACGCCCACGGCGATCAGCAGATCGCAGCGCTGCATGGCAATGTTGGCCGCATGCGTTCCATGCATGCCCAGCATGCCCAGCATTCTCGCGCTTTCCTCGGAAAGGGCACCCAGTCCCATGAGGGAGGATACCGCCGGTGCATCAATCCGGCTGGCCAGTTCGGCCAGTTCACGCTCCGCACCGGAAAGAATGACACCGCCGCCAAAGTAGATCAGCGGCCGCTCCGCCTTCTCCACCAGTTCCGCCGCCTGCGCCACATACGGTTCCACCCGCAGCTTGTACCGCTCGAGGGCGGCGCCCACCGGACGGAGCTGCATCATGGGATGGCTGGCGGAAAGCGCCGGAATCAGCTCGTCGCCGCTGGCCGGAACGTACTCGGTCTCGGCAATCTGCACATCCTTGGGAATATCCACCAGCACCGGGCCTGGACGGCCGTTCGCGGCGATGAAAAACGCCTCACGGATGGTATCCGCCAGTTTTCGCACATCCGTCACCATGTAATTGTGCTTGGTAATCGGCATGGTAATGCCGGAAATATCCGCTTCCTGGAACGAATCGGTTCCCATCAGGCTCTGGGGCACATTGCCCGTGATAAAGACGACCGGCGTTGAATCCATGTACGCCGTGGCAATGGCCGTCACCAGGTTGGTGGCACCCGGTCCGCTGGTTGCAAGGCAGACGCCCGTTTTCCCGGTCACACGTGCGTATCCATCCGCCGCATGCCCCGCATGCTGCTCGTGCGCAGTCAGTACATGCCCGATGCGGTCACTTCTTTTATACAGCTCATCGTAGATCGGCAGAACCGCGCCGCCCGGAAAGCCGAATATGGTCTCCGTTCCCTGTTCGATGAGGCATTCAATCAATATGGCTGCTCCACAAAGTTTCACTTGCGTCCATCCTTTACTCTGTTACTCGCACTCCGAAATCACATGGAAAAAAAACAGTCATTCTCCCACTTAGGGCGAATGACTCGCGGTACCACCTAATTTCTGTGCTGTGCACACTCTGGAATCTTGCATTCCTTCCGGCTGTAACGGGCCGCCCGGCATAACCTACTGTCCGGTCCTGACCGGAGTTCAGCCTGCTGCTCGGAGGGGAGTATTCTCTGCATTCCTCTGGTGAAGGCTTCCACCATTCCTTCTTCGCTGGACAGATTTCTGCAGTTTTTTTCCTCGTCATTGCGAATCTTGCGATATATTATCACGCTCATTTTTTGCTGTCAAGCACAGGATGTATCCTTTTTGCCTGTTAAATCTTTAACAAACTATTCTGTTCACGGTTCCATGGTCTGCGTCCCGTCCTGCAGGAACCGGGTCAGATACAGATCGATTACCGGTGTCCACCACTCCGCATAACCCGCGCGGAAGGGATGAATCGGGTCGTGCATGTAACGTTCATACTGCGGTGTCCCAATGACCCGGCACATCTCCGCGTCATGAAACAGATCAATGATGCCGATTCCCCATTTTTTCTGAATGGCCGGCAGCAGCTCCGTCATTTCCCTGTACAGCTCACAGTCAAACCAGGTTCCCGTATAAAAGACCACCGGACAGTGAAACCGCTCCCGGATATCCAGAATAATGGCCTCAATGGCCCCGGCAATCGTCGTCTCATCCATGGGCGCATTGCCCTCGCTGATCCGGCCCAGAATCTTCCCCTGCACCGCATCGTTCGTGGACAGCTGCACCACCACAAGGTCCGGATGTTTCCATTCCGGAATCTGCCTCAGACGGGCCGGATACGAATCCGCCGAGGTATTGGCCAGTGTCGTCCCGCACACGGCATACTTTTCGCAGATGAGCCCCGGGTGCCGCTCCCGCATCGCCTCTACCATGGAAAAATGCCCTGCCGCCTGTGCCCCGTACGTCACGGAGGACCCCAGCCACAGGATCTTCTTTCCCGACAGCGGATCTTTTCCGGCCGGGACCCGCGGCTCATGGGGCAACAGCACCAGCGCCGCAATTCCCGGGAATGCCTCCCCGGCCAGTTCCGCGGCGTTTGCCCCGAATCCTGTCCGTATCTGCAGCACATCGCCGGCATGCAGAGGGAAATTGTCGGCAATCTTCTCCTCCGTACACGCACTGGCCAACGCCGCATCCATGCCCGGGATCCGTTCATCAATGTGCGCCGGCGACCAGGCTGCAGGCAGGCAGTCCACCGGCGCCGCCCAGGGCATTTCGCCGTTCACGCTGAACAGGAACGGCTGGGAACTGGTCTGGGCCAGGGTTGCCGAAACCCGCACAGACACATCATACCGGCCATTCACTTCCTCCGGCATCCGGAACGTGACAAAGCCGCCGGGAGCCAGGCTGACAATCATCCCGTCCGCATTGACCCGCGTAACTTCCAGGCGGTTTTCAAGGTCCACCCCAACTCCGCGGGAATATTCCGCCTCTGACGCCGGAATCACAATAGCGTCCTTTATCCGATCTTCGTTCACTTTCTGCACCTCTCTGTCCGTTTTTCCCATTGGCCGCAAAGCTGCCCCTGCCCGGCACTATCTTGCCGGGATGATACAGGCCGGATGTGCGCCCGCCGTCTGAATAAACGCCCGCTGGGTCAGTTCCATCCCCGTCCTTGACAAAAGCGTCAGTCCCCCGGATCCCTCATCCGCGGTGATGCAGTACTGCTCATCCATCCAGACATCCCGCGGGGTTTCCTGCCGGTGCCTGTACAGCGCGCAGCGGCCGGTTGTCCCATCCGGACAAAGCTCAAACTGCGCCACCATGTTCAGGTCCCGGCAGCCGATATACAGTGTCTGCCCGGTGACCTTGACCGAACTGACGCGCAGCTCTGCCCGGTAATCCCCAGGGACGATGCGCCGTTTCTCCGCGACCGATCCGGACAAAAGATCCAGCCTGTACAGGTTCCCGTCCAGTTCACCGGCCACATAAAGCATTTCCGGATGTCCTTCGATCTGAACCATATGCCGGGGACCGGCGCCCGGGGAAACCGGCATGTCGCGCACCCGGTCAAGGGTTCCATCCGCCCGGTTCAGATGGTATTCCACCACCAGATCCAGGCCTAGATCTGCCACAAACACCCGGTCACCCGTGCACAGGGTGGAATGGACATGCGCCTTTTCCTGCCGATCCGGATTCGGCCCGTGTCCGCTGTGCTGAATCAGCTGAGTCTGCCCCTGAACACGGCCATCTGAATCGAGCCGGTACACGCCCAGCGAGCCCGAGAGATAGTTGCTGACAAACAGGGTTTCGCCCGCCGCGTCCACCGTTATGTGACAGG
>Ga0256405_10011808_pt1 | contig 11004 bp, 19 predicted proteins | sample RumenRJG_02DNA_FD_189096 | JGI IMG/M metagenome (GOLD analysis project Ga0256405, IMG submission 189096) | Bovine rumen microbial communities from Lethbridge, Alberta, Canada - RJG_02 | ecosystem: Host-associated > Mammals > Digestive system > Stomach > Rumen | place: Canada: Alberta...
TCGGGAATGTCTGGTACTCCTCCTCGACGAACTCCTGTACGATGTCGTGCACGGTCGCCTCGCCGTTCTCGTCGGTGTACGTCCGCAGGAGCTTCCTGTACTGCGGGATCCATAGCCGGTGCTGCGCGAACGGCGCTTGCAGATTGGTGATTCTGCGCACCTTGTTGTCGAGCGGGCCGCGCGTGACGCGCGTGATGACGAAACGGTAGTTCTCGCGGTTGTTCATCACGTCCTCGACGTGCGCTACGTCGCTCATCGCGCCCTGCTGCTCCCAGAACACTCCCTGCGGATCCCACTTGCGGTGCAGCCTGAAGAGCGCGTCCGTCCTCTCCGTCAGGTTCATGCGCCCGGCCTCGCCGTCGAGCCAGTAGTAGTTCCCGTCGGCGTTCAGCCCGAGGACAAGCATGATCGTCCTGTCGGCCTTCTTGCGCTTCGAGTTCGCGCCGTCCACGAATATGTACACGTTCATCGCGTCTCGCGGCGGAGGCGTCGTGTACACGCAATCGACGAGCCACTCGTCGCGGAACGTCCTCACGCCCTCGGCTATCGGGTTTTGCAGCATCTGCGCGGAAAATGTGAATGCTCCCATGTCTCTTTGCTTCTCCTTCAAGGTCTTTTCGCTCATCATCGTAGGGTGGCCCTCCACGTCCATGCAGAGCCGGCGCCGCTCCTTCAGCGATCCGCGCTTCAGGATGTCGGCGTACGTGTCGCTCGGATGGTAGCGCGTCCCGACGTACCACGCGCGCCCGCCGTCGCTCGTGCCGAGCGCTTGTGAAAGCTCCCACGCCTTCGTGGTCTTCCTGATCTGCTCCGGATTCGTCACCGAGCTTTCCACCACCACGTCGTCGTACACCCTGAGCGCGTAGTGCGCGCCGATGGGCTGGCCGTCAACGAGTCCCGATCCCGAGACGGTCGGCTCCTTCGGGTTTGACTTGCGCTGCACGATGAGTCCGTCGCGGGTGGACCAGTTCAGGCGCGGCGGCTTCGGCCAGAGCACGTCCGGAAAGAGCCGCGTCAGCTCCGGCATCTCCAGGGCGCGGCGTATCTGATCGACGAACTTGTGCGCGATCTGCTTGTTGTACGACAGGATTCCGATCGTGATGTCGGGATTCTTCAGTATCTCCTGCACCGATCCAGCAAGCGTGATGATGGTGCTCTTGTAGTGGTAGCGGCTCCAGAGGTCGAGGTAGCCGTCGGGAGCGACCTCGACCTCCCTGCACCGCGCGTAGCACCATTCGCTCACGCGCCGCGCGTCCTCTCGCTCCTCGTCCGTCGGGCGAAGCGGGTCTTTCGCCTGTGTCACCTCGCCCAGCACGTCCGGCCTGAGCATGACGCATCCGAGGAGGAAGAAGCGGTCGTTCCGCGCGAGATACCGCACGGCCTCCCTGTCGCCGCTCGCGAGTACTTCCCTGTAGAAGTCGATCGCGTCGTCGCGCTTCAGTCCTCGGATGTCGTCGATCAGCTCCATCAGATGTCGTCCGCCTCCGCTGGAAGTCCGTCGTCGTCCTCCGCATCGTCGGACGGTTTGTGTTCCTCGCGTTTCTTCGCGGCTTCTTTCTTGGCCGCAAGAAATTCGCGATAGACCTCATTCGCGTTTTCGTCGCTCGCGGTGAAGTCCGTGTTCTCGGCGAAGGCGTCCGTGGCCTTTTCCGCGTCGCTTCCGACCGCGTATATCGCATCGCACAGATCGACTATTGCGGCGTCGATGAACCACTGCGGCCAGCAGCCGTCCTTCTTGTGTTCGTCGATCCACTGCTCGAACTTCTCGGCGGCCTCGTCGCGCGCCTCGCGCAGGAGCCGTTCGCGGTGCTTCGCCTCCCTCGCGGCCTTGCGCTCCTCTTTCGCCGCACGCTTGGCGTCGGCATCCGTCTTTGGCGGCGGAGCCGCGTACTCGAACATCTTTCTGCCGTTCGCGTCCGTGTAGATGTAGAGCGCAGTGTTGGTCTTGGTCGGCCTCTTGGTTCCGCCGTACGCTCCGCACTGGTACGGCTGCTTGTTTCTGACGACGGTGCGACCGCGCTTCTCGGCCTTTGCCACGACCTCATTCACGGCTTCGTCAACCTTCGCCGCAAAGCACTTCGCGTCAAGGCACTTCCCGAGCATGTCGCCCGTGTCGTCGAACAGGTCCGGGCAGCATCCCGTGTTGTTCGGGCAGCGCGTACATGCTGTCGCGTCGAAGATTGCATCCCGGAGGTCGCGGCTCTCGCGCTGGAACTGCCACTTGACGCCGCTCCACGTCAGGGAACCGTCGTCGCTCATGCCGTAGTAGCCGCCCTGCGCGTCCTTGCATTTCTCTTGAATCTCATCGGGATAGGCTGCAACGTGTTCGAGGCAGTCGATGGTGATTCGCTCGCCGTCCGCGACGCGCTTGCGCCACGACTTGGAGAGCTTGACGAGGTTCGCGCGTCGTGCAACCCACTTCTCGCCGCGTCCCGTCTCCGCAGCGATCTCTGCCTGTGTCATGCCGCCTTCGAGGAGTCCGGCTATGAGGTCGGCTTCCATGAGCGGATCGACATCCTTGCGCTGGAGGTTCTCGATCATCGTGATGCGCTTCGCCGTGGCAACGTCGCAGTCGATGAGGTCGCACGGTATCGGATAGTGCTTCGCGTCCACGCAAGCCCTGTATCGCCTGTGCCCTGCGACGATGAGGTAGAAGTCCACGCCCTTGTGGCTCGGCTTGTCGGGATCCTTTATCACGACAAGCGGCTGGATCAGCCCTATCTCGCGGACGCTCGCCGTGATGTCGGCGACGCTCTCGCTCGTTATCTCCGGACGCGGATTCCACGGCGCCGGCCTGAGCTGGTGCGCGGCGACTTCGATCCGCGTCCGCCCGAGCTTCCTTGCGTCAGGCGCGCTCGCGCCGTCCGCAACCTCTGTCTTTTTCTTTCTTCCCATCTCTGGTCTCCTTTGTTTTTGTTGTGTCCGCCGGTTCCTCCCGGCGCAAGCCTACGATGTCTTGACGACCTTCACGAGCGCGGCGCGGAGTGTCCCCAGCCCGTCGTCCTGCGAGATCAGCGCGGCGCTCGTCTCCGTCTTCGCCTCCGGCTGCTCGTTGCCCGTCGCCTTCAGTATGAGTCCGGCTGCGCTCACCAGGACGGACGCGGCCTTCGGGTTCGAGCGCTGCTTTGACATGGCCTCCACCACGCCCTGCACCTGGTTGATCGTCTTGGCGAACACCGATCCGCGCCGCAGCATCACTTCTTCCTTCAGCTCGCGGTCGAGAAACGCTATGCGCTCGTCTATCTCCGGGTGGTCGCGCCGCAGCCGTGAGGCGTTCGCCCTCGCGCTGGAGGTTGACATGTTCGAGAGCGGGCCTTTCTTGAACGCTTCCTGATACGCCTGATAGAACGAATACGTCCCGCCTTCGCCGTCGCCGTATGCGACAAGCTGGCAAAATCGCTCGTGCCGCTCGTTCTTCAGTGGCTCCGATCCAGGCAGCGTACCTTTCTTCGCAAGCATCGGCTTCGGCTCTGCTGCGATAGGTTGCGATTGCGCGAACTGAAATAGTGGCGCAAGCTCTTTTCCGGCCTTGATAACGTCTTCCGCTCCGTTTCCGCCCTTGTTGTTATCATTTGCTATCATTTTTCAAGCCCCTCATGTGAGCGTCCGCGTCGCGTCCGCTTTTCGCCGCCGGTTGCGCTCGGCCCAGTAGTCGTCGGGATAATCGCTCTGCCACTTCGCGATCCACTCCTTCGCCGCGTCGTTCACGGTACCGTAGTCGCAGCACGTCCATTTTCTAATCGCGTTGAACCGGATGAACTTCTCCGCCTCGCTGCGACTCGCGCCGAGCGTGTAGCAGTGGTACATGCAGAATTCGCGGTCTTTGCTCGTGCTCGGTTTCCATCCCGGCGTTCTTACGAGCTTCGTGTAGTCCGTCTCCGCAGACGCCGAAGGCGTCCCATCATTGCGCGCCGAAGGCGCAATCTGTCTCGGCCCCGAACCATGCGGCGGAAGGCTTCCTTCAGCCGAGTTGTTTTGTCCTGCCTTTTGGGACTTATCGACAAATGGTGAAGTCACTTCACTATTAGCCCCGGCACATACTAACTTACTAACCTTTTTTATTCCTATTATATTTCTACCTGAACTCACTTCACTATTTGGAGAACTCACTTCACCATTAAAGCCGTTTTCAACTGAACTCACTTCACTATTTGGATTTTGTAAACATGAACTCATTTCACCATTAGCCAACTTATGAACATTTGTAGATATTCCTGTCAGCGAATAGACAGACACACGCCTTCGCATGCCGCACGATCCGCTTTTCCGGATGATTCCCAGGCTCTCCAGCCCGGCAACGGCGTCGATCACGGCCTTCTGCGAGTAGCCCGTCTCCTGGGCGATCTTCGCTATGCTCGGGTACGCCTCGCCCGCCGTGTTCGCATGGTGGCAGAGATTCAGGAGCGTAAACTTCCAGCTCCTGATCTTCGGATGGCACGTCGCCGCCCACACGATCTTTTCAAGGTCTGCCCGCATGCCTTATGTCTCGTCTGCAAGCCGTTCCTTCTGCTGCATCCTGTCCGCGATCATCGTGCCCATCGTCGCCGATGAAACGGGATCGTCTATCAGCCCGAAGTACGCCATGAAAAGCTGGTTGATCTGCCGCTGCGCGTTCTGCCGCCCCGTCACGCGGAAGCGGTTCGCCGCCCTCTTAAGTCCACCCCACTGTTCGCCAGTGAACCTCATCTGCTGGCTGTGCTTCAAAGTCGCAAGTGCCATATTCCCTCCTTTCAGCAGTCCTTAGCCCTTATGCCGCCGTGCCGTCCGTAGTTGTCCGGCAGCCGGTGTCCGTTCGTGGTCCAGTCCAGGTACAATCGCTGCACGTCCGCGCTCGTCGCCGGATGCTTCAGGAGGTCTGGGCAGTTCTCGAAGATGTTCACGAGAAGCGCCCTTGACGGCCTCTCGTCGCGCAGCACCTTGTACACGCTCTGCGGCCTCGGAGGATCCGTCCGCCCCGCGCACGGCTTCAGCCGCGTCCTCACATGGAAGAAGAATCCCACGAGGTACTTCTTGCCGCTCACGTCCAGCGGCAGCTCTCTCGGCAGTCTTTTGTTCATAGCAGCGTTCCTTGTCTTGCTGAAATCTTGCGCTTGCGGCTCTGGAACACGCCGCCCTCGCGCCGGTGCGTCGTGTACGTCTTTCCCTCCCACGGCTCGCGCCGCGCCGGCTCCGACACGAGCTTCAGCGCGGGCGCTGCGGCAGGGGCTGGCGGCGGCTTCGGCGGCTCCGGTGCGGTCGGCTTCGCGTACGCCGTCAGCGGGCATTTGCAGCCGACGCCTCCGCTCGACTTGTCCGCCCAGTACTTGCCGAATGCGTGCTTGCACCGTTCGATCGCCGCGCATGCCGCGCAGTGCGCCTTGAATCCGTCCTCGCTCATCTTCCCTCCCCTGTGTACGTCACGCAAGCCGTCAGCGTAGCCGCCGAAAGCCAGTACACCGTCATGCGCCACTCCGCCCGGACGGCGTATGGTATCGCCGCGCAGATGTCGAGCGCGATCAGGATTGTCGGAAAAACGTACTCGATCCTCATCTTGACGCTCCGGCTGTTCTCTTCGCCATCCCGGCAAGCCCCTCGTCCGTGATCCGCGCGGCCATCATGTCCGCCGTGTGTGTCACGAGAATCGCCCACGGGTCGATGTCGAGCGCGTGGTCGTACGCCTTCAGGTCGTCGCCGGTCAGGTTGAACGCGCCCATGTGCCAGGCGATGCAGAGCGCCTCCTGGCTCGACAGCGCGACGTTCAGCTCCGTCTGGATCAGCATCGCGCTCGCCGCCCCGTGCCCCTGCACCGGCGCGGGTTTCCACTTGATCTTGCCGTCCGCGTCGAAGTCGTAGTTCCAGAGCTTCACGAAATCGTGTAGCAGCCCCACCAGGTACGGCGAGCGCGGACGGTCCCATGTCACGCCCATCACGGGCGAAAGCTCCAGGATCCACCTGACTACGTTCTTCGAGTGCTCGGCGAGTCCGCCCGGCCTGTTCAGGTGGTGTCCCTTCGAGCACGGCGCGCGCATGAATCCGAGCGCCTTCAGCCGGCCGAAATCGACTCCGGCCTGTTCGCATATCTCCTCGATCTTCATTTTTTGTCCTTTCTCGTTTCCAATCTAATCCTGTTCGCCATTTCCCGCTTCGATTTCCACTTCGCCGTTGTTCTCGGTGATCTTCCGCACAAGGGCGTCGTATGCGGCTTCGTCCTTGTCGAACGACGAGCACAAGTCCACGACCATTGTTTCGTCATAGCACTCCTCGCGATTGAGGCAGTAGTCGCAGTGCGAGAAGTCCTCGATGTGCATGTCACCGTCCGCCATCTTGCACCTCGCTTTTTTCAATCTCGACCATCGCGCCAAGCGACAAAACATAATGCGGCTCGTTTGGCTCGCCCCATCCGGGATTAAAGCACGCATCGCGCGTACACACAAAATCCACGAGTATTGTCATACTGCTCCGCCCCTTCCTGTAGCCATCGAAAAATCTGACAACGGGCTTTTTCTTGTTTATCCGGCAATGCCCATACCATTTTTCAATCGCGTTGCGGACGCGAATTGATGTTCGGTATTCCTCCATCTTTGCGCCGCTTGCAATCATGTCGTACCACTGGTGCTTCAGCACAAGTGGCAGTATCGCACACTTGCTGCGCTTCAGTTTTGGTAGTTGCATTTGGACTTCTCGCTTTCCTTTGCGAAGACCGCCTCCGCGCACTCCTTGCACAAAAATTTCTGGCCGCCTCTCGGATATTGCATGACTACATGGGACTCATAATCCGAACAGTCCTTCCCGCACCTGTCGCACTCGATGATTTCAAGCTTCATCGCTTCGCCTCCAGTTGCGCATGCAATTCCGTCTTTGTGATTCCTCTTGCGAGAGATAACGCCTCCAGCTGCCGCCTTGTCTCTTCCTCGGATGGTGGAGTGTCGCCTTCGCCGGTCGGCAGTAGGAGGTTGTTTTTAATCAGGAACGCGGTCAGGAAGTTGTCAAGTTGCCGCTTGTAGTCCCTTCTGAGTACTGCGAAGGCGGCAGAGGCTTCGACAAACTCGCCGCACGTACATTTGGCGAATGACCTTTTCGTGTGCCGACTTGTGTAGAGGCCTTTCTTGCCGTAGTTTGGCTTCCCGTATGCGGCCAGCGACACGAGCTGATTCCAGAGTACGCGCTCCCATTTGTTCGGCTTGCCGACGGCAAACTCTTGCAGCGCTTCATCGTCAAGCTCCTCGATGGATATTCCGTGCTCCTCCATCATTCGAGAGAGTAGCGCCTCTGCCGCATCCCTCTCCCCGTCGCATCCCGACTCGGCCAGGGCCTTTATCTTCCGCAAGCGGTTCTTGATTTCTTCGACGCTCATCCCCTGCCTCCGTCCTGCGCTTGCGCATCCTTGCGCGGGTCCTCGAACTCAAAACCGAACGGCACTACGCCGAAGCGCATGTCGTGGTCTGTCGTTTCCCTGGAGTATTTCTCGATGCTCCCGCCGATGGTGACGACCTCTTGCCCGTCTTTGAGCATTCCGCAGTACCAAAGAGGGATGAGCAGAAGTTTCGGGGCGTCTTCGCTCCACGGCTTGAATCCGATCGCGAGCGCGCGCTTTCGGTTTAGGTGCTCCCTGGAGAAATGGTCGCGCATCGCGGCAAAAAAACCGGCGGCCTTTTTCTTCAGGTCTTTCAGTGCTCTCGACGCTCCGCTGCCGTAGATGACGGGTTCGAGGGTCTTGCTGGCCCAGCTTGCGAGAACGCGCGACGAGATCTCGATGTACTCCTCGTCGCTGATGTTTGTGTAGTCGATCGTGCTCATTCCTCGTCCTCCGGCTTGTCGGGTGTGTTGGTGTCGTCGTTCGCTTGCTGCATCTTGTAGTCGATGAGGTGGCTCGGATCGACTGCGGGCGGCTCTCCGCGTCCTGCGTCGGCTTCGCCCGGCGCGAGCGGCAGCAGCCCCTGCCTCGGATCCTCCTCTGGCGGCTTCGGAGGCTGCGTGTCGTCCTTCGACTCGCCGCCCGGATAGACCACTTCCGGCTCGACCGTCTCCGGCGCCGCCGGATCCCACAGGCTCCGCGCCCGCGACTCCAGATCTTTTGCCGCCCGCTCGAAGTTCTGCCGGCTGCTTTCCTCGCTCGCCCGGTCCTGGTCGTTCCACGGCTCGATGCACAGTCCCTCCAGCTCCTCGACTTCGCAGCGGTTCTCCTTCGCTTCCTCGCGAAGGATCTTCTCCGACACGGCGCTCGTCTCCCAGATAAGCTCCCGCAGCTCCAGGAACTTCTTTGAGATCTTGTCGCGCCGCGCCTTCTCGCAGTCCTTTGGCCCCATCACCGAGCGATGCGTCGGCGTTTCGTAGAGGCTCCATATCTGCCCCAGCATTTCCTGTACGGCGGCGAGGTGGCCGATCCAGCCCCTGCGCGTGAGTTTCAGCGTCTCCGTCATTTGTTGGTCTCCTTCAGTTTCTTGATTTCGTTTGTGTGGTGCGTAATCATCGCGAGCGCGGTGTCGAACGCGCTCTCGGCGATTGCCTTCAGCTTCGGGCATTTCCATTCCTGGGCTGCCACGAGGAAGTTTCCGACGGCGGCGGAGAACTCCGTCGCCTTGGCGCGCTCGAAGGCGAGCTGCATGATCGCCTGTTCGGTTTCAGCGGTCACGCCCGGCCTCCATCCTGGCTCTCGCGGTCTTTACGATCCGCGTTGTTGTCGCTGTGTCGCCGCGCTCTGCGGCATCGAGCCATTCACGCCGCTCCTCACATGACGTGCAGAACGTCAGCGCACTAAGGTTTTTCTCTTGCTCATTCATCGACGGTCTCCCTGTCCTGTGCCGCGCCATTCATGGCGCGGGTCTCCGCCAGCCGCTTCAGGTCGGCGAGCCGCCCCAGCAGCTCGCCCATCCCCGCGAGCATCACCCGCACCATGCGACCCAGCTCCGCGTCGCGGTACACCTGTTCAAGATGCCGCCGCGAGCCTTCCGCGCGCTTCATGCGGTACTCCACGTCGTTCTTGTGCTTGTGGTGCCACGCCTTCAGCTTCTCGGTCGTCCTGATCCGCACCGCCTTCGCGTGCTGCCTCCGCGCCCATTTGTCTTTCTTTTTCTTCATTCGGTCTCCTTTGGTTGTGAATGGTGGGGTACACCCCACTTCAAAAAAAATTATCTCTTCTTCTTTTGTGATTCACACGTTTTCAACTGGTGGGGCACACCTCTGCCGAAAAATTTTTCACATAGCCGCAGGGCGATAGCTCCTTTGCTTTTGTTGTGCCGAAGTGACAACACTTCAAGCCTGTCGCTGCTTTTGCGGTCTATCAGTTCGATACTCATGCTTTTCCTCCGTTGCTTTTTGTTTCATTGTCATAGAGGCGGATTGCCTCTTTGATCAAGTCTGAGACGCTTACGCCTTTGGCATCTGCGAGTTCGCGAAGTCTGTTGCTCTGCTTTTCGTCAACCCACAGCCCAACTTTTGTCTTTCCTTTTTTTCGCTTGTTTGGCATTGCCTGGTTTCTCCTTGCCTATTTGGGCTTACGGGCGCATATTGTATCATAAGGTGGGGCACACCGTCAATACGGTTTTTACACGAATCTTACACGGTTTTTACACGCCGTAGAACTCACTTCACTATTCAGCCCGGAAATATAGTATAATATCCGCCATGACAAACAGTGGCACATATAGGCGCGTATGTATCTCTGCCTCACCCCTTGATGCTGAAGAGGATGAGAACGAGAAGGAGCGCGCTCTTGTAAACTACGTCGCGTACTTCCGCCTCGCGCACGGCCCGAAGCTGTCGGCTAAAACGATTGAACGACTTGGCCTGTCGGTCGGGATGGGAAAAGTGCCAGTGGATAGAATCTACAAAGCGGCCGAGTCGCTTGCAGAACGGATGCGCGGCACGGCAGCCGAAAAAGCGGCCACGAACGGCGATGTCGCCACGGCGTCCGCGCTCATGAACAAAAGCCATGATGAAGCTGAAGTCAAACCGAATGCGACGCCAGCGCCAAAGAAAAGCGGTGGTTCTTTTATTGATGGATGGTTGATGGTGATTGTGTGGCCTATAATAGCGGTCAATGCTGTCTGCGCGTTTCTTCTTGTCTGCGCATCTAATGTCCTCACTGCCATTGCCAAGACATTCAAGGGAGAGCTTGTAAAATAGTTCTGTGCCGCGCCATTCGTGGCGCGTCCTACTCCATAGCATCGACGGCGGCTTTGAGGCTCGCCCAGTCGTGGTTGTATATCCGCTCCGTCTCGCCGACGGTCCACCCGCCGAGCGCCATTCTGGTATCTTTGTCGATCCCGGCTTCCGAGAGCCTTGTCGCGAACGTGTGCCGCCAGCAGTGGAACGAGAGCTTGTACTTCCCTCCGCCGTCGTCGGTGATGTTCGCCTCCTTCAGGATCTTCGAGAAGGGCTTGTCGCCCTTGAAATACTTTTTGCCGTTGTGGGCATGGCGTTCCGGCAGCACCCATTCTGCGCTCGTTCGCTTGCGCGCGAGTCCGGCCATCAGCGCGGCCAGCTTCGGGTGCATCGGAAGCCCGACCTCTATCCCGTGCCGGGCGGTCTTGACGGGAGTGACGACGAGCCGCCGGTTCTCGACATCGACCTGATCCCATCGGAGGTTCTTCACGTCTGTCATGCGCAGCCCGGTGTACCGTGCGATGACGCACATCTCGAACCATTCATGGCCGGTCTTGTCGGCCACGTCGAAGATCCTCCGCTCCTCCTCCTGGGTGAACGCCCTGCCCGTCTGCTCCTGCTCGCGGTCGCGCTGCACCCTCGGAACCGTCCACGGATTCTCCTTCGCCCTCGATCGCTTGATAAGCATCTGCCACACCGTGCCCAGCTCCGACATGTAGGCGTTGCGCGTCTTGTTGGTGACGTTCGCGAGCTTGCCGATATATTCGCTGAATTGCCACGCTACAGCCACCGTCACGTCGTCGGCGGTGCGTACCCTTGATTCCCTACGCGCCCACTCCGCGAAGCGTCCTGCGAGGTTTACGCGCGTCTTTAGCGTCTTCTCGCCAAGCTTGCGCTTCTCGTCCTCGACGCACGAAAGAT